>Ga0114129_10008537_pt1 | contig 14604 bp, 14 predicted proteins | sample RhiMetdeltSRZDD1_FD_80071 | JGI IMG/M metagenome (GOLD analysis project Ga0114129, IMG submission 80071) | Populus rhizosphere microbial communities from Tennessee, USA - Rhizosphere MetaG P. deltoides SRZDD1 (version 2) (version 2) | ecosystem: Host-associated > Plants > Roots > Rhizosphere >... | reverse complement strand
CGTGTCCCTGGGCGCGAACTCAAAACTGATAATCAGTCGCGCTCAGCACCCCAGCTTCAGAAGCGCCGCAGGCCAATGAGCTTCGGCGCTTTTCTTTGTTGGCGCAGGCTTGATTTGAGTGGCTGCCTCATCGAAACTGCTGCTCATGAATCAGATTCCCCAAACCGCGCGCACCACGCTGAAGCGCCTTCCGAAGCGCGGCAGCTTCGATCGAGACGTAATCAACGCCATCCTGGACGAAGGATTTGTCTGCCATGTCGGGTTCGTAATGGACGGCAAGCCATTCGTGATTCCCACGGGCTACGCGCGGGTTGACGATCGGTTGATTATTCACGGATCCCAGGCCAGCCGGATGTTGCGCAGCTTGGGGCAGGGAATCGATGTCTGCGTAACTGTGACGCTGATCGATGGATTAGTCCTCGCGCGTTCAGCCTTCCACCATTCAATGAATTACCGCTCAGTCGTAACCTTCGGACGAGCGAGCGTAATCGAAAACACTGAGGAAAAGGGGGCGGCCTTACTCGCGCTTTCTGAACACATGATTCGTGGTCGCTGGGCTGACGCGCGCGAGCCGAATGAGCAGGAGTTGCAACTCACCACCGTGCTTTCGCTGCCGATCGATGAGGCGTCAGCCAAAATACGCACTGGGCCGCCGCTGGATGATGAAGAAGACTATGACTCGCCGACTTGGGCTGGTGTTATTCCGTTGCAGCTCGTCGCCGGCGACCCGATTCCTGATTCTCGATTGGCAGCGGACATATCGCCTCCGAATTACGTTACTGCTTACGACCGAACTTCTCGTAAGCCTCAAAACGCTTAACTAAAACGCTCATTTCGTCGGTGAAGCGCAGCCGCGCCTTGCAACTGGGCCATCTGTTAAGGCATCATAGTCCCCGTTAATCCTTCTCTCGCGCATCAACGGTGATGCGCCCCGCGCACAAAACGATTAGCGCCGGACGTTTGGATAGTTCGAGAGCAGGCTGATTTCAAATTCCGAAGCCGCTCTTTTTCGAAAGAGCATCCGAACCTGGTCCTTCGACCGCTACCGTTTCGCCGAAGCCCGTTCCGTTCGCCAGCTTCTTTTCAACCCCAAACAGGGGAAAGGTAAATTAAATGTCCATGAAACTTTATGTAGGAAACCTGGCTTTTCAAACTACCAGCCAGGAGTTGCAGGAGCTGTTTGCTCAGGCAGGAACGGTCGAATCGGCAAGCGTCGTGGAAGATCGCGAAACCGGGCGCTCACGAGGCTTCGCCTTCGTCGAGATGTCCACCAAAGAGGAAGGCGCCGCTGCCATTGACCAGTTCAATGGGAAAGAAGTTGGCGGTCGCGCTCTGAAAGTCAACGAAGCCAAACCGCGCGAGAATCGCGGTGGCGGCGGTGGCCGTGGATTCGGCGGAAATCGCGGTGGTGGTGGCTACGGCGGTAATCGCGGTGGCGGTCGCAGTAGCGGCGGCTACGGCGGCAACCGCGAGCCTCGCTGGTAACAGTCAGGACTCCCTTGTGTTTCCCGCGGTGTTTCGCGAACGCGTTAACCATGGCGGACATAAGGGAGAACGCCCTTTCGACCCTATGTCGAGCTGAGGCAGCCCGTCTTTATTTCAATCATTTATCCAGAATCAGAACAGAGGTAACAGCATGGAAGGCAAAAACGTTTTCGCAATCGGAGATCGAGTTGAGCAGATGTGCGTAACTTGTGGCGAGGAACGCGGCCACGTCGTCGCTTCCGTCACGAAAAAGGGCAAGATCACGCGCGTCAGTTGCCCAATCTGCGGTTCGCGGGTGCCTTACGAACGGGGCACAACGCGCCGAGCGTCTAGCAAGGCCGGCGCGCCCTATGATCGCGCGCGCACTTATCGGCGTGGCCAAACGCTCATGCACCCGACGTTTGGCGAGGGAGAAGTAACGGCGATCATCGAATCGGGTAAAATGGATGTGCTGTTCGCCGATCGAATGCGGCGGCTAATCCATTCGCATGTCCAGGCGGCGTAGGGTTCAGCTTTGGCTGTACGCGTCGCTTAGTTTGCGAAAGTGATAGCCCATCGCTGCCAGCCGCAGCGATTCCGCCATTCGATTGTGGTGTTCGAGAAGTGTTTTCGTGAAGAAGCGCCAGAATTCCTTGCGCTCACGATCAACTACTCCCAACTTAACTAAAATCCGCGTGAAGGAAGCGAGCGCGTTAAGCGCGCTGTAGTGCGGGATCTCCGTAAACTCATTCGCCGTGCGCTTCAGGGACACGAGCGCGCGCTCGTAGTATTCGCGCGGACTGTAAATGGTCCGCATGATTCTCTGGTAACCCTGAATCAACAATGCCGGATCCATTATCGTCTTGAAGTTAAGACTGCAGACGGTATTGTTTCCGGTAGCATCCACTCCGAGCAATCTTCCTTCGCGCTCTAGTCTCTTCCACAGTTGCGTCTCGGGAAGGGCGTTGAGCAAGCCCACCATTGCGAGCGGGATTGCGCTCTTCCGAATGAAATCGATCTGGCGCTCGAAGATGTCCAGCGGATCGTTATCAAAGCCGACAATGAACCCGGCCATAACTTCCATTCCGTAACTCTGAATCTTTTTTACCGAGCCCAGCAGGTCGCCGCGGTTCTGCGACTTTTGCGCTTCGTGCAAGCTCTCTTCGACGGGCGTTTCGATGCCGATAAAGACGCGGTGGAAGCCGGCCTCGCGCATGCTGGCAAGCAAGGCCTCATCGTCAGCGAGATTTAGACTCGCTTCGGTGAGCAGTGAAAACGGATAGCCGCGCTCTTTCTGCCATTTGGCCAGCTCGGGCAACAAACGTCGCACGTTCTTTTTGTTGCCGATAAAATTGTCATCAACGACGAATAAGGTGCCGCGCCAATTCAGATCGTACAGCGCCTGGAATTCGGCCAGCATCTGCTGATTGCTCTTGGTTCGCGGCACGCGTCCGTAGATTTCAATGATGTCGCAAAATTCGCATGAGAAGGGACAGCCGCGCGAATACTGCACTGACATGGCGCTGTAACGCTTCATGTTGGCGAGTTCAAAATTTGCCAGTGGCGTCGCGGAAAGCGGCGGACGCTCGCTCGCCTGGTAAGACCGTTTGGCTTCACCGCGCGCCAGGTCCTCGATGAACTGCGGCAAGGTGGTTTCGGCTTCACCGAGAAAAATGTGGTCCGCGTCGGGCAGCTCGTGAATAGTCGTGGTGATGTAAGGGCCGCCGATTACCACGCGTTTACCGCGAGCTTTCGCGCGCCGCACGACATCCCTGAGCGAATCTTCCTGTACCAGCATGGCAGTAGCCATCACCATGTCGGCCCATTCGATGTCGGATGACCGCAGCTTTTCGATGTTGAGGTCGATCAGTCGGCGTTCCCATGACGCAGGCAACAAAGCCGAAACCGTCAGTAGGCCGAGCGGCGGAAACGCGCATCGCTTGCCTTCGAAAGGCAGCGCGTGCCGAAAACTCCAATACGTGTCCGGGAATTCAGGGTTGATTAGTAGGACCTTCATTGTCTTCCTCCACTTCTCCAATTCTCGCGGACACGCCGCGTGACCGGTTGCCACTGCGGGGGAAACCATCTCTGAAACGATGAAAGCGGCCCAAGGCCCGGACGTTATCGGCGCTTGCCGACGCCGTTGCGGGTGGCTTTCAAAACATCCCCTGGCTGGCACTTCAAAGCCCGGCAAATACTCTCGAGTGTATTGAACGTGATGCCCTGAGCTTTGTCTTTTTTCAAACGCCAGAGTGTCGTATGGCTCACGCCCGTTTCTTTGGCCAGCCAATAGAACGATCGGCCTTGCGCTTTCAGTAATCGATCGATTTGAACTCTGATCATTCCACCTTTTCTTCTACTAGGATGCAGCATACACGCTATATGTCGCAACTGTCCAATATTTAATGCTCAGAATATATTTCGTGATTGACATATACACCATGTGTCTGTACGCTTGTTGATAGATCGAGTTCAGCTAAACTCCATCCTCAGCTCTTCTGGAATTCACCAGATTACCTGAAGCGAACAGCCGGATTGCTGCGCAAATTTCTGCGCGCGTTTGTCTGCGTGATTGGCAAAGAGGACCAGAACGAACTCGGCTTCAAAGAGCGTCGCGTGGGAACCGTTACGATTCTGGATGCCGATGGGGAATTGAGAATCAAGCTGCGGTTCGGTGGCAGCAGCATCGCGCTGTCGAGTGCCGCGACTTCGCTAGTGGCAGCAGGACAAAAACATATTCTGTTGAGCCTTGAGGGCGTGAATTCGATTAGTGCGAAAAATCTGGGCGAGCTGGTTTCGACTTACGTCGCGGTCAGGGAAGGCGGTGGACAATTCAAGTTGTTTAATCTGACGCCCATGGTTCGCCAATTGATGCAGGCCACGAATTTGTTTGCAGTCTTTCAGCTATACGAAACCGAATCGAACGCGGTCGAAAGCTTCTCGCTTGAAGCCGGCACGCTCGAAGAGTCGTTGGCGTGGTCGACGTCATAGCGGAAACAAAAATGATCGTTTGTGAATTCTGCTTGCACTATACCCAGGATGGTGACTGCCGGCTGGCCATTAAGATTCCGAAGAGCATGAGTTGCCGCGAATTCAATCCGGGAATTGAAAAGTTCTGCGCCGACCCAGCAGATTTCGTAAATCAAAACCAGATAGTCCAGATGGCGACTTTCTTTGGTTTCCAGCGGACGGAGCTAAAGAAGATCAAAGCTATGGCCGCGAGCGCGGAAAGACCTGCGCCGATCACTTGTTAGACAAAACTCACGACATGAAGACATTGGCTCAAACCGGAGAACCTCGCAAGAAAAGATTCAAATGGGCGACCGCCATATTTCTGTTTGCTAGTCACGCGGCGGCGATTGCCGCGCTGTTTTTTTGGAGTTGGCCCGCGATTATTTGCGCGGCGATTATCTATTGGGTGGCGGGCAGCGGCATCGGCATGGGTTTTCATCGCTTGATAACTCATCGCGGCTACCAGGTGTCTAAGCCGATTGAATACTTCCTGGTGCTTTGCGGAACGCTAGCATTGGAAGGCGGACCCATTCAATGGGTCACGACGCATCGCATTCATCACGCTCATACCGACCAGAAAGGCGACCCGCACACGCCGCGCGACGGCGGCTGGTGGGCGCACATTGGATGGATTTTGCGCGGGCAGGATCATAATCAGGAGACGCTCGAACGTTACGCTCCCGACATTCTGAAGGATCCATTCTATCGGTGGCTCACCAGGTTTTATTGGGTACCGACACTTCTGCTCAGCTTGGCACTGTTCGCGTTTGGCGGATGGCGAGTGATGCTGTGGGGAGTTTTTCTGCGGCTAACGCTCGGTCTTCACTCGACGTGGTTGGTGAATTCGGCTACGCATTTGTGGGGAAGGAAGCGCTTCGAAACCGGGGAAGATTCGCGCAATAGCTGGTGGGTGGCGTTGCTTACTTTCGGCGAAGGCTGGCACAACAACCACCACGCTCATCCAACATCAGCGCGTCATGGCCTGAAGTGGTACGAAATTGATTTCAACTGGTGGGGCATTCGGGTCCTGCAATTTCTCGGTCTGGCCCGCAAGATAAAGAGGGTCCATTTCAATTCGGCGGCGACAATGTGGCAACTGCTAACGGGCGACAGAAAACGAAAGCCGTCATATGAACAAGCCTGAGGATCCAAAGCCGCGGACCAGAATCATCTGGTCATGTTCCGATTGCGGAACGGTTCTGCCACTGTGGCAAACGAAATGCACGAACTGTGGGCGATTGGCCCTAAGCTGGTTGCATTTGATTTTGGCCACGTTGTTCGTTCTACCGGCACTTTTCTTTCTTTTCAAGCTGATTTAGCGGCTTGCGCAACCAATGAACGGACTGCGAGTTTACGTAAACATACTGCCGGAGGAGCGCGCCAGAGATTCGGGCGCGTTTTACAGTCGTCGCGAAAATGGGCCATTTTATCGGTGGACATTGGCTGATAGAAACTGGTCGGCGGCGCGCGTAACGTCGTCGAGTTTTTCGAGCAAGGACCTTAGCACGACTAGTTGGAAATTGGTTCCCACAGCGCTACAACGAAGCATTATCGAACATTATCAAGATTAAATCGGATCAGGAGAATTAATGGCAAAAGATGATTTAGTTCCGGCGGAGGGCGTCATAATCGACAAACAGCCCAACGCATTTTTCAAAGTGAAACTGGACAACAGCTCGCACGTCGTGCTGGCCGCGGTCTCGGGCAAGATGCGTAAGCATCGCATACGCATTCTGGTCGGCGATCGCGTCAGCGTAGAAATGTCGCCCTATGATCTGTCCCGCGGGCGAATTACGTATCGATACAAATAGTCCTAGCCAGGTCGACGCGCGGCGAGTCACGAATTTGCCGCCACAATCCTCCCCGATCAATCCGCAAGTGTGGAACTCGAAATGCTTCTGTGGGAAGCAGCATGCAGAAGTCTAGGCGAAACCGGCCTTGGTGGCTGGAAGAGGAAGGCGGAATTTGTCCGGCATGCAGTCAGGCGTACGCATTTCAGACGGAGTATCGTTGCGTAGCTTGTGACGATCCCGTCTGTGCCCTATGCGTCGAGACGACTATAGAAGTGGAAATTACTTGTTCAGGCTGCGCTTCAACTGAGCGAGCCGAAGCGGCGAGGGCGTAATGGCTGCGCGAGCAATCTGGAAAGGTAACCTGAAGCTGAACTCAACGAAGGTGCCGGTAAAGTTGTACTCGGCCGTGAAGGATCAAACTGTGCGCTTTCATATTCTGGACGTGAAGTCGAAGACGCGCGTCAAGCAGCACATGGTCAATCCCGAGACCGACGAAGAAGTGCCCAACGAAGAAATTCAAAAAGGATTTGAAGTTGAGCCCGGCACGTTTGTGATTCTCCACGAGCAGGAGTTGGAAAGCCTGGAGCCTGAAGCTTCGCGGGAAATCGAGGTGGAGCAATTTGTGCCGCCAAAAGAAATCCCGCCGGAGTATTACGATCGTCCGTATTACCTGGGGCCAGACGGCGATTCCGCCGCATACTTCGCGCTGGCTGAAGCTCTCGGGAATCAGAAGAAGGAAGCGGTCGTTCGGTGGGTCATGCGCAAGCAGCCTTACGTCGGCGCGATCCGAGCCGAGGACGATCACCTCGTGCTGTTTACGCTGCGCAATGCGGAAGAGGTTTTGTCAGCGAAGGATTTACCGCGCCCAGCCGGCCGCGCGCCTGAGAAGAAAGAACTCAGCATGGCGAAACAGTTGGTCGAACTTCTGAAGGGTGAATTCGATCCGAAGGATTACAAGGACGAGTACCGCGTGCGCGTGATGGAGTTTGTCGAGAAGAAAGCGCAGGGACATAAGCCGAAGTTGCACCTCGTTAAAACGAAGAGGAAGGCTGCGTCGCTGGATAAAGTTCTGTCCAAGAGCATCGAGGCGCTGAAGAAACATAAGAAAGCAGCTTAAAGCAGAGGGTCAGATGTCAGACATCAGACGTCAGTACCACCCACGTGAGCGGGTGGGGCAATAGCCCGACCGTGAGGGAGGGCTCACTATACAATGGCAACCAGGAAATCTTCAAAACGGTCGGCATCTAACAAAGGCAACGGCAACGCGCGCGGAGCCCGTCCGTTCTGGTCGGGAACCATAACGTTTGGACTGGTGAGCGTTCCGGTCGATCTCTATCCGGGCACGCGCACGAACCGGGCGCCGCTACGCATGCTTGGGCCAAAGGGCGAACCGCTCTCGCGCCGTTACTTCTCGCAAAAGACAGGGAAAGATCTCGAAGATGACGAGATGATTCGCGGCTATGAGATCGACAAAGACAAGTATGTCATGGTGACTGATGAAGAACTCGAGCGGCTGGCGCCTGAGAGCAGCCGCGACATCGACCTGCGTCGCTTTGTCGATTTGCAATCGATTCCACCGCTGTATTTCGAACGCTCATACTTCCTTGCGCCCTCGGAGGGTTCAGAGAAGGCTTACAAACTGCTCGCGGGAACGATGGAGAAAGAAGGGCTGGCCGGCGTAGCGACCTTCGTCATGCGCGGCAAGGAATACCTTGTCGCTATTTTCCCAGAGAACGGAATTCTCCGCGCCGAGACGATGCGTTTTCCTGATGAAATTCGCTCACCGAGAGAAATAGATATACCCGAGAAGAAAAAAGTCCCCGCCGCGACGGTGAAGAAATTCGAAAAGCTCATCTCGAAACATTCCGACAAGCATCTTTCGTTGAAAGAACTGAAGGATGAGAAGACTGAGCAACTCCTGAAACTGGTCGAGAAGAAACGCAAACAGCACAAAGACATTGTCGAAGTCGAAGAGCCAGAAGGCGACGAAGGCAAAGTTGTTGATTTAATGGAAGTGCTGAAGAAGAGCCTCGCGGGAAAAAGAAAAGCTGCTTAACCGACATATTTCTGGATCTTTCCGATTGATGGCCGCAAGTTCGCAGCTCGCGCTACCCATAAAGTCCCACAGTCAATAATCGTAGAACTCGATCCTGGCCCCTGGATCAATGACTTCCCACTGTGTAGCTTCGCCGGGAAACAATATTCAATCCGACGCGTCGGGGAACCACCTCGATCCGTCTGACTTCATCTTTCGGAGACGAAGCCAAGGGCCGGCCTGGCCTGTAGGTGGCAAGGTACTCGGCATCGATAAGGCGAGCTACTCTTTCCGCATCAGCAATCATTTGATCGAAAGATTCGGGCAGCCAGATGTTTCCACCAGTCTCTCTTGAAACAGATGTAAGCATTAGTTCACTCTCCGTCATTGCATTTCTGTACTGCTTAATCTGTCGTCGTCTTGCTGAATCCAAATCGAAAGTTTTCCCGCCGGGCTTGTCCATCTGTCTGATTTGAAAAGTCTCGCTTGGGCCAGGCCCGTGCTCATCCGGTGCTGGAATGCTAAAGGTCAGGTCGTCGCGCTTGGTGGCCTTGTTCCGGTTTCTGACAATGCGGAAGGCTTCGTTAGTCGAAGCCCGCGAAATCTCTGTGTAGCTAATAACATGCACCACCGCATTGGTCGCCAATAGACGCCTAACGGACTCCTCAATCGCGGGTTTGCTGGCGGCGGTATCTGCTCCGTCGGTAATCAATACCAGATGCCGGGAGCCGACAGGCTGACTTCGAAACTGATCAACCGATGCACTTATCGCTCGCGACAGAGCTGCACCCTTTCCGGATAACAATTGTGTGTCAAGCGCGTGTTTCACCTTGGTTCTGTCAGCGGTCCAATTCTGCAAGAGCTCGACCTTGGTATTGAACTGCATGACAGAAATTTGATCTTGCGAACGAAGTGCAGAAACTAGGTTCCAGGCGATCTCTTTCGTCGCCCGGATGTTTTTTATTGAGTTAATCTCGCCGCCAGTGTCGAGAAGCAACAGAACCGATGCCGCCACATGTCGTAGACTTCGGAGTTGCTGAGGTACGCCATTTTCGAGCAGCAAGAGATCATTAAGTTCGAGTGTCGGATCGAGATGACCGTAACTATCGTAAGCGGCGATCGGAATGCGCACCTCTTCGATATTGACGCTGATAGTTTCCTGTGGATTTTGGGTTTTGGGGCTTTCGGTTGCAGGCAAACTCGAAGGTGTCGCGCCTGGTTGTTGGCATAAAGTCGTCGTCACAGACATTACGGCGAGTGTCAGAACAAGAAGGTAGGCGATGATTCGATGGATCACCATACCATATTGTCTCACACCGTATGGACGCAAGCACCATGAGTTTCATCTTTAGAAGGTTTCAGCCGGCGGTAAGTTAATCGAGGTAGCCGGTTGAAAGATTGGAGGCGGCGATCGGAATCGAACCGATGAATAAAGGTTTTGCAGACCTCTGCCTTACCACTTGGCTACGCCGCCCAAAAGAAAAGGCAAAAGGTAAAAGGAAAAAGGCAAAAACCACATTCAGTTTTTCCTTTTTACTTTTTCCTTTTGCCCTGAATTATTGGAGCGGGAGACGAGACTTGAACTCGCGACCCTCGCCTTGGCAAGGCGATGCTCTACCACTGAGCTACTCCCGCTTTTTCAAAGAAATTCGATTCTAATGATTAGACTTGCGTTGTCAAGGCGCGTGTCGGAACGCAGGCATCTTGCCTGCGGTTCGCCGTCATCCTGACGGCATCCGAATTAGAGATGCGGGCAAGATGCCCGCGCACCGCACGCAGGATGCGTGCGCTCCAAAGCCTACTGCGGCAGCGGCGTCTTCAGCACGCCGGCAATGTACTCAGTCAAACCCGCATCCGAACCTTCGTGCCGAAACTTGTAAAAGTTTGTGAGCTGCGCCATCGACTGCGTCTTCGCGCTCTGATGCTGCGGATTCGTTCCCGCGAGAGCAACCGCGCGCGCGTAGGCGTCGATAATTTTGTCGAGGACTTTGTTGATGTTGTCCAACGCCGCTTTGCTCTCCGGCGACTCAGGCTGATTGCCAAAACGCTTTGTGTAGTCTTCCGACAGACGCTTGTACGGTCCGTTTTGATATGCCGCTGCAAGGTAGTAATAAGTCGAAGGTGCATTCCGGCGTTCCGCGTCTACCTGTGCGGCCTTGATGAAATGCGACGCGGCAATGTCCGGCGACGTTTTCAGCTGATAAAAACCCAGCGCATAATGCAGTGAGCCGAGCACATCCTCTTTGCCTTTGAAAGGCTCCCAGGCCTCCGGCGTCTTCCCGGATTCGATCAACTGAATGGCTTTCTCGGCGTACCTAGTGGCATCGGTATTAAAGCTCTCGTTGCGGGCTTCGGTGCTGGCGGCTACTGCGCCATAGCCTAAGGCAATCAAGACGCGCACATCGTTTGGGTCGTCCGCGAGCACCTGCTTCGCCAATCCGTAAGCCTTGGTGAAGTCTTTCGTGGTAAAGCTGCCCAGCAGTTGCTGCTCGCGATCAGCGCGTTCAGCCGCCAGCCGTCGGGCGCGTTCGTCTTCTTCGTATGCGCCGATCCAAGCCCTCAGATACTTCGTGTACTGGTCGTCTTCTTTGCCGTAGCGCTGCATGTAATCACGCGCGGCCTGGTACGCCACGGTCGGATTCGGCACGCGATTGTCGACGAACTTTTTGTACACATTGACCTTGACCTCGTCGTCGGTCACGTAAGGCTGCTGTGCGCGCGCTGTGTTTGGCTGGGCAAACAGAAGAATTCCGGCGAAGAAGGCTGCGAGAACTAAAGTGTGTTTCATCCTTTGAAGAACCCTCCGACTTCAATCAGCTGAGTTAGATGCCGAAAATGCAACAGGCGTCCAGCCGAAATCTGATTGTAACAAAAGTCCGGAGCGGTTCGGAGTGAGGGGTTCAGAGTACCAACTTCAGTTGGGTCTTTTCGAGTGTCATGACAGCCCGACTGAAGTCGGTACTCTAAACGCCTGACGCGACGGTTTGGGTAGCCGGCAAATCTACAATCTCCCAGGCCTGTCGATTTCGCAGCAATGATGACATCAGCGCCGCGTGCAGCAGATGGCCGCTGCGTTCGGCCCTGACGCGTCCCAGCAGCGTCATGCCCAGCAGTGCAAAGTCGCCGATGATGTCCAGAATCTTGTGCCGAACGAATTCGTCCGAGAAGCGCAAGCCGGTTTCGTTCAGCATGCCGCTTTTCGTCAGAACGATTGCATTGTCGAGCGAACCACCGCGAATGAGATTGGCGCGGCGCAACGCCTCAACTTCTTCGATGAAGCCGAACGTGCGTGCGGAAGCGATGTCGCGCCCGAACGAGCCATTGTCGAGCACGAGTCGCCGATGCTGGACGCCGATCATGGGATGCGCGAAGTCTATCAGGCAGTCGATTTCATAAGCCTCGGCCGGTTCCAGGCTGATGCGCCGATTGCCCGACTCGACACTAACTCTTTGACGTACCATCAAGGCGCGCCGCGCCGCCGTTTGTTCGACGACACCGGCGTTCTCGATCATGTCGGCGAACGTCTCGGCCGAACCGTCCATAATCGGTATCTCGAGGTTATCGACTTCGACGTACGCGTTGTCCACGCCGCAGCCACGCAAAGCTGACAGCAAATGTTCCACCGTCGAGAGCATCACGCCAGTGCGCATCAGGGTCGTCGCGTAGCTGCAATGCGCGACGGATTCGACCGTCGCCGGAATCTCAAACCCGCCAAGGTCCGTACGCCGAAACACGTAACCTGTGTCCGGCGGCGCGGGCAATAAACTCAGAGTGACGGGGACAGCGGTGTGGAGTCCTATGCCTTTGGTTGAAACGGGCGCAGCGAGAGTAGTTTGCTTCATTCGAATCGCGTTTGTTTGATAGTAACCGATCGACGAGCGTTTTCTATTGTGCAATGTTCATGCCTGTGGGCCGGCACAGGAAAATCGGCGGATCATCGCCGCGAGTGTGGCATGGACACCACGATTCTCTTGTTGAAACGCAGACTTGATGCAACGTGGCTTTGCGGAGGCTGCGCCGAAAGGTAATCACCTAATTCCAGTTGTCCTCTGTGTCCCTCTGCGAAAACCTCTGCGGGCCTCTGCGGTTAAGCGAGGTGAGGAAGCATTAACCGCAGAGGAGAAGCCGAGGTATACGCAGAGATCGCAGAGATGAACAGGAATTAGGGCACTACTCGCAGAAAACGTCGCTTGCGTTAGCCGAAGCCGAAACCTATGATCGAAATCGATCATGCCGAAAATCGAAACTCTCTCCGGCGAGAAGCCGGCGGAGCGAGTCTTTCTCATCGACTCGATGTCGCACATCTTTCGCGCGTTCTACGCGCCACTCGCGAACCGTGCCGCGCCGCTGATGACATCGCGTGGCCAGGTGACGCAGGCCGTTTACATCTTCACAAACATGCTGCGTAAGCTGATTCAGGACGAGAAGCCAAAGTACATCGCGGCGATCTTCGAATCGAGAGAAAAAACTTTTCGGCATGAAGCGTTCGCTGATTACAAGGCCACCCGCACCGAGATGCCCGACGAACTTGCATCGCAACTGCCCTACATCCGCCGTCTCTGCGAGGCGTACAACGTGCCGATGATCAGCGTCAGCGGATTCGAAGCCGACGATGTGATCGGTACGCTCGCGGTGCAAGCTGCCAACAAAGGGCTGCAAGCGGTCATCGTTTCGAATGACAAAGACATGTGCCAGCTTGTGCGCGATCCCTGGGTCGTCGCGATGCGGCAGAACTCGCAAGTCGTCAAGCGCAAAGAACCGGTGCCGCCAATCGAATGGTGCGATGAAGCCTGGGTGCAGAAAAAGTTCGGCGTGCCGGCGGGCAAGTTGGTTGATTTGCTCGGGTTGATGGGGGATTCGATCGATAACATCCCGGGCGCCCCGGGCGTTGGACCGAAAGGCGCGGTGCAAATCATTGAGCAGTTTGGCTCGATCGAGAACGCACTTGAGCACTGGGAAGAGATCAAGAACAAACGTTACCGCGAGTCTCTGCGCGACAATGCCGAGCTGATTCGCAAGTCGGGCGAGCTGGCGCAGATCAAAACTGATATTGACATGGAATTGGATCTGGAAGCGCTGGCAGCGAAACCTCCGGATCGAACCGCCGCTTACGAACTGTTTCGCGAACTCGAGTTTACGAATCTGACGCAAGAATTTGCCGACGGCGCCGTGGCGCGCGCGCGCGTAACCGCTGAACGCGATTACAAACAGATTCGCACGCGAGCGGAACTTGCCGCTTTGATTCAGGAGCTTTGGCAGACGGAGACGGTTGGGCTCGCTATTTCAAACGAGACACCTGCGGGCGCAGGGCAGCAACAAAGCACGCGCGACGATCATGCAGCGCGTGGCGTGGCGTTCTCGACGTCGGCCGGCAGATCGGCGTTTGTCGATTTCGAAAATTTTGCGGAAGGAAAGGATTCCGCGGTGGGTTCACTGCGTGAACTGCTTTCGAACGGACTGCTGGAAAAGTCAGTCCACGATTACAAGCGCGCTACGGGGTTGCTGGCGCCAGTGGGAATTGAAATCGCCGGCGTGACCGACGATACATTGTTGGCCGCGTACGTTATCGATCCAACGCGGAGTCGCTACGAATTGATCGACCTCGCGCGCGATGCGGTCGGCGTTGAAGGCGGCGGACCGCCGCACGAAGGCTGGCGCGAAAGCGGCTGGCAAGCCGCCGAAGTTGCCGACTTGACGGCGCAAGTCGCCCAAGTGTTGCGACAGCGAATCGATGAAAAGGACCTCGGCAGCATTTATCGCGACGTCGAGTTGCCGCTCGCGCCGTTGCTCCATCGCATGGAACGTGCGGGCATGCGCGTCGATACGGAGGTGCTGGCGGACCTGTCGCGCAATCTGGGCGAACAGTTGGAAAAACTAACGGAGAAAATCTGCGGTCTCGCGGGACGCGAGTTCAACATCAACTCTCCGAAACAAGTCGCCGAATGTTTCGAAGCACTGAACATAATTTCGGGCCGCAAGACTTCGACCGGCCGAGTTTCAACCAGCAAGGCCGTGCTCGAAGAACTCGCGCTTACGCATGAGTTGCCGCGCTTGATTATCGAGTATCGCGAACTGGAAAAACTGAAGAGCGTGTATACCGATGCGCTGCCGCATCAGGTTGCCGGCGATGGGCGGGTTCATGGTCAGTTGAACCAAACGGTCGCGGCCACCGGGCGATTGTCATCAAGCGATCCTAACTTGCAGAACATTCCGATTCGCACCGAACTGGGTCGGCAGATTCGCCGCGCGTTTGTGGCTGAGAAAGGAAACAAATTGATCTCGGCGGATTATTCACAATTG
>Ga0114129_10008535_pt1 | contig 14605 bp, 14 predicted proteins | sample RhiMetdeltSRZDD1_FD_80071 | JGI IMG/M metagenome (GOLD analysis project Ga0114129, IMG submission 80071) | Populus rhizosphere microbial communities from Tennessee, USA - Rhizosphere MetaG P. deltoides SRZDD1 (version 2) (version 2) | ecosystem: Host-associated > Plants > Roots > Rhizosphere >... | reverse complement strand
CCCAATCGCTGCGGCCGCTGCTCTTCATCCGCGAGCTCTATTGCCTGAACGGCCGCTTCCGGCCGTTCAAGGGCGACGCGGCGCAGCGCCGCGACTGCCCCGACGGCGGCAGCGGCTTCCGCGCCGCGCATCCCGTGCTGTTCAGCGCGACGGCGTTCGCGCATCACCCCTACGCCTTCGACCGCCCGCCGGGCGCGAGCGACCCGAACAAGGACGACGTCGTGCTCGCCGACATCGGGCGCCTGACGCACGCGCTCGACCGTGCGCTCCGCAGCTACGGCGCGGACAAGCGCTACAAGGTGTGGCTGACCGAGTACGGCTACCAGACCGATCCGCCCGATCCGTACGCCGGTTGGCCATGGAAGACCCAGGCGCACTGGCTGGAGCAGGCGGAGTGGCTCGCCTTCCGCCAGCGGCGCGTGCGCTCGACTGCCCAGTTCCTGCTCAACGACGATGCGCCGCTGCGCGACTACCCGGCGAACGACTCCCGACACTGGGGCACCTTCCAGACCGGGTTGAAGACGCACGAGGGCACGCGGAAACCTGCGTACTCGAGCTATCAGCGCGGCATCCACGTGATCAAGCGCCACGACCGCGCCAAGCGGGTGTTCGGGTACTGGCGGGGCGCGCCCGGGCCGACCCCGGCCCGGATCGAGTTCAGGCGCCGGGGCACGAAGCGCTGGCGCGTGATCAAGCGCGTCGAGACGAACGCAGCGGGCTATTTGGTGAGCAAGGTGGACGTCGCCGCGGCGGGCACGTTCCGCCTCACGTTCGAATAGCTCCGCGTCCTAGTTCAGCGCCGCGCCGGTCGCGCGCTCGATCTCGTCGAGCCGGTCGAGCGGCAGCGGCCCGGGGCCCGTGCTGTCGCTGACGTCGAGCAGGAGCTGCTCGTACGCGGTCGCCACCGCATCCCACGAGTACTGCTTCGCGCGCTCGCGCGCCCGTGCCCGGTAGTCCTCGACCTCCTCGGGGTGGTCGATGAGGTGCTCGAGCTGGCGCGCCAGGTCGGGCACGCCCTCGCGGCCCGAGAAGTAGACGCCGGCCTCGCCGACCGTCTCGGCGTTCGGCTCGTAGTCGTTCACCAGCACGGCGTTGCCGGCGACGAGCGCCTCGAGGATGACCGGGTGGGTGCCGCCGACCTCGGTCGGCGCGCAGAACAGGTACGCGTTGCGTTGGAGCTCCCAGTAGCCGCGGCCGAAGACGTAGCCCGGGAACACCACGCGCGGATCCGCCGCGCGACGGACGCGCAGGATGTACTCCGACGCGTACGGGGCGCCGCCGACCACGACCAGGCTCATGCCGCGCGTCTTCTCGCTCGGGATTCGCGCCCACGCCTCGACCAGCAGGTGCGGGTTGTTCTCGGGCTCGAGCCGCCCGACGAAGAGCACGTACTTGCGCGGCGCGAGGCCCAGGCGCTCGAGCGTTCCCGTGCCGGTCTCGGGCGGCGCCTCGGCGCCATAGGGGACGACCCCGATCCGCTTGCCGAAGCTCGACTCGAAGATGTGCGCCACGGCGTGGGAGTCGGTGATCGCGCGCGTCGCCATCCGCGGGGAAACGCGCTCGGCCCAGCGGAGGTACGCCTTCGCAGTTCGGTTCCACTTGCGCCGGTTCGAGTCGAGCCCGTCGATGTTGATCAGCGTCGGAATCCCGCGCGCGCGGGTGATCACGCAGAGCGGGCTGTTGCCTGCGATGAAGAAGAGCGCGACGTCGGGCTTCAGGACGTACGCCGCGTGCAGCGCGGACAGGAACGTGTGGACGAAGGTGTCGAGGTACTTGTTCCTGATCGTCGGCAGGTGGATCAGCTCGGCGCCCTTCCACTCCGAGATCGAGGGATCGACGACGTGCGGGCGGCAGTACACCGAGACGCGGTGGCCGCGCGCGACCAGTCGGCTCGTGATCTGCTCGACGGCGGTTTCGAAGCCGCTGTAGCTGGCGGGAATCCCGCGCGTTCCCAGTACGGCGACGTTCATCCCGCCGCCCTTGCGTAGGCCTCTTCGTGCAGCCGCGCGCTCTCCTCCCAGGAGAAGCCGCGTGCGCGCTCACGGCCCAGGTGCGCGAGCTCGGCGCGCAGGTCGCGCTCCTCGTGGAGCCGGCTCATGCCTTCGGCGAGGCCGTCCGGGTCTACCAGCAGGGCGGCCGGGCCGCAGAGCTCGTGCGTGCCCGGATTGCGAACCGCGAGCACGGCGACGCCGGAGGTCATCGCCTCGGCCAGCGTCAGCCCGAAGCCCTCCTCGAGCGACGGGTGGACGAGCGCCGCCGCACCGGCGAACAGCTCGCGCAGGCGCGCTCCGTCCGGCCGCGGCTCGCCGACGATCAGCGGCTGCCCGTTGGCGCGCTCGGACGCCGTGCCCGCGAGCACCAGCGGCAGCGCGTCCGCTCTCGCGGAGGCATAGCGCCGGTGCGCCTCGATCAGCGCGGGCACGCGCTTGCGCGGCTCGTCGTCGCCCACGTACAGGAAGTGCCGCGGCTCCGCGGCCGCCTCCGCGACCGCGAGCGGCAGGTCCTGGCCCGGCCCGTGCGGCGCGACCACGACCGCCTCCGGGTCCGCGCCGAGGATGCCGACGGCGTCGGCGGCGGCCGAGCGCGAGACGCACACGACCGCGCCGGCACGGCGCGCGGCCGCGCGGTGCCGCCGGCGCGCGAGCACGCGCCAGACGCGGCCGAACCCCTCGGGGAGATGCTCGAACGCTAGGTCGTGCACGGTGATGGCCTGGGCGCACGGTGCGCGCCAGATCCATGCGGGCAGCGGGTGGTGGATCACGTCGGCATCGGCCTGCCGCGCCTGCCGTCGCAGCGAGACCTGGGTCCAAGCCACGTCGAGCAGCGCGTTGAGTGCGCTCCACAGGACTCCGCCGCGACGGCGGCTGCGTCCCGGCGCGGGCCGGCGCCGCTGGCGCGTCTCGATCACCTGGACGTTGCCGCGCGCTCGCAGCGCCTCCGTCAGCCGCTCGATGTAGACCGCCGTCCCCGAGGGGCCGCGGTCGGCGAAGCTGGTGTCGATCAGAACACGCAAGTTGTTAGCTCCGCGGGCTTCCAGCCCGCGTTTCGATTATCAGGTTCGACATCCAGTCTCACATTCAACTAACGGGCGGCCAAGGCGAACAGCCCGCCGCCTCGCCGTCGGAGGGCCTGGACGTCGAACCCCATCCCCTCGAGCAGTGCCCTCAGGCTCCGCTTCGTCAGGTGCCGCAGGTGCGGCGAGAGCGGGTCCGGCGCCCGGATCAGGAACCGATTGGCGGGCGTCGTGAGGGCGAGCCGGCCGCGCGGCTCGAGCACACGCCGGACCTCCGACAGGAAGAGCTGCAGGTCGTGGACGTGCTCGATCGTCTCCGTGCAGATGACGAGGTCGAACGTCCCGTCCGCGAACGGCAGGGGTGCGTTCGGCTCGAGCTCGACCGCGTCGGCCTCCGGCAGGCGTTCGCGCGCACGGCTCAGCGCCACCTGCGACACATCTGCGAGCGTGAGCTGTTGCGCGCGCAGCGCCGTCGACACCGCACCATCGCCGCAGCCGAGGTCGAGCGCGTGCCGCGCCGGCTCGAGCGAGCCGATCCAGTCCGACAGAGCGCCAGGTCCCTCGCGCCGGTTGGGCACCGACTCCCATAGGTCGTCCTCATATCGGCTCGCCATGCGAGCATCATGCCGCCATGGCGCTACGCGTACTCGCGATCGCGCAGGCGGCCGAGCCCGGCGGGGCGGAGCTGGCGCTCCTGCGACTCGTGCCGGCGCTCGCGGCCGAGGGAGTCGAGCTCGAGCTGGCGGTGCCCGCCGAGGGCGGCGTCGCGGGCAGCGCGCGCGAGCTCGGGCTGCGCGTCCACGAGCTGCCGCTCGGGCCGCTGCGGCGGGGCGGCTGGCCGCGCGCGGTCCTCGCGTGGCCGCGCACGCGCGCCCTCGTGCGCCGCACCCGGCCGGACGTCGTCTGGCTCAACGGAGTCGTGCCGCAGCGGCTCGTGCCCGCGCTCGGCGGCACGCCGGCGATGCTGCACCTGCACGACCTGCTCGCCCACGCGCCCGGGCAGTGGCGCCGTCCGCGCTTCTGGCGCACCGTGCGCATCGTCGCGTGCGCTTCCGACGCGGTGGCGCGCGCCGCCGAGCGGTCGGGTGCGCCGCGCGAACGCCTGCGCACGCTGCCGGTCCCGGTGGAAGCGGTCGAGGCCGCGCCCAAACCGGAATGGGCGGACGGTCGCCCGGTGATCGGGTTCGTCGGCCGAATCGAGCCTCGCAAGGGCGTGCTGGACCTGCTCGATGCTGCCCGCAGGCTGGCGGCGCACATCTCCGGCCTGCGCGTCGTCATCGTGCGCGGCCCGTCGCTCGAGCCCGATGCCGAATACGAACGGCGCGCGCTCGACGCCGCGGCGAGCCTCGGCGAGAGCGTCGTCGTGACCGGGCCCGTCGACGACGCGCGGCGGCTGATGCCGTGGTTCGACGTCCTGTGCGTGCCGTCGCTCTCGGAGCCGTTCGGAACGGTCGCGGCGGAGGCGCTCGCCGCGGGAACGCCGGCGGTCGTCACCGACTCTGGCGGAATGCCGGAGTACGTCACTCCCGGCCGCAATGGCGAGATCGTCCCGCCCGGCAGCCCGGATGAGCTGGCGGACGCGCTCGAGCGCGTGCTCGCACGCGCTCACGAGATGGGCGACGCGGCACGCGAGGACGTCGCGCGGTTCGCCCCCGCACAGGCGGCGCGTGAGACCGCCGCGCTCCTACGGGAGGCTGCAGGGCGATGAAGGTCGCGCTCGACCTGCGTGTCCTCGAGGACCGCGCGACGGCCGAGCGGGGCATCGGGCGCTACGCCGCCGAGCTGGCGGCCGCGCTCGCCGCTGAGGGCGTCGAGCTCGGCGAGGCGGGCGCGGACGTGCGCCACAGCCCGTCGATCGACCGCGTGACGATTCGCCCGCGGCTCCCCTATGTCGTGACGCTGCACGACCTCGTCCCGCTCAAGCATCCCGATCGCTACCTGCGCACGGGCCTGCGGCACCGGCTGCGCTATGCGGCGGTCAAGCGGGCCACGCGCGTCATCGTGCCGTCGCGCGCCGTCGCCGAGGATTCCGCCGCGCACCTCGGAATCGAGGACGTCGACGTGGTGGCCGAGGCGCCGGCGGCGGTGTTTCGCCCCGTCGCGGCTCCGCGCGGTCTGCTCACGAGGCTGCGGCTCCCCGATCGCTTCCTGCTGTGGGTCGGCGGGCTCGACCCGCCGGACCCGCGGAAGGGAGTCGAGGCGCTCGCGCGCCGGGCGGGCGAGGGCGAATGCCTGCCGCTCGTGCTCGCCGGTCGCTACGACTCGGATACCGAGCGCCTCGCCGTGGGCGGGCGCGTGCTGCTCACGGGGCGGGTGAGCGACGAGGAGCTGGCAGCGCTGTACTCGGCGGCCGACGCGCTCGTCCTGCCATCCGAGGAGGAGGGGTTCGGGCTGACGCCGCATGAGGCGCTCGCGTGCGGCACGCCGGTCGCGGCGTACGCGACACCGGCCCTGAGCGAAACGCTCGACGGGAACCCGGCGGTCCGGCTCGTACCCCCGGACAACCTGGACGGGCTGCTGGCAGCCGCCGAGGAGGTCGCGGGCCAGGGCGCGCAGCCGAGCGGGCGGACCTGGACCGATGTCGCCCGCGACACGATCGCCGTGTACGAGCGCGCGATTGGCGCGGGCCGTCAGCGATAGGGAGCACGGCGGCCGAGCGCCGCGCGCACTCCCGGCACGCGCACGAGTGTCTTCAGGGCGCGTTCTCGCCCGTGTAGCGGCGCGAGCTCGTCGGCGCGCTCGAGCGCCTCGGCCGCTGCGTCGTAGCGGCGCTGCCTGATCCGGCCCCGCGCGAGCAGCACGAGATCGTGGGCCTCCGCGCGCCGTTGGGTGTCCTCGTCCACGAGCGACCCGTGGGCAGCGTGCACCTTCAGCCTCGACTCCGCGAGCGCCGCTACGTCTGCCGTCACTCCACCTTCGTGGCGGCGGTAGCGGATCCGCGCGCGCGGCTCGCAGACGAACGACGCACCAGCGGCGACGAGGCGAAGCCACAGGTCCCAGTCCGACGCAAGCGGCGCGGGCCCGGCGAAGCCGCCGACGCCGAGGAGCGCATCGCGGCGAACGAGCGCACTTGAGGTCGGGATCGGGTTCGAGTCGAACAGGACCGGCGCGAGCGCGTCCGCCGTCAGCAGGCCCGGCGGGAGCTCCGGCAGCCGCTCGCCGGTTGGGTACCCGTCGTCGCCGACCGCGGTGGCGCGCCCGAAGCACACGACGGCGTCGGGGTGGCGCGCGATCGCATCGCGCTGTGCAGCCAGCTTGCCCGGCTCCCACGCGTCGTCGGCGTCCAGCAGCGCAAGCCAGTCGCAATCGCCCAGCTGAGCGAGGGCCGCCTCGCGCGTCGCCGCGGGGCCGTCGCCGCGCTCGTCGTTGACGATCGCACGCGCGTCGGGCGGCCGCTCCTGCTCGAGCGCCGACCCGACCGCCTCGTCGAGGAACGGCGCAGGGGGCAAAACCGGGACTATCAGCCCAATCCGCATTCCGGAAGTGTTTCGGGTTAGCCTCGCGGCGGCATGACTCCCGCCGATCAGGACTGGCTCGCCATCTGCCGCCGCGCGGCCGCACGCGTCGAGGCTGCCCTCGAGCGCTACCCCAAGATCGCGGACCGCTCCGTCGAGGAGGGCGGCCGTGGCGAGGGTGGCGATCGGACGCTCGTGATCGACACGGCGGCGGAGGACGCGATCTTCGAGGAGCTCGAGTCGATCGGCGTCGGGCTGACCGCCGTGTCCGAAGAGCGCGGCCATGTGCCGATCGCCGGCGGCGGCCCGGTCCACGTGGTCATCGACCCGATCGACGGGTCGCGGAACGCGAAGCGACGGATGCCGCTGCACGCCGTATCGATCGCCGTCGCCGACGACGACACGATGGGCGGCGTCTCGTTCGGCTACGTCAAGGACCTCGGGTCGGGCGAGGAGTGGTGGGCCGAGCGAGGCGCCGGCGCGTTCCTCGACGGCGGCGAGCTCCCAAAGCTGGCTGAGGACAGCGAGCTGGAGCTGCTCGCGCTCGAGATGATCCGCCCGCAGCACGTGCTCAGCACCGCCGAAGCGCTCGCGGCGACCGGCGCGGCCAGGCTGCGTGCGATCGGGTCGGTCGCACTGTCGCTGTGCTTCGTCGCCGCCGGCCGCTTCGACGGCCTGGTGACGCTCGCTGCCTGCCGCTCGGTGGACGCCGCGGCGGGGCAGCTGATCGTGCGCGAGGCAGGCGGCGCGATCGCGTTCCCGGGTGCGTCCGACGACCCGCTCCAGACTGGCCTGGGCCTCGACATGCGCTCGCGCCTGATCGCGGCGGCCACACCGGCGCTCGTCGACCGGCTCACGAGCGTCGGCACCGACTGAGCGTGGGACGCGTCGTCTTCGACGCTCGTGACGCCGCCGAGCCCGAGCCGCGCGGCTGGGGCCGCTACACGCGCGAACTGCTGGCGGCGCTCGAGCGGCGCGGCGACCTGGACATCCTGCCGCTGACGCGGGGGTGGCCGGGCCCCGAAGTCGGCTGGGAGCAGGTAGCGCTCCCGCGGATCCTGCACCGCGAGCAGGCGGCGCTCGTGCACGCGCCGAACTGCTTCCTCCCGCTGCAGCGTCCTTGCCCCGGCGTGGTGACCGTCCACGACCTCGCCTGGGAGGAGTACCCCGACGACTTCGCCTGGACGACCGGCTGGAAGTACCGGACGCTCGTGCCGCGCGCCGCGCAATCGGCTGAGCGCGTGATCTGCGTTTCCGAGTTCACACGCGCCGACGTCGTGCGCCGCTACGGGATCGACGAAGAGAAGATCCGCGTGATCGGCGAGGCACCATCGCTCGCGACGAGCGATGCGGAGCCGCCGCCCGGTCCATACATCCTCGCGGTCGGCGACCTGCGCAAGAAGAAGAACTTCGGCCGGCTCGTCGACGCCTTCGGGCACCTGCGCGCCGAGGGGCTGCAGCACCGGCTCGTGATCGCCGGCAACGACGCCGGCGAGGGCGAGCGCCTGCGCGCGCCGGGTGTCGAGCTGCCGGGCTACGTGCCGGAGGAACAGCTCGACGCGCTCATGCGCGGCGCCGACCTGCTCGTGCATCCGAGCCTCTACGAGGGGTTCGGGCTGGTGATCGTCGAGGCGATGGCGCGGGGGACGCCGGTTGCCGCGGCGCGCGCGACCGCGCTGCCCGAGACAGGAGGGGACGCCGCGCTGTACTTCGACCCGCTCGACGTGCACGACATCGCGGACACGATCCTCCGCGCGCTCGGCGACGACGGCCTCGCCGGTCGCGGCCGTGCCCGAGCCGCGGCGCTCTCCTGGGACGACGTCGCGGCGAAGACCGCGGACGTCTACCGCGAGCTCGCGTGACCACGACGATCGTCCTCATCTCGACTGACCGGGCGGCCGAGCTGAGTGCGTCGTTGCCGGCGGCGATGGCACAGGACGACGCCGAGGTCGTCGTGCTCGACAACGCCTCGACGGACACGACCGCCGAGCTCGCGCGCGAGCATGGTGCGCGCCACCTGCGGCTCGAGCAGCGACTGTCGTGGGCCGCGGCGAACAACGTGGGAATCGCCGCGGCCGAGGGCGACACGGTGCTCCTCCTGAACTCCGACTGCTTCCTCGAGCCCGATTTCCTTACGCACGCACGCGCGCGGCTCTCCGATCCCGCCATCGGCGCAGTCGCCCCGAAGCTCGTTCGCACCCTCGGCCCCGCCCCGGACGACCGGCTCGACCTGCTTGACGCGGCCGGGATGCGGATGGACCGTGCGCGCAGGAACAACCTCACCGGACACGGACGGCCACGGCTCGCGTACGACACCTCGGGTCTTGCGTTCGGCGCGGACGGCGCGGCCGCGCTATACCGGCGCGAGATGCTCGCGGACTGCGCCGTCGACGGCGAGCTGCTCGACCCCAGCTTCGAGAAGTGGGCCTCCGACGTGGACCTCGCCTGGCGAGCTCATCTGATGGGCTGGAAATGCGCCTATGAGCCCCGGGCGGTCGCCTACCATGTCCGCAGCTACGGGCCCACCAGCCGGGCGGCGGTACCCGAGACGGATCGCCGCGTGCAGTTCAGGAATCGCTACCTCATGATGCTGAAGAACGACTCCCTCGCCTCGTTCGCGCGCGACCTGCCGCGGATTGCGGCATACGAGGTCCTGGCATTCGGCTATGCCCTCCTGCGCGAGCGCCACCTGCTGCGGGGCTACGGCGAGGCCTTGCGGCTCGCGCCCGAGGCGCGCCGCAAGGGGCGCGCGATCGCGAAGCTGCGCCGCGTCGACCCGTGCCGGGTCCCCTTCGGCCTGGAGCCGCTCGCATGAGTGCGCTTCCGGCGCGCAACGGCGCCCCGCCCGTCCCCGCCGCGCTCGTCGCGGCGGACGACCACACCGAGCCGAGCCAGCTGTTCGACCTCCCCATCGAGACCGAGCCGCCCGCGGACCTCCTGCGCCGGATCATCGGCTTCACCGAGGGCAGCGAGCGCAAGCGCGTCGCGTACGTGAACGCGCACGTGATCAACCAGTCGTTCGACATCCCTGAGGTACGGCGCGCGCTGATGTCGTCCGACGTCGTGTACTGCGACGGCTACGGCGTACGCCTGGCGGCGAAGGCAATCGGGCGACCGGTGCCGCACCGCATGACGGGCGCCGACTGGATCTGGGGCGTCGCCGCCCTGTGCGAGGCCGCGGGCCGGTCGCTGTACCTCCTGGGCTCCGACCCGGGCGCCTCAGCCGAGGCGGCGACCGAGCTGAAGCGCTGGTACCCGTCGCTCGAGATCACCGGCACCCACCACGGCTACTTCGAGCAGGGCACACCGCACGAGCAGCGCGTGCTCGAGCACATCAACGAGAACAAGCCGGACATCCTGCTCGTCGGGATGGGGACCCCGCAGCAGGAGGTGTGGGTCGAGCGCCACTTCGACGAGGTCGACGCGAAGGTCGTCTGGACCGTCGGCGCCCTGTTCGAGTACGTCTCCGGCCGCATCAAGCGCGCGCCGCATTGGATGTCGGACAACGGCCTCGAGTGGATCTTCCGCCTCGCGGTCGAGCCGCGCCGCATGTGGCGGCGCTACCTGCTCGGCAACCCGGTCTTCCTCCACCGTGTCATGGAGGAGCGCCGCCGCCGCAGCCCGGTCGGTCGGTGACCGTCACGCAGGCGCCGCGCGTGCGCGACGGCGTCTGGCTACGAGGCACGGTGGTCCTGGCGCTGACCGTCGCCTACGTCGTCCTCGGCGTCGTTTCACCCGAAGACGTAGTCGATCCCGCGCAGGCGGCGATCCGCGCGGTCCTGGCGGCCCTGGTTCTGTTCGGCGTTGCCGGCTTCGGGATCACGCGCCTGCTGCTGCCCGAGGCGCTGCGCCGCTACGAACTCCTCTGGATCGCCCCGGTCGGCGCGTGCGTCCTCGCGCTGGCCATGACCGTGCTCGGGTTCGCGTACGTCCCGTTCCATGTCTCACTCGGGCTGACGATCGCGGGTGGTGTGGCGGCCGCGGTGATCGCGCTCCGGCGCCGGCCCGGCCGTCCCGCTACCGGGGGCGTGTTCTGGCCCTGCCTGCTCACGCTGGTGCTCATCTCGGTCGCCCTCGCCCCGTACATGAGGTGGGGATTTCCGACGGTCACCGGCGACGGGTCCGATGCCTTCCACGCGGTCGGAGCAGCCGACTTCCTCCAGCACAACCACCCGCTCGAGCAGCATGCGGACGGCCCGCTCGACCGGTTCCCGCTCCGGTGGGGATCGAAGCAGCCGATCTACTACGCGCTCGGGTCCATTGCGAGCGCGTCGGGGCTCGAGCCGTACGAGACGCTCGCACCGGCCGCGGCCGTGTTGATCGCGCTCGCCGCGGTCGGCATCTTCCTGCTGGCGAGGGAGTTGCTCGACGCATCGCTGCTCGGGGCCGGCGCGGCGATGCTCGTCACCGGCCTCAACGCGATGGTCCTCGAGACGGCGCTTCACCCCTACTTCAACCAGACGTGGGGCTACTTCACGCTCCCGTTCAGCCTGGTGCTCGGGTGGTGGGCGATTCATCACCGAAGTCGCAGCGCCGCTGTGATGCTTGCGTTCTTCCTCGTCGTGGGCGGGCTCGCCTATCCGCTGATGCTGCCGATCCCGCTGCTCGCGCTCGCCATCTTTGCGTGGCTCGAGCCGGTGAGCCTGCCGTCGCCGCGCGCTCTCTACCACGGCCGTCGCTCGCTCCTGTGGGTCGTGCCGCTCGTCCTGCTCCTCGTCGTTCCCGCGGCCGCGGCCGCCACCAAGATCTGGGACGCGACGGTGCTGCTCGTCGACCCGGGGCAATCGCTGCGCTCGTGGGCCGGCGACATCTTCGCCTTCATCCCCGCGTACAAGTTCTTCTCGCTGCCCGACGGCACACTCTGGTGGCTGGCGGTGGCCGTGATGGTCGCGCTCGCCGTCTGGTTGCTCGTGCGCCTGCCGCGCGCACTCGGCGTCGGGCTCGGACTCGTGATGCTCGCGTTCCTCGCGGCCGGGTTCTGGTTCCGGCAACGCGACTACGGCCAGTACTTCGAGTTCAAGACGCTGGCCTTCTCGGCGCCGCTGCTCCTGACCTGTGCCGCCGTCGCGCTCTCGCGCTTCCGGCGCGCCGGCACCATCCTGCTCGCACTGTTCGTGATCTCGGCGGGATGGGCAGCAGCCCGCGAGGTCGAGAAGGGGCCGCAGTTCACGGAGGACTTCATCGAGTTGCGCGCATGGGCGGCCGACCTGCCGGCCGATGCTTCGATTCGACTCGACACGTTTCCCCCGCATCAGCTGTGGGGGTCGTACATGCTCTCGAGCCGCAGGCTCTGCAGCCAGTTCCCGCTCCTCCACACCGACTACCCGCACGTCGTCTACTCACGCGACGCCGACTTCATCCTCTTGGATCAGGACGGGCGGGACTATTACGACGGCGACCCGCCGGACGCCCGGCTCCCGCCGCTGCGCCAGAACGACGAGTTCACGCTCTACCGGGCGAAGCCCGACCTGCCGGGCGACGACCTCTGCTCGAAGCGACTCCCGTATGGGCACGACGGACTGCCCCAATAGCCTGCGCCGCCCGTGTCGACTCGGACCCAGATAGGACGCACGCGCGTTCTGCGCCTGGTCACGCGCCTGGGTCACGAGCGCCTGCTGACGGTCGAGCGGCTGCGACGGCGGAACCCGCTGGTCCGCGTGCTGATCGCACCCGCCCGCTGGTGGATGCGGCGCGGCTCGGTGGGCGTGTTCGGCGGCCTCGGCGACGGCCTGCGCCTGTCGATGGCTCACATCCCCGTCTCGCACGCGCACGCCGGTGCGTTCCCGCGCGGGCTGCTCGAGGTGTCGGTCCAGGAGGCGATGCGACGGCTATTGGGCCCGGACGACGTCTTCTACGACGTCGGCGCGAACGTCGGCTTCTTCGCCCTCGCCGGCGCGCGCCAGGTCGGGCCGGGGGGCGCCGTCTACGCGTTCGAGCCCGTGCCCGAAAACGTCGCGGCAATCCGTGAGAGCGCCACCCTCAACGGGCTTGCCAACCTCGAGGTGATCGAGAGCGCGGCGGGCCGCACCGCCGGCCGCGACCGGCTGCTGCTCGTCGAGGACCTCAGCTGGTCCCACCTCGAGAGCCTCGGCCCGCACCCGCGCACCCGCGGGACGGTCGACATCGAGGTCGTCGCGATCGACGACCTCGTCGCCAGCGGCCGCATCCGCCCGCCGGACCTCGTGAAGATCGACGTCGAGGGAGCGGAGATCGACGTGCTCGAGGGCATGCGGAAGACGATCGAGCAACACCGGCCCGCGATCGTGTGCGAGCTGCACGAGACCGCGCCGCAGTTCGTCGAGACGATGGACGCGCTCGGATACGAGACGTCGAATCTCGAGGGCAAGCAGTCGCTGCTCGACGCGCCCCCGAGCGTGCACGCGCTGGCGACGCCGCGCTAGGCGCTCGCCGCGTCGATCAGGCCGCGCACCGCCTCGGCGACGCGGTCGGGCGCAAATTCCTGTGCGCGCAGGCGCCCGCGGCGCACGAGCTCGGTGCGCAGGTCGCCGTCCGTGACCGCGAGGTGAAGCAGCTCGGCGGCGACCGCGATGTCGTCGCCGTCCTCGACCCACAGCACTGCATCGCCGCCGACCTCCGGCATGCCGCCGCACGCGCGCGCGATCACGGGGAGGTCGGCGTAAAACGCCTCGAGCAGCGGGATGCAGAAGCCCTCGTGCTCCGAGAGCGACAGCATCACGCTCGCCTGCGCGTATGCCCTCCCGAGCTCGTCGTCCTCGAGCGCGCCCGCGAGCCTCACGCGCTTCGCTCCCACCTCGTCGACCAGCTGTTCGAGGCGCGCCTGATACGGCGGGTTCTGCACCGCGCCGGCGAACAGCAGCCGGGCGCCCGGCGCGTGGAGCCGCTGGTACTGCGCAAACGCGCGGATCACCAGGTCGGGACGCTTGTGCGGCGCGACCCGTCCCACCACGAGCACGAGCGGCCCGTCGTCCTCAGCCGCTGCGCCGTCGTGGGCGAGACGCGCCGGGTCGGCGAGGATCGGGACGACCTGCGGGTCCGGCGCCCCCGCGGCGCGGAGCTCGCCGGCGTTGTACGAAGAGACTCCGGCGGTGGCGCTCGCCGCTTCCACCAGGACGGGAAGCTTGTCCCTGCCGACTTCGCAGATGACCGCGACGGCCGGGTGAACCGACCAGAAGTACTTCGCGGGCGTGATGTTGTGGTAGACGAGCGCCTTCCGCTGCGGCAGCTCGAGCAGCGCGCCCATGCCGGCGATCCAGCCGGAGTAGTGGATGAGCACGAGGTCGTCGGGCCCGGCGGCGAGCTCCGCCAGCGGCGCGATTCCGGCGGGCGCGGCCGGCCCGATGCGGACCGCGTGCATGCCGCCCGCTCGGCCCCAGCCGCCGAGCAGGTCGGCGTAGGCGAGCATCTGCCCGGTCACGGCGTCGTGGCGCCCGGCCGCGCCCGTGACCTGGTGGACCCGCGTCACTCGCCGCGACGGCGCTCGAGCTCGCGCAGGCGCCCGAGGACCGCGAGGTTGAAGCGTGTCTGCTGCGCCTCGAACTCGGCGGTGTACTGGCGCATCAGCCGCAGGAGCGCGCGCTTCATGAACGTGAGGGGGGCGCCCCCACGGCGGCTCGAGTAGACGAGCTCGGGGTCTACCGAGATCACCGCCCACTCCTGCAGGAGCTCGTCGGGCGGCGACTCCCCGGCCAGGTCGCGCTCGAACGAGCGCGCCACGTCGCCGGGAGGGGGAGCGGGCTCAGCCGCCGCACGGGCGCGGTCGGCCGCGTCCTCGGGCGTCGTCATCCGACCGCCTCGTGCTCGCTCCGGGCCTGCTCGATCGACCAGCTGCCGCGCAGGTCCACCACTCCCTCGCCATCGGAGACGTGCGCGATCGAGAAACGCGCGACGCGGTCTAGCATCGGCCCGGGCGGAGCGTCCTGGTCGAGCGCGCCCGCGACGAGGTCGTAGTCGCCCCCGAGCAACGCGAGCCGCGGGATCTCGAAGCTCGCCGCCAACCGGTCCTGCACCGCACCGACGGTGGCGTCGGTTCGGAAGATCGGCTCTCCGCTCTGGTAGCGCACCTCGAGCGCGACGACTCCGCGTTCGGCACGCCCGGCGAGCGCGAGCTCGACACGCATCGCCTCGCCGGGGCGGAACATGTGCCGCGCGCGCCCCT
>Ga0114129_10008534_pt1 | contig 14605 bp, 7 predicted proteins | sample RhiMetdeltSRZDD1_FD_80071 | JGI IMG/M metagenome (GOLD analysis project Ga0114129, IMG submission 80071) | Populus rhizosphere microbial communities from Tennessee, USA - Rhizosphere MetaG P. deltoides SRZDD1 (version 2) (version 2) | ecosystem: Host-associated > Plants > Roots > Rhizosphere >... | reverse complement strand
GCCACCAGCCGTCGCGGCTACTCGCCGAAGATCGCGACACTGTCGCGCGCCTACGAGGACGTCGTGCAGCTGTTCGGCAAGAGCCAGCGGGTCATCTGTCCGATGATTTCTGGCGTCGGCGCGCGCCGTCTCTTCGACTCCGAGCCGGAGCTCCGGAGCGATCCGCGCTTCAAGCTGTATCCGGCCTGGATCCAGGCGCAGGTGACGCAGCCGCCGGCGGCTGCGCTCACCGCGTTCAACGCCGCGACCGATCCGACGGGCGGCAGCGGCAAGATGGTTCTCGACATCATGCGCGCCGGCGGACTCGTGGTAGCCGGCACCGATACGCCAAACGCCATCAACCTCCACGGCGAGCTGCTGTCGTACGTGTTGGCGGGGATGACGCCGTTCGAGGCGCTGAAAACCGCGACCGTCAATCCTGCCAAGGCGCTGAACGTCGACACCGGGACGATCGAGGCGGGCAAGCTCGCGGATCTCGTGGTCGTCGAGGGCGATCCACTGCAGAACATCGCGAACGCGCACAAGGTGAAGCGCGTCATCGCGAACGGTCGCGTGTACGAGATGAATCAGTTGCTGAGTGCAGCGCCGGCCAGGACGACTTCAGCGGGGGGCCAGTAATCAACCAATTGGGTTCTTCTTCGTGTTTTCGTGTTTTCGTGGCTTCCTGTTCTAGGCAGTGCGTTTCACGTTCTCAGAGTCCAACACCTCGCGGACCCGCTGGAGCAGCGTGGCCGGCATGAACGGCTTCGCGAGGAACGGCCAGTCGAGTGGCCGCTGCGCGGCTGTTGCCTCGGCCGAATAGCCCGAGAGACACAGCACCTTCAGCTCGGGATGATCGACGGCGAGCCGGCGCGCGAGCTCGAGTCCGGTCATCTTTGGCATCACCACGTCGGTGACGAGCAGATCGAGCGATGCGCCTTCGCGCTGACACACCTCGAGCGCTTCGACGCCGTTGCGCGCCTCGAGGACGGAGTACCCGCCGGCCGTCAGCGTCGTCTTGAGCAGGCCGCGGACGAGGTCCTCGTCTTCGGCCACGAGAATCGTTTCCGATCCACCCGCCGCTTTCGCCCGCGCGTGCCGTCCGAGGGGCGCTTCGGGGCTGGCGTCGACGTGCGGCAGGTAGATTTCGAAGGTCGCGCCCTCGCCCGGTTTGCTGTGAACGATGATCTGTCCCCCGCTCTGTCTGACAATCCCGTAGACCACGGCGAGCCCGAGCCCCGTGCCCTCGCCGGCCGATTTGGTCGTGAAGAACGGCTCGAAAATCCTGGCGAGCGTCGCGTCGTTCATCCCGACGCCCGTGTCGCTGACCGTGATGACGACGTAGCGTCCCTCGGACAGGCCTGGCTGCGCGCGGGCGTACCCCTCGTCGACGTCGACCCCGTGCGTTTCGATGGTCAGCGTGCCGCCGTCGGGCATCGCGTCGCGCGCGTTCACCGCGAGGTTCAGCAGCACCTGTTCGAGCTGGTTGGGATCCGCCTTCACGGCGCCGAGGTTCTCGCGCAGTCGCATGCGGAGCTCGATGTGCTCGCCGATCAGGCGTCGCAGCAGCGCGTCCACATCGCCGACCACCGCGTTCGGGTCGAGGATGGCGGGGGAAAGGAGCTGCTTCCGGCTGAAGGCCAGCAGTTGGCGCGTGAGGGTTGCCGCGCGGGCGCCGGCCCTCTCGATTTCCCTGACCGCGCCCGCGACTTCTTCATTGCCATCGATCAGTTCGAGGGCGATCTCGCTGTATCCCATGATGGCCGTCAGCAGATTGTTGAAGTCGTGCGCGACCCCGCCCGCGAGCTGACCGACCGCTTCCATCTTCTGCGCCTGCCGGAGCTGATGCTCGAGCTGTGCGCGCTCGGATACGTCGTGCGCCAGGACGATGCACGCGGGGCGGCCGGCGATCGTGACGAGCATCGAGCTGATCTCGACGTTGATGAGCGTGCCGTCCTTCTTGCGGTGCGTCCACGCGGTCGACTCGGCGGCGTGGGCGTCCCGAACCCTGCGCTCGACCTCGGAGAGCAGCCTGGGGACTTCATCGTCGGGCTGGATGTCCGTAATCCGCATCGCGAGGAATTCCTGGCGCGTGTAGCCGTAGTGATCGCAGGCGGCGCGGTTCACTTCCATGAACTGCAGCGTGCCGACGTCGTACACCCACGACGGATGCGGGGCGTGCTCGAACGGCATGCGGTAGCGCTCCTCGGAGTCGCGAAGCTGCTGCTCGGCGTGGTCGCGCTCGAGCTGACGCGTCTGCAGTGCCGCCGCCATCGAATTGAAGGCGTCGGCCAGCTCGCCGAGCTCCCGTGGGCCGCTGCCGAGGCGCGCCCGGCTGGCAAGATTTCCGCGAGCGAGACGCCCTGTCACGGCGATCAACTCTTTGATGGGCCGGAGCACAAAGAATTCGCCGCTGGTCATCGCCGTGATGATCGCCACGATCGCGATCGTCGCGAGGAGCCAGAGCGAGCGTTGGAGCATTCGGTCCACCTGTCCGAAGGCCGCCGACCGCTCGATGCCCATGCCGACATACAGACCGGTCGGCACGTCGGCCACAACCGGCGCGCCGACGTCCAACCGGCGGACGCCGTCAACGTCGGTCTCCTCGGTCATGTCCGATGGATTGATGTCTGTCGCCTGGCGCAGGGCAGCGCTCGGCACCTGTTTGCCGACCCAGCGTGCAGGGTCCGGGTGCCTCGCGAGAATGGTCCGATTACGGTCGAAGACGACGAGCGTGGCGCCCGCCGGCATCTCGAGGCGATTGATGAGGGCGCCAAGCGTCCGCAGCTCAATGGCCGCGATCAGGACCCGCTTGACATTGCCGTCGCGATCGAGAAGCGGATGCGCGACGTTGATGTTCGGTGCGCCTGTGAGACGGCTGATCTGGTACTCGCCAATCGCCGTCGTCTTGGTGTCGAGGACGTGCCGGAACCACGGGCGATCGGCGCCCGACGGCAAGCGGAGCGGAACGTCCATGCTCGAGCAGATCAGCTTGCCGTCGGCATTTGCGAGCATCAGACGACTGAGATCGCGGTGCTCGTTCAAGACGTCGGAGAGCAGGGCGTGGCAGGCGTTGACATCGTCGGCCCACAAGGCCGGGACGTGTGCGAGCGTCAGCAGCAGCCGTCGCGCCCCATTCAGCAGACTCGCCTGCTGGCCGGCGGCGAGGCGCGCGATGCGGAGGTTGTTTTCGAGCGTGCGGCTGCGCGCGGCATGGCGCTCGGTTGACTGCGAGTACAGGATCGCCGCCAACGCGGGGACGATCCCGATAAGCGACATCAAGACGAGGCGCGTACGCAGCTTCGACATGGTGCGACCTGGAAGGGTCAGCATCAACCATTCCAGTCCGACGTGCTACGTAACCTGTTGAAATGCTGGACTTTCAGCGCTGCTGAGCGCTTGGTGGAGGCAGTCGTCGGCCATCGAGTGTGCCGAATCCGCTCAGGACGCACACTGTCTGCGGACTTCCGTCCCTGGTCGGACGCCCGGTCAGGGACGGTTGGTTCCTACTTCACGCTGACGGAGACGTGCGCGTTGGTCCAGCAGCACTGGAAACCTCCACCGCCTTCACCGGTCGAGTCGTTCCCCTGCACGCGCAGGATGTACTCCCCAGGCGCGCTGAACGTTGCGGTGGTCGTGGCCTTCCCGCCCTCATCGACCGAGACTTTCGGTTTGGGGTTTTCGAACTTCACCAGGGCAGGACCGCGGTACATCGTCCAGGTGATCGCGATCGGCGGGGGAGGCGTGAAGGCGAATTCGGGCGCGCCCGCGGGGACAGTACCCCGCGCGTCGCCGCGTCCACGTCCCTGCGCGTCGGAGGCTCCAGCCGCGCCCGCCGCCGCGGCATCGCCAGTCGCGGGCGGAGCGCCACGTCCTGCGGCGGCGCCACGACCGCGCCCGCGCCCTTCGGGCACGTTGATCTTGGCGCCCTCGTCGGACGCCCACACGGTCAGCGTGAGCGGTGTCCCGACAGCCGCCGTGTACTTTTCGGCAATGCTGCTCGGCGCACCGGTGAACAGTGGACCGTCGGCGCGGAACTTCAGCTTCGGCGGCGTGTTCTTGTTCGCCGCGTCCTCGAACGGCTCGACGACGTAGTCAGCCTGCGTGTGCAGCGTGATCGCGTTGGTCAGCCCGTTGGCGACGATGGTCCACGTGAGCTTCTTCGCCCCGAAGTCCTTCGGCAGCTTGATGGAAAACACGCCCCACTGGCGGCCGGTTGCGAAATGCGTCGGCTGACCCTGGTCCGGCCCGCCTGGCTCGATGCGATTGTTGGGTCCGACCGGAACGTCGAGCTCCTGCTTCGTGTTGCGGTTGAAGTAGCCGACGAGCAGGTTCTGGCTGCCATCCTTGGCGTAGTACCATCCTTCGAAAGCGGGCGTGACGCTCGATCCTTTCTCGCGGATGGTTGGCGTCAATGGCAGGGGGCTCGGGCTCTGGCCGATGCCCTGCTGGCCGGCGCCGACGAGCGCACCACTCGACCAGCCGATGGCGATGGTTGCAATGCCTGCCAGTATGCGTCCCCGCATCTGTTTGCTCCCCCGGGGTCAGACCCGGGTCTGACCCCCGATTAACGAAAAAGGGCGCCGCCCATTCGGACGGCGCCCCGAAAAACACCTCCCGGCGGGCGATTACTGCTGACGCTCCGCGGGAGCGGTCGTGTTCACGGCCTTCGACGACCGCTTGCTCTGCTCAGCCTTGAACTCGTCGTCGTTGTAGTAGGTGATGTTGATCCACGCGTGGCCCATCTCGTCCACCGTGCGGTCGCCCCAGCCCACCCACTGATCCGGATCGGGGTTGGCCTTGTTCGCTTTGGTGTTGTCGTACCAGGCGAGGAAGTGGAGGATGGTGCCCTTCGGCAACAGCGGCGCCACGTCGTCGTCGTAGATGTACATGTTGTGCCAGTTGAAGTTGAAGTCGGTCACCTGGCTGAGCATCTCGCGACGGCCGTCCGGGTAGATGGCTTCCATCGACATGCCCTTTCCGCGCAGATGCATGTGCGCCTGGAAGTTCTCGATGCGCGCGTTCTGGCGGAGCGTGACGAAGCTCTCGGTGGTGGTCACCTGATTGGGCGCGATGTCGAGCGACCGCGCGCCGGGCACGTTGCCCGAGAACGTGTTGAAGAGCGCGAGGACCTCGCGATGCTTCGGCTCCTGGCCCTTCGGATAGAACCACACGGCCAGTTCGGTGTGCGCGTTCACTTCTTCGCCGACCGCGTGATAGTGCATCTCCCAGACGATCTTCGAATTCGGCAGCATCAGGCGACCCGAGTCGGGCCGCATCTCATCGCCGTTCTTGCCGACCGCCCATTCCATGAACAGCCCGTCGCCGGAGACATTCGGATCGTTGGTGAAGAGCTCGGTCTTCATGTCTTCCGGCTGCTGCAGGCGGGCGAGGGCGTGGTGCGTGATCTTGCGGGCGTTCTTGCCGACCGGTCGGATTTCAATCGCGCGCACCCAGCGCGGTTCGGTCAAGCCCGTTGGCACCGTCGGCCGCCACCACGCATCCTGCGCGATGGGGGGCATCGTGTACTCGGGTGACTTCACGACGAGGTCCGGCTGGCCGTACTTGTTGGCCAGGTTCCAGCCCGTTTCGTCCTTCCACACCTTGGGTGCCGGCATGTCCTTCGCGTCGCCCTTCGGCGCGCCTGCGGCGACCCACGCCAGAATGGTGTCGATCTGATCGTCGTTCAGCGAGCGGTCGTTCTTGAACTTCTGAATACCGACCGTCTTATCGAGGTGCCACGGCGGCATCTGGCGGGCGCCGACGCGCGCCGCGATCGACTTGGCCCAGGGGCGAGCGTCCTCGTAGCTGACCAGCGACATCGGCGCCATGTTGTCGGGCCGATGGCACGACTCGCATTTTGCCTGAAAAATCGGCGCGATGTCCTTGGTGAACGTCGGCGCCGGTTTCGGCGCCTCGGCCCCCCGCGCCACGCCCGCAAGGCTCATCGCGACGCCAAGCGCTGTGGAGAACACCGTGACCGGAGTCACTTTCATCGACGGCTCCTTTTAGACACGACGAGGGCGATAAAGACACGATAATTTACCAGAATTGGTTGAACCAGTTGCAATTGGTTGTCGCGAGTTCACAGATGTGCTGTTTTTGCACAGCCGAGGAGGAGCCGTGCGTGTGTCGCTCGACTGGTGGGCCGTGATTGCCGCGGCGGCCGCCGTCATTCTGATCAAAGCCGGACTCATCTCGAGCATTCCGTGGTGACCTCGTGGAAGGAGGTCATTCCCGGGACGCTGCTCCTCGCGGCGATTGGATTCGCTGGGAAGGTGACCGAACAGTCGATTGCGTCCTTCGGCCGCGCGCATCACATGACGCTGCCGAATATCGAGTACGTGTTGTGGGCGATCGTCTTCGGGCTGATTGTTTCGAATACCGTCGGCGTGCCGGCACTGTTCAGGCGCGGCGTCGAGACGTACGAGTTCTGGCTGAAGGTCGGGATCGTGCTGCTGGGCGTACGGTTTCTCCTTGGCGATGTCGTCAAGCTCGGCGGCGTGAGCCTGGCGTGCGTCGCACTCGAACTGGCCGTGGCGATCGCAATCATGACCGCGCTCGGTCGCGCCTTTCGCCTGACGCCCAAGTTGATCAGCCTGCTCGCCATCGGATCCTCCATCTGTGGCGTGTCGGCGATCATCGCCGCCAAAGGCGCCATCGACGCCGACGATGAGGACGCGTCGTACGCCATCGCGGCGATCCTTGCCCTCGGTGCAGTCAGCCTGTTCGTGTTTCCGGTGATCGGACGCGCGTTCGGCATGACCGATCACGCGTACGGCCTTTGGGTCGGCCTCGCCGTCGACAACACCGCCGAGGCCACGGCGGCCGGCGCGCTGTACTCCGACGCCGCCGGAAAGTTCGCAGTACTCGCGAAGACAGCCCGCAATGCGACAATCGGGTTCGTCGTCCTTGGCTACGCGTTGTACTGGGCGCGGGGGCGACAAGGCGCCGACATCGGCCGCAAAGGCGCGTTTCTCTGGACCAAGTTTCCGAAGTTCGTGCTCGGGTTTCTCGTCATCTCGGCGCTGGCGACCGCCGGCGCCTTCTCGACGGCCGAAGTCGCCAGCATCGCGAACCTGTCGCGGTGGGCCTTTCTGCTCACGTTCGCGGGCGTCGGGCTGCGGACGAACGTTCGGGAGCTCGCGCAGCAGGGCTGGCGCCCGCTGATCGTCGGCGTGTTGGGCGAGGTCGCGATTGCCGCCGTGACGCTGGCGATGGTGGTCGCCGCGTCACGAGCGTTCGACTTGTAGCAGTTGCAGGTCGTGTGCCGGGAATCGCTCGCCTGAGGCAGCGATGATCAGCGCCGTCGGATCGTCACGCCGCCGTTGGTGGTTATCGCACGGATCTTCACGCCACCACTGCCCAGTGTCGTGTTTAGTTGCCGATCGAACCGTCCCTGGACCATGACTGGAAAGTCGGTGGTGACCCGGCCGTTCGTGGTGCCGGTTTCGAGCTCCGCCGAATACCCCTCCGGCACCGTCATCTTGATCCCGCCGTTGTGTGTCGAGACATCGAGGCCCATGCCGTCCCAGCGGCTGCCGGCAAGATCGATCGTCAGTCCGCCGTTGGTCGTCTCGCCCTTGATCTCGCCGCCGACGTTCCGCAGCGTCACGCCGCCATTGTGCGCGTGGAACTCGGCGATGCCCTGGAAGCCGTCGATCGATATGCCGCCGTTGTTCGTGCGAAGGGCCATTTGTGCACGACGTGGCACGTGAATCTCGAACTGGACGGACCAGTGCTCGTGTCGGCCTGGTTGCGGACCCGTCGCGCGAACGTGCGCGGCGGTTTCGATGTGGACGCCGGCGACCACGCGGCGCGCGTCGGCGTCCGTGTCGCCATACCCTCGAACGATGCTCCGGACGAGCACGTCGCCGCGATCCCAACCCATGACCTTGATGCCACCGTTGGCGCCGGCGTCGACGTCCAGTGGAGCGCTGGCGCCGATGGTGTCTTCGCGGACCTCACAGTAGGACGCGCGCGACGAATCATCCCATCCCGTGTCGCAGCCATCGCCGGATCGCCCGGTGTTCCGCCGGGTTTGGGCATTCAGGGGCAGAGTCGCGGCGACCAGCAGGGTCGCCAAGGCGACAGTGAGGGAGCGGGCGCGCAGCATCGGAACCTCCAGACCATTGGACGGAGGGCAGGCGTCGCGCGTTTACTGACCGCTCAGCGGGTCGGCGGCTCGACCAGAGGGATGCGCGCCACCAATCCCGCGGCGACTTCCATCTGCGCCGTCGTAATCACCTTCTCGGTGCTACGAACGACACGAGGAATGCAGCCACGTATCAGCTGCGCCGCGCGCAGGCCGCTGACGACGGCGAACTCGAACGGGTTGGAGCCGACAGGTCGCTTAATCAAAGGGCCCTTTCGTGCTTTAAGGAGGGCTGGAGCCGACGAGGCTGCAGGCTCGGGAAAGCGGAGGTCCAGTATAGCCCGAGAACGTTACGGGCTCACGAGATCCACTGCTTGTCGCCTCGTCTTCGTTTCTGTCTTACGCGAAAACACGCCTGATTCGTGCAGGAACGCGAAAAGCCGGCGCAGTGTCAGTCCGCCCGCAGGGCGATGACCGGATCCACGTTTACCGCCCGGCGCGCCGGAAGCCACACGCCCACGAGCGCGACCGCCGTCAGCGCGACCGGCATCGCTACGAAGACCAGCGGATCGCGGGCGGTGACGCCGTAAAGCATCGCGCCGATGAGCCGCGCGAGACCGAACGCCGACGCCAGACCAACGGCGATGCCAATCACGGCGAGCCGCATGCCTTGAACGAGGATCATTCGCCGAACCGCCGCTGATTCCGCGCCGAGCGCGAGACGAATGCCGATCTCCTGCGTCCGCTGTTCGACCGAGTACGCCATCAGCCCGTAGATGCCGATGGCCGCCAGCAGCAGCGCCGAGGCGCCGAACACCGTCATCAGCAGCATGTTGAAGCGCTGCCGCGAGATCGAGCGCGACACCACGTCTTCCATGGATCGGACGTCCGACACCGGCAGGCCGCTCACCTGTCGAAGCTGCTCCTGCACCGCGGCGCTCACCGAGTACGGCGCCGCGCGCGTGCGCACCACCCACGCCATCGGCGTGATGCGAACGTTGAGCTGGTTGGCTGCATCCGGCACCTGCGCCTGCGGAATGTACATCGTGGGCGACGGATCGAGATTGATCGCGCCGTCGCGCACGTCTCTCGCAACCCCGACGATCTGCCGCGGCGGCTCCGTGTCGAATTCGCGCATGCCGTGGCCGATGACGAGCCGCTCGTTGAGCGGGTCGCCGTCCTTGAAGAACTGGCGTGCGAACGCCTCGTTGATCACCACGACCGGCGGCGCCAGCTTGTCGTCGCGCTCCGTGAACGAGCGTCCGCGCCGCATCGGGATCTTGAAGACTTCGAAGTAGCCGGGCGAGACCGTCAGCCATCCGCCTCCGCCGTGGGCGGGGCCGTCGGTCAACGGACGGCCCTGAATGACGAAGCTGAGTCCGTACCCACCCTCGAGCGGAACGCAGCAGGCGGCGCTTGAGATCTCGACGCCGGATACACCACGCAGCCGCTCGACGCCGTCGCGGACCAGCCGCTCGACGGCATCCGCCGCGAAGTATTTCGGGTGCTGCAGCGACATGTTCATGGTCAGGACGTGCGAGGCGTCGAACCCCGGATCGACGGCGTTCAATGCGACCGACGTGCGAATGAGCAGCGCGGACCCGACGAGCAGAATCAGGGCCAGTGCGACCTCGGCGACGACGAGGACCGCGCGGGCCTTGTTCTGCCGGAACCCCGTACCGGAACGTCCGGCGCTCTCCTTGAGCGTCGACGTGAGATCGGTCCGCGACGCCTGCAGCGCCGGAATCAGCCCGAAGAGCGCGCCCGTGGCGATTGAGACGAGTACCGCAAACGTCACGACGCGCCAATCGACGGCCACAAGGGCGCCGTCCTCGCCGATGCGCGGCAGGTTCGCCGTGTTGATCGACAAGAGGGCTCGGATGCCGGCCACGCCGAGCCCGAGGCCGAGCGCGCCGCCAGCGAGCGACAGCACGAGGCTTTCGGTCAGCAGCTGGCGCACGATGCGGCCGCGGCCGGCGCCGATCGCGGCGCGGATGGCGATTTCGCGCCGCCGTCCGGTGGCGCGGACGAGGAGCAGGTTGGCGACATTGGCGCACGCGATCAGCAGGACGAAGCTGACCGCGCCCGCAAGGATCAGCAGCGTCGAGCGGACGTTGCGGACGAGGACTTCCTGCATGCGCTCCACGCTGAACGTCGCATCGTTCCCAAGGACGTTCGGGAACCTCGCCTTGAACTCCTGAGTGGAGAGCTTCAGCCGAGCCTTCGCCTGCTCGACCGTGACGCCGGGCTTCACGCGTCCAAGGACACGGAAGTAATGGCCCTGATCGGTGGAATCGGGATCGATTTGGAACGGGATCCAGATGTCGCTGGTCTCGCCGAGGGCCTCGACGTCGAACCCGGCCCCGACAATCCCCACAACCGTATGCGGCTGGCCTCCCAGTGTGATCGATCGGCCGACTATTTCTGGATCGCCGCCGAACCGTCGTGCCCAGAGGCCGTAGCTGAGCACGGCGACTTTTGGTGCGTTCGGCCGGTCTTCATCCTCCGTGAACGTCCGTCCTCGGAAGGTCGGCGCGCCGAAGAGCCGGAAGAACGGAGCGCTGACCCGCCCGGCACGAAACTGCTCCGGCGTGCCGCCGCTGTCGTAGTTGATGACGCTGCTGCCGATTGCCGACACGTCCTGCACGGCGTCGGTCTGCCGGCGCCAGTGCGCGAATTTGGCGGGCGACGCTGCGGGGCCGGAGCCTTGCGGCGACGTGTTCATGAAATAGACGATGCGGTCGGCCTCGGGGGCGGCGACCGGCTTCAGGAGCACGGCGTTGACGACGGAGAAGATCGCGGTATTGGCGCCGATGCCGAGCGTCAGCGCGGCGACGGCCGCCAGCGTGAAGGCCGGCGTCTTGACGAGCGTGCGCAGCGTGTAGCGCAGATCCTTGAGCAGGGCGTCCATGCGGCCTCCGGGATCACCAGCATGCCAAACCAGCATGCCAAAGTTGACAACTGTGGAGGGCTCGTATATTTTGCACCCTCTTGAGACAATATCGCGCCAGACACGCCCGGCCGAGGCCATCGGCCCACCGGGTTCTGGAACAAATGCGGCGAATCCAGCCGTCGTGGCCGGATCATTTGCTCTAATGTGATGCAAATGCGGCGCATCGACCCCAACCGCTTCCACGTCGCCACGCGCCGCACCTCGCGACACATCAACCGGCAGATCGCCCTCACCCTTATCGGCAGCCACCAGCCGATTTCCCGCGCGGACCTTGCGCGCCGCATGAACATGCGCCGCGGCGCCGTCGGCCTGCTCGTTCAGGAACTGCTCGCCGAGCGGCACATCGTCGAAGGCACGACAGGTGAAACGGCGCGCGGCCGCCGGCCGACGATGCTCTACATCAACACGCGCAGCGGATCGAGCGTGGCGGTCGACATTCGAGCGACCCGCACGTTCATCATGCTCGCCGACCCCATGGGCCAGCCGCGCTCGGACATTGTCAGTGTGCCGACGGCGCTCGAGCCGAAGCGTCTCGTGACCGCGCTGGCGCGGCGCATTGCGGAGCTCCTCAAGGCCCACGCGGGCCTCGTCGGCGCCTGCCAGGGGATTGGCGTCGTCGTCCCGGGGATGGTCGATCCCGGGACCGCGCGCGTCCTGCACGCGCCGACGCTCAATTGGCGCAACGTCGACCTGCAGGCCCGTCTGGCGCTAGCCACCGGTTTCCCCGTGCATGTCGAGAACTCGGGACGCGCGTGCGCGCTCGCACAGGTGTGGGCGGCGCGCAACGTGGCGGCGCGGGTTCGCAATCTGGTGTTCGTCAGCGTCTCGGACGGTATCGGCGTGGGTGTCGTCGTGAACGGCGAGTTGCTGCGCGGTCGTCACAACATCGCCGGGGAGTTCGCCCACATGCCGCTCAGCATCGACGGACCGCGCTGCTCGTGCGGCGCCATCGGCTGCTGGGAGGCGCACATCTCGAATCTCGCGACACTGACGCGGTACTTCGGACGGCCGCAGCAGCGGGCTTCGGGCGACCACGCGTTCACGATCGACAGTCTGATCGCTCGTGCGCGATCCGGCGACGGGAAGGCGGCGGCCGCCCTTCAGACGTCGGCGCGGTACCTCGGGCTCGGGCTGGGCGGCATCGTCAACATCATCGATCCCGACTGCATCTTCATCGGCGGCGAAATCACCACGGCGTGGGATCTCGTCGAGAACACCGTGCGCGCGGCGCTCGCCGAGCGGGCGCTGACGCCGGCCGCCACTTCGACCGACATCGTCATCGTGTCAGCGGACGAGCATCCGCGCCTGCGCGGCGCGGCCCTGCTCGTCGCGGCGCCGACATTCGCCGCACCGGTTGTCGCCTGATTCAAGGAGCTGTTATGTGGAGTTCTGTCGTCGGTGCGCTTGCGGCCCTGCTCGTCACCTCGTCAGCGCTGGCGCAGGTGCCGACGGGGACGATTCTCGGCACCATCAAGGACGGCCAGGGGGCGGTCATTCCCGGCGCCACCGTGACCGCCACGAATCTGGGAACGCAGTTCTCCAGAAACACGGTCACTGACGGCGCAGGCGAGTACGCGCTGCGCCTGCTGCCGGTCGGCAACTACAAGGTCGAGGTCAGCCTCCCCGGCTTCAAGACCTTTACGCAGACGGGCATTCAGCTCGAGGTTGGGCGCAACGCCCGGCTCGACGCGACGATCGAGCTCGGCGCCGTGAGCGAGACGGTCTCGGTCATCGGCGACTCGCCGCTCGTCGACACCGCGTCGGCTGCCCTTGCGCGGACGGTCGGCCAGAACGAGGTGCTGAACCTGCCGCTCGTCAACCGCGACCTGTACCAACTCCTGAGCATCACCGGCGGTGTCACCAGCAACACGAGCTCGAACTCGCTCGGCGGACCGGAGCAGGTGACCATGATCAACGGATCGGGTGCCGCCCAGATGGGCACCGTCAACTTTCAGCTCGATGGCGGCAACAACACCGCCGGCCTGCGAGGCACGGGCAACCCCGCGCCGAACCCTGAAGCGGTGCAGGAATTCCGCGTGCTGACCAACGGCTACTCCGCGGAGTACGGACGCTATTCTGCCGGCGTCGTGGACATCGTCACCAAGTCGGGGACGAACGCGTTTCACGGCGCGGCCTTCGATTTCATCCGCAATGAAAAACTGAACTCGCCGCGCTGGGCGCCCCCAGGAACGGTCGGGACCAACGACCCGCTCGATCGCAAACAGTTCGGCGGGGCATTCGGGGGCCCGCTGAAGAAGGACAAGACCTTCTTCTTCACAAGCTATTCTGGCCTGCGTCAGGAAGAGACCTACTACCGCAATACCGCCGTGGTGCCGACGGCGGCCGAACGTGCCGGCGACTTCTCGCAGTCCGCGATCAAGCCGCGAGATCCGGTGACCGGCGTCGCGTTTCCGGGCAACCTCATTCCGACCGCGCGCTTCGATATCGCAGCGAAGACGATTCAGGACAAGTACGTCCCGATGTCCAACCTGCCGAACAACTTCTACGAAGTGCGCGCGGCGGATCCGATTCGCACCAACGAAGGCACGCTGAAGATCGATCACCAGATCTCGGCGGCGCAGTCGGTAGCGTTCAGTTACTTCCATCAGCGCGGCGTCGACACCCAGCCGCTGACGGGTACCGGCAACATCCCGTGGGTCGATCGCGATTTCGCGTGGAAACAGCACAACGTCAACGCCTCCCACACCTGGACGATCGGCTCATCGACGTTCAATCAGCTGCGCGGAAACTACGTCCGCCAATTCGGCGCGCGCGTGAACAACCCGGCGACCTCGCTCGCGGATCTCAACTCGAAGTTCACGCCGCAGGGCGACCCGACGCTGCCGCGCCTCACGGTCACCGGTTATTTCACCGGCCAGACGGCGATCGCCGGACCCGACGCCGGCAGTAACTACACGGGCATCAAGGATGCGCTGACCATCACCAAGGGCAAGCACTCGCTCAAAATCGGCGGCGATCTGTCGTATGAAGCGATCGTCCACGACACGCTGCTCGACAACTACGGCGTCTTTGCGTTCAACGGCAGCAAGACCGGCAATGCCTACGCCGACTTCCTGCTCGGCCTGCCTGCGACGATGACCCAGGATGCGCCGGTGCGGAAGACCGACAACGGCGCCTACATCAGCGTGTTCGCGCAGGACGACTTCCGTGTGCATCCGCGAGTCACGTTGAACCTGGGCGTCCGCTACGACCTGCAATTCCCCTTCACGGATCCGCAGGACCGCAAGCTCGCTTACGTACCCGGGCAGAAATCGCTGGTCAATCCGACCGCTCCCGTGGGGCTCCTCTTCCCCGGCGACGCCGGCGTGAGCCGGGGCATCGTCCACACCGACAAGAACAACATCGCGCCGCGTCTTGGCGTCGCCTGGGATCCGAAAGGCGACGGCCGCACGGCGGTACGCGCGTCGTTCGGCATGTTCTATGGCAGCATCACGGGCAACGAGTGGAACACCACCGCCGACAACCAGCCGTTCACCGTGCGGCAGTCGTTCCCGACCGTCTTCACGCTGTCCGATCCCTATCGCAATCTGCCCGGAGGCGTCGGTCCATTCCCGTTC
>Ga0114129_10008533_pt1 | contig 14608 bp, 15 predicted proteins | sample RhiMetdeltSRZDD1_FD_80071 | JGI IMG/M metagenome (GOLD analysis project Ga0114129, IMG submission 80071) | Populus rhizosphere microbial communities from Tennessee, USA - Rhizosphere MetaG P. deltoides SRZDD1 (version 2) (version 2) | ecosystem: Host-associated > Plants > Roots > Rhizosphere >... | reverse complement strand
GACTCGACGCGACGAACGTGCTCGACGCTCGCATCGTTGCGCTCACCAACGTCTCGCTCGACCACACCGATGTTCTCGGCGACACGCGCGAGCAGATCGCGAGCGAGAAGCTCGCGGTGGTCCATTCCGGGGCGACCGTCGTCCTGGGGGAGCCGGAATGGGAAGCGCTCGCACGGGAGCGCGGAGCTTCCCGGATCGTCCACACGGAGGACGTCGGCCGTGCGGCCGCCGAGGCGTTTCTCGGCCTAGAACTGGACGGCGAGGTGCAGTCCGGCCTTCCGGGCAGGCTCGACTTCTCGGGCGACGACGTCTTCGCGGGCGCACACAACCCGGCCGGTGTCGAATGGCTCATCGCCCGGCTTCCGCGCGACGATTACGTGATCTGCGCCGCGATCCTCGCAGACAAGGACGCGCGCTCAATGCTTGCGACGCTCGCACGCGTCGGCGACAGGTTCGTCGCCACCCAGACGGAAACCGAACGGACACTTGGGGCAGACGAACTGGCGCAGCTCGCGAGGGAGTTTTTCTCCGACGTCGAATCGGTTCCAGATGCCACAACTGCACTCGACCGCGCCCGGGAGCGCGCTCGACCCGGCGGCGCCGTGCTCGTCACCGGATCGCTCTACCTCCTCCGCGACCTCTTCGGCCGGCTGGAAACCGTACGATGACTGGGCTCGGCGAGAGGTTGAGCGTGTTCGCGGTGGCCCTGATCGTGATCGTGATGGTCGTGGGGCTCGCGTTCGGCGCCGGCTATCTCCTGGGCAAGCTCCTTCTCTGATCGGGGCGTGAACGTGATCCACAACCAGCTCACCGCCAGCGGCGCCTTCGACTTCTTCAGCACAGGCACCTGGACGATCGTTCGCAACCTCGTGATCCTCTTCGTCGCCGTCTTCTGGCTGGCGGTGGCGGTCTGGGTGTACAAGGATGCGCGGCGGCGGATCGATGACCCCTGGCTCGTCGCGATGGCGACGCTGATTGGACTCGTCCCACCCTTCGTCGGCGCGCTTGTCTACCTGCTGCTACGTCCGCCCGAGTATCTCGAGGAGGTGCGCGAGCGTGAGCTCGAGATCAGGGCGATGGAGGACCGGCTGGCGAACCGCAACCTTCACTGTCCCGTCTGTCGCGCGCAGGGTGAGTCCACCTTCCTCGTCTGCCCGGTCTGCACGACGAAGCTGAAGCAGGCCTGCGTCAACTGCAAGGCGCCGCTCGAGGCCCTCTGGCAGGTCTGTCCGTACTGCGAGACCCCGGTCGAGACGGCGCCGCCGCAGCTTGGCAAGACGCAGTGGCTCGAGTCGTCGCGGCCGCGCAGGGAGCGTCGGCGCGCTGAGTAGACTTTCGCCGCTTTGGCCGCGGAGTCGACCCTCGTCCTGATCAAGCCGGACGCCGTCGAGCGCAAGCTCGCCGGCGAGATCCTGGCCCGCTTCGAGCGGCGCGGTCTCGAGCTCCGTTCCGCGAAGTTGCTGACCGTTGATCGCTCGCTCGCGGAGGAGCATTACGCCGAGCACAAGGAGAAGCCGTTTTTCGGCGAGCTCGTCGAGTTCATCACCTCCGCGCCGACGCTGGCGCTCGTGCTCGAAGGGGAGTCGGCGATCTCGGTCGTGCGCACGACGATGGGGGCGACGAATCCGAAGGACGCGGCGCCGGGGACGATTCGCGGCGACCTCGCGCTGGCGATGCCGAACAACCTCGTCCACGGCTCTGACTCACCCGAGTCCGCGCGGCGCGAGATCGTGCTCTGGTTCGGTGACTGAACCGGACTACGTCGCGGTCAACCGCGAGGGCTGGACGCGCGCCAACGCCGAGTACACGGACGCGCAAGCCAGGCAAGCGTGGGCCCAGGAGGAGATCGACTGGGGCAAGTGGAGTCTTCCCGAGAGCGAGATTCAGGCGCTCCCCGGCCTGAGCGGCAAGGAGATCGTCGAGCTCGGCTGCGGAACCGGCTACTTCGGCGCCTGGCTCAAGCGCCACGGCGCGAGCAGGGTCGTCGGCGTCGACGTCACGCCTGCGCAGCTCGAGACGGCGCGCCGGATGAACGAAGAATTCGGGCTCGGCCTCGAGTTCCTGCTCGAGAACGCCGAGCACACGAGCCTTCCGGACGAGTCCTTCGACATCGTCTTCTCGGAGTACGGCGCTTCGATCTGGTGTGACCCGAAGCTCTGGCTCGCGGAGGCAGCCCGGCTGCTGCGACCCGGCGGCGAACTGATCTTCCTCCGCGGGTCGACGCTACAGATGCTCTGTGGCCCCGACGAAGGGCCGGTCGGCGAACGGCTGGTCCGCCCGCAGCGCGGCCTCTACCGCCTCGAGTGGTTTGGCGACGACCCTGGCGTCGAGTTCCACCCGAGCACCAGTGAGTTGTTCGCGCTGCTGCGGGAGAACGGGTTCGAGCTGGTCGACTTCCGTGAGCTATTCGCCCCCAAAGACGCCGTCGACCACGAGTACTACGACACGGTCCCGGCCGACTGGGCCAAGCGCTGGCCGGACGAAGAGATCTGGCACGCGCGTCTGCGCGCGTGAGCGCGCCTCCAGCGCCACCGCTCTTGCTCGCATCGCGCTCGCCGCAGCGGCGTGCGATCCTCGAGCAACTGGGGATCCCGTTCGAGGCCGTCGTCCCGGAGTACGAGGAAGACCTGACTGGTGCAGATCCGGTCGTTGAGGTGGAGCGCCATGCGCAAGGCAAGGCCCGCTCGGTGGCCGGGATCGCCGATGGCCGGCCTGTACTCGGTGTCGACACTGAGGTCGTGCTGGACGGCCGTGTCTACGGCAAGCCTTCAGACGAAGCGGAAGCCGAGGCGATGCTGGAACAGCTTTCCGGACAGACGCACGAGGTCGTCTCCGGGCTCTGCCTGCTGACGGCTGCATGGGAAGAGCTGCGCCACGCGGTGACGCTCGTTTCGTTTCGGACGCTTACTCCGCGCGAGCTCGGCCTCTACGTCGTCAACGAGGAGTGGCGGGAGCGCGCCGGCGGTTACGCCATCCAAGGCCTTGGCGCGGCGCTCGTCGAGCGGATCGAGGGCGATTACCTGAACGTTGTTGGCCTGCCGGCGGCGGTCCTGGTCGACCTGCTGGCAGAGCGTTTCGCGGGCGTCTACGGGTACGGCTGATCGGGGCGTGTCCTGGTGCCAGGCACGAAGGGTCAGCGTTGGCTAGGGCACTGCCGCTCGTGCTCGCTTGCTTGGCGGCCTCGGCCGCGGGGTGCGGCTCTGAAGCAAACTCGATGCTCGTGCGGGAACGCTTCGAGGCCGTCCAGGTTCCGCATCGGGTCGCCGGCACCACGACCCGCGACGAGCAGCTCGTGCGCAACGACTGCAAGATCTCGGCCGTCTACAAGGTCCGCGAGGCGACGGGGACGGCCTTCCTGATCCAGAGTGAGCTTGTGCACCTGCGTCTGCCCGTGCCCAGGAGAGGAACGGCGTATCAGCTCGAGTGTCTGGGGCCCTTGGTCGCAGAGCTCCCGGCCGGCGCGTCGAAGATCGCGGCGACGGCGCAGGACTTGTCGGGCGGACGCCACCGCTCGCTGACCGTCCGCACACACATCCCCTCGGTTCGGCTGCCGCCCAACAGTCCAGTCAGGCCCGCGCAGCACAAGCAACTCATCACCGTCGAGTTGCCGCGCCGGCCGGGGTCTGCGTACGACAACTACCGGGTCGAGCTCGCCTTCCGCCTCCCGAAGGCTCTTCTCATCCGCGAGCGGGTGGTGTATACGGCCAAGATCTCCTGCGGAGGCTCGAGCTACCTGCAACCAATGGTGCCGTTGACCAACGATCTCGGCTTCGTCAACGCGTTCACGGTCCCGCGGGACGGAAGGCCGTTCGACTTCATCCTGCCGCACATCGCGACCGGGATCAGCAGTCATGGCGAGACCACACGAACGCTCGCGTGCAACAGATGAGCGACCTCGTCAAAGGCGAAGACGGTAAGGCCCGCTGCCGGTGGGGCTCGACCGACGAGCTCTATCGCTCCTACCACGACGGCGAGTGGGGCCGGCCCGTGACCGACGAGCGCGGCCTCTACGAGAAGCTCTGTCTCGAATGCCTTCAGAGCGGGCTCTCGTGGGCTCTCATTCTCCGCAAGCGCGACGGGATCAGGGACGCCCTCGCAGACTTCCAGCCGGACGCCGTCGCCGCGTTCGGGAGTAAGGAAATCGAAGCCCTGCTGAACGACCCGCGCGTGATCCGAAACCGCCGCAAGCTCGAAGCGATCGTCCAGAACGCCAAGGCGACCGTCGCGATGCGCGACGACAGGCCGTTGCCCGAGGTCGTGTGGAGCTTTCGGCCCCCGCCGGCCCGGGCGCCACGCACCTACGCCGACATGGCCTCGCTGACCGACGAATCCAAGCAGCTCGCCAAGGAGCTCAAACGGGAGGGCTTCGCCTTCGTTGGCCCGACGACGGTCTACTCGACCATGCAGGCCGTCGGTCTCGTGAACGACCACCTCGCGGGCTGCTTCGTCCGCAAGGAGGTCGAGGCTGCCCAACGTAGCGTGCAACGACTTTTCCCCAGCAGGTAGCTAGACTCGACGCGGGGCAATGGGGATCTTTACCTCCATGACCGGGTTCGGAGGCCGCGACATGGCGGTCGATCTCGGCACGGCAAACACGCTGGTCTACGTCAGAGGCCGAGGCATCGTTCTCAGCGAGCCTTCCGTCGTCGCGATCGACCAGCGCTCGGGCGAGGTCCACGCGGTCGGCGTCGAGGCGAAGCGCATGCTCGGCCGCACGCCAGGCTCGATCTCCGCGATTCGACCGCTGAAGGACGGCGTCATCGCCGACTTCGACGTCACCGAGCAGATGCTCCGTCACTTCATCGAGAAGGTGCACCAGCACCGCTTCGCGCACCCGCGGGTCGTGGTCTGCGTGCCGAGCGGGGTTACGGGCGTCGAGAAGCGCGCGGTCGAGGAGGCGACGCTGTCCGCGGGCGCGAGACAGGCCTACCTGATCGAGGAGCCGATGGCGGCCGCGATCGGGGCCGGTCTGCCCGTCTCCGAGCCGACCGGGAACATGATCGTCGACATCGGCGGCGGCACGACCGAGGTCGCGATCATCTCGCTCGGCGGGATCGTTGTCAGCCAGAGCATGCGCGTCGGCGGCGACGAGATGGACGAGGCGATCATCCAGCACATCAAGACCGAGTACAAGCTGCTCGTCGGCCAGCAGACGGCCGAGGAGATCAAGCTCGAGGTCGGCTCGGCCTTCGATCTACGCGACGAGGTCCAGGCGGAGGTCCGCGGCCGCGACATGCTCACCGGCCTGCCGAAGACCGTGATCCTCAGCTCCGAGGAAGTCCGCAGGGCGCTCGACGGCCCGGTTACCCAGATCGTCGACGCGATCAAGTCGACGCTCGACAAGACCCCGCCTGAGCTCGCGGCCGACATCATGGACCGCGGCATCGTCCTTGCAGGTGGCGGCGCGCTCCTCCATGGTCTCGACGAGCGGCTGCGGTACGAGACGCAGATGCCGGTCCACCTGGCGGAAAGCCCGCTCACGTGTGTCGCGGTCGGCTCCGGCCGCAGCCTCGAGGAGTTCGAGGCGATCCACCGCAGCGCCTCCAAGGCCCGGCGGAACAATCACCGGCCTTACTGAGCCCAACCAAACACCTTCGCTAACGGCTCTCCGAAACCTTCCCTAAACTAAAACGCTTCGTGCCTCGCAACCGCTCAGCACGGCTGGCGGTCTTGGGGGCGGGGGTTCCGCGCTCGAGGCCGGTTTCGTACTCGTCACGAAAAGCCAGCGCCGTCAGGCGCCGGATCGTGACAGGCGTGCTCGTGCTGCTCTCGATCGCCCTGATCACGGTCTACTTCCGCGAATCGTCGAGCGGTGGGCTGCACCAGGTTCAGAGCGCCGGTGCGACCGTGTTGCGTCCGTTCGAGGTCGGAGCCGACCGGGTCTCGCGCCCCTTCCGCGACGCCTACGGCTACTTCGCCGGGCTCGTTCACGCGAAGTCCGAGAACAACCGGCTGCGCGCGGAGAACGAACAGCTTCGCCAGCAGGCGGCGCAGAATGCCTTCGCGGCCAGCGAGAACGCCGACCTCCGCAAGAAGCTCCACTTCATCAACAGCCCCCACTACCCACGGGGCTTCGGGCACGTCACCGCTTCGATCATCGCCCAGCCGCCGTCCGCCTTCGAGCAACAGGCGCTGATCGGCGCCGGCTCTGCTCAAGGCATCCAGCAATTCGACCCGGTTGTCGCCGCCGAGGGTCTGGTCGGCACGGTCGTTCGCGTCGCGCACAATCAATCGCTCGTCGCTCTCCTCACCGACGACACGACCTCGGTCTCGGCCGTCGACGTGAACACCGGAGCCAAGGGGATCGTCAAGGCCGGCGCGAGCTTCGACCACGTCGGCAAGGACCAGCAAGTGAAATCCGGCGACCTTCTCGTCACCGCAGGCTGGAAGGCGGCTGGGCTCAGCTCGATCTACCCGAGGGGTATCCCGATCGGACAGGTGACGTCGGTCGGCCAGAACGAGGTGGATCTCTACAAGCATGTGCAGCTGCAGCCGTTCGTCAACTTCGAGACGCTGAGCTCGCTCGTCGTGTTGTTCCCGCCCAAGACCCGATGACCGCCGACGTCGCGAAAGCGGCGGCGGCTCTGTTCGTCGCTGCGATTCTGCAGGTAACGCTGCTCTCGCAGATCAACGTCTTTCACGGCGCGCCCGACCTCGTGCTCGTGACGCTCGTCTGCGTCGCGCTGCTCCGGGGAACGATCTTCGGCGCGGTCGCCGGCTTCGGCGTCGGCCTGGTCGTCGACACGGCGACGCTGCAGACGCTCGGCGTCACCTCGCTGCTGCTGACGATCGCGGGCTACTGGATCGGGCGCTACGGCGAGACGACCGGTCGTGACCGGTCGCACGCGCCGTTCGTATCCGTTGCCGTCGTGACCCTCCTCTACTCGATCGGGGCGCTGATCCTCCACTACATGCTCGGCGACCCGGCCTCCGCGTCGCGGGTGCTACTCGACGCGTTTCCGTTCGAGCTGATCTTCAACCTGATCCTGACGCTGCCGGTTTACGCACTGTGCCGCCGCCTCTTCCGGCCGCCTCCGACCGGGCTCGAGGAGGTGCAGCTGCTTGGCTAGCACCGAGGTCCGGCCTGGGCGAAGCCGCCGCCGGCGGCCCTCCACGAACGGCTACGGGCCGCGAACGTTCATGCCGCCGACTCCCGGGGTCGCAGAGCCGTTCCGGCTGACGCCTCAGATCGCCCTGCGGATCGCGATCCTCGGCGGGATCGCGATCGCGGTCTTCGGCGTTCTGTTCTTCCGGCTCTGGGCACTGCAGGTTCTCTCCGGCCCGCAGTACCTGCACGCGGCCGTGAACAACCAGCTCCGCTCGATTCCGCTCGAGGCTCCGCGGGGACCGGTGCTCGACCGGGAGGGGCGGACGATCGTCGACAACCGCGGGGCGACCGCGCTGCAGCTCTGGACGGCCGACCTGCCTCAGACATGGTCGGCGCGGCTGAACGAGCTGCGGCGCCTCTCGAAGATCATCGATGTCCCGGTCAGCGAGATGGTCGCCGAGCTCAAGAAACGGGGCGGCGATCCCGCAACGCCGGTGACCGTCCAGGAGTCGGTCCATCAGGAGCAGGCGCTGTACCTGCAGGAACGCGCGCGCGAGTTCCCGGGTGTCGACCTCGCGCCAACTTATCTGCGCAACTATCCGTACCAGTCGCTGGCGGCCCAGGTGCTCGGCAACGTCGGCCTGATCGCACCGTCCCAGTACGCGCACCTGCGAAAGAAGGGCTATCTGCTGAGCGACAAGATCGGACAGGGCGGAATCGAGGCGCGCTACGACGCCTACCTCCGCGGCAAGGACGGGCTCGCCCAGCTGCGAGTGGACGCCCTTGGCCGGCCGCGTAGCGGGCTGATCACGGAGCAGAGCGCCCAGCCCGGCGAGGCCGTTCGCCTGACGCTCGATATGAACCTCCAGCGGGCGGCAGAGCGCGGCATTCGAGCCGGGATCGCGGCGGCGCATGCCTCGAACTGCGTCGGTTGCTGGGCGGCCGACGGAGGCGCGATCGTCGCGCTCGATCCCCGCGACGGCTCAATTCTCGCGCTCGCCTCGAACCCAACGTTCCAGCCCAGCATCTTCAGCTCCCACGACCCAAAGAAGCTCGCGCCGCTGCTCAACCCCGGCGTAGCCCGCAAGGACAACTACCCGGGCCTCGACCGCGCGATCGCCGGCCTCTATCCGGCGGGCTCCACCTTCAAGCCAGTGACCGCGCTCGCGGCGCTCGAGGAACGGCTTGTGACGCCGACCGAGCCGATCGCTTGCACCGGCCTCTACCACGTCTACGACAAGAACGGCAACGTGATCCCGGGCGGCACGTTCAAGAACTGGGACCCGTTCGTCAGTCAGCAGATGACGATGTCCACGGCGCTGGAGGCTTCCTGCGACACCTACTTCTACGACCTCGGCTACCGCTTCTACAAGCTGCCCGCCGCGCGGCGGCACCCGTTCCAGGAGTGGGCCGCGCGCTTTGGCTTCGGCCGCGCGACGGGGGTCGACGTCCCAGGCGAGCTGCCGGGGTTGCTGCCGACCCCGGAATGGCGCAAGCAGGCCTACACGCCAAAGACAGACCCGAAGGAGTGGCGGGTCGACCGGCTGTGGAAGCCGGGCGACTCGATTCAGCTCGCGATCGGGCAGAAGGACCTGCTCGTGACGCCGCTCCAGATGGCGCGCTTCTACGCCCTGATCGCAAACGGCGGCCGGCTCGTGCAGCCGCACATCGCCGCCGATGTCGAAGAGGTCAGCAACAGGCAGGCCCCCGGCCGCGTCCTGCACAGCTTCGCACCCCCGCCGGCGCCGATTGTCAAGATCGACCCGCTCTACCTCGACGTCGTGCGCCAGGGGCTGCTGCAAGCGACGCACGGCCCCAGCGGGACCTCGACGGCCGTCTTCGGCACCTTCCCGGAACCCGTCGCAGGCAAGACCGGAACGGCCGAGAAGTTCGAGCGCATCCCCGGCTTCACCGGGAAGCTCGATCAGTCCTGGTGGTGCGGGTACGCGCCCGCCGACGCGCCGACGATCACGGTCTGCGCCCTGATCGAGAACGGCGGCCACGGCGGAACCGCAGCCGCCCCCGCGGCCCTCAAGGTCTTCGAGGCGTACTTCAAGATGCATCCAACCCAGGTTGGGGTGCCGACGAAGAGTGATTGAGGCCGTCGACACCAGGGCGCGCGGGCTTCGAAACCGGCGTGAAGAGGCGGTCGCCGTTGCGTCGATCGTCCGGCGACTCGACTGGATCCTGCTCGCGGCCACGGCCGCACTCGTCGGGTACGGGCTGTGGGCGATCTCCGGCATCACCCGGCACGACGTCGCAGGCAATCCGAACTACTACGTCGTCCGGCAAGGGGTCTACGCGTCCCTCGGCCTGCTGGCGCTGGTCGTCGCCGTTTTCGTCGACCCCGAGTACTACCGGCGCTATCGCAAGCAGATCTACGCCGGGACGCTCGGGCTGATGGTGATCGTCCTGCTCGCGGGCGCGGTCACCCGCGGCTCGAAGCGCTGGCTGGATCTCGGCTTCTTCAAGTTCCAGCCCTCGGAGTTCGGAAAGCTGTTCGTTGTCCTCTTCCTGGCCGGCCTCCTCGCCGATCGGGCGAAGAAGATCGGCGACAACCGGACCGTGCTCGCCGCAATTGCCTTCGCGGCCGGACCGATCTTCCTGGTCTTCATCCAGCCCGACCTGGGAACTGCCATGGTTTACGCGGCGGCGCTCGCGGGCGTGCTCTTCCTCGCCGGTACACGCTGGACGCACCTGGCGATCCTCGGTGGCGCGGCGCTCGTCGGCGCCCTGCTCGTGCTCTGGATCCTGCCGGCGGCCGGACACCCGGTGCTGAAGCACTACCAGCAGCAGCGCATCGTCGGGTTCATGCATCACAACGACGATCCGCGTGGAGCGACCTACAACGTCACGCAGTCGATCAACTCGGTCGGCGCAGGCGGCGTGACCGGGCGAGGCGTCAAGGGTGCAACCCAAACGAATCTCAACTTCCTGCCAGAGCACGCGACTGACTTCGTCTTCGCCTCGGTCGCCGAGCAGCGCGGGTTCATCGGGGTCTCGATTTTGCTGCTGCTCTACCTGCTCGTGATCTGGCGCGGCCTGAAGGTGATGGCCGGCGCGCGCGACGCCTTCTCCGAGATCGCCGCAGGAGGGATCGTCGTTGCGCTGCTGTTCCAGGTGTTCATCAACGTCGGCATGACGATCGGGATCGCTCCGATCACCGGCATCCCGCTTCCGTTCGTCAGTGTCGGCGGCTCGGCGATGATCGCCAACCTGCTTGCGATCGGCGTTCTCGAGGCCATCTACGTCCGTGGGAACGCCCACAGACGCCGCTCGTAGCTCTTTGCCGTCCGGTCCGGGTCCTACGCTTGCGAAATCGACCCGGAGGTGGACGCATGGCCGCCACAAACGAAGCCGAAGAACTGCTGCTGATCGAGGAGGCGGACGCCTGGTTCGAATACCTGGAAGCCACCCGCTCGCAATCCGAGGTGCGCTACCAGGAAGTCGAGCCCTGGGCCTGGGCTCGACTCTCGCAGCGGTTGCGCGCTATCAAGGCGCGAATGGCGCGTTTGCGGCCGGCGGCGGCGGCGTAGTCGTCGTCGAACCGGACCGCGGGCAGCTCGCGAGAATCGTGTCGTAGATTGCCGCTGCTACCCTGCAGTTACGCCTATGGCAAGGCTTTCATACACACATCCGCAGCGCGCGCTCCGCTCGATCCCGAGTGACGCCAGCGCGCGCGCACGAGAAGGAGATTTCTTTTGCTGCAGTTCTTCCGGCGCAAGAAGCGCCAGAAAGACGCGCCCGAGCAGGGCGCTCCCAAGCCCGAACCAGTAAGCACACCAGCGCCGGCCCCTACAACGGACGGCGAACAAACCAGACCGAAACGCCGACGCGGTAGCCGCGGCGGCCGAAGCCGCAAGAAGAAGACCGAACCGGCCGCCACGGCTGAAACGAAGGCCGAGACGGCCAAGAGACAGAGCCGTCCCGAGCGCAAGCAGTCCCAGCGCTCGAGCCGCAGCAGCACGCAACGCCGGCGAACGCCGCCGCGCCGTGCGCCGCTGCCCGCCGCCAAGCGCGAGCTTCTGATCTCAGTCGACGTCGGCGAGCAGCGCGTCGCCGTGCTCGAGGACGACAAGGTCGCCGAGGTCTACCTCGAGCGGCCCGAGCGCCGCTCGATCGCAGGCAACGTCTACAAGGGCGTCGTCGACAACGTCCTGCCGGGCATGGAGGCCGCGTTTGTCGAGATCGGCCTCGAGAAGAACGGCTTCCTCTACGTCGACGAGATCGTCGTCCCCGAGCTCGAGGGCCGGCGCCACGGCAAGAAGATCCAGGACCTGATTAGCCGAGGCCAAGAGGTCCTCGTCCAGGCCGTCAAGGACCCGATGAAGTCGAAGGGCGCGCGCCTGACGACCGAGATCTCGCTCCCTGGGCGCTTCGTCGTCTATGTCCCGAGCGGCGAGGGCCTCGGTGTCTCGCGCCGGCTCGAGGACGACGAGCGGATCCGACTCCGTGACATCGTCAAGGCACTCGACGTCAAGAAGGGCGGCGTCATCGTCCGCACGGCGGCTGAAGGCGCCTCCGCAGAAGACATCGAGCGCGACCTTGTCTTCCTCCAGCGCCTCTGGAAGGAGATCGAGGCGCGTGCAAAGACCGAGAAGGCGCCCGCGCTCCTCTACCAGGAGGCCGAGCTGCCGTTGCGCGTCGTCCGCGATCTCTTCACCGATGACTTCGAGAAGCTGCTCGTCGACGACGAGCGGACGCAGAAGCGGATCGTCGGCTACCTGAAGAAGACCTCGCCGCACATGGCCGAGCGCGTCGCCCGCCACCGCGAGAAGACGCCGCTGATGGATGCCTACGGGGTCGACGCCGAGATTCGCTCGACGCTCTCGCGCCGGGTCGACCTGCCCTCCGGCGGGTACCTCGTCTTCGACTACGCGGAGGCCTTCACCGTCATCGACGTCAACACGGGCCGCTTCGTCGGCTCGCGCGGCAAGGGGTCGACCGGCCGGCTCGAGGACACGATCACGAAGAACAACCTCGAGGCGGTCAAGGAGGTCGTGCGCCAGCTGCGGCTGCGCGACATCGGCGGGATCATCGTCATCGACTTCATCGACATGGCGAACCCGAAGAACCGCGCCACGGTGGAAGAGGCGTTGAAGAACGAGCTCGAGCGCGACCGGACAAAGACATACGTCGTCGAAATCTCGCCGCTCGGATTGGTCGAGATGACGCGCCAGAACGTCACCGACGGACCGCGCGAGATCCTGACCCGCAAGTGCCCGGTCTGCGAGGGCGACGGCATCGTCGTCTCGGACGCGTCGGTCGCGATCGACGTCGAGCGGAAGCTCCGGGCGCTCGCCTCGGCCTCGCGCCACAAGGCGTTCAAGGTGGCGGTCAACGACCACGTCGCCGAGGTGCTGATCGGCCCCGGCGCGACCAGGTTGACCGAGATCGAGGCGCACGCGAAGCGGCGCTTCGTGCTCGAGCCGCGAGAGGGAGTGCCGCACGACTTCTTCGAGGTTCTCGACCAGGGCACGCTGGAGAAGCTGCAGGGCGAGATCCCGGTCCCAGAGGGCACGGAGTTCCAGGTCAAGCTGGTCGAGGTGGGCAAGCACGATCTCCAGTCCGGAGTTGGATCGCGCGACGGCTACACCGTCAGCGTCGGCGACGCAGCAGGAATGGTCGGCAAGTCGGTCCGGGTGCGGGTCGAGCGGTTCGTGGACGGAACCGCGTACGCGACCCTGGTCTCGAAGGCGAAGCCCGAGACCGAGCCGATCACGGCCGAAGGGCAGGCAGAGAAGCCGACGCGGAAGCCACCGACTAAGCGGACGGCTGAAACGCCGCCCAAGGAAGAGCCGAAGCCTGAGCCCGAGGACGTCGAAACTCCCGCCGAAGAGTCTGTGGCCGAAGAGGCGCAGCCGGCAACGGCGGAAGCCGAAGCCACCGCGGAGACGAAGCCGAAGAAGAAGACGAGGAGAGGCTCACGAGGCGGCCGCGGCCGCAAGAAGAAGCCCGCGACCGAGGTCGCGCCTACGCAAGACGGCGACGGCACAGTCCCGACACCGAAGATCCACGTCCCCGAGCCGACGCTCGGCGAGGAGCCTGCGGAGCCGGTCGAGGCCGAGCCGGTCTCGGCAAACGGCGACGCGCAAGCAGAGGACGGCGCTGCCCAGAAGCCGCGCAAGAAGACCAGGCGCGGCAGCCGTGGCGGCCGCAACCGGCGCAAGAAGCCGGCTGCGGCGAGCGCGAATGGCGGCGAAGGGACCGGCGCCGGCGCCGAGGAGCCCGAGCCGGCCTCCGACGAGTACGTGCCGATGTCCGAGTGGATCGACGAGGTCGAAAAAAGTTAGGCAATGCGGGTGAAGCGCCCGCGCCGCGGGCGTAGAAACAGCGCGTAGATCACAAGTCCGCAGGCGATCATCGCCGCCCAGGCGGCCGAGAGCGACGGGTGGAGCACGTTCGGGATCTCCCAGTTCGTCCAGCCGCGCTTGACGATCTGCTCGGTCCAGAGATCCTGGACCTGATTCGTCAGGCCGTACACGAGTAGTAGCGCCAGATAGACGGCGGTCAGCGTCCGCAGGACAGGGCGCCGGATCGAGCCGACAAGCCTCGAGAGCAGCAGCGCCGTCGCGACGAGCAGAAAGCCGTCCAGCCCGTGGTGGTGGCCGTGGTGGACAGCTGCGTGCGAGTAGCCGGCGCCGGGTTCGGGTCTGATCGCACCGGTGATGAAGATGGAGCCCAGAACGGGCACTCCGTCGAGAAAGAAGCCAAGCTCGGCGGCGATGTAGGGCGCGGCGAAGAAGAGCGAGAGCCCGCCGACGACCAGGCGCGCCGCGTCGCCGCGTGCGCTCGTCCGCGGAAACTCACGCCGACCGTTCCGGCTCGCCCAGACGGTGAGCAGGAACGCAAGCGCGACCCCCAGTACCGCCGGCAGGTTCGACCATTTCGGGTCGAGGTGGCTTTCGGTCTGGACGCCCGGTAACGCCACGGTCGCGCAGAGAATCAGCGCCGACAGTCCTAAAAGATCCGCGCGGCGGTCCTCGAGCCGGTCGACGACGATCGGCAGGATCCCGACGGCCGCGACCGCCGCCGAGAAGCTAAGGAAGACGAAGGCGCGCCCGGCGCCACCGATGAAGCCGCTGTTGTGAACCTTCCAGAGCACGCTCGGCGGCAGCCGCCAATAGGTCACGAACACGGCGGTAGCGGCAAGGAAAAACAGCAACCAGACGACATAGACGTCCCGGAGGCCTGCGCTTTGCGGTCGGGCCGAGATCACGGCTAAACTGCCCCCTCGCGGGCGAAAGGCCCGCGTTTCTATGGCTGATTACGCGATCATCTCACTCGGAGGCAAGCAGTACCGCGTCCGCGAGGGCGACCGGCTACTCGTCGACCGGCTGCGGACGGACGAAGGCAAGACGTTCCATCCCGACGTCCTCTTCACGGGCGGCGGCAACGCCAAGCCGAACCTCTCGCCGCGGATCCAGGTGACGGCGAAGGTGGTCGGCTCGCCTCTCGGCGAGAAGATCCGGATCGGCGAGTACAAGGCGAAGAAGGGCTACCGCCGGCACACCGGGTTCCGCGCCAAGCTGTCCGAGATCGAGATCCAGTCGATCGGCG
>Ga0114129_10008531_pt1 | contig 14608 bp, 8 predicted proteins | sample RhiMetdeltSRZDD1_FD_80071 | JGI IMG/M metagenome (GOLD analysis project Ga0114129, IMG submission 80071) | Populus rhizosphere microbial communities from Tennessee, USA - Rhizosphere MetaG P. deltoides SRZDD1 (version 2) (version 2) | ecosystem: Host-associated > Plants > Roots > Rhizosphere >... | reverse complement strand
TACAGTTAATAAGAACAAAACTGCCAATGTCTTGATCTTCATAGCCGGCTCCTCTTTGGATTTTCTCCGAGCATAGTTCGGCGCGCGGCGAGTTTCAATACTGCTTTCGCAAATTGAATCCTGAGGCAACAACCGAACTAATGTCGAGACCCAGTGATAGTAACCCAGCGATGAGCCCGCCTGGGCCGACCAGTGTTCTGCGATGAGCGCGAGTTCATCGCAGAACGCCCGAACCGGAAGTCAGGATGGTGTCAGCCAGCGTGGCGAGAAGATAACCCAGGCTCACGTAGGCGTTGTAGTCAAAGAAAGCGCGGTTGATGCGTGACAGGTCGTTGGGCGTGACGATACGATGCTCCCAAACCAGGACGATGACGACGGCAACAAAACCGGTCCAGTAGATGAAGCCCATTGCCGCCGTGAGTCCGACCAGGGCGAGAAAAATAATCGTTATCAGGTGAAAAAAGCTCGACAACCACAACGCGCGGGCGACGCCAAAACGGACCGGAATCGAATGAAGCCCTTGCTTGTGATCGAACTCGCGATCTTGCAATGAATAAATCACGTCAAATCCGGCGAGCCAAAAGAGCACGGCTAGGCCGAGCAAAATCGGTATGGTTAGTTCGGTGAAACTGACCGCCGAACCTGCCACGGCAAGCCATGCGCCAATCGGCGCGATGGCCAGAGCCAGGCCTAAAAACAAGTGCGAAGCCCAGGTAAAGCGCTTAGTCAGCGAATAGAAAAAGATAAGCGCCAGAGCAATCGGCGATAGCAAAAAACAGAGCCAACTCAATTGGTAGGCGGCGAAAACGAACAGCAGCGACATTGCCGCAGTGAGCAGAACGGCTTCCGAGACCTTGATCGTCCCTTGCGGCAGTTCCCAGCCCTGGGTGCGCGGGTTGAGCGCGTCGAACTTGCGATCGGCCAAGCGGTTGAATCCCATTGCTGCGCTGCGCGCGCCGACCATCGCCAGCAAAATCCAACACAAGCCGGGTAACGTTACCGGATGCGTCGGCCAAGCAAGCACGATCGACGCCATGGCAAAGGGGAGAGCGAAAATCGTGTGCGAGAAACGGATCAGACTGCCAAAGTTGGCGATTTTGGATTTTAGATACTTTGACATAGCTCAATGCGGTTTTGAATTTTCGAACTAGGAAGAGACTGAGCGTTCATAGTCCGAGTTTTTGCCATATGGAATCGATGTACTTCTTGGTCTTTTCATCCATGACGATCGCGCCCGGCCATTCGCGCTCGAAGCCTTCGCTGCGCCACTTTCTGGTCGCGTCGATGCCGAACTTCGAACCGTACCCCAGTGTCGGCGCAGCGTGATCGAGGACGTCCACCGGCCCTTCGACGAATACGATGTCTCGCCTCGGATCGATGTTATTACCGACAACCCAGGTGACCTCGGCGAGATCGTGCAGGTTGACATCGTGGTCGACGACGATGAGCGTTTTGGTGAACATCATCTGACCGAGGCCCCAGAGCGCATGCATGACTTTTCTGGCGTGGGCCGGATATTCTTTTTTGATCGAGATGAGCGCCAGGTTATGGAAAACTCCGTGCACCGGCAAATTCATATCGACGATCTCGGGCAGCGTCACGCGCAGCAGCGGCAGGAATAATCTTTCGGTGGTTTTGCCCAGGTAGGCGTCTTCCATTGGCGGCCGGCCAACGATCGTCGTCGGATAAATCGGATTCTTTCTGTGTGTGATGCAGGTGACGTGAAAGACCGGATAATCATCCGCCAGTGAGTAGAATCCGGTATGATCGCCGAACGGCCCTTCGCGCCGCAGCGGTTCCGCCGGATCGACGTAGCCTTCGATAACGACATCCGAATTCGCCGCCACTTCGACATCGACCGTTATGCCCTTCACAAGCTCGACGCCTTTTTTGCGCAGGAACCCCGTGAATAAAATCTCGTCGATCTGATCCGGCAACGGCGCCGTAGCGGCGTAGATCATCGCCGGATCGCCGCCGAGGCAGACCGCTAGCTCTAAGCGGCCGTATTTTTCTTTCTGATGTTGAAAGTGGCGCGCGCCGACTTTGTGAAGATGCCAATGCATGCCGGTGGTGCGCTTGTCGAACACCTGCATGCGATAAAGGCCGACGTTTCTCGTGCCCGACTGCGGATCCTTCGAGAAGACCATCGGCAGAGTAATAAAAGGCCCGGCATCACCGGGCCAGCAGGTGAGCACGGGCAAGATGCCAAGATCCGGTTCGCGCTGAATGACTTCCTGACACGCACCTTGATTGACGATCTTCGGCGGAATGCCAGCGAGCTTGACCAACTCGCGTAAGAGCTGCAGCTTGTCTCTGAAAGTCTTGGGCGGCTTGGTGCGGATCAGTTTATCGATGTCGCCGGCGATGTCTTCAATATCTTCGACGCCGAGCGCCAAAGCCATGCGTTTCATCGAGCCGAAGGCGTTGATCAAAAGCGGGATCTGTTTTCCGGGGATATTTTCAAACAGCAGCGCCGGGCCATTCGCTTTCATCACCCGATCGGCGATCTCGCTAATTTCGAGAGCGGCTTTGACCGGATAGCCGATCCGTTTGAGCTCGCCGGCGCGCTCCAAAACTTGCACGAACTCTGCTAGGTTGTTATAGGCCATCCGATTTTCAATCGGCTGAATGAAAACCAATAATCGCACAAGCGGCAAGAAGTCAAGCAAGCCTGGCCAAAGTGTTTCGAATCAGACCTGGCCGCGCTGGCTCGTACCTCTGTCGATCGTGGTGGTGACCTGCGCGGCTTTTTTTCCGGCCCTGCTGAACGATTTCGTCAATTGGGACGACGATAAGATTCTCATCGATAATCCCTACTACCGCGGTTTCGGATGGAACCAACTCAAATGGATGTTTACCACTTTCCACATGGGACACTACCAGCCGTTGAGTTGGCTGAGTTTTGCAGCGGACTACCTGCTCTGGGGCATGGATCCGTTTGGCTATCATTTGACGAATTTGCTTCTGCATGCGGCGAATTCAGTGCTATTTTATTTTGTGAGCTTGCGGCTGCTGGGCGCCGCGTTGTCGATATCGGATGGGCAAGAAAATTGGCAGCTGAGCGTCAGCGCAGGATTATCGGCTCTGCTGTTCGCGATTCATCCATTGCGTGTAGAGTCCGTGGCCTGGGCTACGGAGCGGCGCGATGTGCTTTCCGGTTTGTTTTTACTGATCACTGTCGGCTGCTACTTGCGTGCCGCAGCGATGCAAGAACGAAACACGAGGCGATGGTGGTTGGGCATGATGCTTGTTGGCTATACTTTATCGCTGCTATCGAAGGCCATCGGCATCACGTTACCGGCGGTCTTACTCTTAGTGGATGTATACCCGTTAAGAAGGTTGCAGGGCAGTCCGTTGAATTGGCCAAAGCCTCAGTACCGCGCTGTCTTATATGAAAAACTACCCTTCATAGTTCTCGCAGTTGGATTTGCTATCGTCGCCTTACTCGCGCAGCATACCACTGACGCGCTCAAACCGCTGGATCAATTTGACGTCGTTTCCCGTGTTCTTCAGGCGTCACTGGCATTCATGTTTTATCTTTGGAAGACGCTTTTCCCGATACATCTTTCGCCGATTTACGAATTGCCGGTCGATATTGGACCGTGGTTTTGGCTGTTTGTCCTATCCGGCGTCGGTACGGTTACAATAACCGTCGCGCTCTATTATCTGGCGCGGCGCTGGCCTGCCGCTGTTACTGCTTGGCTCTACTACGTCATCGTGTTGGCGCCGGTAACCGGCATCGCGCAGAGCGGGCCGCAGCTGGTCGCGGACCGCTACAGTTATCTCGCTTGCTTAGGTTGGCCATTGCTGATCGGCGGAGGAATTTTCCGTTCATGGTCCGCCGGGGACTCGAACCAGACTAGCCAACGGCCTTTTGTCGCGACTGCCGTCGTCGTCATGGCAATAGTCGCTCTTGCAATATTGACGTGGCATCAAACCCAAGTCTGGCGAACTCCCATAACTCTTTGGCGACATGCAGTCGCGGTCACGCCATATTCCAGCATAGCTCATTACAACCTTGGCAGGGCGCTCGAGAGGGAAAATAAGTCGAATCAGGCGATGGAGAGTTATCGTCGGGCGGTATTCGCCAACCCCAGACACGCCAAAGCTCATTTTAACCTTGCGCGTCTCTTAGCTCTCAATGGCCTCGACGGAGAGGCGATCGACCATTATCGCCAGGTGCTCGAAATCAGGCCCGATCATGCGGATGCCCATAATGATCTCGGTCTATTGCTCGAGATGAGGGGCGATATGGCGGCGGCACAGTCGGAGTTTCAACAAGCTCTACGGCTCGAGCCCAATCATGACAAAGCTTTCTTTAACCTGGGCGAACTTTTCGCCAAACAAGGCGATCTTGCCAAGGCCACCAGCTATTATCAGCAGGCCGCTCGAATAAACCCAAACCAAGCGGCGATTCAAGTTCGCCTGGGGCTCGTCTTGGCGCGGCAAGGCCAGTTGGAATCAGCGACAACGCATTTTCTCATGGCAGTAAAATTGAAGCCGGACTATGCAGAAGCTCACGTTTTGCTGGCCAGGTCATTGGCGGCGCAGGGGAAGAAAGATGAGGCTGAAAGCTACTATCGAGAAGCGCTGCGCATTATGAAAACTCAGAGGAAAACCACTGGTGACGAGTCGCGCAACTCGAAGTAAGGCGCGAACCATTTTCAAGATGGGGATCTTTAGGCTTAGCATAGCTAACCGCGAAGGGCGCTGAGAGCGCTGAGGAAATCAAAGAAGGCATCATCGTAGACAAACTCTCTCTGCAAACGCTAAGTCGCTGTGGTAATACTCGTAAACCGAAGAGCCCAAAATGGCAACTAACGCCAAAGGTTCTATCTCAAAAAATATTTCTCAGAAAGTGAAATCCACTCGCCCAAAGTCACAATCTGAGACACCGCTGCCACATGCTCAAGCGGTCGCTGCAAGGATTGGCGTAAGTAAAGGTCTTCTTTGTTGGCTTATTCCTTGTGTGATCGTACTCATAACTGGCGCGACGTTTTTCCCCGTATTGAACAACCAGTTCGTAAACTTGGATGACCGGGTTAATCTGCTTGGAAATCCTTCTTACCGTGGTTTGGGTTTGGCTCAATTTCGCTGGATGTTCACAACCCTCCACAATTCTCTCTACAGGCCGATCACCTGGGTCACTTTCGGGGCGGATTATTTGCTCTGGGGAATGGAGCCTTTTGGATATCATTTGACCAGTCTTATCCTTCACTGCGCCACTGCCGTGCTTGTTTACCTGCTCGCAATGCGCCTGTTATCCCTGGCCGAGCCAAATCCTCCAGCCCGAAGTGAGCTGGCCCTGCGCGTGGCCGCCACGTTTGCTGCGCTGGTCTTTGCGATTCATCCGCTCAGGGTTGAGCCGGTGGCTTGGGTATCCGCCCGAAACGACCTCGTCGCCGGCCTGTTCTTCATCGGCGCGATCCTTTGCTATTTGCGAGCCGTGCGCATCGGAGAACCTGGCCGGGTTCGGTCTTGGCTTGGCTCAGCAATAGTTTTGTATGCGCTTTCTCTGTTCTCTAAACCCAACGGAATCATGTTGCCGTTTGCGCTGCTTGTGCTCGATGTCTATCCATTGCGGCGCCTGGGAGGTGGGCCTGGAAAATGGTTTGGACCGGCGGCGCGCGGCATTTGGTGGGAGAAGGCGCCCTTTCTGTTACTTTCTTTTGGTGCCGGCGTAGTGGCTTTAATCGCGAAAGAACAAAGTAAATTGCTGGCTCCATTGGATCACTACGGTCTTATTGAACGGACAATGCAGTCCATCTGCGGTCTGGCCTTTTACCTCTGGAAAACGCTCGTTCCTCTAGCGCTCTCTCCTTTATACGAACTGCCGCTGCACATGGAAATCTCCGACGGTTCCTTTTTGTTGAGTGGCACGGTCGTAGTGGCGCTCACCATAGCTCTGTTTTTTTTCAGACACCGATGGCCCGTGGGAATGGCAAGTTGGCTTTGTTATCTACTAATACTGGCGCCGGTCAGCGGAGTCGTGCAAAACGGGCCGCAGATTGCCGCGGATCGCTACAGTTATTTATCGTGCTTGCCATGGGCAATTTTGGCGGGTGGCGCATTGCTCAACTGTCGGCAAGCCTGGCTGCGCGGCAAGATTGGACGTCAGTCTCTCGTTTTGGCCGGAGGGATGGTTGGATTGGTAATCATCACCTTTGCGGTTTTGAACTGGAGGCAGACGCAAGTTTGGCGCGACTCGGAGACTCTGTGGCGACATGCGCTCACCATCAACGAGAAGTCATTTTTTGCCCATCAATTTTTGGGCACCGCTCTTTTCGACGCCAATAGAACAGACGACGCGATGGGGCATTTCCGTCGCGCCTTAGAGATCAATCCATCGCGCGCTTCGGCCCACAACAATGTTGGCAATGCTTTGGCCCACCGCGGCGATGCGGAAGGAGCGATTAAATACTACCTCCAGGCCATCAAGCTCGATCCGGACTCCGCGGTGGCTCATTTTAACCTTGCTCGTCTATTGGCTCTCGAGGGGCTTGAGTCTGAGGCGATAGGTCACTACCGACAGGCGCTCGAAATCCGCCCCGACCATGCGGATGCCCATAATGATCTCGGTCTACTACTCGAGATGAAGGGCGATATGGCGGCGGCACAGTCGGAGTTTCAACAAGCCCTACGGCTCGAGCCCAATCATGACAAAGCTTTCTTCAACCTGGGCGAACTTTTGGCCAAACAAGGCGATCTTGCCAAGGCCACCAGCTACTACCAGCAGGCCGCTCGAATAAACCCAAACGAGGCGGCGATTCAAGTTCGCCTGGCGCTGGTCTTGGCGCGGCAAGGCCAGTTGGAATCAGCGACAACGCATCTTCTCACGGCTGTGAAATTAAAACCGGACGATGTAGACGCTCATGTCCTGTTGGCCAGGTCATTGGCGGCGCAGGGGAAGAAGCATGAGGCTGAAAGCTATTATCGAGAAGCGCTGCGCATTATGAAAACTCAGGGCAAAACCACTGGTGACGATTCGCGCAACTGAAGAGGTCGGGCTGTAGGGAGTTGCTGATTCAGCGCAGCCGGCGTCATCACATTGTTTCGAGACCGGAAACTCGACATCGCTATGGCGCAGATGAGCATGAATGAAAAAGACTGATAGAAGCCACCGAAAGAGAAGCGCCAAAGCGCCGATCATCAAAGCTCAGGTCGACCCAAAGCAAATGACGGATCTGTCCTGGATCGCGATTATTTTTGCGGTCGCGTTTGCCGTGCGCGTCGTTTACCTTTCGCAAATTCAATCCATACCGCTCTTCCACAATCTCGCCGGCGACGGAAGGACCTACGACGAATGGGCGCAGCGACTGGCTGCGGGGGATTGGTTGGGAACAGACGTGTTTTACCAGGCGCCGCTCTATCCATACTTTCTCGGTGTTTTGCAATTTTTTTTCGGTCACAATCTTTGGCTGATTCGGATTGTGCAAGCTATCCTCGGCTCGCTAGCGAGCACACTGATATTTCTGATCGGACAAAAACTGTTTTCTCGGAACGTCGGCATCGCTGCTGGTTTTATTCTTGCTTGTTACGCGCCGGCGATCTTTTTCGATGGTCTCATCGAAAAGAGCGTCCTCGATCTCGTTTTTCTGACGGCCCTACTCTATCTACTACTAGGGATGAACCAAACTCATTGGGGAAAATGGTTAGGTGCGGGCGCCGTGCTCGGGCTCCTCGGTCTGTGCCGCGAGAACGCGCTCGTCCTGGCACCGGTCGTCGCATTTTGGATTGTGATTGAGTTTGCCGAGCAGCCTTTTTTTTTGCGTGTCCGCTGGCTAGGACTGGTTTTCGCCGGCTTGCTGTTGATTTTAGTTCCGGTGGGCTTGCGCAATCTCGTGGTCGGCGGCGAATTTAAACTGACCACTTCACAGTTTGGACCGAATTTCTTTATCGGTAACAATGCCGCCGCCGATGGGACCTATGGGTCGGTCAGAAACATTATACGCGAGACGCAACTCGAAGGGCCCGATGCAAAGCGCTTGGCTGAAAGAGCCGCGGGCCATGAGCTCAAGCCCGGCGCAGTTTCCAGTTATTGGTTCGAGCAATCACTTGATTACATTAAATCGCAACCCAAAGACTGGCTGCGACTTTTGGGATTAAAATGGCTGTTAGTTTGGAACTCACGCGAAATCGAAGACTCCGACGATTTCTACATTTATCAGCGCTGGTCATGGTTGCTCGCCGTGTTTGCCCGCATCAACCATTTTGGCATTCTTGCGCCGCTCGCGGCTGTTGGCGCGCTGCTGACCTGGCGCCGATGGCGCCAGTTGTGGCTGCTCTATGCGATGATTCTCTCCTTGGCTGCGAGCGTAGCGCTGTTCTATGTTTTCGGCCGCTATCGGTTTCCGCTGGTGCCGTTACTGGTGCTCTTCGCCGGTGCCGCGGTCTCTGAAGTAGCGAGGCTATGGAGAGAGCGCGCCTGGTCGTCCTTCGCCTCGGGCCTGGCGGCGCTAGTGGTTGCCGGAATGATCGTAAATTTACCACTCCATGGTAGCCTCAACCCGGGCGCCGCCGGCTATAATAATTTAGCCAATGCTTACTCGAAGCAAGGCAAAGTCGAGGAAGCCATTCGGACAGCACGCCAGGCGATCGAAATCGAACCGACCTACGGGGTTGCCCACTACAATCTTGGAAATCTGTACGCCCAGCAAGGAAAGCTCGAATTGGCGCAACGACACTTTGAAGAAGCGCTGCGGCTCTATCCGAATTATGCCGATGGGCATAGCAATTATGGACAACTACTTGCGGAACGGGGAGACATGGAAAGCGGCGTCGCGCATTTTCGCAAGGCCATCGAACTAAACCCGTCGCTCAGCCGCGCTCACCTCAATCTCGGCGTTGCCCTGGCGAAGCGGGGGCGCTTGAACGAGGCGACTGCACCGCTCGAGCAAGCCGTGCGACTGACGCCGGAGTCCGCCGACGCGAGTTATTATCTCGGCAGCGTCTACGCTGCGCAGAATCGTTATGCCGAGGCCGCTGAATCTTTCTATCAATCGCTGCGTGCTCAACCCGATTTCGTGCCTGCGCACCAAAGCCTCGCGCAGCTGCTACTTTTGCAAGGCAAGAAGGACGAAGCGATGCAGCACTATCAGGAAGCGATGCGACTAACGCAGCGGCGCGGACCGGTTGCCGGCACACGATGACGAAGGCCAATGGCGCTTTTCGATTCAGAACGAAGATAGTCGACACCTCGGATCGCGCCGCAGATTACGACTGGATTCGTAGGGTCACGGCAGGCGGTGGGTTGATCAGCTTGATGAAAGGAATCGGGTCATCGAGCATCTTCACCGGTTCGGTTTTGACTGGGGAGCTGCCGGTGAGACCTTCGATCCAATGATATTTCAGGATCACCACTTGACCTTTTAAATGAGAGAGGTCCAACCGATTGAACCCAACCTGAACCTCGCCTTCGCCTTCTATGAACCAGCTTAGTGGCTGATTGACCTTCATCAGGTGCACCGGCCCGATGCGCTGATCGATCGTCACCAAACCCGGGATCGACTGCAAACGTTGAATCAACGCCGGATCAAAGGCGACCACGGCGCCGATGTTGTAGAGGTTCAGATAACTTCGCAACTGTTCATCCGACAGCGATTGCGAATCCTTCTTGAAGATTTTCCCAGAATGAAACTCGGCGAAATGATGCCGGTCATTATAAAGATTGATCGGTCCGCCGATCAGCTGGCGGCCGGTCAGATGAGGTAGAAACGCGGACAGGTAAGTGCGGTCATAAACAAAGCCGCTTTCGTCGCCGGACTCTTCGAAGAGAACGCGCGCGTTGGCGGGCGTTTCTCGCTTGATCCAATCGACAACGGCGCTTAGTTCGGGAATCAGGCGAGACCGCAGTCGCAGCCTGCCGGTGGATTCTGTCTGGATTAGATTGAACAAGAATGTCACAAGACCACAGCCGAGAAGAAAAGGGACGATCCAGGAGCGCGATGTCCTGGGCGTGGTCAACCATCGCGTTGCTCCGTAGGCTGCGCCGATCGCGAGAAAAAGATCGAGGGGGACCTTGAACCGCAAAGGCTGCCACGAGCTAGTGAACGGCGTCAGACCACCAAAATAGGTGACTACGAAGAGACCGGTCAAAGCGCTCGCGAGCATCACGCCCAGGTCGTGTTTGTCGCTCTGAATCAACTTCCAGGTTCCGAACAGGCCCACAACAAGCAACGCGACGCGAAAACCTTTTTCCAAAAAAGCCGCGCGAAAGGTCCAGTAGCCAACCGAACCGAGGTAATCCTTGACGAAGGTCAACGGATCCGAGCTAGCGAACAGCGGCAACTGACGGACGATTTGATCGGATATATCGTCGCCACGATGAGTGATTGCGGGGGTTAGCCACGCAGCATTGAAAAAGAGTGAAAGCGCCGCTACTGCGATGAGGCTCGCCGATATGCGGACGGACAACAAACGCGGCTCAATGACGAGCAGTGCAATGACAGGCGGTAAAAATATGACAAGACTTTGAACGTGGAGTGGCAGGATGGCCAGTGCAAAGATGAGTAAGCCGATATGAACTGGGCTAAGAAATCGCGCCTGCTTGGCTATTCGGTAGAAAAGCGAAACTCCCAAAATGCTTAGATAGGATGCCACGGGGAACCCCAGCATGCCGTAGAAAAACATTTCCCTGGGCAAGGAGTTCCACCAGTAAACGGTTCCCAACAGGACGGCCGTGGCTGCGATGAGATTCTTCGAGACGTCGGCAATAAAAAAGTTCCGGGCCGCAAAATGCATGATCCAGGGCACACTCGCCATCGCGACGAAAGCACAAATCTTGAACCACTGGACCGGCGACAAGACGATGGCCGCCAGGGTGAGGGAAAGCAATTCAAAGAACTTAATGCTGAGATCTTGGATCGTATTCGACGGATAGCCGGCCATGAAAAAGGGATTGTATCCCCATAATAGTTTGTCCCGGCGCCAGAATGTCTCCAGCGATTTCAAATGATGAAAATGCAAGCCCCAATCCTGGTCGATGAGCGGTTCGTTGTTGATGCTAGTTATGAGCGGGTTAAACAAGAGGGCGAGGCCCAAAACGTGCAACAGAAAAAGGGTAGTAGTTCCTAAAATATCAATTCGTTTGCGCAGCCAAGCGAAATCGCTTTGCCTCGAACCGGGCTTAACCGTTTGTATTTTCGTTGGTCGGTTTTTTTTCTTTCTTTGTTTCGACGCCACGTTACACCGTACGGGTCTCAGAGCTACATTAGCTGACTTACCTGCTCAACCCGCGTTAGCGCGAAATTCGCTAGTTCGCGAGCGCTGCCCTTGTATGTGTGCGTAAGCCAGGCATTGACGGGCAGAATTTATCCCGGATTCCGCAGTTGAACGAGAAGTCATGAGCAAGGAGCAAACCTTCCGCAGCGAAGACAATGCGTTCTGCCTCTGAGAAGGCGGCAGCTGTCAGTGCTCTGCGTAACCACGTTAAGCAAATGGAGTTGCGAGCCGGCGCCAAAAAAGGACTTTGAAACTGCACCGTTAGGTGTCTTCGCTACTCCAGGTTTGCCCCTCGCTCACTTTTTAACTGCGGAATCCGGGTTTATGTGAGAGATTTTCACCGTTAGCAACAGTTTGGCACGAGCAAAGGACTTGACTGGCTATATCAATCTTTAAGAATCGGAGGGTATTCGCGTGCTTGCAGAGCAGGATCTGCGTAGTAGTCGATCTGCAACTTACGCCAAGCGTTGAGGCGACTCGCAAGGTCTCTGACCACAGCCGGTTGAACAAATGCAAGATTGGTCTTTTCTTCCGGATCTGTGGACAGGTTGAACAATAAATATTCTCGTTGTCGCTCATCATAAACGAGCTTGAAGCCCGAACGCACAATGCCATATTGATAGGCGTCGGGGGTTTGCGCGACCATATATATCGAGCGCTTCGGATCCGCGTTAGTGTTAAACAGATCAATTCCTTGAAAGCTCGGATGAATAGGCATTCCGAGCAGCCCTAAAATGGACGGCGCAATATCAACATGCTGCGCGAGACGACTGTCAAAGCCTGGTTTGAGTCGCGGGGCGCGAATAATGAGCGGCACCCTCATGACTTCGTTGAAGATCGCACTTGCGTGGGACGCAAACCCATGTTCATAAAAAGCCTGGCCATGATCGCCCGTCAGCACAACCACGGTATTTTCCCACTTATTCTTATCTTTTAGATATTGAAACAGGCGCGCAATTTGGGAATCCACATAGGCGAGACTGTCCGCGTACACGTTTTTGACCACTTCGACCCTATTTTGAGGAAAATGAGCAAAGCGAATCGTAAAGTCGAGTTTCGCCGGGCCGAACCGACGGGGAAATTGGGGCGGTATCGGATAAGGCAAATGGCTGTTTTGTAAATTCATGGCGACAAAGAACGTTTCGTCGCCGATCCCGTCGAGCCACTCAATGGCTTCATCCACGGTCGAACGATCGTCCAGACTGCCGGCATGTCTGGTTTCTCTTGCCCAAATGGCGAACCCTGCATCTCCTTGCATGAGATACGTTGGCTTCTTTGAGTTGGCCGCGTGAATGAAATGATCCAGTCCGGCAGTTTCAAGGTAGTTGATCATTCCTCCCCAATTCTCGTTGGATGAGGAGAATATCGCAGTGCGGCGCCCTAAAGCCTTGAGAACGTCGTAGATTAAGACTCGTGGGTAGGTCGGATTTTTTGGATAGGTGTACGCGGTTGCCGAGCGCAGCGGGTAATGGGATGACAAAGGGACGATCGTGGCGTAGTTTGTGTGGCTCGATTGTGTGTAGCTGTTCAAGAACACTCGTGCTTCGTTGGCGAGCGACTCGACGGCCGGCATGACGTCGCGTGTGCCGCCGTACGCCCGAAGTTGATCCGCCCGCAGAGATTCGACCGTAAGAATGAGCACATTCCAAGGCTGATGTGAATGTTGGTTGGCCAAGCGCTTGTATTGATCCATCGAGATCACAGGTCGCTGGAAGATCTGAAAACCGGCGCTGATGACTAAAGTCTCGGCCGGTCCGCCGAGGTATTTTTTGAAATCGCCCAAGATGTAGGAAAAAGGTCCAGAGCTATTCTCCTGGGTTCTGGAGTATAAAATCCCGGCGCGCGTGAATTGCCGCTCTCCCCAGTGGCTATAGAGACCACCGAGGAAGGCTCCCATCGTGGACAAACCGACCGCCCATGCGCCGATCAGAATCAGTTTGTCTCGGTTTCGGAGCGTTAGCTTTGCGACTAGCCGTGGGATCCATACGGTAATCGTATAGGTTGCCGCAATTGAAAAAACGACGATCACAAGAGCTACATCGAGATCCACCCAATGGAACACTTGCAGCGGGTGAGGTGCCAAAAAGAAGAAGACTTGACTTGCGACGAAGCTTCCCGTCTGCCAGAACAGTCCCCAGCTGGCGCCGTAGCAGATAAGAATGAGCCAGATCGAAAGCGGGGCGACGCTATGCGCGATCCGGCGCATACCTAGACGATCGGGAATGAACCGACCGGCGGCCCGCGCGAGCAGCCTGATCACCGCCCCGATCCACAACAGAAAAAACGCCAGAACGGTCAAACTATAACAGAATAAAAAAAATCGCGCGCCGGGAGGAAGATCGTTATTACGTATCGCACTCCGCGGTATGAATACTTGGAGTGCAAATTCAAAGAGGGCGAAGACGCACCATGCGGCCACCAATATGGCGAGATCGGACCGCGAGATTTGCGCTTTGCGCCAAATCCCGCCGATGCCTGGTTTCCAACTGGTCAGCCAGCCTGGCACGGCGCTCAACTGCTGGTTGAGGGGATTTCTAGATGTCTTGATCACTGCGGCGTTTGATACGTTCAAGATTAACCAAAACCCGGAGTGGAATGTCAAGCTTGTCGAAGCCATCGAATCATCCTAGCTCGGACAATCTCAATCCGGCAGCGGACCTAGATCCCGAGCCTTGCGGGGTTGCGTCGAGTTGCCGCCGAACCAAGTTTGCGTTTGCCTTTGACAACAAAGTCCCCGCATGTTGGACCAACCGACGATTTTCTGCATCGAGAAACACAGCTTATTTGAACCAGATCGCATAGTGTGCTCTGGTTTGTGAAGTACCGCAAAAATTTCTAACACACTGTTGTCACTGCGGTACTTTGTGTTGAAAGGCCATGAACCCGGATTCCGCAGGTCCTGCCGACGCGATGAGCGAGAAGCAAACCTTCCGCAGCGAACGAAGTCTCAGCCTCAGGCTGATCCGCCTGCGGCGGAAATGTGTCTCTGCCTCTGGGCGGACAGCGATCATTGGTGGTTCAGGATGAAATCTAAGACTTGCAGTGGTGAAATGCGAACTAGCGAAAAGGACTTTGAACCCTTACAGTTGGGTGCCTTCGCTACTCCAGGTTTGCTCCTCGCCCAAGGGCTCGAAGGTTTAACTGCGGAATCCGGGTTGAATCCAAAGCAAACCTCAGCACCCGCCTATGACTTAGGTGAATGGTGGCGGTGTGAGTGTTTCATCAACAAAGATTTGACATGGCCGGTGTGACGGACAAAACCGAGGCTAGTGCTTCGGTCGAGCGACAGCGCGATCGCTGGACCGCGATCAGCATGCTACTTTTGTGTTGGCTGTTATTCGCGGCATTCGAACAGAGTGCGTTCAAAATCCCAGGAGCGGTGCGCGAG
>Ga0114129_10008530_pt1 | contig 14609 bp, 12 predicted proteins | sample RhiMetdeltSRZDD1_FD_80071 | JGI IMG/M metagenome (GOLD analysis project Ga0114129, IMG submission 80071) | Populus rhizosphere microbial communities from Tennessee, USA - Rhizosphere MetaG P. deltoides SRZDD1 (version 2) (version 2) | ecosystem: Host-associated > Plants > Roots > Rhizosphere >... | reverse complement strand
TCCTCGGCTTCAGCCGCCTGCTCGTCTTTTTCACCCAGTTCCTTTTGAATAGCCTTCATTTGCTCGCGCAAAAAATATTCGCGTTGAACTTTTTCGATCTCGCCGCGCGCTTCGTTTTGAATCTTTTGTCCAAGCTGTAAGACTTCAGCTTCACGCACCAGCAACCCGATCAACTTTTTGAGTTTTTCGGCTACTGACTCGATCTCAAGAATTTCCTGCGAATCCTTGATATCCATACGCTGGAAGTTTGCAATGGTATACGCAGTTTGCAGTGGGTCTTCAACAGAAGTAATCGATCCAGCCAATTCTTCCGGAAAAGAGGGGATCATCTGCGTGATCTGTTGAAATTGGTCGCGGGCGTTACGAGCCAGGGCGTCAATCTCTAGTCCCTCTTCAATTACTTCAGGCGCAAGCTCGATCTTCGCTTTGAGATAGGGCTCTTCCCCAACAAATTCGCCTAACCGGAAGCGATCCATGCCCTGAACAAGCAGGCGCAGGGTACCATCGGGCGCGCGCAACAAACGATGGACAACAGCAATTGTGCCAACGCGATACAAATCATTCGGACCTGGTGATTCAAGCTCAGGATTGACAGCGGCCACCAAACCCACAAGCTTGTCGCCGACGACAACTTCGTCTACCAATTTGACCGAACGCGGCTGTCCAACAGTCAATGGAACGGCAGTTTGAGGGTAAACTACTACACCGCGTAATGGGAGGATCGGGAGAATATCCGGATATTTTGATGAATTTGATATTTGGGGAGAATCAGACTCTGCTGAGTTCGCATCTTTCTTCTGAAACTTGGAAAACATGGAAGGCATGATCAAGGATAATAATTCATTTTCCTCTTCGTCATTCCACTGAAGAAGGTCATTCAGGTTGGTCTGCCATCTGGAAGCAGGCATGCGTGTTATTCAACCTTGCTTTGATTTGAATTAATTTTCGGAAGCACAATCACTAAGAATCCATCCTGATACCCTGCAGTAGCCTTCTCAATATTTACCATTAGCGGTATTTCTACAGCAATTTCAAATTTTCCAAACCTGATCTCCATTTGATAATAGGCACGTCTTTCATTGAGATCGGGGCGATTTCCACGAATGATCAAGACATTGTTTTCGAACGCCACCTCAAAATCTTCATCACGCATCCCGGCGATTTCCAATTTGATTACACAGTTCTCTTCAGTCTCGTACACGTCTGTTGGCGGACTCCAGGTGGAACGAACTTGCCAACTGACAGCCTGCAAAATCTCACGCCGTGTTTCTGTAATTGTCGAAAACGATTTACGGACGATAGTAGGCATAAATCTTTCTCCTTACTGCTTTCCAGCCGAATCAAACAGGAGGAATCAGCGCCCTAACAGGATTCGAACCCACCACAAAGAGCTTAGAAGTGTGAGGGCTTTTCGCTTTTTGTTCATTATACTTCCAATAAGTCCATTAGTGGATCGACAAATAGCATATTACAGCCATTTTTATTATGATATTTTTACTTTTTGACACATGGTTTAGGGAAAGATTCAGACCATACCCTTTCTGCTGCTGAATAAACAAGATATGATGCCTTGTTCTACTAACCGTTCACACGAGGCTATTGCGGCAGTAATTGCCTTGTGTGAAAGCATTTTCTGAAACGCTTGTGCAAGCTGGTAGATCTCTTGCAGCTTTGAGTTTTCCACAAACAAAGCCTTCAGATGGATTTGTTCTTCCTTCTGTAATCCACTTGCGTCTTTCAAGAATAACCAGGCAAGCTGGTGAGTCGAGCGAAGAGGAGATTGTTTCCGAAAGCGTTGCAGATACTCAGCGACGCTTTTTCTTTGGCCTGTATAGCCTTTTTGCTGCAACTCCTTCCAGAGCATTGAAATATCTTGACAGCCATCCTTCCATCGTTTGCTAAGATAATCTTTGTAAACATCCAAATGACTGGGAGACGGTTTTCTAGATTGCCAATTGGGCGGTTCCTCATCTTCAAGGTATCGACGAACGGTTCCCCGGCTAATCCCCAACACCCTGACGATGATTCGTTGTGAATATCCTTTGCTACGCAGGTAATTCACCAACTCGAAATATTTCTTTCGCCTTGGACCGGAAGATGTTTCTTTTTGCTCCGTATCATATTTCGTCCTTTTCAGTTGACCCGGGAGGATTTCCTGCAGCTTTTCTCGTAAATTGTGCAGCAAATGCCAGCGGTCTACAACTTGCATGGCCTGAGGTGCGCCAATTTCGCTCCCCGCTTTATATTCAAATGAACGATCTCGACTTATTATCTCGATCTCAGGATGTTGTTGCAGCCATCTGCTCAAGGTTGTCTGGTTTCGGTCGGGAAGCAATTCAATCGTTTGATGCTTCTCCAGATCGACCAGGATCGTGCCATAGCTTTGCCCTTTCCTAATAGCCCAATCATCGACCCCCAGGACTCTCACCGTTGGTTCTGGATGGAGCTTGGTTTTCCGGATCAAGCGCAGCATACTGTCGGGACTCACTTGCATTTTTAGTTTTTTACACATGCGTGAGGTGGTTTCCGCACTCATGTCAAATGCAATGAGCTTCAGTGCGGTTTCAAGACTTGTCGTTCGTCTGGCACAAAACTGTACGGTGTCTGGAATTCGTTCGGCAAAGGTCTTATGACTGCAAGATGGTTTTTGACAAAAATATCTATTCACGCTCAAGAGTAAGTGAATCGAGGTATCTGCACAAGGTAGCGCTTGTGGTTTTCTAACATATGCACTATGTCGTTTTTTGGATGATGTTTGACAGTATGGACAAACAGCTGATCGGCTGGAACTGACCGCTGTGACCAAAACTATCCCAGAATGGGAAGTCGTGATCTGGGCGATCCTAAACCCTTGAGAGAACATAGTTCATCGAGATGCATTCTCCAAGCAAATCATATTTCACCTGGATTTCCACCTTTTCACACAAAGTGCGGGAGAACCTATTTCAGGGGAGGGTTACCTCTTGTTTTGACGGAGTTTTCGGGTTTGTGGTTCAAACGTGCCCGAAGAACAGTGATTGACAAAAGCGAGTACAACAAACAGCGAATCGCCGTCAAATCTTTTATGTATAATCATTTCATCTCACGGAATCATCATATCTATGAAGTATGGCATAGGCTACGAACAATCTCGTGAAAACTGTTATCTTCAGATTGCATTCCAATTTAGAAATCATAAAAATGGATTTTATTCTTTATCGCGTGGGGGTATTTAGGATTTGATTTAGTAATGCGTGGGGGCATGACATATGCAGCTTTGGATTACTTTGTGGCAGGTTTGGATCTTCCCCAGATTCCCGCGAAGGATATCTCACCCCGGTTTGGAACTCCTTTGCATGGACCCCTGTTCGATTACTTGGGTAAGCGACTATTCAACAGTTTCAACATCCCTGATGGCGTCTGGAGCTATATTGAACTGATGAATCCAGGGTTTCCAGATTTCCGTACAAGCACAGGGCGTCTTGATATGGAGCCACGCAGCCGTGCCTGGCGAATGGTAAGACGGGAGTGGCCGATCATTAAATCTAAACTGGATAATGGCCTACCCTGTCCGCTCGGTCTGGTGCGCGTTAAGTCAAGAGAGGTCACCCGGTTGGGCGAAAATCATCAAGTTTTGGCATACGGATACGATCTCATAGGCGATGATCTGACCCTGTTTATCTATGATCCAAACTTTCACAATAACGATAACGTCACCTTGAGGCTAAATATTGGAGAGCCAGGACTCAAGATTGATATCAGTTATTGGGATAATAAACCAGTTTTTTGTTTCTTCAAAACCGATTACACATTTTCAATGCCGCCTGAAGAAAAAACCTTACCCGGGCGGGTTATCCTGTTTGAGGACGAAAATTTCTGTGGCAAATCGATCGATATTGTGCGCGAACATCCGGATTTGACCGCGCATAAGGCAGGTAATTTTAATAACCGCACGTCATCCTTTGTGATCCTAAGTGGGAAGTGGAGTTTTTTCCTGAATGCGGGCTTCGAAGCGCCAGCAATGCGCAGCGGATCCCCCCTAGTATTAGAGGCAGGGGCATACAGGTGTGTAACCGATCTTGGGATTCCGGACAATGAGATTACATCCCTCAGGGCAATGAACTCCAACGTTTAGGACCAATCGTGTTTCATTTCCGATGAATCCATTCTCCGAGCCTGCGGGATTACTTAAAACGACATTCGCCTTATCAAGCTGATCCAGCCATTGATCAATCTGGATACGAGCTCGATCGATTTTTATTCAATGGTTGGCTTTTGGGGAATTGTTGCTGCATTGACTAGCATTCTTTCCACCGATGAAATGCTCAAAAACCTATATCTGGCTATTGCCGCTATTCGTTCAAAGTACTTTGAGTTCTTTACCACGAAACGTTCCAAGATAATTGGAGCATTTTTGATTTCTTTGGGACTCGCGCTGCTGACCCTCCTATCTATCCTTGTTGAAACTTCCTCCACAGGACATGTTACTGAGCCGCCTCTCTAAGAATTGACGAAAAGTGTTTTTGCCATGAGTGATGGTAACCTATTAGAAAAGTTATCAGACAAAGTTTCTGAATCGGCGGCTAACGTTGCAGAAAAGTTAGGCGATGGTGTGACGTGCTCTGTTGGCTCAGCTGTAAGAGAAGATGAACAATTTCTTCTACCTCCTAATTTGCAGAACGGGCTAGTTGACCCTATGAGAGACCTAGGATTTCCCATCGAATCTAATAAAATCCCGGATCTTTCGCCTAAATGGTACAAATTTTATCAAGCCCGTGCTAAGGAAGTTTATTTAGCATTTTTATATATAGGCAATAAAGTATGGGAATCCAGTCTCCTCGGAAATAATTATGATCGGATAGGTCTTATGTGGTCGAGAAATGGCACCAGGCAATGATACGCGGCAAGAGCTCTGGGGAGCGAGCTTTCGCTTTCTTCGAGCAAGATTCTTTAGTCAGAATTATGTAGATAATCTGATAGCAGGTGAACCCGAAAGTAGAAAAACCAATCTTCTTTATTGGTTCAAATTGAGTAGTTTTACATCAATGACTCAAATTGCTACTACGAGTCTGATGATTGATGATCTTATAAATGATGGGGAGAAGAAGGAGAAAATTGTAGCGATTATTGCAAACGCTGCTGCGAACGCCGCGGGTCTAAGCCCTGAGATGTGTATCAATGATCTGATTCGGCGTACGAATTGGTCAATGGCCTGGAAAACACAGGCTACTGCAAAATGGAATGGCAATACTGAGGCAACCGCGCGCAAGTTAGTCTTGTGGGCACTGTCAAGAAAAATTAATACTACAAATCCGAGTTATACAACGATTGTAGGCTTGCTAGAGCCATTGATTCGGACAGATCTTGATCGTGAAGCTGGACTGTATTTATTCCAATATAGTTGAGCCAGCTACGGCCCCTGGAGAAGAAGTATGGCCATAATTAATAAGACGATTATTAGCAAGATAATTATGAATATCAAAAGCCTTATGATGCAGTTATCAGACCAAACCCATTTATAGCGAACAACCTGGAAACCTTCTTCAGTTTTTACGATTTCCTTGCCCGTTGTGGCAGTTATGGTTCTTGGGCCAAGCGGTGCCGCTCTTCCAATGGAAAGTGTGACGAGAGCCGTTAAACGGTCTTTGATTTGAACGTCGTTTACAGTAATTCCAGCTCCAAAATCAAAAGCACTCTTTATAGGCTGGAAATGCGTGAAGTTTCCTGTGACCGTGGTTTGGGTATTTCCTCCCGGGTAACCCTCACTTGGCTCTGTCGTGAGACGTTGGATAGGTTCCTCACCCATAACGACACTGTGGATAAATTTGTGCAGAAAAGCCGGAATCTCAGGAAAATTGTCAGCAGGTTCTGCGTAAGTTGCCTTCTTTGCCATGTTATCCGCAGTAACTTCAATCATATAGACCCCAGACTCGAGGTCCCCTGGAAGGCTGCCAGTAAAAATTCCATTGCCAGGTCTCCCCGCTCGCGGGTCTTTTTGCTCATCATCCCTGAATTCTATTGCTATTTTGGTCGTTCCATTTCGATGTATAGCAATCCCAGATACCTCATACCCGGTGATGGCTGTAAGATGGTTAATCTGGAGCTGTAGTCGAATGATCTCACCGGGATTATAGGATTGTTTAGTTGAGGTAAGCCCGCCGCTGAAACGCAGGTTTTCTGCAGTGACAATAAATTGAAAGGTAGCAATGATATCAGCCAGTTTTACAGGTGCTACAGCAATATTCCATAGACCCGGAGGTGGGTTGTGGATCCGCAATCCTAAATATGGAAGATTGGGGCTGGAGATCACCTCGACATTACCTGGATGTGAATCTGGGGAGATAATGTCACCAGCTGGGGTTTCCAGGGCGAAAGTCAACTCATTAGCGCCATTGTCCCCGCTCAGAGCAAAAAGGACTCTCTCGCATGAGTCCACCTCCACGCTATCTCTATAGATAGCTTGCACCGCTAAAGCCGTTGGGGGTACAGCCTGCTCTATTCTCGGCCGTTCTGCTGTGACGCTTCCAGATATCAATTTTATCAGGCCGCCATTTGCTCGCGCGATACCTGAAATTAGTATCATGTTGTGACGTATACTGGATGCTGAACTGTTAGGGGTAGGCAACATAGTAGGTACCTCCGGTTTTCGACGCGATATCTCCCAAAAGGATCGGATCGACATCGCTGCCAATACCAATTGTATAAACTCTTATATTCCTTTGGTGTAGATCATCGAGCAGCTTCACTCCCGATGGGAGGGTCATATAGGGACTCGGATCCGTGTTTTGTCGGCCATCGGTTAAGAGCACAATGACCTTTGTTGGGGACTGTAGAGTAGAGTTTACAATTTGATTCCGTGCTTCTAGCAATCCACTGCCGATGGAGGTCGATCCCTGAGCAACAATCGAATCGATGGCGTTTTTAACATTAGTTCGATCTACCGGGTCCGTGATGTCATTCATCGGGTAAACCGCCGAGGCCGTGTCTGAGAACGATATAACGGCCAGGTTATCTCCGAATGGGATAGCATCCGCCCACCATTTGGCTCCAAACTGAGCCTCCATCAGTTTGTTATTGCCTAACATGCTAAGCGATTTGTCAATGACCAGTACGAAGCTCTGCGTGAGATCGAGCAGCATCCAATCAATGGCATCGACGCCCGATGGAGTAGTGCTCGATTTGAGATCCGGGTAAGGCCCGGTCATCGTCTTCCAACAGGAATAACTTACTTTATTTTTATCTGCAAGTGGAGTATTGTTCAATTGTTCTTGAACAACTTGTTGTTCATTATTGAAAACATGAAAACCGGCATGAGGGCTCAAAGTGCCATTTGCATTAACAATTGGTGCTGGATCATCTATACAAAACCTGCTGATATGATCTGGGTTATTACCAGCATAGAGATAGGTCATCGTATTGATTAAGGGAGCGTACTGACCACCATCAGCTCGCTCCGCTTCCATAATGCAAGTGATGAAAAGAGGGGCACCTGTGTTGATGTTATGCCCGCCACAGGATCCATTCGTACCCGGGCTCACAATGTTTTCGTCGTGCAAACCGTAGATAAAATGTCCAAATTCATGCACAATTACAAGTGGTCTTTCATCGATGTCCTTCCAAATCGTCAGATGGAACCCCGGACTTGGAGTGGGTCCCAATCGAGCATAACCTCCTCCGGCATGGGATGTGCCGGTTTGGTCCACAAACAGATTCACATCCGCGACTTGTTCGCCTAAATTGCTGGGACTATTGCATACTTGGATAATGCCCAGTTGGTGCTTTCCATCCGTGGCATCGTAAAGCAATTCCGATGCTTTCTGAAAGGTTGGTTTCCAGCGCGTGTTCAGTAGAGTATCTGTGACAGGATTAATCGGCAAGTGAGTAATCGGATCTCGATTTACATAGTCTATATTAATGGTCAAATTGAACTTTCCGGTTCCTGAGTCAAATCGTCCAGTGCCCATTTTGTTCTCCTTTTCAACGAACACCAATTTGCTATTCGACCTTATAACAGTCGTTCTTGATATCGAAACTTTGATAGTCTGGTTGATCCAGGTTTAGTATGGGTAGGACCCAGTACGTTCCTGCTAGATCAGGTAGCTCAACCCTGAAGGTTGTCGAAAAGTTACCGCCATTTACGGGCACTGATTGAGACCTTATGAAGGGCAAGTCATATTTCCCATCAACCTTGGGTATGTCAGACGTGTATAGATAGATACCTATCGGAAGGTTTGGGCTCGAACCAAAATTAACTCCACGAACGACCACATCCGCTCCGCGGGCATAGACGCCACATATCTTTTCAGTCTCAAATGGATTGATTGGCCCGGTAGGCATCGTATTGATGGCCATTTCGGTAATCGGGCTGATCAAAAACGGCTGATTTTCAAGAGTGATGTTCGTGGCCGTCACGGTGGCATGCCACAGCCCACTGAGTGTCCCCACGGGCATCCATAGTCTAATCTTAATCAGTGTGCGGGTACCCAGCACACCTGGCTTTGGGTATGTTTTCGAGGCAACCCAATTACCATCGGGAGCATACAAATCCACCGTTAATGGTTCATCCATCGGAAAATCATAGACACAGAGTGCATACATGCTGTTTACACGTTTTTCTGAAATTGTGATCTGTGGCGTGATCGTAGTCGTCGCTGGAGTGCAATCTGGTGCTCCGGGTTCACCACCGGTATCAAGGCCCACTTTTTGCTTAAGGTCCGGTGGCAGCACGGTCTGAACTTTAGTGGGCAAGACTGATGTAGGCGGAGCAGACGTGGGAGGTATGGTATAGGGGACGTATATTGTTTGTCCAGCAAAAATTGTGTCTGCCGACGGTAGGCAGTTAGCAGACTGAAGATCTGCCGCACCCATGTTGTATCTTAAGGCGATGCGAAAAAGATTTTCACCAGATTGCACAATGTAAGTAGGCCAACCTGCTGGTGGTGAACAAACAGTATTGGTGGGCAGGGGCAGCGGCGTAAAGCTTGGCACCTCGTTCGGCTCTGGCGCGGGAGTTAGGGTAGACGCTGGTTCGATTTGAGGAGTCTCTGTACTAGGCAACAAAGCAGGAAATGTTGTCGTTGGAAATACTATTGGTGTTAGAGTGGGATATTGATTCGCAGTAGGCTGGTTGCATCCCGTAACAACAAAAAGCAGAATTAGATTTATGAAATTTAACTTATACAGAAATTTTTTCATAGCCATATGCTCCTTGTTATCTACTTCACTGCTGGCATTGAATAGTCGTTACTGCTTCCGATTTACTTTTAGCCTTTGTCACAAGGTCGTCAAAACTATAAAATTTGGCGAGCCGAAAAGCTTCCTGGTACGCCTTTGAGGCACTGTCAAGATCGCGCTTGCAGATGTAAAGATCTCCCAAACTGATGTTGTAATAACTTTTGTAGTATGGTGAGGCTATACTAATGGCTTTTGTGGTTAGATCGATGGCCTCGTCATATTTCTTTTGAACTTGAGCTATCACTCCCAGAAACGCATAAGAATGGCCAGCCAAATTGGCAATGCGAGTATTACCATGACCATCATCGTATTCTTTAAGCACCTCTTGGAATTCCGAATTGGCCTTTGATAAAGGTGTATTTGAATCCTCATTCATGACCAATGCCCTTAGGTAGAGTACTAGATAGACCTTTGCGCGACCAAAATGCACCTTTGCCTTGATGTCCGCACTATCAGGTGGAGTTATAAGTTTAAAAGCAGCATCATAAAGCTTGAGTGCTTCATTGAGCTTTCCTACATCCATCTTAGTAAAATCATTGTCAGCCGGGTCACCCAGAGCCTGCAAGTATAAGGTACCTGCCTCACCAACCAGAACACGTGCTTCAGCGTGTTCATCTTTGCTACTTATACTTAACGTCAAGGCTTCATTGTAATTACTCAAAGCCTCGTCCAGGTACGCAGCACGAGCCGGATAGTTAGTAGACTGTTCAACAGAATATCTACGGTTATATGTATTACCCAGTACGAGGTAAATGATTTCTTTTCCTGGCAGCTTAGGCCAACCTCTAGTAGTCTCAGCCTGCTCAAAATATTTTGACGCATTCTCAAAGTTATCAATACTGTAATAGGACAAACCAATGGTAATCAAGCTAAGTGCCTGTGTGCGTGCAGACAGCTCTGGGTCTTCAGTCGGCTTGATTCCGGGGTCAAATGGAAGGACTATGTTTAGTGAATCGCCAAATTCGTGTGACCCAGTTATTTCTACTGCCTCCTGAAAACTTTTATAATTTACATAGAATTCAGGCGAAAATGAAGCTGATGTATCTCCCGCATGAATAACACCGTAGACAATGATATCAGCATTGATCTTTTTAGCAAGAGCTGCCGCGTTTGCCTCCCGGGCTGCTGGCGAAGTCCCTTTGATCAAACAAGTATGGTCTGGCTGTTGAATATGATATGGCTCCCCTAGGTCAAGATCTCGAATATTATAATTCAATTGTTGGTATATATAATTGGCTACTGCCAAACCATCTTGGCTCGAAATTATTGAGCCATTTTTATCTACTACAGTAAATTGATTGACCACGATATTGAATCCAGTATCCATGGGGTATGGAAAAATACAGCGGATAACAGGAACTTCTGTCCGCAAGCTTTTATTGATTTGTGGAATGGTCAGTAATAGACTAATTGTTCCAAGTAAAGAAAGAAATACTGTACCAGTCCATCGCAGGAACCGCCACAGTGGTGGTACATGTAAAGGCGGAGGGACAAGATCAAGTTTGAGTCCATCGACTGGTCTCATAAATAAGACCGGAATACCCCAGTCCGCAGCAGCACCTGGTGTCTCCTCCCTGGCAAGGCGTCGGGCATAAGCAAGAGCACTTTCTATTGGCTGACCGGCGGCCCAAGCACCATAGAACTCCTCAGCAAACCCAAGGGCAGTCCGGTCCAGGATAGGTACTTGCATCCCAATCACTGCCGGGACACCGCGTTGAAGCGTGGCTTGGGCTACGCTTTGAAAAAGACTTGTTGCGGATGCGGTTTGGCAGGCATTAAGCACAGCAAGGTTTATTGTCGGTTCGCCAAGCATCTCGGCAAACTCATCAGATGCCACTAATTCTGCCTTGTTTTCTTCTGACTCAAACACCAGGTAACTTCCACTTCCGTCTACATAACCATGCCCAATAAAGTGCACCACATGATAGCCCTCACTATTCCTTTGCGCTTCAACAATCTTTCTTTGTAAGCTACTCTTTGTCGCGTTGGGCAAAGTATCTATCTCAAATAAATTCCTGTGACGGATGCATTGAAAAAAATCAGAAAGCGAGCGACTATGACTCAGATGCCGGACCAAGAGTCGGAGTGCCTTGAAAATGCCGATTCCTCTCCCTGACAGACGTTCCCTAATCTTTTGTGATTCTTGCTCACTACTTATCGGCGGATATTCTGGAGGAGACGCACTGACAAGCAAAATTCGTAAGGGGCCTTTCTCAGGAGCCGTGTGGGGAAGTGTGGTCACCTCAACATGTCGGACCAGTGGAGCGGTTGTGGAACGCGCTAGGAAACCATGCCCCCCGTCTTCATCGTACATCAATTCCCAGGGCAGGTCCACTAAGGCCTGAGGTAAGGTCAAAACAACGCGTAACCCATCCTCTTTTTTGGCAACACGCTCATACGCGATTCGAAAACCTTCTCGAATAGCATCCTGAAACAGTGTCTGGAATAGACGTCTCCCAAAATCCTTCGCATAATCCCGATCAATAAACCCGCGCTCAAGCCATAATTTCGCTTGCTCGATTTCCTGTATCTTCAGCAACGGTAATGCGCGTGGAATAACCGCAGTCCATGTCGCCCCCACGAAATCGGCCCGCACAGGAAAATCATCTCCTATTTGTTCATCAACCCGGATGATGAACGGTTGATAATCACGTGCCATTGCCAGACCTCAAAGTTCCAATTAACTCGGAGTTGTGAAAGCCGTTAAGAACTCGTCCCATGTATGATGTTGGGCAAATTCCAGACGATGATAAAGGGGCGAGAGATTTCGAGATGGCAGGTAGATGCTTATGCCGTGGGAATTGGTTACATTAAGTCCGTGATGACCTTCGGCAATCACTGGAGAAGCCTTGCTACATAGTACGTCTGTAACCAATCGCGCCGCCTTCCCAATCTCTCCTTCTTCATCCTGGCTGGTCAACACCTGGCAAAAGTGGACTAAATCCACATAATCAGGATCAGAGAATCTCTGGGCAGAACGCAGGGCGCTGAAAATCAATCCCAACGCTTCTCGGTTAGGCAAGGAATCTTTAAGCAAGTGGGCTAATTTGTCTAACACCTCGACCAACTTGTCGATACGGTTTAGACGTATCGCAGATTGTGTAATAGACAGATGCGGAAAGTGGGTCTGATAAAAATTAACGTAATCTTCAACGATTGCATACCCCAATCCTTCTGGAGTCATTTCCGGATCCTTTATAAGACCAGCCAACAGTGCATCATATGGCCAACCGTCACCAGGTTCGAGCTCCTGTGAACCAACCATCACGTGACAAAGATCCCGAATCTGATAACTCACTTCTATCATGTTCATCAAGCAGGCGTCGAACCCAATGAGATCAAGGGGGTGACCAAGCTGCTCGACCGCTTTCTGAAGTACCAATCTCAACTCTAAATTGTCCAAAAAATCGGCTGAGCTGTCATCGAAAAGAATAGCTCGTTCAGTTTGGGCCAAATCAATGATCAGAGATTCCAAACTGCTTCTGAAAAGGGCGCGGCTGATTTTGCCAGATGTCAATCCTCGTATTTGGCCGCGCGTGACTTTATCCGCGACTTCTTGTCGCTGAGCTATGTTATAGATATCCTCATCCTTCCAACCAGATCCGTGATTCCAAAGCACCAGGCCATATTTTTCGGCCGGATAATTTTGACTGGACCAAATGATAAAATCGAGTAATGCCTGCGGGTCGCCAGTATTTATTTCATCTAATTCAGCTATACAATTGGCTTCAAACTCCTGAGATGTAATGAAATAGCGTCGTGTGGTTTGGTCGGCCATTTGATCTAACTGAGCAACAATCGCTACATCGTTCGATGAACCTACTTTACACATCTCAGACAGGTCCTTTAAACCATAGGACTCCAGATTATTGTCCCCCGCTAGATAAATCATCATCGTCCACTTTCTGGGTTTGGAACTTGAGAGAAGATCGTTCATTGAAACTCTCCGTAGTTTTCTTGATTGTTAAGCAAAGTTCCTGGCTGATTGGTGGCAAAAATAATCTAATATATAAATCGCAGTTTGACGATGATTATGACCATAAAATCAGGACTGGCTGTGAACAGTGAGTTGCCGTCTGACCAAGCAGCTTAAAATAATTAACGAAATATTCGAGCAAATTCTGGTATTGATAGATTAGTTCGAACGTATCCGCGAAAAAAGCTTCTAGCTTGTTTTTCTATCGTCCTAGAGCTGTTTGGCTTTAAAAACTATTTCTTCTTTTTGGAAGCCAGGGGTCGTAGGCGTTTAGCCTCCTTCAAGATAACAGTGGCTGCCTCAGGGTCGATGCCAAGCATTGACGCGATCACGGCAGGTCACGGCAGGCTTCGCCCGGATCAGCTTTGCGATAGAATGTATGTGTTGGTCTCGGGCATTTCACGGGAGCGAGAGAATTGCCCATCTCTAACTTGTTGAGCAACACGGGTTAGGAAGAAAATTTTTATAAAATGGTAAAGTGCTGTTCCATGAGAACAGTACTTTACTGTTCTCAATTTTCTATCAAAAATTCATCAAAAAAGTCTCAAAGTTTGAAGTCTTATTTACTGTGCCGCAATTTTTCCATTCTCGACTATTTGAATAAGAACTTGGCAATCAACTGGAGCGCTTTTTAGAGTTGTGCCTTGACAAGATTAAAGCCAGATTAGATTCTTTGACTTAGCGAAGCGCTAGAACGGTTCTTCGGTATCACATCACAAATCTCGTATTGCCGTAAATAAGGTAATAATGACTAATTGAACTTAGCCCAGGAGATGTAGCAGAAACCTTATAGAAAATTTTTGTTGGTAGGTGAATAGAAAAGTGAGACCCTTGAGTTGGAATATTTCTTTCGCTCGCGTGATAAGATGCAATCCCGGGTGGAATGCACAGTCGCGGACTGTTGGCGACTAACAGCCCCAGCGCTTTTAACCGTTCGACAAAATGCTCTGCCTCCTGCGACCCCAAGGCTGCCACTAACCATTCAGGCGACATCGAAACTCCCGAAGTGAGCGCGGCTGTCGAGAGGATATTTTGCTCTTCAGGTGTCAGGCGGTTGAAAGCATATAGATAAGCCCGGTCAAGTCCGGTCTGGTGGGCGCTGTTGATCTTTTGAAAATAGTTAAGGGTATCCTCCAATGTTATGCCTGTTTCACGGATCACAGTCCGGTGATCACTACGGCGAGCGAGATATCACCTAGCAAAGCGCAGACCGAGTCGAAGGTTGCGCGGTTCTGCTCGGTGAGTTCGAGTTTTGATTTGTTCACTAACAAGCGAACAGCTACCTCACGGTGCAAGGGTCCAATGGGCAGACGCAAAAAATCTTCTCTACCAACGACAACATCAGAAGTGAGAAGCATAGCTCCGTTCGGAAAAAGATCAGGTAAAGAATCCTGTAGAACAGGCGCGAGTGGCGCTTCAT
>Ga0114129_10008529_pt1 | contig 14609 bp, 16 predicted proteins | sample RhiMetdeltSRZDD1_FD_80071 | JGI IMG/M metagenome (GOLD analysis project Ga0114129, IMG submission 80071) | Populus rhizosphere microbial communities from Tennessee, USA - Rhizosphere MetaG P. deltoides SRZDD1 (version 2) (version 2) | ecosystem: Host-associated > Plants > Roots > Rhizosphere >... | reverse complement strand
TTGCCGGTCAGCTATTACCGGCTCAGGGCTTTGCCGTTCACGAAAGAGCTTATTGAGTTTTTTGAAAAGCACGATCGCGTGTACGTTGTAGAACAAAATCGTGACGCGCAGATGGCTATGCTTGTGAAGCTTGAACTTCCGGCCGAACTTGTCGGCAGGCTCCGGAGTATCCGCCATTACAGCGGTATTCCGATCGATGCCCGCTTCGTTACGGACGAACTCATAGCGGCAGAGAAAGGAGAGCAAAACTAATGTCAACCACGCTTCAACCTCCGTCTCCGCCCAAAAACGCGAATCGGCTCGGCTACACAATGGCCGACTACAAAGGCGCCGATTCCACTCTGTGCGCGGGATGCGGTCACGATGCGATCACTTCGCAAATTATCAAAGCATTTTACGAATATGGTGTGGAACCACACCGCGTGGCAAAGCTTAGCGGCATCGGCTGCTCGAGCAAAACACCTGCATACTTCCTTAGCAAGGCACATGGGTTCAATGGCGTTCACGGCCGCATGCCCGCGCTCGCAACCGGCGTGATGCTGGCAAACCAGTCGCTCGTTGCAATTGGCGTGAGCGGCGACGGCGACACCGCCTCGATTGGCATGGGCCAATTTGTGCATATGCTGCGCCGGAATATTCCGATGATTTACATCATCGAAAACAATGGCGTGTATGGATTGACCAAGGGCCAATTCTCCGCAACAGCCGATCTCGGCTCAAAGGCGAAGAGCGGCGTTATGAACGATCTGCCTGCAATTGACGTCTGTGTGATGGCCATAGAACTGGGATGCAATTTTGTCGCGCGATCCTTCGCCGGCGATCCGAAGCAGATGGTTGCTCTGCTGAAAGCGGCCCTCGGCCATCGGGGGACTGCACTCTTTGACGTTATAAGTCCCTGCGTCACGTTCAATAATCACGAGGGCTCAACGAAGAGTTACAAATACGCCAAGGATCACGAAGAACTGCTGCATGAGATTTCATTCGTGCCTTTCTTCGAGCAAATCACCGTCGATTACGCCGAAGGCGAGACCAAAGACGTTGAACTGCACGATGGATCGCACATCCGCCTGCGGAAGACGGACAAGGGCTACGACCCGACAAACAAGTCGGAAGCGTTGAACATGCTCAGAAAGTGCCAGGACTCGAATGAGTTCTTGACCGGTCTGATTTATATCAATGAGCAGAAGCCGGATTTCCTCAGCCTGTTGAATATCGCGGACGATCCTCTGGCAACCCTGCCTCAGGAACGAACGCAGCCCAGCGAACAGGCCCTGAAAGAAATCATGGCTGAGTTGATGTAAACGTTCTGACCGGGTTATAGCGAGGGCATGCCAGCAAACACAATGGGGTATACTCAGTCGTTACTCGGTTAGTCTGGTGGGCGTAGCTCAGCTGGTAGAGCGCTGGATTGTGGCTCCAGTGGCCGTGGGTTCGATCCCCATCGCCCACCCTTCCCTGCTGGTCTGACTACTTCTTTGGCGGCCCCGCTAGCAACATCGCGTCAAGCGTTCGCTTCTCTTCCTCCAGACTCGCACGTATCATCGCGGCCTGTTGTTGGATCTGAGCGAGTTGTGCCTGAGCACGTTCCTGTGTGGCCGGATCGGTTATCACAGCGTAGACCTGATTGGTCGCTTCATTCTGCTGCAGTTGAATAGCGACAACCTGATCCTGGAGGCCTTGGATCCTGGCGCGAATGGCCGCCACTCGATCATTCCAAATCTTGACTGGATCGGGTGGAACCTGTGTCTTCGGCGATTCCTTACCGGGCGCGGGCGTACCGGCTTTCGTGGGGTCTGGCGAAGCGGGTTTTGCGTCGGCAGCTTTTGTTTCTTCAGTCTTGGGTGTCGGGGCCTCGACCTTGGAGTTGTCCACGGTAATGACCTGAGCAGGCTGAAGCTTAGCCCTGCGCTCTTTTTCCTTGCGGGCCGCATCAGCGATAGATTGGGCCTGCGCCGACACTGCCAGAACCAAGAGTAAACTTAGAAGTTTCATGGCTGCGATTGTACATTTCCAATGCCGGCATTGTGAACGCGAGGTCGCGATTTCCCCGGAACGCGCGCAGAGCGTCCGCTGCCCATCGTGCAATACAGACGTACGTCTATTCATAAATGACTCCATTTTGAGCCGGCGCATAGTCACGGCCTGTGTATCGTGCGGTCATGACGCGTTATATGTCCAGAAAGATTTCAATCGCCAGTTTGGGATGGGAATTGTCGTTTTAGGCATCATCGTCAGCATCTATTTCTTCGCGCGAAGCCTGCCGATGCTTGCAATGGCAGCTTTGGGCCTGACAGCGCTGATCGATTTCGTGTTGTACCTGGTGGTACGAGAGGTAACTGTGTGTTATTCCTGCCATGCCGTGTATCGCGGCTTTGATCGCAACCACGAACACGAGCCTTTCGATCTCAAAAAACTTGAAAAATACGGGGGGCGGGCCCCCCGCTGAACTCGCTGAGCCGCCTTGAAATAGCTCATGGCTTTGGAGTATCGTCGGTTTTGGGACACCGATGAAATCACACACGCTGGCACGGGATGCCGTGCCTCCCATCACCCTGCCACCAGATAAAACCCTTCTCGACATGCTTTATTACATGAAGCTGACACGGGAATTGGAGTTTCGAATCGAACGGAAGCTGTACCGTCAGGGGAAAATTGTCGGTGGCGTTTACGTTGGCCGCGGTCAGGAAGCAATCGCTGTGGGTAGCTGTATTGATACGCGCCCGGACGATGTAGTCTGCCCTTCTCATCGTGATATGGGCGCCTTTCTCATTCGCGGCATGACGCTTCGAACGATTCTGGCACAGTACATGGCACGCAAAACTGGAGCGACGCGTGGAAAAGACGGGAACATGCATATGGGCGACCTGTCGAAGAACCTGATCGCCTTTGTGAGCATGCTCGGCGACAATGTGCCGGTTGCCACCGGAATCGGACTGTCCTTCAAAATGCGCGGCCAGGATCGCGTGGCGTTATGTTTTTTTGGTGACGGCGCAACGAGCCGTGGCGATTGGCACGAAGGCATCAACATGGCGTCCGTCTTCAAGGTCCCCGTTGTCTTCATCTGTAACAACAATCAATACGCGTATTCGACACCATTAGAGCGTCAAATGGCCGTCGAAAATGTTGCCGATCGAGCTGAGGCCTATGGGATGCCTGGGGAAATCGTGGATGGAAACGACATTCTCGCAGTTTGGGACGCATCAACTCGGGCTATTGACCATGCCCGTTCCGGCCATGGTCCGACGTTGATTGAATGCAAAACGTTCCGCATGACGGGCCATTCTGCTCATGACGATGCCGGATACGTTCCGCCCGAACTGTTCGAATTCTGGGAAGAGCGCGATCCTATTAATCGGTTCGAGAGATTTCTGACCGATCGGGGGCTTATCACAAGATCTGCCATAGAAGATCATCAGCAGCGCATCAATCGCGAAATCGATGAAGCGATCCAGGCGGCTGAGAAAGATCCGTTCCCGGAACCGGAAGACTGCTTGAAAGACGTCTACGATACAGCTACTGAACAATGAGCCTCACAACTTACGTAGAAGCAATTCGTCAAGGCATTTGGGAGGAAATGGAAAAGGACGAACGTGTGTTCGTTCTTGGCGAAGATGTCGGAATCTACGGGGGCGCCTTCAAAGTGACTGCAGGAATGCTCGAGAGATTCGGCGAGTGGCGGATTATCGACACGCCAATCTCGGAATCCGGCATCGTCGGAGCCGCGATCGGTGCCGCACTGATGGGCATGAGGCCGGTGGCGGAAATGCAATTCGCGGACTTCATCTCGTGCGCATTTGATCAAATCACGAATTTCGCGGCGAAGTGCCGGTATCGTTGGGGGGCCGGAGTCCCGATCGTGGTTCGCGGACCGAGTGGTGGTGGCGTTCACGGTGGCCCGTTTCATTCCCAAAATCCGGAAATGTATTTCGTGCACACGCCCGGACTGAAAGTGGTTTGTCCGGCCACGGCGTACGACGCGAAGGGTCTGATCAAAGCTGCGATACGCGACCCTGATCCCGTAATCTACTTCGAACATAAGTTTTTGTACCGCCGCGTCAAAGAAGAGCTGCCCGCTGAAGATTTTGTCGTGCCCATCGGTAAGGCGGCGATCCGTCGGCAAGGCCGCGACATTACTATCGTTACGTATGGCGCAATGGTCTACACCGCACTGGACGCCGCAAAGGAACTGGAAAAAGAAGGCATCGATCTTGAAGTACTCGATCTGCGTTCACTTTTGCCGTTTGATAAAGAGGCAGTTCTCGAATCCGTAAAAAAGACAAATAAAGTGATTCTGCTTCATGAGGACACCCAAATAGGCGGATTTGCCGGCGAGCTTGCTGCTGTCGTTTCTGAAGAGGCGTTCGAATACCTTGATGGTCCAATTCGACGTATCACTGCACCCAACACCCCAGTACCATACAGCCCGCCGCTTGAGGAGTTCTTCCTCCCCAAAGTGTCGGATGTGATTCGCGTGGCTCGCGAACTGTATTCGTATTAGCAGGACAATCATGGCCGAAACTAAAGTCATCATGCCCCAGATGGGGGAAAGTATTTTTGAAGGAACCATTACAAAGTGGCTCAAGAAGAAGGGCGAACGCGTCGAACGCGATGAGCCTCTATTCGAAATCTCTACGGATAAGATCGATTCGGAAATTCCTTCTCCGGCCGCCGGCGTAGTCCAGGACATTTTGGTCGAGGAAGGACAAACGGTTCAGATCAACACGGTCGTGGCGGTTATCGGAGACGGCTCGGCAAAACCTGCGGAGGCTGAGCCTACAAAGCCCGAAGCGCCTAAGGAGAAAACGCAGGAGAAACCGGCGGCAGCACCACCCAAACAGGCGCCCAAAATAAAGGATGGACCGACTCCCGATGCCGGTCCCGTACCGGATACTGAAGAGACGACCGAACTCTCAGAGCCTGAGGGCGATGGGCAGGGAGTTCGTTCATCTCCGCTCGTTCGCCGGATCGCCAAGGAACATGGCGTCGACTTGTCCGCTCTCGCCGGCCGTGGCACCGGTATTAATGGACGAATCACCAAGAGCGACATCTTGAGCTATATCGAACAGGGCGGAACAAAAGAGAAGGCCGTATCCGCACCCCCGTCTGCGCCTGCCCGACCGGCAGGGCCAGCACCGACGCCGCCGAGGGCCGAACCCGCGGTTAAGTTTACCGGCGACGTTGCACGAGTCCCGCTTACAGCAATGCGAAAGGCAATCGCGGAGCACATGGCGATGAGCCGAAAAACCTCGGCTCACGTCACAACGTTTTTTGAAGTCGACTGCTCACGAATCTTGAAAGCCAAGGAACAGCAAGCAACCGAATTCGAACGCAGCGGCGTTCGATTAACGGTTACACCCTTCTTCGTACAGGCTGCCGCAAATGCATTAAAGCGATTTCCGATCGTCAACTCGTCGCTCGAGGGAGATACCATCGTCTACAAGCGTGCGATTAGTATCGGAATTGCGGTAAATCTCGAATGGGGATTAATCGTGCCTGTCATTAAGAATGCGGACGAGAAAAACCTTTTAGGTCTAGCCAAGGCAATTAACGATATCGGCGATCGAGCACGAAACAAGAAACTTACGCCCGAAGACGTGAAGGACGGCACCTTCACGATCACCAACCCAGGTCAGTACGGAGGCTTGATCGGCACGCCAATCATCAACCAACCTCAAGTCGCAATAATGGGAATGGGAGGCATCAAGAAACGTGCAGTCGTTATCGACGACGCCATCGCGATCCGGCCGATTATCCTTCTATCGTTATCATTCGACCATCGCGTGATCGATGGTGCGACGGCTGATCAGTTTATGGCCGATGTTCAAAAGCAACTGGAAAATTGGCCTACCTAGCATGCGCGAACATCTGAAGAAACGAGAGCAGGTCCGTGATATCACCCGCGAAGTGATCCAGACGTTCGGATCGCTCCAGCCGAAGCTCGAACATTTCGCCACGATTCCACTTCCCGATCGAGCGTCCGTTATCAAGATCCTGGACGATCTGCTCGAAGTGATTTATCCGGGTTACTTCGGCAAAAAGTATGTCGAAAGCACAAATATCGAATACTACGTCGGTGATCTGCTCGACTCCATCTACGCGCGGCTGACCCAGGAAACATACAGAAGCATTCGTCCGGAATGCAGAAATGCCGATGACGCGTGCGATCATTGCCATGCTCTGGCTGAAGACCAGTCGCTTCTATTTCTACGAAAGCTTTCCGGATTGCGCCTCCGTCTTGCCGATGATGTCCGGGCCGCCTTTGATGGTGATCCTGCGGCCAAGAGCATCGACGAAGTGATCTTCGCGTATCCCGCAATCTTCGCGATTAGCATTTACCGCCTTGCACATGAACTAAATCTGCAACGCATTCCGCTCTTACCTCGGATCATGACAGAGCACGCGCATTCCGTGACGGGCATCGATATTCACCCTGGCGCGACGATTGGATCGGGCTTTTTCATCGATCATGGGACGGGCGTGGTCATCGGCGAAACGACGGTTATTGGAAACCGGGTAAAACTCTACCAAGGCGTTACACTAGGAGCGTTAAGCTTTGCGATGGATGAACAAGGCCACATCGTCCGCGGCAGCAAGCGCCATCCCACAATCGAGGATGACGTCGTGATTTATGCGGGAGCAACAATCCTCGGAGGTTCGACAGTGATTGGGCAAGGTTCAATTATTGGCGGAAACGTCTGGCTTACGCGCTCTGTACCACCATACACGCGTGTCATCATCTCAGCACCGGAACTGGTTATCGACTCGAAGTGAGGAATTCATGATTCGCGATACTGCAAACAGACTCATCGAAGGATTCTACGGACTTCTTCCATACGAAACGGCGATTCACCTGGCTAATGCTCAAAAGGAATTTCTCCATGCAATCGAGAGCGTGATCGAGGAGCAGATCAAGTGGACCGACATTCACGTTAGCCGCGCCCATGGCAGAACGGATTCGGGACGGTCCCAAGGGGAACCCTCCGTCCCTACTTCAGGCATGCCACAATAATCGTCATATCATCGTGTTGCTTCGCCCCCGCGGCGAATTCGTCTGGCGCCGGCATGGCGAGGTTCGGAATGCGTTATTGTTTCCGCACAGAACCAGAACCGGAGATATTTTTCTTCACCTGCGGATCGCCGATATAACTGACGGAACCGGAGCCACTCACGTCAACATCGAGCTTTTCGGCCACAGCCACGACAGCACTGCCACTGCCGGAAATATCGATCTCGGCGCGTTTGCTCCTCAGCGAGTCGCCGCGGAAGGCTCCCGAGCCGGAAATGTCGATTTCAAGATCGTCCGCAGTGCCGTCGGCAGCGACCTTACCGGATCCGCTGATATCGATCTTTAGCCGACCAGTCTGTAATCCCTTGGCATCGGCCGTTCCGCTACCCGAGACCCCCAGATTTCGGAGATCCTTCACCGTCACTTTGTAGATAATGTCGGTGCTAGGTCTTATGTTTGTCGCGAAGTCCTTCAGACCGATCTCGAGACGGTCACCGCGGACTTCGGTCCTGATCTCCGGAAGAAGATTGTCGTCTGCGGTGACGGTCAGAGACTCCGTCCCGGTGCGTTCGATAAGGAGTCTGCCGGTACCATTGAGACTGATGGCTGAGAATCCACTTACACTTCTAGGCTCGGTAACGATGTTGCCGGAGCCGCTGATCGCGTTTAAGACACAACCGGAAGCGAGGGCACAAAGGAAGATCGGGACGAGTGATCTGGTGTGCTTCATGGTTCACCTCGTCACTGTTTTACGTAGAGGTCCGCGCCGGAGTTCATAAATTCTACGCTTTTCTTATCCATGGCCTCCTTGACTTCCTCAGTAATCTTCATCGAGCAGAACTGCGGCCCGCACATGCTGCAGAAGTGCGCGAGTTTGGCACCGTCTTGAGGAAGTGTTTCGTCGTGGAAGTCCTTAGCGGTTGTGGGATCGAGGCTCAGGTTGAATTGATCCTCCCAGCGGAACTCGAACCTGGCTTTGCTAAGCGCGTTATCGCGTTCTTGTGCCCCGGGATGTCCTTTTGCAAGATCGGCGGCATGCGCGGCGATCTTGTAAGCAATGACACCGTCCTTGACGTCCTTTTGATTTGGCAATCCAAGATGCTCCTTCGGCGTGACGTAACACAACATTGCAGTCCCGTACCAGCCGATCATCGCGGCACCGATTGCACTAGTGATGTGATCGTAACCGGGAGCGATATCTGTAGTAAGCGGGCCGAGCGTATAGAAAGGCGCTTCGTGGGTAAGCTTTAGCTGCAGCTCCATGTTCTCTTTGATGAGATGCATCGGAACATGCCCCGGGCCCTCGATCATGACCTGGCAGTCATGCTTCCATGCGAGCTTGGTTAACTCACCCAGTGTGGCCAGCTCCGAAAGCTGGGCTTCGTCATTTGCGTCAGCGACAGATCCCGGGCGCAGGCCGTCACCTAAGCTGAACGAAATGTCATATGCGCGCATGATTTCGCAAATCTCTTCGAAATGGGTGTACAGAAAACTCTCTTGATGATGCGACAGGCACCACTTCGCCATGATCGAACCGCCGCGGCTGACGATACCGGTCCGGCGCTTCACTGTTAGCGGAATGTACCGGAGCAGAACTCCGGCATGAATGGTGAAATAGTCCACCCCCTGCTCGGCCTGCTCGATCAACGTATCCCGATACATTTCCCACGTCAGCTCTTCGGGCCGCCCGCCGGCTTTCTCGAGTGCTTGATAGATTGGAACCGTCCCAATCGGCACCGGGGAATTCCGGAGAATCCACTCGCGGGTTTCATGGATATTGCGGCCGGTAGAAAGATCCATAACCGTATCCGCGCCCCAGGTGATGCTCCACCTCATCTTCTCCACCTCGTCTTCGATCGAGCTGGAAATCGCGCTGTTACCGATGTTCGAATTGATCTTTACCAGGAAGTTCCGACCGATGATCATCGGCTCGGATTCGGGATGATTGATGTTCGCAGGAATGATTGCGCGACCTCGCGCAATTTCGTCACGAATGAATTCGGGCGTTATGTATTTTGGAATACTTGCACCAAACGACTGACCCATGTGCTGGAACCGCACATCAGACCGGTCACCACTCGATTCCTCCACGGCCTGTTCTCGGCCGAGATTTTCACGAATCGCAACAAATTCCATTTCCGGCGTGACAATTCCCCGACGCGCGTAGGCGAGCTGGGTCACGGCGCTGCCGGGCACGGCCTTCCGTGGCTTTCTCTTCAGGCCTGGAAACGCTTCCAGCCGAACCCGTCCCTGGCTTTGAGCGGCGTGTTTGAAGCTGAGATACCCGTTGTCCTCAGGACGGACGACCCGGCCTTCATACTCGACCGTATCCATCCGGTCGGATATCCATTGCAAACGCAATGGGGCCAGACCCTGCTGAACGTCTGGGAATTGTCGCGAGTCGCCCCAAGGTCCACGCGTGTCGTACACGCGAAGACGCGCCCCATCCTTAGTTGAAATCTCACGTAGGGGCACATTTATAGTGGGATGGAGGTTTCCCTGAACGTAGATACGTTCGCTTGCAGGAAAAGCAGTGTCGAGGTAGGCGGAATCCTTGAATTCGAGTTTTGAAGTGCTCATCTTAACTCCCTTCGTCGGCATTATCCGAATCAGGTTCTAGGGGTCGATCCCTTATGGATCCTCTCAGCGATACTGCTCCCCCGGGAATAGTTGTAAACGATCTAGACGCTAAACGAACTACCACAACCGCAGGAACCAGTGGAGTTCGGATTATTGAACTTGAAACCGGCTCCGTGCAGGCCTTCAACATAATCGACTTCGGCGCCATCCATATACAGCAAGCTTTGTTTGTCGACGAAAACTTTTAGTCCGTCGAACTCAAAAATCTGGTCGCTCTGATCACTGAAGTTTTTATCAAAACCCATACGGTACTGAAAGCCGGAGCAACCGCCGCCAACGACCTGAATGCGAAGGCCGGCGTAAGGTTCAGGCTGCTCGGATAAGATCTCCTTAACCTTGTCTTCCGCTTTCTTCGTTAACAAAATTGCCATTTTATTTATCTCCTATACCCATCGCTTGAATTCGGATTGAACGCTCGCGCGGTCCGTCGAACTCCGACAAAATGACGCTCTGCCACTCTCCCAACACGATGTCGCCGTCCGCAACCTGTAGCGTTAAGGATGTACCTAACATCAATGAGCGGAGGTGTGAATCCGCGTTGTGACGGTCGCAATCCGACCACGCAGGATCATTATGACGATAATAAGCGTCCTTGTTAATTGCGTTGTCGAGGTATGCCTTGAAATCGTGGATCAGTGCGTCCTGCCACTCGTTGATGAAGATGGCGCTGGTCGTGTGCAGCGAAGAAATCGTCACTGAACCGGCCAAAACCCCAGAGGATTTGACAAAATTGCGAACAAGTTTTGTCAGATTGTGCAATTCTTCGCGTCCATCATTTTGAATTTTAACTAGAGTGCTCGCCACCCGATAGGATCCGGTTTTTATTTCAACGGTGGGTTGCTCTAGAGCTTTCACTGACGCAGCAGCCATTTTATTTTTTGACCCCTTAGAAGAGAGTTGATGACAGGAATCTTGCCGTTGATGCAAGCGCACATTATACACAAAATTATAGCCTTGAAGTATCGGGCTTTAGCGGTGAAAATCAAAGGTCGTGCTGATCTATCTACTCTTCATCGTGCCGGTTTTTTTCCTCGTCATTCTCGTCGCCGTTGCGGTTAGACGTCAGTCGAGTATGACGCCCACATTTTCAAAGCAGGCGCAGGAAGAAGACGCAAAGGTCTTCGCCGAATCCACGAAGGTTATGGAGACCACGGTCGCTGAGGCGCTGGCCGCAAAGGCGCGTGATCCGCACCTGGCATCCTTGTCGCAGGAAGACCTTGTCTACGAAGTGTTAAAGGAATGTTACGACCCGGAAATTCCCTTGAACGTTGTGGATCTCGGACTCATCTATGAAGTTCGGGCCGGCAGAGACTCCGTAGACGTGAAAATGTCCGTGACTTCTCCAGCGTGCCCTTCGGGCTCGGTGATCGCAGAAGACATTAAAACGAAACTGAGCGACGCAGGATTTCCCAACCCTACCGTTCAGATCGTGATGGAGCCGGCCTGGAGCCCGCAGCGAATCTCGGAAGCGGGACGAAAAGCGCTGGGCATCTGAAACAAGTTACAAAAAGCACAAAAGAATCCCAGCCCGTTTCGGAGTCACTCCGGAACGGGCTGGGATTCTTTTGTGCTTTTTGTAACTTGTTCGCGTTTTTACTGTCCGCGATGCGCCAGCTCGATCTTCACGAGCTCGGTCTTATCATTCGCACCGAGGTTCTTTCCGAAGGTTAACTCATCCATCATTTGCTTCATCTTCTGAGCTTCGCGGGCTCTCTGCCGTGCGAGCCGTTCTTCGTCCGCTGCAGTCTCGGGCTCGGGCCCCCGTTCACGAACGCGCGCCACGTCAACAGGGTTGAGCACGAGATTATGATCGTAAGTGTCTAGTGGTACAGAGTGACCACCGGCATAGACGCCGTGCTTTCCGTATTTCTTGTTCCAATCGGCAACGCTCGCCGTCTTGTACATGTTTTCAATGATCTTGCGCCAACCGATTCCCGTGTTATACGCGCAGAACGAAATCTCCCCGAGCTGGGTCGCGTAGGGGATGATGCACATTTCGGTACGGCGGAAATCATAGTTGAATAGATCCTGGAACCACATACCTGCCACGAACAGGAAGTTCCACGGATCGCTTCGTCGCCTTTGAATGTCTTCCATCGTGCGATCGCCGGACACCTTGCCGTAGCTCTTGCCCGATAAGCCGAAGGACTTATCGAACTTCTTCATGATATCGGCCAACGTGAGACTGGCCGGGGCGCCGAACGGGTTGTAGTTCTTCAACAGAGCCAGACCCATCATCGTGTTCGAGAACCACTTTCCCCGACCTGAGTCTGTGATTTTTTGCATATCGCTGACGAGCCCCGGAATATTCAGGAATTGGGGCACGGGCGCGAATTCCTTCGTCTCTTTGTTGATCATCATCGCGGTACCGACTCCGCAGTTCGGGTGGCACCCACAACTGACTTGGCCCCAATCGGCGCCAGGGCCGTGTACGAGATCCGCAAAATCGGCAAACGCACCCATCATGGAAAGCGGGAACCAATCGCGTGTCGGTTCGGTGACACCGACCTGAGATTTGACGTCGTTGGCCAGGTGCGAAAGCGTATAACGTTGGCGCAGTCTGCGTTCCGGCGTGATGTCTTCGTCTCGGCCGGTAAAGGAAACCGGTTGAAACGCAATGAACGCAACCTTTTTGGGGTTGTCCATTGCGAACCGTATGATCGATCCGACCTGGTCATTGTTAACGCCGTTGACCAGTGTTACGACCAGGATGATCTCCACGCCCGCTTCGTGCAAATTATTGATGGCTCGCAGTTTCACATCAAAGAGATTGCCGATTTGCCGATGGCTGTTTGCATCGTTACCAATGCCGTCGAACTGGAGATAAGCGTAACGGAGTCCGGCCTCGGCAGCCTTTCGCGCAAACTCTTTGCTCTTTGCGAACTCGATTCCGTTCGTGGCGGCCTGGACGCTGGCGTAGCCCAGCTTGCGGGCATAGGCGACGGCATCCAGGAAATACGGCGACATGGTTGGCTCCCCACCCGAGAACTGAATGGACATCTGACGCCGCGGCTTGATCTTCATGGCGTTATCCATGATCTCCATGATTTCTTCCCACGTCAGTTCGTGGACGTAACCAACCTGATTCGCATCCATAAAACAGGGATCGCACATCATGTTGCAACGGTTCGTTAGATCAACCGTCAAGACGGCTCCACGGCCATGGCGAATCGTGCTACTTCCGTGATTGTGCAAGTCTTTGTCGGCGTGCGCGGGAATATCGCGGCCGGGGAAATTCTTTTCAATCCACTCCAGAAACTTAACGTCGATTGCCATTAAGTCTTCGGTCTGGCCGTGTTGAGGACAATCTTTCACCATCCAGACTTGTCCGTTCCGCTCGATGATCGTTGCCTTGACTTCTCCTACTTTCTCGTGGAGAAGCTTTGTCCAGTCCGCCTTCCCGGTGGTGATGGCCTCACGCGCTTCCTTAACGCATTGCGGACAAAGAGAATCCGTTTGCCGCGGCCAGCCGAGAACGGGCTTGGTTTTTTGCCAGGACTTTAGAAGGGGTTTTTCGGTCCATTTGGGAGTGAAGGAGGGATTCGGATTGAATCGATTGAAGTATTGGATCGTATCGAACGTCACACCTGCACCGTAGCAGAGGGCCGCATCCATGTACTTCATCAATCGCTTTCGCAGCTTCGGCTTAATCTGCGTCCTGGTGGCGTAGTCGGTCTTTGGAGTTTCGACCAAGGTTTCTTCCAAACTAGACAAGCTACCTCCTTAATAAGTGGCGCGTGATTTCAAAGGTGTAATGGACTAGTAGGCCGGTCGTGCTAGCCTTTAAACGATTCGCAAGAATAGCGCAACGGATTTGAAATCTTCAACAGAAATCTCGCACAAATGCCAACTTTTGAATGAATTAGCGCGAACGCACGATTTCGATCGATACATGTGTGACCCTCGGTTCGAGGACAGGCGAGATCTTACGCACGAGAATTCGGACTTGCGGCGTGGGAAAACCAGACAGGATGCGGCTTGCGAGCAATTCGGCCAGGGTCTCGATCAGATGGAAGTCCCGACTGCGGCAGACCTCCATAACCAGGGTCGCGACCTTGGAATAATCGATTGTTTCTCTGAGCGAATCGTTTTGGGCAGCCTTTCTCGAATCCGTCAAAATCTCGACATCGATCGATAGCCGCTGCCGCATCGTCCGCTCTTCAGGGGTAACGCCGATCGCAGCCACGCAGTCGATTGCCGATATCAGGATCTTATCCATTGCGTCACTCATCAGTCTCGTCGAGCGGTTCCCTGCCGGCGAAGCCGGTTTCGATGTCGTGCCAATACTCGATTCGCTCCTCGCCCAGCTGCCAGCAGAGATACACCACCCGGCCTTGTCTCATGTAGGGAAAGTCGCAGAGTCCCTTGTCCGCGTCCTTTAAAAGCACTCCCATATCCTTGACCTGGTGTATCAGAAACATGAGATGAGAAATACTCTCGACGTATTCCACCCCGAACTTACTGTGCCCGTCGAACGGCGCGGCCTCTCTTGCTTTTTGGATTTCAGGATTCAATACCCGGATATGATTCCAGCTTTCACTGATTTCTTGAAGCAGCGAGCGGAGCGCTGGAATCAGATTCTGAGCTTCAGCCAAGGTAAAGATGCGTTCTTCCATGATGCAATCAGTGTTCGAGCCAACGCTCAGCTTCGATCGCCGCCATACATCCGCTGCCGGCGGCGGTTATAGCCTGCCGGAAGACAGGGTCCTGCACGTCGCCGCACGCAAACACTCCAGGAATATTGGTGCGGGTGGAGTCGGGTAGGGTTTGAATGTAGCCGTGCTCGTCCAGGTCGATCTGCCCTTTGAAGATTCCGGTATTCGGATTGTGTCCAATCGCGACAAATAATCCGTCGACTGCCATCTCCGACAGCTTTTGCGTTTTGACATTCCGCATCTTCAGACCGGTGACACCGGTTTCCCTGGAACCAAGGACTTCCTCGACGACCGTGTTCAAGACGAAG
>Ga0114129_10008528_pt1 | contig 14609 bp, 15 predicted proteins | sample RhiMetdeltSRZDD1_FD_80071 | JGI IMG/M metagenome (GOLD analysis project Ga0114129, IMG submission 80071) | Populus rhizosphere microbial communities from Tennessee, USA - Rhizosphere MetaG P. deltoides SRZDD1 (version 2) (version 2) | ecosystem: Host-associated > Plants > Roots > Rhizosphere >... | reverse complement strand
GCTCTGGATCAAGCGCCACCACGAGGAGGGCGAGTTCGACTGCGTGATCGTGGACTGCGCGCCGACCGGCGAAACGTTGCGGCTGCTCTCGTTCCCGGACGTCGTGACCTGGTGGCTCGAGCGCATCCTGCCCTCGCAGCGCAAGCTCGCGCCGTTCGCGCGCACGCTGTTCGACATGCCGCTGCCCGGCGAGGCGGTATTCGCCGACGTGGAGCGCCTCGCGCGCAACCTCGTGGCGATGAACGGCATCCTGCGCGACCGCTCCCGAACGTCGATCCGGCTCGTGACGAGCCCGGACCGGATGGTGGTGAAGGAGTCGATGCGCACATTCACCTACCTGAACCTCTACGGCTACCTGACCGACGCGGTGGTCGTGAACCGCCTGCTGCCGGCCGAGGGCTACTTCGCCGCCTGGCGCGAGGCCCAGGACGAGCAGCTGGCGCTGGTGCGCTCGGCGTTCGCGCCGGTCCCGGTGCTGACCGCCGACTACCTCGAGCGCGAGGTGGTCGGCCCGGAGATGCTCGACCGGCTGGCGGACGCCGTCTACGGCGAGCTCGACCCCGCCGCGATCCTGTACGACCGCCTCTCCCAGGAGCTCGTGACCAATAACGGCAGCGCGACCCTGCGCGTGGACGTGCCGTTCGCCGAGCGCGGCGACCTGAGCCTGAAGAAGATCGGCCTCGAGGTGATCGTGCGCGTGGGCGGCCAGAAGCGGACGATCATGCTGCCCCCCGCCCTGTCGGCGTACGCTGCGGCCGGCGCCCGTTTCGAGGACGGCGCGCTGGAGATCCAGTTCCAGAAGGACAGCGATGAAGGCTGAAGAACCGCGCCCGAACGGCGAGCCGGGGCTCCCGGACCCAGCCGCCCTGTTCGTGATGCTCGACGGCATGCGGAGGATGGCGCCGCGCGAGCTCGAGGGTCAGCTCACGAACCTGATCCGCGAGTTCCTGCTGACGCTGCGCTCGCTGATCGACTGGTACCTGGAGCGCCTCGACCGCGAGCCGCGCGAGCCACGCGTCGAGGACATCCCGATCGAGTAGGCCGCCCGCCGCGTTTACCGCAGCGGTGAAGGGGCCGGGTCCCATCAGGTGGCAGAAAAACGTTGCGTTTTCCGCAACGCTTTTCTGCCACCTGGCCATTCGGCCCCTCTAATGCAAGTAGTTACCCCTCCCGGCCGCCCTCCGGGAAGCGCGGCAGGTGGCCGCCGGCGTCTCGGAGGATCAGGTTCCAGAGGCGGCGCACCTGCTGCGGGTGGCGGCGCGCGACGTTGTGGAACTCGCCGCGGTCGCGGCGGCGGTCGTACAGGCGGAGCTCCTCGCGGCGGTTGCCGGCGATCAGGAGCCAGCGGTCGTCGCCCGCGCTCACGTAGGTGTTGTAGGAGGCGGTGCGGTAGCCGCGCTTCTTGCGCGGCTGCCGGCCGTTGAAGAGCGGCGAGAGGTCTGCGCCGTTCATGCCGCGTGGCTTGGCGACCCCGAGCATCGACAGGACCGTCGGGCCGATGTCGTGGGTGGAGGCGTAGTAGCTGCTGGTCCTGCCCTTCGCCTTCCCGGCCGGGTGGCGCATGACCATCGGCACGTGGGTCAGCTCCTGGTGCATCTCGGAGTAGCGCTTGCCCACCCAGCCGTGCTCGCCCAGCAGCACGCCGTGGTCGCTCACCAGGACGACCAGGGTGTTGCCGGCCAGCCCGAGGTTCTCGAGCCGGTCGAGGAAGCGCCCGAGCCACACGTCCACGAGCGTGACCTCGGCGGCGTATAGCTGCTGCATCCGGCGCAGCAGCCGCCGCGACAGGTGGATGTCGCTCGTGCGAGCCGCCGGCGTCTCGAACGGCTGGATCGGCTCCAGGCCGCCGCCTATGCGCGCCGGGCCGTACATGTCGACGAGGCGCCGCGGCGCGTCCCAGGGCTCGTGCGCGTCGAACGAGTCGACCACGAGCGCAAACGGCTGCTGGCGCCCGCCGGCCCACTCGATCCAGCCCATCGCCTCGCGGAAGACCTTCGCCGCGTTGTAGTCCCGCTCGCGCCGATTGCGTGGGTTCAGGGCCAGGTAGTTCGCCATGCGGCGCTCCGCGATGGTGCCTCGAAGCGCCTTGGGCAGGTAGTCGTCTATCTCTCGCCGCGACGGCAGGTGCGGGGGCCGGCGCCGCACCGGCACCTGGCCCGCCACCAGCTCCACGCGGTCGAACTTGGCCCGGAAGCGCCTGTGGACCGGGAGCAGGAGATGCGGGTTGTCGGTCACGTAGCCGGTCGTCCAGCCCGCTTCGCGAAGCGTGGCAGTCCACATCTCGCCGTCGCTTCCCACGGGCTCCCAGCCGGGCTGCGCCGGGAGGTCCCTCCAGCGCGGGCGCCAGCCGCGGAACGGGAACGTGCGCTTCCCGGACATGATCGCCCGCCGTGCGGGAATCGTGGGCATCCCCTCGGGATAGGCGTTGAGGAAGCGCACGCCCTGACGGCCGACCTTGTCCCAGCTCGCGGTGCGGGCGCGGCTGCCGTATATGTGGTCTGCGCGGAGGCTGTCCATCACGACGACCACCACGTTCATGGGCGGGCGCGCCTGCGCGCCCGCGCCCGGCGCTCCGAGCAGCGCGAGGCCCGCTGCCCCCGCTCCGCCGGCGCGAAGCAGCTCGCGACGGGATACGTCCGGTGGCACTACGGGCTACCGGCCCTTGCCGATATCGATCGAGCGGATCGCGTGCTCTTCCGGCAGCTTTGCGAGGACCTCGCGAACGATGTCGTGCACGTCGCGCTCGTCGTGGCCGAAGTCGTCGAGGAACGACTTCAGCGCCGTGAAGGTGATCTTCAGTTGGGCGGGCGTGAGGTCGAGCCGGTACGCGATCTCGTCCGGCCCGATCAGGTGCAGCTCGTCGTCGGCCATGAGTGCCGGACAGCGTACAAAGTAGGCTTGGAGCGTGGCGAAGACCTGGGTGCTGACCGGATCGCTCGACAACTTCCGCGCCACGCGCGAGCACGGGTTTCGCGTGATCGGCGCCAAGGAGGGCCGGCGCGGAATGGCAGAGCAGATCGCTCCCGGCGACCGGATCGTGTTCTACGTGACGGGCGTGCAGGCGTTCGGCGGGATCGTGCGGGTGACGGGCGAGATGTACGAGGACCGCGAGAAGATCTGGCCCGGGAAGCCCGGCAAGGTGGACCCGTATCCGTGGCGCTTCGAGACCGAGCCGGAGATCGTTCTCGACGAGGACGACTTCGTGCCGGCGGTCCAGTTCGTCGGGGAGCTGGAGCACATCGCCAAGTGGCCCGCGGAGCACTGGCAGCTCGCCTTCCAGGGCCAGCTTCGGACCGTCTCCGACGCCGACGCGGAGCTGCTCGAGCGCCGCATCCGCGAGGGCGCCCGCGCGGCGGTGTGATCCACACGCGGCATTACACGCTCGAGGAGGCGTCGGAGCTGCTTCCGAGGGTGGCCGCCCTGGTGGAGCGGATGCGCGCGGCCCGCAACCGGCTCGGTGACCGCGAGGCGCGCGAGGCGCTCTCGGAGGCCGGGCCGACGAACGGCGGCGGCACGCCCGGCCGCACGGTGTCCGAGGGGTTCCTGGAGCTGCGCGACTCCATGATCGAGCTGCGCGAGCTCGAGGTGGTGCTGCGCGACCTCGACCGCGGGCTGCTGGACTTCCCGTCGCTGCGCGACGGCGAGGAGGTCTACCTCTGCTGGCAGGAGGGCGAGGATGCGATCGGCTTCTGGCACGAGCCCGACGCCGGCTTCGGCGGGCGCCGGCCGCTCGAGGATGGCTGAGCTGGCGCGGCGCGCCCTTCGGGCCGCGCGGCTGCTCAACTTCGAGCAGCGCGTGGCGGCCGCGGCCGCGATCGGGCTGATCGTGAGCACCTTCGGGCCGTTCTCGTTCGTGGAGGCCGGGGAGCTGCTGCTCGCGGGCGGCGTGCTGGGGCTGCTGCTCGCGCGCGCCGAGGGCAAGCGCTTTCACCTGCCGTTCGGCGACGGCACCGCCATCGCCGCCGCCGGCATCTGGGCCGGCGCGCTGATCGTGGCCCGGCTGTTCGACCGCTCGCTCGGCCAGAACCTGCTGGCCCTGGCCTGCGCCGCGATCCTGTTCCTCGCGGGCGCGCGTGAGCGAGCCAAGCGCCCGGCCGACGACCTGCCGCCCGAGCTCGAGACCCCGCCGATCCGCAGGCGGCGACCGCCGCGCCGCCCGGGCGCGGCCGCCGAGGCCACGACCGAGCCGCTCCCGCCGCCGGAGTTCAAGCCCTACGAGCCGCGCTCCGGCGAGCAGCTGCATCTCGGGCCGGACGACCCGGAAGACGCATGAGCGTCACGCCCACCGCGGCGGCGGCCATCTGGAGCGAGGCCGCCACCACCAGCGCCTCGGCCGAGCCGAGTCCGGTGACGACCGCCCCCGCCAGCGCGGCTCCGAGCGCGAACGAGCCCACCTTCAGCCCGACCGCCGTGGTAAACACCTGCCCGTAGAGGGACGGCGGCACATAGCGTTGGCGGGTGGCGAACTGGGCCGCCAGCGCGGGGCCGTCTACGAGCGCTGCCAGCGACACGAGCGCCAGGAACACGGGCAGCGAGCCCGCGAGCGGCCAGCTCAGCATCAGCAGCCCGAAGACGGCGTACCCGGTGAGCACGATTCGCTCCGGCGGGAAGCGGCGCTGGATGCGGACCAGGCTCAGCGCGCCGAGCGTGGAGCCGACCGCGAACGCGGCCCACATGTATCCCGCGGCGCTCCTCTCCACGCCGAGGTGATCCACCGCGAAGAGCGGGAAGGCCACCGTGAGCAGCCCGAGGCCGCCCAGCCCGATCGCGGCCGCGGCGGTCACGCCACGCAGCTGCGGCACCAGCAGGATCTGGCGCAGGCCGTCGCCCGCGACGCTCCATAGCGTGCGCTCGTCGGCCCGCTCGGGCGGCGAGTCGAGGCCGGGGATGCGCACGATCAGCGCCAGGGCGGCCAGCGCGAGGCCCGCCTCCACGATCAGCGGCGCCTCCGGGCCCACGACGGCGGACAGTGTGCCGGCGAGGGCCGGGCCGACCACAAGCGCCGCGTTGAAGCTGGTGGTCTCGACCGCGTTGGCCGGCGGCAGCAGCTCGCCCGGCACGAGCGCCGGGATCATGCTCGTGAAGCCGCCGAACGAGAGCGGATAGGTGATGCCGGCCGGAAGCACCACGAGCGGGATCACCCACGCCGGCGCGTGACCCACCAGCACGACGAGGGCCACGAGCACGCACGCGATCACGAGCTGGTCGATCACCATCAGCGTCCGCCGGCGGCCCGTGAGGTCGAGCCACGCGCCGAGCAGCGGCCCGCTGATCAGGCTCGGCAGCGTGATCGCGGCCACGGCGGCGCCGGCGAGCCCCGCGCTGTCTGTCCGCTCGAGCACGAGCAGCACCACGCCCACCGAGAACATCTCGTCGGAGACCCGCGCGAGCGTCGCCGCCGACAGGAACTTGAGGTAGCCGGGCTGCGCGCGCAGCCCCCGCAGCGAGTCGCGGTCCATCAGCGCGCCGGCGGTATCGCCTGCCGGAAGCGGAAGCGGAAGTCCGGGTCCACCTGCTTCTTGATCTCGCGCAGGCGCTCGAGGTTCGAGCCGTAGTAGGCGCGCTGCCACCCGTCGAGCTGCGGGTCGATGTAGTTCTGGTACGCCTCGCCGGAGACGTGCGGCCGCAGGGCGCGCCACACGCCGCCTGCCCAGCGCCTGCTGGCACGCCCGGCCGCGCCGCCATTGAAGTAAGCCAGGTACTGGAGCGAGAACAGCATGTCGCGGTGCACGAATGCCGTGGCGTCGGCGGCCGGCCGGTTGAGCGCGCCGCCGTAGGCGTCGAGCAGCAGGGCGCCTGAGCCGAGCGACGGGTTGCGCTGCCGCCGCTCGATCCAGTCGATCATGATCGCCCGGCCCCTCGGCCCGAGCCGCTTGTCGAAGTAGTCGGACTTGGCGAAGAAGCTCGAGCGCGTGGACCTGTGGCATGCGGCGAAGCCGGAGCCGAGACAGCCCGCCCAGCGTAGGACCAGCGAGAAGTAGCTCGAGCTGCCGCTGCTGAGGCTGGCGCCGGCTACCCGCGTGAGTGGCCTGACGAGCCTGCGCAGCGCGCCCACGTCGCCGAAGTACTGCCCGAGGGCTGCCACGCGAGGCGGCCCCGAGCCGCCGGTGGTGCCGAGCGAGAAGATCGAGGTGAGCGCGGGCGGCGCCTCGGGCGCGAAGCGCTGCCACGCGGCCAGCGCCTCCTCCGCCTGCGACCACGGCCAGGACACGCTGAACCAGGCCACACGCGGCGCGCGGTGGGCCTTCAGGGTCAGCGAGGTCACGATGCCGAAGTTGCCGCCGCCCCCTCCTCGGCACGCCCAGTAGAGGTCCTCGCCCGTGTTTGCATCCACGTGCCGGACGCGGCCGTCCGCTGTGACCACGCGCGCGGCGACGAGTCTGTCGCTCGTGAGCCCGAAGCGCCGCCCGGCCAGGCCGTGCCCGCCACCGAGGGTCAGCCCGGCGATGCCCACGGACGGGCACGAGCCGGACGGCACGGACAGCCCGCGCCGGGTGAGGGCCCGCTGGACGTCGATCAGCTGGGCCCCCGCGCCGATCCTCGCGCGGCCATTCGAGACCCTGACTCCCCGGAGGCGAGACAGGTCGACCACCACGCCGTCCGAGGTCGTGGAGTAGCCGGCGTAGCTGTGCCCGCCGGAGCGCGCCACGACCCTGACGTCGAAGCGGTCGGCCCAGCGCACGACCTCGGCCACGTCCGCGGTGCTCTCCGCGAGCACCAGCGCGTCCGGCCGTGTGCCCTCGAAGCGGCGGTTGTAGACGATGCGCGTGCTGTCGCGTGGCACGAGCACGCGGCCCCTCACCGCCGACCTGAGCTCCCTCAGCGCCCGCCCCGAGAGGGCCGCGGGCTCCGGCGGGAGCCGCAGGAGGACCGCGCCGCCCGCTGCGCCTACGAGGAACTGGCGACGGTCGAGCTCGGCCATCCGCTCATTCCAGCAGACCCCTGCGCATGGCCTCCGCCACCGCCGCCGCCCGTTCCGAGACGCCGAGCTTCTCGTAGACGTGGTGCAGGTGCGTCTTCACCGTCGCCGTGCTCAGATGCAGGGCCCGGCCGATCTGCGGCGCGCTGAGGCCCTCGGCGATCAGAGCAAGGGTCTCGCGCTCGCGAGCGCTCATCACGGGCCGGTCGCGAGGGGCGCGCAGCCTGATCTCCCCGGCGATCCCGGCCTGGAGCTCGGGTGAGAGCACCGTCCGGCCGCGGGCGACTGCGGTGATCGCGTCGCACAGCTCGCGTGCGCTCGCCTCCTTGGTCAGGTACCCGGCCGCACCCTCGGCGAGCGCGGCGTACACCTCGCAGGGCTCAGCCTGGGCGTCCATCAACACCACGCGCGTGCCCAGGCCGTCGCGCGCCACCGCATTCAGGACCTGATCGCCGGACAGGCCGGTGAGCCTCCTGTCGAGCACGGCCACGTCGGGATGCTGCGCGCCGATCGCCCTCAGCGCCTCCCTGCCGTTGGCCGCCTGCCCGACGAGCTCGAGCTCGGGGCGCTCGCGGATCGCGCGGGTCAGTGCGTCCCGGTAGAGGGGCTGGCCGTCCGCGGCCAGGACGCGCACTCGCCGCCCTGGCCTCGCACGAGGTCCCTCACTGGGAAAGATTCATGAGTTGTACCAGTCAGCGATGCGTTTTGCTCTAAGACTCCTGAGCATGAGGGGACCGGCTGGAACCGTCGCGCTTCTTCCCCTTCGGCTCACGCGCGGATCGCGCCGAGTCCGATGCCGGGGACTCGAAGTGCATCATGACCACGCGGGTCCGCATGGACGTGCGATCCGATCCCTTGATCCGCTCAGCGCTCCGCGCCTGGATCTCCTCGGTCTCGTCGAGGGCGCGGTTCAGGAGGTCGGTGATCTCCTTCCAACCGGTCTCATCGAGCTCGAGGACGCTTCGGGAAAGGTGGCGGTCGGCGTGCGCTTCGAACGTTCCGGCCTCCATCGCGTCCGAGACGTCCTCCCAGACCATCTGAAGCGCGACGTCGGTCACCGCCTGGCGCCCGGACTGCGGCAGCTTCTTCCAGTCCCTATCAGTGAAGAACGGCCGGATGATCGCCCGGTAGTAGTGCTCGATTGCACCACGCCGCTGAGCCGTGCTGACCAGCTCGATGCAGCCGAGGTCCTGAAGCGCACGGACGTGGTAGCTCACGTTCGGGAGCCGCTCGTCGATCAGCTCAGAGATCTCGTTCGGGCTCGCGACGCGCTCGTTGAGGATCGCGAGGATGCGCGTGCGCATCGGGTGCGAAAGGGCCTTGGCCAGCCGCGGGTCAACCAGGTCCATCGTTTGGCGAGCCATGAAGCGACCTTAATCGAAAGTCCGTGCCCGTGACCCGAGTAGCGGGCGACGACACGTCGATCCAGTTCGACGCGTTCGCGCCGCACTACGACGCGTTCACCTCGGGCTCGGACTATGAGCGCTGGACGGAGTGCGTGCTCGCGCACGCGCGCTCCCACGGACTCGCGGGGCAGACCCTGCTCGACGTGGCGTGTGGCACCGGAAACAGCTTGATCCCGTTCCTGGCGCGAGGCTTCGACGTGGTCGGCTGTGACTCCTCGAGCGCGATGCTCGCCGAGGCCGCGCGTAAGGCGCCGCAGACCCAACTGGTCCTCGCGGACATGCGCGAGCTTCCGGCGCTCGGCCGCTTCGACCTCGTCACCTGCATCGACGAACCGCTCAACTACCTGGCGACGGAGTCGGACCTGGTCGCCGCCTTCAGGTCGATCGCGGCGAATCTGGCCCCGGACGGGCTCACGGTCTTCGACCTGAACTCGCTGCTGACGTACCGCACCACATTCGCGCACGACGACGTGAGCGAGAGCGACGACGGAAGAGTGTTCGCGTGGCGTGGGGAATCGTCGGGGGACGCTGAACCAGGCTGCGAGGCGCGCGCGTGGATCGACGTCTTCGTACCCGCGACGGATGGCTCGTACGACCGTGTCCGCAGCCGCCACGTGCAACGTCACTTCCCGCGCGAGCGGGTGGTCGTGTTGCTCGCTGACGCGGAGCTCGAGCCGGTCGCGATAAGCGGCGTGCTGTACGACGGCACGCCGGTGGCGGATGCCGACGAGCTCCGCCACCTCAAGATCCTGTACACGGCGAGACGCGCGAAGGGAGGTGCTGCCCAGTGACGATCAAGAAGACCGACAAGCCGGTGCTCCCGGTCCTGTCGACCACGAAGGTGTCGTAAGCGACCGCGGCTCTGCCCGGCCCGGCCCAGGGCCGGGCGAACCGCCGCAGCGAAGGGAGCGGCGTGCAACGGCCACGCCTGAAGCGGACCAGGGAGTCACTGACAACCGCGGCCGGCGACATCTACCTATTGCGCGCCGGCGAGGAATCCGACCTCGTGATCGAGCAGCCCGACGCGACGACGCGCCTGCTCCTCGGCGCGCTCGACGGGAGCCGGACCCGGGGCGAGCTCGAGCACGCGTACGGGGCGGATCACGTGGGCGAGGTGCTCGGGCTGCTCTCGGGGCTGGGCCTCCTCGACGACGCGGCCGACGACGCCCGCGTAACAGTCCGCGAGCGAGCGCGCTATGACCGTCAGCTGCGCTATTTCAGCGATGTCTCGAGTGGAGCGCTGCCTGCCTCGGAGTACCAGCGGCGGCTCCGCGGGGCGCGCGTGCTGATGCTCGGGATCGGCGGGCTCGGCAGCTGGGCGTCCTACGCGCTCGCCTGCTGCGGTGTGGGCGAGCTCACGCTGTTGGACGGCGACGTGGTGGAAGAGAGCAACTTCAACCGGCAGATCCTCTACCGCGAGCGCGACATCGGGCGCCCGAAGGTCGAGGCGGCGGCGGAGGCAATCGGCGCGTTCGACTCCTCGTGCCGGCTGACGCCGGTGGTTCGCGTGCTCGATAGCGGGGCCGCGGTGCGAGACGCGGTCGAGGGGTTCGACTTTGTGGTGAACGGCGCGGACTGGCCGGCACACGACATCGAGCGCTGGGTGAACGCGGCGTGCTTCGCAGCCAGCGTGCCGTTCATCACGATGAGCCACTCGCCGCCGGCCGCCCGGGTGGGGCCGCTGTATCTGCCAGGCACGACGGGCTGCTTCGAGTGCCAGGAGCGGACCTATCGCGACGAATACCCCCTCTACGACGAGCTCGTCGACCAGCGCCGCGGACGGCCGTCGGAGGCGGCGACGCTGGGACCGGTATGCGCGTTCATCGGCGGCCAGGTGGCGCTCGAGACCCTTCACCAGCTCACCGGCGTGTGTGCGCCGGCCTCGCTCGGCACGGCCTACATCTATGACCTGCGCACGATGGAGGTCACGCGCGAGCGCGTGCCGCGGCTGGCCGACTGCCCGGTGTGCGGCGGCCTGTGACACGCGACCAGTCCCGCGCGGCGCCTTCGCCACATGCATTGGCCGGTGCACGCCTCGGGCCCGAAGCACGGGACGTGGTCGCGTGAGACGGGAAGGCCGGCGCGCGGCGGATTCACCCCGCCGTTCCGTCCGCGGCCAAACGTATGTTCGATGGCGAACAGATAAAGCGCCCCGGCGACGCGACCACGTCCCGGGGCATGGCACCGAAGACAGAGCTTCGGCGCATCACCACGATACGCCCCCGCACAACCGCTGACGCGGTCTGTCTACGCGTGCCTCGACGACAGGGGGATGGCAATGGCGCGCGTGTCGGTGGAGGTTCCGTCGGAGCTCGTTGGTCCCCTCCGCGAGACCGTGTTGCTGCTCTATCAGGCCACGGCGGAGTCGCTCCAGCTCTCGCTGAGGGCGCACGCAGAGGACCGCGGTTCGCTCGAGGAGGTTGCCGCGCACCGAGCGCGACTGGCGGAGCTGGATGCGCTGGCGGCGAGCCTCGGCTGGCGGGCCGGCCGCCCCGGCCGTCCGGCGGCGGCTCCCGGCTCGCGGCGGCTCAACGGCCCCGCCGAGCTGCTTCACGATGCCTTCTACGGCGCGTTGCTCGACGCCGGGGAGCGCCTCTCGACCACCGTGGACCGCGCCTGGCGCGGCGAGCTGCCGCTCGAGCGCGTCCAGGAGGCCGCGGCCGAGGTGCTGGCGCTCCACCGGCTGCTGCGGCTATTGGAGCTGTCGGGCGGGGGCCCTCGCTGACGGCTACCGCGAGGACGAGGACGAGGACGAAGAGGAGGACGCGGTCTGAGGCGCGTCCTCGCCGTGCCGGTAGAACTCGACCGGCTCGGCGGTCAGCGGCGTGTTCTCGAGGATCAGGTCGGCCGCCTTCTCCGCGGTCATCATCACGGGCGCGTAGATGTTGCCGTTCGTCACGTACGGGAACACCGAGGCGTCAACCACGCGCAGGCCCTCGACCCCGTGCACGCGCATGCTCAGCGGGTCGACCACCGACATGTCGTCCGTGCCCATCCTGCAGGTGCACGACGGGTGCAGCGCGGTCTCAGCGTCCTTCGCCACCCAGTCGAGGATCTGCTCGTCGGACTCGACCTCCGCCCCGGGCGACAGCTCGCCGCCGCTGAACGGCTCGAACGCGGGTGCCCCGAGGATCCTGCGCGTGACCCGGATGGCCTCGATCCACTCGCGCCGGTCGTTCTCCGTCGACAGGTAGTTGAAGAGGAGCGCGGGCTTCACGCGCGGATCGCTGCTGATGGCCTTGCAGGTGCCGCGAACGTCGGAGTACATCGGCCCCACGTGGACCTGGTAGCCGTGCCCGCCGCCGCCCTCCGGCAGCGTCCCGTCGTAGCGCACCGCGATCGGCAGGAAGTGGTACATCAGGTTCGGGTACTTCACCTCGTCGTTGCCGCGCACGAAGCCGCCCGCCTCGAAGTGGTTCGTGGCGCCGGGGCCGCTCTTGCGCAGCAGCCACTGAAGGCCCACGGCCGGGCGCCTCTTCATCGCGAAGTACGGCGCCATCGTGACCGGCTGGGTCGCGCTGTGCTGGATGTAGACCTCGAGGTGGTCCTGGAGGTTCTCGCCCACGCCGGGAACGTCGGCCACCACGTCGATGCCGAGCGCGCCGAGCTCGCTCGCCGCGCCCACGCCGGAGAGCTGGAGCAGCTGGGGCGAGTTGATCGCGCCGCCGCACAACACCACCTCGCCGGCCCGGACGGTGCGGCCGCCGCGGCCGCGCCGCGAGTACTCGACGCCCACCGCGCGCTCGCCCTCGAACACGATCTTGGTGGCGAACGCCCTCGTCTCGACAGTCAGGTTCGGCCGCTTCATGACCGGGTGCAGGTAGGCGCGCGCGGCCGAGAGCCGCTTGCCGTTGTGCACGTTGCGGTCGAACTTGGCGAAGCCCTCCTGGCGGTAGCCGTTCACGTCGTCGGTGAGCGAGTAGCCGGCCTGTTGCACGGCCTCGAAGAAGGCGTCGAATAGCGGCCCCTTCGCGGGACCGCGCTCGAGGACGAGCGGGCCGTCGTGGCCGCGGAACGGGTCGTCCGGCGCCGCCGCGAGGCAGTTCTCCATGCGCTTGAAGTACGGCAGGCAGTGGGCGTGGTCCCAGGTCTCCATCCCCGGGTCGGACGCCCAGCGCTCGTAGTCCATCGGGTTGCCGCGCTGGAAGATCATGCCGTTGATCGAACTCGACCCGCCGAGCACCTTCCCGCGCGCGTGGTACACGCGCCGCCCGCCCATGTACGGCTCGGGCTCCGACTCGTACTTCCAGTCGTAGAAGCGATTGCCGATCGGGAACGCGAGCGCGGCCGGCATGTGGATGAAGACGTCCCACGGATAGTCCGAGCGCCCAGCCTCCAGCACCAAGACCTGGGTCCCCGGATCGGCCGAGAGGCGGTTGGCGAGCGCGCTGCCCGCCGAGCCGCCCCCGACGATCACGAAGTCCCAGTGTTCGCTCACGAGCTCGCGGCCAACTCCTGCTTCGGCGTCTCCTTCTTCGGGTCGATGAACGGCTTCTCGACCACTACCGCGGAGGCCATCCCCTCCGGCCGCTCGACCTCGAGCTCCGTGCCGAGCTCGGACTGCTCGGTCGGGACCATCGCGTAGCCGATGTTCTTCTCGAGCCGCGGCGAGAAGCAGGCCGAGGTGATCTTCCCTATGCGGCTGCCGTCCTTATGGACCGGGAACACGTCGATCATCGAGCCGTCGTTGTACGAGCCCAGCTGCTCGCCACCGATCTCGACGCCCACAAGCTTGCGCTTGGGGCCCTCCTCCTTGATCTTGTGCAGGGCCTCCCTGCCGATGAAGTCGGTGCCCGACTCGAGGTCCACCATCCAGTCGTAGCCCATGCCGACCTCGTAGGGATTCGTGTCGTACCACATGTCGCAGGTGGGGCCGAGGGCAAGGATGCCGCCCTCGATGCGGCGGATGTGGCACGGGCCGATCACCTCGAGGCCGTGCGGCTTGCCCGCCTCGAGCACGGCGTCCCAGAGCTTGACGCCGTTCTTGCTGGCGTCGTACAGGTAGATCTCGAAGCCGAGCTCAGCCGTGTAGCCGGTGCGCGAGACGAGCACCTTCATCCCGTCGAGCTCGTACGGACGCAGGTAGTAGTAGGGGATCTCGAGGATGCTGTCCCCGAACAGATCGACCATCACGTCCTTCGACTTCGGCCCCTGCACCTGTACCGGCCCGACGTCGATCTCCTTGATCGTCACGTCGTGGCCCGACTTGTAGGCCACGCCGCGTGCCCACAGCTCCACGTCGCTGTCTGCGAGTGAGAGCCAGAAGCGGTTCTCCTCCACGCGCAGCAGGACGGGGTCGTTGATGATCCCGCCGTCGGGCAGGCAGAGGAAGACGTACTTGCACTGCTCGACCGCGCACTTGTTCAGGTCGCGCGCGACGAGCAGGTTGGTGAACTCGAAGGCGTCCGGCCCGCTGATCTCGATCTGGCGCTCCACGCCGACGTCCCACAGGGTGACCCCGTTCAGGAGGTGCCAGTACTCCTCGACCGGATCGCCGTAGTGGCGCGGGTGGTAGGTGTGGTTGTAGACGCTGTACATCGCGATGCCGTGTCGCCGAGACGCGTAGAAGTACGGCGACTTGCGGAGCCGCGAATAGAGCAGGATCTCCGGGTGCTCGTTCACCTGTGTCAAGGGGTCTCCTCCTGGTTCTTCAGGCGGTCGACGAGCTGCCGCCGCCAGGTTTCTGTCTCTTTGAGCTCGTTGAACGTGTATACGTGGATTCCGCTGACCTTGTCGGCCGGCTGCGCGAAGGAAGGGGCGAGCGCGATGAGCAGCTCGGTGGGCGTGTAGGTTCGCGGCCCCAGGAAGCGGCGCAGCAAGCCACGCTGGCCGCGCAGGAAGCGGACCGACTGCCCCAGCCCGATCCGCAAGGACGTGCGGAGCAGTTTGCTGGTCTCCACCGAGCCGGGGACCCCGATCCAGATCGGCAGGGACGTGCCGCGCTCGCGCACGCGCCGGATCCAGGTCCGGATCACGTCCGCGTCGAAGCAGATCTGGCTGACGATGTAGCTCGCCATGGGCTCCTTCTCGAACATCGCCTCGATCGTGGTCTCGTCGCTGATGAAGTGGTGGCTTTCGGGGTAGCCGGAGATGCCCACCTCGTCGAGCCCCACGGGCAGCCTAGCCATGGCGGAGAGGAGCTCGGCGGCGCCCTCGAACTCGCCCGCCGGCTGGCGGGCGTCGCCGGCGATAACGAAGGCTTCGCGCACCCCCGCGTTCCGCAGGCGCAGGACGATGTCCTCGAGATGCGCCTGGTCGGCCACCAATCGAGCCGCGAGGTGCGG
>Ga0114129_10008527_pt1 | contig 14609 bp, 10 predicted proteins | sample RhiMetdeltSRZDD1_FD_80071 | JGI IMG/M metagenome (GOLD analysis project Ga0114129, IMG submission 80071) | Populus rhizosphere microbial communities from Tennessee, USA - Rhizosphere MetaG P. deltoides SRZDD1 (version 2) (version 2) | ecosystem: Host-associated > Plants > Roots > Rhizosphere >... | reverse complement strand
TTCGATAGGTGCGTTGTGCAGGGATTATGCCTGTATCACCCGTCGCGGGGTGAATCGTAAATGTATCCTTCTCAAGCGTGAACGACGTAATGGCATACTTTCCGCGTAGATAGTCCGTTGTCTCGCCGTCGTCTTCGTAGAGTTCGAAGCGATTATCTGCGCCGGGGAAAACATATACATCGAGCTCCGCGGGATTCTCGATCCCGCCCCAGCCTACCCTGGGCGCGAGCGGAACGATAGCGCCTGCCTTGGCGTATACTGGGATATCTTCGAGCCTGGCCCGGACTGTCCGCCAGTTCCCACCGGATAGCTGCTCGCCCGTGAAGAAGTCGAACCAGGTTCCAGCCGGGAACCAGACCTTTTGTGTAGCAAACCCCGTCTTTTTGCTGACCGGTTTCAGGACCGGCGCGGCCAACATTTCCGAGCCAAAGAAATATTGGTTTTGCGCCCCAAAGGCCTCCGCCGAGTCCATATTCCCGTAATACATGGGCGTGACCAGACTGACGCCAGTCTGATGCGCACGCCAGGCCATACTGTAAATGTATGGAATCAGCGCATGCCGTAACTGCATCGCATCCCGTGCGGCGTGGAAGATGTGCTCGGGTTTGTTACCCCAGGGACGCCGGTCGAGCACTGGCATGTTCGAACTATGTAACCGGAAGATGGGACTGAATACACCGAATTGCACCCAGCGCAGGTAGAGCTCGGGCGTGAGGTCCATAAAGAAGTGCCCGCCGATATCATGACTCCACCAGCCGTAGCCGACGTTGGCCGCCGTGGATGTGAAGTATGGCTGAAACGCGAGCGATCGCCAGAGGATGACAGTATCACCGCTGAAGCCAATCGGGTAACGATGATTGCCGAGCCCGCCCCAACGCGAAAACACGAACGGTCTCTTCCTTCCATCACGGCCGAGATCCTGAAAGTGGAGGTGGTTCAGTCCCCACAACGGATCCAGCCCTTGGATACGCGATTTCTTACCCTGCTGCCAATCCATCCACCAGAAATCCGCACCCATCTTTTCATGCGGGTGGTGCAGGATCTCGAAATAACCTTCCATAAAGCGCGGATCTGAGATATCGAAGGGAACCGGTATTTTGGTCGCGGGATCGATTCCCATCCATTTCGCCATATCTTCATACTGTTCCTCATGCGGATACACACCCACCGCTGGATGAAGGTTGAGGGCGGTTCGCAACCCCTGTGAATGCAGCCATGCAATAAACCCTTGTGGATCAGGGAAGAGATCACGGTTCCAGGTATAGCCTGTCCAGCCTTTGGATTCGTTGCCAGTCTTCGTGATATGCCAGTCCATATCTACGATGCAGACTGAGAGCGGCACGTCTCGTTCGCGAAATTCCTGCATGAGAGCCTGCAATTCATCCTGTGTATACGCCCAGTAACGACTCCACCAGTTGCCAAGGATGTATCGTGGAATCATCGGAACTGCACCTGCAATTCGGGTGTAATCACGCAACAATGCCGCGATATCGTGACCATACCCCAAAAAGTAAAAGTCTTGAGAGTCCTTTATCGCCGTTTTATTCGTACGCGGCACAAGCCAGCCACCTTCATCGAAAACTAGCGTCTTCGAGTCATCCACAACGGACCAACCCGCTTTCGAGACCAGGCCGTCCTCCAGCTTCGTCTTACCTGCGACTCCGTCCAACGTGCGTGCTGTACCCTTCAAGTTACCAGCCTTGCGGGCAGTATCGCCATAGCGCCAGGTGACGTTCGCATTCTTCAGAGCAATGCTGAGATTGTTACGGCTGAATCCATTTCTGGAAATTTTGTACACCAGTTTGAGAAAATCTGTCTCGATTTCAAGGACCTTATCTGTGACCGTTTTCTTGAACTCCGGCACGGGCTGTTCGCGATACCAAAAGACTTGTGATGCTCGGTCTTCGAAAACATTCTCCTTACTATATTCAATTCGGAAAGTACGGTCGGTCAATACGGTAAAGCGCACATTCGGCGCGGTGACAATAGCCTTAGCATTGGCAACGGGCCTAAAATTGGGTACAGGTGGCAGGGACATGGGATTCCTCTACTGTGATAGTTTTGAAAAACGTGTCAACGAGTCAGAGTGTAACGAACTTCTCTGAAAAATGCAAAACCGTCTTCCGCCGGCCACCGAGAAAGAGGAAGCTAAATCAATCAGGCGGGGTTAAAATAAATCAGGCAAATATGACTAGCTTGTTCATCTCCTACTCCCGCAGGGATATAGAATTCGCACGAAAACTGACAGATTCATTCAAAGGTCAGAAGCTGGATTTTTGGATCGACTGGCAAGGCATTCCACCCACTGTGGATTGGTGGCGGGAAATTGAAAAAGGAATTGAAGAAGCCGATGTCTTTGTTGTTCTCATTAGCCCTGAGTCCATAAAATCCAAAGTGTGCAGCCGTGAGATAACTCATGCCATCAAGAATGGAAAGCGATTAATCCCGATCATTATCAGCGACCTCAAATCAGATGAAGTACCTTCACGCATCAGTCACCTGAACTGGATCTATTTGCGGCCAGCGGATGATTACGACGCGGGAATCAGCAAATTGCTGAATGCCATCCAAACCGATTTTGACTGGGTACAGGCACACCGCCAGCTACAGGTCAAGGCTCTGGAGTGGGATCGAAACAAACGTGAGAGAAGCTTTCTGTTACGCGGCAAGGAACTGGAAGAGGCGGAAGGGCAACTTGTAGAGAATACCTCCAAGGAACCCCACCCCACGGACCTTCAACGTGAATACCTCTTTGCGAGCAGGCAGTCCACCAGTCAACAGACGAGACTCATAGCAGGTATCGCGTTGGCAGGAATGATTGCATTGACCATTCTTGCCATTTTTGGGTTCAAGCAGGCAGGTATTGCTACCGCGAATGCCAGGAGAGCCGAAGAGCAAGCTGGAACAGCTCAGGCTGCCAGTACGCTTGCATCTCATAATGAGGCTATAGCGGAGGAAAATGCGCAGGTGGCGGAAACAAATGCCCAAAACGCGCGAGCAAGCGAACTGGCAGCAAAATCAGCTGCAATCCGAGAAAGAAATTTTCCTGTTTCCCTTTTGCTCGGAATAGAGTCGTATCGTTTGAGAGATATTCCATCCACACGCGGCGCGTTATTGGATAACGCTCATGCCGGACCTCAGTTGCGCGGCTATCTTTTGAGACATTCCGACATTGTCAACAGCGTCATATTCAGTCCAGATGGTAAGATTTTGGCCTCGGCGGGTGAAGATCTGAGCATTGTGCTATTAGATACCAACACGTATCAACCCATCAGCCAGCCACTTCAAGGACATCGGGATGGCATCACGCAACTCGCATTTAGCCCAGATGGCACGATATTGGCATCCGCCAGCCAAGACCGTTCGATTATCTTATGGGATGTGGCGAGTCATCAACTGATTGGTCAGCCATTCCTTGGTCATAATGATGTTGTGACTAGCATCGCCTTCAGTGTGGATGGCAAGGTACTCGCTTCAGGAAGTGCCGATCAATCGATTATCCTATGGGATACACAAAGTCAGGTTTCTATCAACCAGCCCCTCAGCGGGCATGAAAGTGTTGTCACGAGTCTAGCCTTTAGTCCAGATGGAGAAACGTTGGCCTCCGCCAGTGGGAATGGCCGGATCATCCTGTGGGATACCCAAAATTATTCACCTTTTATACTGAATACCGAAACCTATGTATATGACCTGGCATTCAAACCAGATAGCAACATATTGGCCTCCGCGGCCTGCAATAAATATGGTGATAACGGCTTCTGCCAGCAAGGCAGCATCACATTATGGGATGTGATAACCCATCAGACCATCGGTCAGAGGCTCGTTGGGCACACAGACTACGTTAGCAGGGTGGTCTTCAGCCCGGATGGGCAAACACTCGTATCGAGCAGTTGGGACCACACCATTCTATTGTGGGATGCACAAACCGGCCTGCCGCTGGGAAAGCCTCTCTGGGGACATACCGGCAGTGTACAGAGCCTTGCCTTTAGTCCGAATGGGAAAACATTCGCTTCGGCAGATCGCGACAAGGCCATCATCCTATGGGATGTGAAACCGCGTCAGCCCATTGGGGAACAATATGATTTGGGGCACAATTTATTTTCCGCGGCTGTGAGTCCCGATGGAAGACACTTCGCCTCGGGCAGCGAGAACTCGGCATTCCTTTGGGATAGAACCACCGACCCTCCTACAAATCAACCGTTGGTCGGACACAGCCACATTGTGGGAGCGCTGGCCTTCAGCCCCGACAGCAGGCTCCTGGCAACTGGAAGCCATGACACAACTATTATGCTGTGGGATGTGGAATCGGCTCAGCCTGAGGGAGGGCCGCTTATGGGTCACCAGGAATTGATCAGCGCTTTAGCCTTCAGCCCAGATGGCAAAATCCTTGCCTCGGGCAGTTGGGATGATACGATCATCCTATGGGATGTAGCCAATGCAGCCCAGCCAGTGAATATTGGCTCCCTGGTAGGGAGTAGCGAAGATGTCACCAGCCTGGCCTTTAGCCCCGATGGGAGGATGCTCGCCGCGGGTTATAAAGGTCATGAACTTCCATCATTTACTCATGAAAATGCAGTCATCCTATTGTGGGATATGGATACAAAACAACCCATCGGACAGCCCCTTGCCGGGCACACCGATGCTGTGAATAGCGTATTATTTAGCCCTAACGGCAAATCACTGTTTTCTGGCAGTTGGGATACGACCATCCTCGAATGGAACGTAGAGACTCAGCAAATCATTGGCGAGCCATTCATCGGTCATGTCGACTATATCTACAATTTATCTCTTAGCACCAATGGTAAAACGCTGGCATCCAGCAGTTCAGATAGAACCATCATCTTATGGGATGTGGCTACTCACCAACCCATAGGTCAGCAACTTACGGGCCATAATCGCGAAGTGATCAGCGTCAATTTTGGCGATCAAGACAAGACCCTGGTAACGGCCAGTTGGGATGACACCATTATTTTTTGGTCCCTTGAACCATCAAAATGGATTGAAAAAACCTGCCAGCGCGTCGAACGAAATTTTACTCGCGCGGAATGGGCGCAATATTTTCCAGGCGAAGATTATCGTATCACGTGCGCGCAATGGCCGGCTGGAGAATGAAAAGTAGTTCTCGCTTACAATCAGCGATATGAAAATGACGGTCATTCTCTCCGGGCTCGTTGCCATCCTTGTTCCTCTCGCGCTGATCGGACTCGGACTTCGAGTTTTGCTCACCCCCATGTTTCTGCAAATCGAATACAACATGCCCTACTTCCCATCCGACACATACGGCTTCACGAAAGAAGACCGTTTGAAGTGGGCACCGTATGCATTGGATTATCTGGTCAACAGTGCCGACATCTCTTATCTCAGCGATTTGACATTTGAGGATGGCAGTCCCCTGTATAACGAGCGCGAGTTGAGTCATATGAAGGATGTCAAGCGCGTGACAAAGGCCGCCTTGATCCTTTGGTATGTAGTGTTGGCTGTCTTGCTCGGGCTCGCGGTTTGGTCAAAGTTCGGGCACTGGGAGCCGGCTTATCGTCAGGGCCTGATGCGGGGCGGCTGGTTGATGGTAGGGCTGGCTGTCACAATCGGACTTATCGTCGTCATCGGCATCGCGATCAGTCCAGATGTGTTCTGGAACTTCTTTGTTGGATTCCACAAGCTGTTCTTTGAAGGGGACACCTGGCTGTTTCTATTTTCTGATACCTTGATTCGTCTCTTCCCCATCCGTTTTTGGCAGGATGCGTTTTTGCTGGCGGCGATTACCGCGTTGGGTGGCGGCATTGCGCTGGGACTGGGGCTGAGGACAAAATGATTTTGTGCAGGGCTGGAGCGGCGCTCTGCCCCTGCATTCACATTGATGTATAATCCCAGCCGAGGAGAATTGAATATGCCAGAGACGTCATCGCTCGAAAATAAAGTCGCGCTCGTCACGGGCGGCTCAAGAGGGATTGGACGCGCAGTCGCATTGGAACTCGCGGCGCGCGGCGCGGCCGTTGTGGTGAATTACAACAAATCACCCGAAGCAGCCGAAGACGTGGTGAAGAAAGTTCAAGAAGCAGGGGGCAAAGCCGCCGCCTTCCAGGCAGATGTCTCTGATACGAAACAGGCCGAAGCGCTCGTGAAGTTTGCAATTGAAACATTCGGCGACCTGAGTATCCTCGTCAATAACGCTGGCATTACCAAGGATACGTTAATTATGATGATGTCTGAAGCGGATTGGGACTCGGTCATCAACACCAACCTCAAATCCACGTTCAATTGCTCGAAGGCTGCGGTCAAACACATGATGCGCAAACGCACGGGCCGTATCATCAATATGGCATCGGTGGCCGGACAGATGGGCAACCCCGGACAGACAAATTATTCTGCATCCAAAGGCGGGCAGATCGCGTTTACCAAGTCACTGGCGCGCGAAGTGGCATCACGCAATATCACGGTCAATGCCGTGGCACCCGGCTTCATAGATACGGAAATCCTTCAACTGATGAATCCTGAAACATTGGCAGCCATGTTGAAGTTGGTTCCACTGGCACGCAAAGGCAAACCAGAAGAGATCGCTTATGCCGTTGCGTTTTTGGCATCGGACCAAGCCGCTTTCATCACCGGTCAGGTACTGGGCGTGGATGGTGGCATGGCGATGATGTAATAAGTATTCGCCATTGCGAGGAGGGTTGAGACGCGTAGCGTCGAAAACCTGACGAAGCAATCCCCTCGCAAAGCTGGAGATAGCTTCGCCCGCCGGGCTCGCAATGACGTAGGAGATTGGATGTCTGACTCAAACGAAAGCAAGATCACTGTCGCGCCGGATGTGCTCGTCACCATCACGCGGCTGGCTGCGTTAAGTGTGCCCGGTGTCAGCAAAATGGCGCAGGTTACGGGTGGGGTGAACCGACTGTTCAAACGCGGCATCCACGATGGGGTACGGATCGAAGTCGAAGATAATATCGTGGTGGCGAGCTTGTATCTCGTCCTGAAACCGGATGTAAACATCCGCGAGGTCGGTCGTAACGTGCAGGGACAAGTGGCACGCGCATTACAGGAAATGGTTGGTATGGACGTGGCAGAGATTGAGATCCACATCGAAGATATAGATTACGAAGAGACTGAGGCACCTCCCCCATGAAACCGCGCACCAGGGCGCGCGCGCTTGCCCTGCAAGTCCTTTACGAAGTGGATGTCGCGAATCACGTACCGGGCGATGTGTTCACCGCCCGCCTGGAAGAGACGCCGCTTACAGAGGAACTCTCTGAGTTCGCTCGACAGATCATCTTTGGCATTCTCCCCATCACCAATGAATTGGACCAACTCATCGCAAAATACGCCCCTGAATGGCCAATGGATCAGATCGCAGCCATTGACCGCAACATTCTGCGCATGTCCCTCTGGGAATTCGCTGTGTTCCACGAAACGCCGATCAAGGTCGCCATCAATGAAGCTGTGGAACTGGCCAAACAGTATGGCTCAGATTCTGCCCCGCGCTTCGTCAACGGCGTGCTGGGCTCGCTGGCAGAGCACCTGCATGAGATCAAACAAATAATTCAGAATTATTAACATGGAAATTTTTGGTATTGGCGCACCAGAACTTGTTTTTGTAATTATCATCGCTTTAATCGTATTGGGTCCTAAGGACATGCAGAAGGCCGGTCGGACGATTGGTCGCTGGTTGAATCAGTTGATCCGGTCTGATGGTTGGAAAGCCTTTCAGCAGACTTCGCGCGAGATTCGCAACTTGCCCACCAATCTGATGCGGGAGGCCAATATGGAATTGGCTGAAACAGAAAAGGAAATCCGCAAGGCCACGGATTTTCGCGTCCCATCCTCTACTTCATCAGCCAGCCGCGTCCCATCTCCGCCCGCAGAGGCCGAAAACTCCACGCAGAGCGGCCCTCCTTCCATCGACTCGCCGAAAACAGAAGTCGTTCCAGAACCAATCATCGGCGACAGTCTTGGCACCCATGGGACGGAGAACTCCACGCACAGCGAGCCTCCTTCCGCCGATCTGGATCATGCACAGGATATCGGCAGACCCGGCACCGAAAATGGCGGTGAGCGCAAACCGGATGTGAACACAAAAGATCAAGATGCGTAGATTTTTCAAAGCCCTTGGGCGGGTGATTGCATTTCCATTTGTCCTCGTTTTTAATCTGCTACTTTTCCCTTTTCGTCTCGCGCGCACAGCCTATCGATTTCTCAATGAGGACTTTGAGGAAGACCGCCCGTTAATGGACGCCCTTGCCAGCCTGGCCACTGAGAAACAGGCACGTGCCAGCCTGTGGGATCACATTGACGAACTACGCATGCATTTGCTGCGTATGTTGATTGGGCTTGCCATGGGTGTGGGCATCTCGTTTTATTTCACCATCCCGCTCATGGAATATCTGGCTATCCCGGTTCAGGGACTGGAAAATCTGCAGGCAATTAAAGTCACCGAAGAGGTCGGTGTGTATATGCGCGTGGCGCTGATGAGTGGCATTGCGATCATGCTTCCCTATCTTGCATTTGAGTTGTGGTTGTTCGCCGCGCCTGGCCTCCGACCACGCGAACGAAAATTCGGGCTGGCAGGCATCCCTCTGGCGACGATTCTGTTTCTCGCTGGAATGGCATTTACCTATTTTGCCTTGTTGCCGACCGCGCTGCCATTCCTGGGTGGTTTCACAAAGATTCAACAGCTGTGGACGGCCAACGATTACTTTGGATTTGTCACTGGCTTAATGGTGTGGATTGGGCTGTTCTTCGAGTTCCCGTTGGTGGTATATATTCTGACCTCCATTGGCTTTATCAAGCCGCATATCCTTTCACAACAATGGAGACTGGCCATTGTTATTATCGCCATCATCGCTGCGGCCATCACGCCGACGATTGACCCGGTCACGATGGGCTTGACCATGTTGCCCATGATCCTGTTATATTTTGCGAGCATTGGCTTGAGTTACATCGCCTACGCCGGGCGACGGAAAAGGGCGGCAGAAGCCATTGAAACAGAGGCAGGTCAGGGCTGAGCCAGAAACGAACATCTGGATTCCTAAGTAGAGGAGAAAGCATGAAATCACGTCTCAGTTTATCGCGTTCATTCCTTGTATTTATTATCCTCCTTGCCATGAGCAGTCAGGCTTGTGCGCTGACACTGATCGAATGGCCCTCCTTTCCTTCGATCAATACGCCTGCACCGAATAACGGCGCTGGTCCGACCCCGCAGCCGCGCGCCGAGGTGACATTCACCGTGCGCTTGCCCGAGCCGCTTTTGCCCAATGAAATCCTGTTACTCAGCGTGCTGGACGAAGTGACCGGCCTGGCTTTGAATCCTGTTGATTATCAAATGTCGGTCATCGATGCCAACACCTACACCGCAAACCTGGCCATCCCCGATAAGTCGGTCATCAAATATCGTTATGTGCGGCGTGGCGGCGCACGCCTCAACGAAGACACCAATACGGATACTGCGATTCGTTATCGCATGCTGTTTGTCAACGGGCCCACACAGATTGTGGACACCGTCAGCAGCTGGACCGATAAACCCGTCACCACGCTATCCGGAAATATCGAAGGGCGTGTGTTGAACGCGGATACCGGAGCGCCCATTCAGGATATCCTGGTCACGGCCGGCGGCGCACAGGTGCTGACCGATTCAGCCGGACGCTTCCGCATCGTTGGTTTGCGCGGAGGGATTCACAACTTGGTGGCCTACGCGCTGGATGGAATGCACCAAACATTTCAGCAGGGCGCGACTGTGGCAGAAAATCAGAATACGCCAGTGGAGATTCGCCTAAAGGCTTCTCAGTTAGTCAATGTGATTTTTACCGTGGCAGTGCCACAGGGGACACAAGCGGGCGTTCCGATTCGAGTGGCCGGCAATTTATTGCAGCTCGGAAACACCTTTTCGGACTTACGTGGCGGACTCAGCACGGTAGCTGACCGCATGCCCGTCATGACGCCACTACCAGATGGGCGCTATTCCGTTTCCCTCTTCCTTCCGGTAGGTGCGGATATCGAATACAAATATACGCTTGGCGATGGATTTTGGAATTCAGAATTTACCTCGGCTGGCCAATATCTCACACGCCGCTTCGTGGTCCCCGCCGGGAACACCAACATCATCGACGGCGTACAATCGTGGCAGGCCGGCCCAAACGCGCCGATCCTGTTCCAGGTGACTGTGCCGCAAAACACTCCGGCCAGCGATACCATCTACATCCAGTTCAATCCGTATGGCTGGACTCCACCTATCCCCATGTGGAACATGGGCAGTAACCGTTGGGCTTTTAAACTCTATGGGCCGTTGAACATCGTTGGCTCCTTTGGATATCGCTATTGTCGCAACGCACAATGCGACTCGGCAGATGATGCTCAAACGGCAGGTCCCAGCGCGCACGGGCGCAACATCTCGCCCACTCTCACTCCGCAGGATTTGATCGACACTGTCAATGAATGGACCTGGCCACAAAAAGTTGGCAGCCCCACTCTGGTCGCCGCGAACATTCCTTCACGCGGCACCGGCTTTATGGCGGGCGTTGAATTGCAATCGTATTATGATCCAAGCGCACCTGCGTTTCTCATGCCAGCCTTGCAGAACGTTCAGGCTATTGGTGCGAATTGGGTTATCTATACACCATCCTGGACATTCGCTCGCAACAACCCGCTCATCGTCGGCGCGCAACCGGGGCGGGATCCCTTCTGGGTTGATACTGTCACCGCCGCCGCACAGGCACGCACTCTAAATTTAAACGTGGCTTTGTTTCCGCAACCACGCTTTCCTACCAATCCTGATGAATTTTGGCGGACTGCTCCGCGCGACAGTATCTGGTGGGATTCCTGGTTCAACCTGTACCGCGCCTTTATCATCGATCATGCCGATATGGCGACTCAAGCGGCCGCGCAAGGTCTGATCATCGGTGGAGATTGGATCGCTCCGGCTCTTCCGTCGGGCAAGCTTGCGGACGGCAACCCAAGCGGTGTCCCTGCGGACGCAGAAACCCGCTGGAAGAATCTCATCGCGGAGGTCCGGCAACACTTCCGTGGGAACCTGCTCTTTGCCATTCCCTACGACAACGCCACCATCACTGCGCCAGTTAATATCTTGAAGGATGCCGATGTTACCTACTTGCTCTGGTCTGTCAGGATCAGCAATTCCGCAACCCCCAGCAAAGCGGATATGCTCGTTGAGGCTGGTAAACTACTCGATGAGAATGTCTTCCCAATTCAAAACCAGGTCGGCAAGCCGTTTGTCGTCGCGATAGCATATCCATCATCGACTTCCTCCGCTACCGGCTGTATCCCCAATGGGACTGGCGGCTGTTTCAACTGGACTGTTCTCAACCGTCCGAATCCTGACCTTGGCAGCGTCAGCCTGGACTTGCAACAACAAGTGGATATTTACGATGCCATGTTCAATGCTATCAATGCTCGGTCATGGGTCAGCGGGTTTATCAGCCGCGGCTACTACGCACCGGTCACCTTGCAGGACAAAGCTGCTTCCATTCATGGCAAACCGGCTTCAGACTTGTTGTGGTATTGGTTCCCGCGTTTGCTTGGGAATATCAAGTAAATATTTTCTAGTGAAGCTGCACTCATTCGCTTGCAGGCAAATGTGACTGAAGTCGCTACTGTGTGAGCTTAGCTTGTTGTCACTGGAGGAGTTATGTCCAAAACAAAAACAATTCTGAAACGCGGAGGGATTGGTCTGCTGGCTATCCTGATCCTTTTAGGTGGCGGAGGCGGATATTACTTCAAGAGTTATCTCCCCAGGAGCGTTGCTCCGAAATCATTTCCGCAAACTGATGGTGAGATTCAGTTTGCAGGTCTGGACGGCCCCGTGGACGTGTATCGCGATCAGATGGGTATTCCTCATATCTATGCTTCGACGCAACACGACCTGTTCTTTGCGCAGGGCTACGTCCACGCGCAGGACCGTTTCTGGCAGATGGATGTTTCCCGCCACATCGGCAGTGGACGGCTCTCGGAAATGTTTGGCGCGGGACAGCTCGACACCGATTCGTTTTTGCGAACACTGGGCTGGGCACGCGTGGCTCAAGAAGAACTCAAGTTGTTGCCACCGGAAGATCTTGCGGTTCTACAGGCCTATTCAGACGGTGTCAACGCATATATGCGCGACCGCGAAGGGCCGGAATTGAGCCTGGAATATAGCATTCTGGGGTTGCTCACGCCAGGATATGAACCGGAACCGTGGCAACCGCTTCATTCCATTACCTGGGGCAAGGCCATGGCGTGGGATCTGGGAAAAAGCCGGCTAAATTCTGAAATTCAGCGTGCGATTCTGCTTAAAACCCTCACACTAGAACAATTGGCCGAACTGTACCCACCGTATCCATCCACAAATCCGTACATCGTCAATGACTTTACACTCGGTGCATCGCTTCGATCAGAGTCTCTTCAAGTGGCACAGCCGCCCGATGTCAATTCGTTACTAGCTTCTCTATCGGAAAAACAAAAAAATCTCGATAGTATTCTTGGCCCCGGCGGTGAAAATATCGGCTCGAACAACTGGGTCATTAGCGGGGCGCTCACCGCAACAGGTCAGCCCATGCTTGCCAATGACATGCACCTCGACCAGCAAATCCCGTCCATCTGGTATGAGGTCAGCCTACACTGCCAGCCAGTTTCAGATCAATGTCCCTTGGAAGTGACCGGGTTTTCCTTCGCGGGCGTGCCAGGCATCGTTGCCGGTCATAATCAGCGCATCGCGTGGGGATTCACAAATGTGGGGCCGGATGTGATCGATCTATATATTGAACGGATCAACCCTGAGAACCCCAACCAGTATGAAGTCAACGGTGAATGGTTGGATATGATATTGGTAGAAGAATCCATTAAGATCGCCGGGCAGGATGAGCCGGAGAAACTGATCGTAAGGTACACACGCAACGGACCGATCGTCTCCGACACGTATGGGCCGCTCAAGCAACAACGCGATGACGATGAGCTAAACTTCACACAAAAAGCTGGGATTGAATTGCCGGAAAATTATGCGATCTCCATGCACTGGACGGCCCTTGAACCGAATCAGGTGTTCAAGGCGATCTTCGGCATCAACCGCGCCAGTAACTGGGAGGAGTTCCGTTCTGCGGCAGCTAATTTTGCGGTGCCGTCCCAAAATATGGTCTACGCCGATGTGGACGGCAATATTGGCTACCAGACTCCCGGCTGGATTCCCATCCGCAATGCTGGGCACGATGGGTCATTACCTGTCCCCGGCTGGACGGACGATTTTCGCTGGCAGGGCTACATTCCCTTCGACGAATTACCGCGCTCCTTCAACCCTGAGGCTGGTTTTATCGCCACGGCCAACAACGCCATCGTCGGGCCGGAGTATCCCTATCTGATCACCACCGACTTCGACCGCGGGTATCGCGCCCGCCGCATTACGGATATGATCGCCAACGCGCCCGCGCCGATCACAGTTGACTATCTCAAGCAGATCCACGGAGACAATAAGGATTTGGCTGCCGAGTTTCTGGTGCCGGCTCTGATGGACGCCGATCTTGGCGATGACCACCTGGCTGAAGCACGTTCTTTATTCAGTCCTTGGGATTATCAATTGAACATGGATTCCGCCCCGGCCGCCTTGTATAACTCCTTCTTCTACCACCTGTTGGCGCGCGGCTTTCGTGATGACTTGCCCGAGGAATACTGGCCGAACGGCGGCGGACGATGGGCGCTCATTGTCAGAGATCTTATGCTCCAGCCGGATAGCGCCTGGTGGGATGACAAATCCACGACAGATACAGTGGAGACCTTCGAGGACATTATGCGCCTTGCATTTGCCGACGCGGTTTCAGACCTTGAGGGACGCTTTGGCAAGGAAACCTCGAAATGGAAATGGGGCGACATGCATACCCTCGAACTTACCAATTCCACATTGGGCGCTTCGGGCGTCCCGCCGATCGAAGCGCTCTTTAATCGCGGCCCATTCCGCACCAGCGGCGGAAGTCTGATCGTGAACGCAACTGGCTGGGATGCTTCCAAGAACACGCCGGAGGCCTACACGGTTTCCTCTTATCCCTCCGAACGTGTTATCTACGATTTTTCCGATTTTAACAATTCGATAGCCATCCACACCTCTGGTCAATCAGGCCATGCCTATCACCCACATTATGTGGATATGACTCCTCTATGGGCCAACATCCAGTATTCTCCGATGTGGTGGAACTTGGACTCGGTTATCGAGGATGCCGAAGGGCATCTGCGCTTGACGTCGCCGTAATGTTTTAAGGGCGGAGTGGAATGCCCGGCCTCTACTTGTTGATCTTCATGGCTCTCCAAGAAAAGAACAACACTCCCAGATAGCTAAAGGTTAAATCGACAACGTCATACGTCCGCTTGGCAAAGAATTGTTGTGAGTATTCTTCAAGACCAATGATCAGGACCAGGATCAGACCCATCATAACAACGACCCGATTTGGGCTTCGTTTCGGAAGCACGCGGATGAGGGTAAGATCGAGCAGGAGAGTCAGAATCCCATACAGGATGAAATGCCCTGCCTTGTCACCATACGGGATTTGATTGATGACTCCAAAGAATCCCAACTTTCCCTAGTCAGCCATAATGATGATCAGCAGGATAAACAGAGTAAAGAATAAAGTCAGCCATTTCAT
>Ga0114129_10008526_pt1 | contig 14610 bp, 5 predicted proteins | sample RhiMetdeltSRZDD1_FD_80071 | JGI IMG/M metagenome (GOLD analysis project Ga0114129, IMG submission 80071) | Populus rhizosphere microbial communities from Tennessee, USA - Rhizosphere MetaG P. deltoides SRZDD1 (version 2) (version 2) | ecosystem: Host-associated > Plants > Roots > Rhizosphere >... | reverse complement strand
GCGGGGACGGGGGGACGCGGGGACGGGGAGAGGCGGAGACACGGGACGCGGGGACACGGGGACACGAGACGGAGAGCGGGAGACGGAGCCGCAAGATCAATACCTAAGGAGTGCCGGTGATGAACTCTCTATGGCAAGACATACGTTACGGCTTGCACATGCTGGTTAAGCACCCGGGCTTCACCGTCGTCGCAGTGCTGACCTTAGCTCTGGGTGTCGGGGCGAACACAGCCTTGTTCAGTGTGGTAGACGCCGTACTACTGAAGAAGCTTCCCGTTGCCGACCCGGACCGTTTGGTCTTGTTCAGTGCAACCTGGGACAGAGAAAGATTCAGTCCAGGCAGCTATAACGGAAGTAACCAGAGAGATCCAGCAACCGGACTCACCAATGGCACCTCGTTTCCTTTGATGACTTTCGAGCGATTCCGGCAAAACAAGGGCGCACTGTCCGATGCGTTCGCTTTCGCCTCTGTTGATCTGAACATGAATACCGGTGGCCACGCTGAAGTTGTCAGCGGGCAAGTTGTTTCCGGCAATTACTACTCAACTCTTGGTGTCCCGGCGTTGGTTGGACGCACCATCAATGACGCTGATGACAATGCCGGCACGACGCCAGTCGCCGTACTTAGCCATCGTTTTTGGCAGAGCCGTTTCAGTGGTGACAGAGCAGTTGTAGGGCGACAGGTGAATCTTAACAACGTCGCGTTCACGGTCATCGGTGTAACGCCTCCAGGTTTTGAAGGGACGGGACAGGTTGGCTCATCGCAGGATATATCGATCCCGCTCGCACTGGAGCCTCAGGTAGCGGGCGAGCGTTCGTACATGAAGGGCCCAGGTATCTGGTGGCTCAGATTGATGGGCCGTTTACAACCCGGCGTGAGCTTGCAACAAGCAAAGGCCACTCTGGAAGGAGTTTTTACTCAATCTGTTTTGGACCATCGCGCGGCGCGTCAAGCCCAACTGAAAACTACGTTGCGCCCGTTGGACCAGAAAGACTTTCCGCGATTGGTCGTCGATTCGGGTAGTCAAGGAGAGATGAATGCCCGGCGCTCCATGGCCATACAACTGAGACTTCTGTTTGGTGTTGTCGGTCTTATGCTCGTGTTGGCCTGTGCGAATGTCGCGAACTTGTTGCTAGTACGAGCTTCGTCACGTCAACGCGAGATCGCGGTTCGGCTGGCAGTCGGTGCAAGTCGCTGGCGGCTGATTCGTCAGTTGCTTACAGAAAGCCTGTTGTTGTCGTTACTGGGTGGGGGACTGGGAATTGTATTTGCGCTGTGGATGAAAGATGGGTTGCTGACAGTTGCCGCTGGGGGCACTCGAGAACAGGCTGTTTTGCAGCCTCAACTTGACCTGCGGGTGCTCGTCTTCACTTTGGCGCTTTGTTGCTTGACCGGCATTGTCTTTGGAGTTGTGCCGGCACTCCGTGCAACGCGTCTTGATTTGACTCCAACACTCAAGGATTCAGCGAGAGGCTCGAGCGTCCAAACAAGATCGTGGCTGAGCAAGTCGCTTGTCGTTGCTCAGGTTTCGATCTCCGTGTTGCTTCTCATCGGCGCAGGGCTTTTGATCCGCACGCTCCGGAATCTGCAACATGTCGACACCGGTTTTAATGCGCACAATCTATTGCTCTTTAGTGTTGAGCCAAGGCTGATCGGATACAAAGAGGAGCGGCTCGCCAATCTTTATCAGCAGCTGGCTGATCATATCGAAGCTGTTCCCGGGGTTCAGTCAGTTTCTTTCTCGCGCCATGCCTTGCTGGCGTTAGGTGTTACCAGCAGTTCCGTCTATTTGCCCGACGCGAAGACCTCACCAGAAGGCCACTTGGTATCTGGCGGCGACCTGAAGATCCACAACGTCCGCGAGACTTTTCTTCAAACAATGGAGATTCCGGTGTTGCTCGGGCGCAGTTTCTCCGCCCAGGACGATGAAAAAGCACCAAAGGTTGCAGTGGTGAATCAAACTTTCGCTAGAACCTACCTTGGTACCGACAATCCAGTTGGTAAGCTTTTCAGTCTCGACTCCGAGAAACCTGGTGAGATCGAAATCATCGGGTTAGCGCGTGACACAAAATACACGAGCCAACGCGACGACATCCAACCCACAGCCTACATCAACTGGAAACAGTCGCTCTGGTCAATGGGATTCAGCACATTCGAAGTGCGCACAACAACGGATCCCGCTTCCTTCGTCAGCGCGATCCGCGAGGCGGTTCGCAATGTCGAGCCTAACCTCCCGCTAAACAACATCAAGACGCAAATCGCACAAGCTGATGAAACCATGGAAATGGAACGGTTACTTGCGAAGGTGTTGATGCTCTTTGGAATGTTGGCCCAGCTATTGGCGGCGATTGGACTGTATGGAGTGTTGGCCTACTCGGTGTCTCAGCGAACGCATGAAATCGGCATCCGAATGGCGCTCGGCGCCGATCGACGTAAGGTGATGAATATGGTCCTAAAGCAGGGAATGTCATTGACTCTCGTGGGAGTGGCGTTGGGGTTGGGAAGCGCATACGTGTTGAGCAAATACCTCGAGATTCTCACCAGGATGTTATTCGGCGTTAAGCCAAGGGATCCGTTGACGTTTGTGACGATCGCAGTGCTGCTCACGATCGTGGCGTTAGTTGCGTGTTTCATACCGGCACGTCGAGCGACACGAGTCGATCCATTGGTTGCGTTGCGATATGAGTGAATTGGTGAGCGGAGATGGGGACGCGGGGCACGAGGACGCGGGGACAGGGGACATGAGGACCGGAAGACACGGCGACTGGTTTGTTTCGTGTGACTTTTGTGTGGATTTCTCGACGAACGAACGAGATCCACGAAATCAGACTAAAAGACACGAAAACTGAGTAACCATTTAGGAACTACACACGCAAGAAAGTACGGAATGTAAACGATGGAAGGCTTACTAAAAGACATTCGCTTCACAATCCGAGGCTTATTAAAGAGGCCGGGCTTTACCGCAATCGCAACTATAACTCTTGCGTTGGGGATAGGTGCCAGCACAGCGATCTTCACAGTCGTTGATGCCGCTTTAATCCGCGGGCTTCCGTATCGATCGCCCGAGCGGCTTTATCATCTGTGGGAAATCACGCCGCAAAAGGAATTTGCTCAGCGCGAGTTCTCGTATCCAGATTATCAGGATTATCAGCAGAATCGGGTTTGTGACGGAATCGCAGCTTACACCGGCGGCGGAGCAATAATGTCTGGTTTCGGTGAACCGGAACTTGTTTTTGCTCCAGCAGCATCAGCCAATTTCTTTTCTGTCCTGGGTGTCGAGCCTGTTTTGGGACGCACTTTTGCTCCGGGTGAAGATAAGCCTGGGGCGAATCGAGTCGCTGTTATCACCTACGGCATGTGGCAACGCCGGTTCGGCGGTGACAAAAGCATCGTGGGCCAGGCGTTGACCCTGAATGGCGACAGTTACACCGTCATTGGTGTGTTACCACAAACTTTTCAATTCGCACTTAGACCAGCCGATCTCTTTCGAGTTTATCAACCGACCGATGCCCAGTTATCCAGACGCTTCTTGCACGGTACCAACCTCATCGCGCGCCTGAAACCGGGAGTGACCGTCGAACAGGCGCAGACAGAACTGGGTCTGATCACAAGCCGTATCGAGCAGGAATACAAGGAGTCACACGCCGGCACACGCCTCAGGATCATTCCGCTGCAGGAACAAGTCACGGGGCAAGTGAAACCTATTTTGATGGCCTTGCTGGCTGCCGTTGGATTCGTTTTGCTGATCGCTTGTGCGAATGTTGCCGGCCTGCTCTTAACAAAATCACTGTCGCGAAGAAGAGAAGTTGCTATACGCGCGGCGCTGGGCGCAAGTCGCGCGAAAGTTGTGCGGCAGTTGCTGACAGAGTCTTTAATTCTTTCATTGGCGGGTGGCGCCGCGGGATTGCTGATTGCGCGATGGGGCCTCGTTGCGCTGGTAGCGGTAATGCCCGATAGTCAAATCAATGCGCTTCCTTTTCTTAAATCCTTGCAAATTGATCCAAGAATTCTTGGGTTCTCTTTTCTTCTCTCGCTGCTGACGGGAATTGTATTTGGCCTCGCGCCTGCGCTGGAGTCTTCACGCCTCGACCTAAACGAAGCGCTTAAGGAAACCGGTTGGAGTAGTTCGTCTGGGTCAGGACAGCGACTCCGCAGCGCTTTCGTCATGACCCAGATCGCGTTGGCTGTCATGTTGCTCGTTGGAGCGGGCCTGATGTTAAAGAGCCTGCGGCGTCTGTTGAATACGAATGTAGGATTCAATTCGGAAAACGTCCTCACCATGACAGTCACCATACCCGCGACCAAATACAACCAGCCAAGCCAGCAGGTGCAGTTCTTCCAGGAGTTGAAGGAACGGGTGGAATCATTGCCGGGCGTCACCGCGGTTGGCACGGTGGATAGATTGCCTTTGCAATCCGGTAATACGACCCGATTCCATATTGAAGGGGATCCAGTTCCGGTGGCAGGTCAGGAAACCGAGGCGAATATTCGGGTTGTTAACGAGACTTATTTTCGAACGCTCGGGGTGCCTGCGGTCGCGGGCCGAATGTTTGATGAGCGCGATAAGGCAGATGCGCCTGGCGTTGTAATTATTGGTAAGAACGTTGCTGATAAATTATTTGCTGGCCGCGATCCGATTGGACGCCGCATCGTTTACGGTTCGAGTCAATCAACGCCGGATACCATCGTCGGTGTGGTTGGCGATATCAAGATCACCGGGCTCGACGATACGCTCAGACCCGTTCTTTACTACCCATACCAACAGGCTACCTCTCCAGCGGCCAATCTCGTGGTTCGAACAAATGTTGATCCCTTGAGTCTCGCCGCGACCATCCGTAATGACATCCGCAGTCTCGACCCAGGCGTTGCGCTCTTCAACGTCAACACAGTTGCGCAGCTGATTTCAAATTCTCCCGCAGCATTCACGCGTCGCTTGCCTGGATTGCTGATCAGCATATTTGCAGCGCTGGCGCTTTTGCTGTCGGCAATCGGGATTTATGGAGTGGTTTCGTACTCGGTCAGTCAGCAAACGCATTACATCGGGGTGCGAATGGCCCTTGGCGCAACACCTTTCGACATTCTCAAGTTGATCCTGAAGCAAGGGCTATTGCTTTCAGTTGTTGGTATGGCTGTTGGAGCGATTGGAGCGCTGGCGCTCATGCGATTTTTGAGCAGTTTGCTTTTCGAGGTTCAGACCAGCGATGCAGCAACTTATGCCGTCGTCATCGGAACGTTGTTCATGGTGACGTTATTAGCCTGTTACGTTCCGGCAAAGCGCGCGACGAAAGTCGATCCGCTGGTGGCGTTACGGTACGAGTGACAGCGGAAGGGACACGGGGACGCGGGGACGTAGGGACGCGGGGACACGGAGAAGGGGAGAAGGCGAGAACGGGAGAACAAGATCCGAGACCGTTCGTTTCTGACCAGATTGCGAAAATCACATGAAACAAACGAAAGCGAAAGAACAGGGCCGAACGAAGGGGAAGACGGATAAAGAAGGGGTAACTCAATGGACACATTAATAAAAGACATCCGCTACGGGCTAAGAATGTTGTTGAAGTCACCTGGCGTCAGCATTGTTGCCACTATTGCTCTTGCACTTGGGATTGGCGCAAACACCGCAATCTTCAGTGTGGTCAATGCGGTTCTCCTGCGTCCGTTACCCTTTCCTGAATCGGATCGGTTGATGAGTGTTTGGGAAACCGATTATCAGCGCGGTCAGACGCGTGGCTCGGCCTCGTACCCAAACTTTGTCGACTGCCGCGATCAGAATCGCGTATTCGAATACATGTCTTCGTTTCACAACAGCGACTTCATCCTGACTGGTCGCGGCGAGGCCGCGCGCTTACAAGGTGCGGTCGTGAACGCTAATTTGTTTTCTCTGTTGGGAGTGTCTCCCGTCCTTGGACGCGCCTTTCTCCCTGACGAAGACAAGCCCACCGACACCGGTCGAGTTGTTGTACTCAGCCAATCACTGTTTCAAAAACGCTTCAACTCTGATGCGTCAATAATCAATCAGGCCATCATACTTGATGGAAAGAGTTATACGGTTGTCGGCGTAATGCCGGCCTCCTTTGAATTTCCGATTCAAAATGAGCCGGTTGAACTGTGGACCACTGTTGCCCTCGATGCTACCGGGGAAACACCAATAACGAATCAGCGCGGCGCACATTACATGCAGGTGATAGCTCGTCTGAAGCCGAATGTCACCGAACAACAAGCGCAAGCTGAGATGACTACGATTGCGGCCCGACTCGAAAAGCAATACCCGGAAACAAATTCACGGAAGGGCATACGGATTGAGCCGACTTTGACCGCATTGGTAGGCGAGGTGCGACCGGCGCTGTTAATTCTGCTTGGTGCAGTTGGTTGCGTGTTGCTGATTGCCTGCGCGAACGTTGCGAACTTGCTTCTCGCTCGAGCAATGGTGCGTCACAAGGAGATGGCGATTCGCGCCGCTCTGGGCGCGAGTCGTTCACGTGTTTTGCGACAGTTGCTAACCGAGAGTGTGTTGTTGTCACTGGCAGGGGGCGGCTTGGGGTTGATACTCGCCGTGTGGTGGTCCGATGTCCTTGTGGCTCTTGGTAAAGAAGACATTCCGCGGGCCATGCACGTCGGCCTTGATTGGCGAGTACTTGGTTTTACGTTGACATTGTCTGTGCTAACCGGGGTCATCTTCGGACTGTTTCCGGCACTACACTCGTCAAAACCTCAGCTCACCGAATCCTTGAAAGAAGGGGGCCGCGGCTCAAGCGAGGGCGCCCGACGAAATCGCGTTCGCAATATCCTCGTAGTCACTGAACTGGCAATCGCAGTCGTGCTTCTTGTTGGTGCAGGATTGCTGATTCAAAGCCTCTGGCGACTGCGGCAAGTCAGTCCGGGGTTTAAAACCCAAAACGTCTTAACATTCAGCGTAGCGGTTCCAGATGTCAAATACCCAACCGAAAAACAGAGTCAGTTCTTTGCTGACCTGACAACGCGCATTAGCTCGTTGCCAGGAGTTCAGTCTGCGAGTTCAGTTCTCCCGCTGCCGCTGAGCGGCGACCTGTTCAGTCTGTCGTTCGAGCAAGAAGGAAAGTCAATCGCAAAAGGCGATCAACCCTCCGCGGATTTCTTCAATGTTGGGATTGGATATTTCCGGACAATGGGAATTCCGTTGTTGAAAGGGCGAGATTTTGACGAGCGTGATCAGCACAAGTCAAAGCAAGTAATCATAATCACCGAAACATTCGCTCGCCGCTTCTTCCCGGACGAAGATCCGATTGGAAAGCATATCAAGCCAGGCCTTTCGACTTTTGACAACGAAAAAGCGGCGATGCGCGAAATTATCGGTGTTGTCGGCGATGTACGAAATCGTACCCTGAGTACAGAACCTAAACCAACTTACTACTCACCACAAACACAAACTCCGTTCTCGCAAATGACGTTGGTTATAAAGACTACCAACGATCCGCACAGTGTCATTACGGCGATCAATAAGGAAGTCGCATTAATGGATCCCGATGTTCCGGTCTTCGGTGTAAAGACTCTGGAGGAGTATATGTCCGCTTCCGTTGCGGCGCCCCGTTTCAACACCACATTGCTAACGGTTTTTGCCGCGGTGGCATTAACTCTGACGCTCGTTGGCTTGTATGGCGTGATGAGTTACTCAGTCGCGCAACGGACCAACGAGATCGGCATCCGCATGGCGCTCGGTGCGCAAACACGAGATGTTCTTCGCTTGATTGTGGGCCAGGGCTTCAGGCTGGTTCTGGTTGGTCTGGTGATTGGTTTGGCGGGAGCATTTGCGCTGTCACGATTGTTGGCCAACTTGTTGTTTGGAGTTGGCGCTAAAGATCCCGCGACATTCGCAATTGTTGCACTGGTTCTTGGTGCAGTCGGAATTCTTGCTTGTTACCTACCTGCGCGACGCGCATCGCGGGTAGATCCGCTGGTGGCGCTCAGGTACGAGTGAAGACATTCCCGATTGCCGAATGCCGATTTTCGGTTGGTGTTGTTCGTGGGTTGGGTAGACTAATTAGTGTGATTTCGTGGATCTGTTTTCCGCGGCATAAAGCGACTCCACGAAATCACACGAATTGACCTGACTGACGACTAACAAAAGACGAAAAGGCGAGCTCGAAATCCAAAGGTATTAATCAATGGACATCTTAATAAAGGACATTCGCTTCGCAATTCGGGGGCTGCTTAAACGGCCAGGCTTCACTGCAATCGCAGCCATTACGCTCGCGCTCGGCATCGGCGCAAACACAGCGATCTTCAGCCTGGTCAATACAGTGTTACTACGCCCTCTGCCAGTCCTGAACCCACAACAAATCGTTTCAGTCGCGCTCAGAGGCAAGCTCGATTCAATCGGGGCATTTTCGTATCCGAATTACCGTGACTTTCGCGATCGCAATCAGGTCCTTTCCGGTTTGCTTGCCTCGCGATTCGTTCCGCTTAGCCTGAGCCGAGAAGGCAATAACGACCGCGTTTGGGGTTATGAAGTGTCCGGCAACTATTTCGATGTGCTCGGCGTGAAAGCAGTGAAGGGCCGGACATTCCTACCGGAAGAGGACCAAACGAAATTATCGCATCCTGTCGTCGTCGTCAGTTATGCATCATGGCAACATCGTTTCGGTGGAGACCCGAACCTGATAGACAAAGAAATACTCATTAATAACCACCCTTTTAAGATCATCGGAATCGCTCCCGAAGGGTTCAGAGGCACCGAGGTTGTTTACACGCCGGAATTGTGGGTGCCCGCTTCGATGATTGAATGGGTTGAACCAGGATCACAGTGGATCGAGGAACGCAGTTCAGGAAACTTCTTTGCGACTGGCCGACTCCGGGATGGCGTGTCAGTAAAGCAAGCCGAGGCTTCTCTGAACGTGCTGGCGCAACAGCTCGCGCGCGAGTATCCCGACACTAATGACGGACAAAGCGTAACGCTCATACCTCCAGGATTTATCATTCCGGATCTGCGCGGTTCTGTCGTTAGTTTTACGTGGGTCTTAATGGCAGCGGTTCTTCTGGTTCTCTTGATCACTTGCATTAACCTCGCTGGGCTTCTGCTTGCCCGTGCCGGTGACCGCCGGAAGGAAATTGCAATTCGGCTTGCAGTGGGCGCTAATCGGCGCCGCTTAGTTCGGCAGTTACTTACGGAAAATGTACTGCTCTCGTTGTTCGGAGGAGCAGCCGGATTCTGGGTGGCAATTTGGATCATTAATTTTGTCGTTGCTTTCAAACCCTCGATTGATTTTCCACTTACCGTAGAACTTGCTGTCGACTGGCGTGTCCTCTTCTTTACTGCCGGTCTCTCATTATTAACTGGTGCAATCTTCGGCCTCGCACCTGCATTGCAAGCGACGAAACCAACGTTAACCTCCGCATTGAAAGATACAACTGCGCAATCTGGACGTTCGCACTCTCGACTCCGCAGCTCTCTCGTTGTCGCCCAGTTAGCCATTTCGTTGATGATCTTAATTGGAGCGGGATTGGTGGGGCGCTCGTTCCGGCAATTGAAGACGACGAATCCCGGATTCGACCCTCAGAACGCGTTAACGTTGTCGTTGGATGTTGGACTTCAGGGCTATGACGAAGCGAAAGGTCAGGATTTCTATCGCCGATTGATCGAACGGTTGCAATCGATGCCTGGCGTTAAGTCGGCGGCATTAACAACGATTGTTCCACTGGCTCTGAATTATTCCAGCAGGACGATTTATGTTGAAGGACAACCTCCAGAACGCGGAACAAACCTGCCCTCTGCAATGACAGCCAGCCTTAGTCCGCGGTATTTCGAAACGATGCGCACGCCGATCGTTGCTGGTCGTGAGTTTACCGAACAGGACAAGAAGGGTTCCCAAAGTGTCGTAGTGGTGAATGAGACGTTTGTTCGCCGGATCATTCCTGATGCAACAACGATAGACCAGGCGCTGGGTCGTCGAGTGAGTTTCAACGGCACGAAAGGTCCATTCGCCCAAATCGTCGGCGTTGCGAAGGACGGAAAGTATTTCAATATCTATGAAGAACCCCGCTCCTTTATCTGGGATCCATTGTCTCAGGTTTACGCGAGCACCAGTAGTGTAGTTGTGAGAACCGAAGGGGATGCTCAAAGCGTGATTCCTTTAGCGCGCGGTATTGTGAAAGAGTTGGATCCGACACTGCCTTTGTTCGATGTCAAGACTCTAACTGAGCACATGCGCTTTGCACTGTTTCCTGGGCGAGTTGCGTCAACAGTCCTTGGAGCATTTGGTTTGGTCGCGCTTTCGTTGGCAGCAATTGGAATTTACGGCGTTACATCTTATTCCGTTTCGCAACGCACGCGTGAGATCGGGATTCGAATGGCACTGGGCGCGCAATTGGTTGACGTCCTGAGGATGATCCTGAGTACCGGGTTTAAATTGACAGCACTCGGCGTCGGGCTCGGTCTTCTTGGCGCGTTTCTGTTAACGCGAGCGCTAACTAGTTTGCTGAGCGGTGTCAGCGCCACTGATCCAACGACATTCATTGTGGTGTCAGTTGTGTTGATTGTTGTGGCTTTGCTGGCCGCCTATTTACCTGCGCGACGAGCAACAAAGATTGATCCGCTGAGTGCGTTGCGTCACGAGTGACGCTGCGAGAGGGCAAAGCGGCGAACGGGAGACGGGGACGGTGAGACGCGAGACGCGGGGAAGATTACCAAAGACCGAAAAACCAAAAGACCAACGACCATGGGAACATTATTAACAGACCTCCGCTACGGCTTGCGAAATTTGTGGCGGCGGCCTGGCCTAGCAATCATCGCGATGGTCACTCTCGCACTCGGCATTGGTGCAAACAGTGCGATCTTCAGCGTCGTCAACGCCATCGTTTTGCGTCCGCTTCCTTATCCCGATTCGGACCAATTAATGGCCATCTGGGGGAATCTGCACAGAACGGGTCTTGAAGAGATTGAGCTTTCTGCGCCGGAGTTCACCGATTTCCGAGATCAATGCAAATCTTTCGATCAAATCGCGGCATATAACGTTCAGGGCTTCAACCTAACCGCCGAGATTGAACCCGAGCGTCTTCGCGGGGCGCTGGTTTCGGCAAACCTCTTCACGACACTGAAGCGAGAAGCCGCGCTCGGCCGCAATTTTCTGCCGCAGGAAGATCAATTTGGTCATGATCAAGTCGCAATCCTGGGTAACGCGTTGTGGCAACGTAGGTTTGCAGGTGATCCTGCGATCATAAACAAGACGATCGTGCTTGATGGGCAACCTGTGACTGTCGTTGGGATCATGCCCGCAGATTTTCATTTTCCAGATAAGGAAACAGAAATCTGGCGACCATTGGCATTCGATCCAGAGTTGTTGACCGAAAATAATCGCGGATCGCATTTCCTCAACGTGCTCGCTCGCCTCAAACGTGGGATTTCTGTTGCTCAGGCGCAAGCCGACATCGATACGGTAACGGCCCGCCTGTCACAGGAACATCGCAATACTTATCCGAGCGGCTTCGGCGCAAAAGTGCGCTCACTGCATGAAGATCTTGTCGGCAACTTGCGGAAAGCGTTGTTCGTGTTGCTGGGCGCCGTTGGCCTGGTTCTGGCGGTGGCTTGCGCGAATGTTGCCCATTTGTTTTTGGCCAATGCCACTGTTCGTTACCGAGAAGTTGCAATTAGGTCAGCATTGGGCGCCAATCGCGGGCGCGTCATTCAACAGTTCCTAACCGAGAGCTTGTTATTGTCGTTGCTTGGAGGCTGTGTTGGGTTGTTGATGGCCATCTGGGGTGTTAAAACCCTTGTCGCTTTAATTCCCAAAGACACACCGCGCGTCGAAGAGATAGGTCTCGACTTCCGCGTTCTGCTCTTCACGTTTGGCATCTCAATTCTCACGGGAATTCTGTTTGGTATTGCCCCCGCTTTGCAGGCAGCCAGGATCGATTTGAATGATGCTTTAAAGGACGGTGGTCGCACAGGGAGTGAGAGTGGTCGTCGAATTCACCTTAGAAGTCTACTCGCGATCTCAGAGTTTGCTCTCGCCCTGGTGTTACTGATTGGTTCGGGCCTGATGATTAAAAGTTTTCTTCGCGTGCAGAGAGTCAATCCAGGGTTTGATCCTGCTGGTCTATTAACGATGCGTGCGGCCTTGCCCGAGTCGAAATATCCGGACTTTCAGAAAAGCAGGGTCTTCTTCGAGCAGGTTTTCGAACGTCTGAAGGCGCATCCGGAGGTTAAATCGGTCGGCGCGATCAACTTGCTGCCTTTTGGTGGCGCAGGCGGCGATCGCAGTTTCTTGATTGAAGACCAGCCCGTGCCTGCCGGTCAGCCACATCCTGACGAACAAATCAGATTCGTCAGCGCTGGTTACTTCACGACGATGGGAATCCCCCTCTTGAGGGGACGGGATTTCACCCCACGAGATCTACCAGACACCCCACAGGTCGTGATTGCGAATCAGGCGCTCGTGAAAAAGTACTGGCCCAACGAGGAGCCGCTCGGGAAACGCATTTCTTTCTCAACGCGGAATCCAAAGTGGTACGAGATCGTTGGCGTTGTAGGCAATGTCAAACACCGAGGACTCGATTTGGAGGATAAACCCGAGTTCTACGTTCCTTTTCTGCAACCTCTGTTTGCGGACGCAAACGTCCAGCCGATGTATCTGCTGACCCGTGCCAAGGGCGATCCATTGGCGGTGGCTGCTGTGGTGCGCAACGAGGTTGCATCCATTGATCGCGATCAGCCTATATCGAACGTGATGACGATGGACCAGCGCATTTCGGATTCCGTGGCGCCCCGACGCTTCAACATGTTCTTGCTCGGGTTGTTCGCGGCTTTGGCACTGTCGCTCGCAGCGATTGGTATTTACGGGATTATGGCTTTCGCAGTAAGTCAACGTACGCATGAGATCGGCGTGCGAATGGCCCTCGGCGCGAGCACTGGCGATGTTTTGAAACTGATTTTGCGGAACGGATTGGGCTTAGCGCTGATTGGCATTGCGATCGGTCTTGTGATTGCGTTTGCCGCGACGCGTGTCGTGTCCGCGATGCTGTTCGACGTCAGCCCGACTGATTTACCAACGTTTTTCGGTGAAGCGTTTTTGCTCGGAATTGTGGCTTTGCTCGCTTGTTACATTCCCGCGCGTCGCGCAACTAAGGTCGATCCGTTGGTTGCGCTTAGGTACGAGTGAAGTCATTGCCGAATGGCGGTTGCCAATTATCGATTGCCGCTTTCGTGTGGTTCGTGTGTTTTTGTGGATCGTTTTATGCACCGAAATCATCGTCAACAAACTGACAACTGACAACTGACAACTGGCAAAGACCCAAGACCAAAACCGTATGGAAACACTGCTAAAAGACATTCGCTTCGCAATTCGCGGCTTCAAAAAGCGGCCGGCATTTACCGCAGTTGCTGTTATTACGCTCGCTTTAGGCATAGGCGCGAATACGGCCGTCTTCAGCATTGTCAATGCGGTGATGCTCAGGCGATTGCCTTACAAGAATCCGGATCGGCTGGTTTCCCTCTGGGCCAACGTCCCGCAGCAGGGCCGGTGGCGAGTTACGCCGGCAAATTTTCTCGACTGGAAAAAGCAAAACACGGTCTTCGAGGACATGTCAGCATTCGGTGCTTCAACACTCACCTTCACAGGTAATGGCGAACCGGAGCAATTGTTAGGAGCGCGTGTAAGCAACGGCTACTTCACCGTCGTCGGCGTTGAACCAGAACGTGGTCGATTCTTTTTCCCTGAAGAATACGAGGAAGGAAAAGGACAGGTTATCGTTCTGGGCCATGCGCTTTGGCAGCGCCGCTTTGCCGGCGATCCGCAGATCATCAACCGTACGATTCGTTTGAATGATGTTCCTTACACAGTTGTTGGCATTATGCCGCCTGGAATTTACCCCGCCTGGCCAACGACAACCGGCCGGATCACTTTCGAAGAGAGTCAGCAACAGTTCTGGACACCAATGTCTATGAGCGGCTGGATGGCTGCCCTGCGGAGCGCGCATATTCTCGGCGCAATAGGACGGCTCAAGCGAAACACAACGCTGGACCAGGCGCAAGCTGAAATGAATACGATTGCCAGTCGACTGGAGCAGCAATACCCGGTCAATAAAGGTGAAGGAATTATTGTTCGTCCTTTCAAAGAAGAGGTTGTGGGCGATGTTCGCCCAGCATTGCTGACCCTCTTAGCGGCTGTTGGCCTGGTCCTATTTGTTGCCTGCGCGAACATTGCCGGTCTATTACTGGCCCAATACTCAGGGCGCAGCAAAGAGATTGCAATTCGTGCTGCCCTCGGCGCAGGACGTGGACGCCTTGTCAGACAGTTTGTGCTCGAAGGTCTGTTGCTGTCGCTTTTGGGAACGATGGCAGGCCTCGGCCTGGCTAAGTTTGCGACCGAGGCGGTCATAAAACTCAATCCGACTGAAGTTCCCGGCTTCAGCGACGCACGCATCGATTTGCGGGTACTTGCATTTACTATTGTCCTTGCCGTCCTTACGTGTTTGCTGTTCACGCTGTTGCCGGCCTGGAATGCAGCAAAACCCGACTTGCAGACCACTCTTGATCAAGGTGGTCGCTCTTCGGGCAGTGGCGTTGGACGGCAGCGATTTCGCCAACTCCTGGTGGTATTCCAGGTTGCCACAGCTGTCATGCTGGTTGTGGGCTCGGG
>Ga0114129_10008525_pt1 | contig 14611 bp, 15 predicted proteins | sample RhiMetdeltSRZDD1_FD_80071 | JGI IMG/M metagenome (GOLD analysis project Ga0114129, IMG submission 80071) | Populus rhizosphere microbial communities from Tennessee, USA - Rhizosphere MetaG P. deltoides SRZDD1 (version 2) (version 2) | ecosystem: Host-associated > Plants > Roots > Rhizosphere >... | reverse complement strand
GTCTCCGCTCGTGCCGCGCAACGATCCGACCCTGATGTTCACCAATGCCGGCATGGTGCAGTTCAAGAACGTCTTCACCGGCCTCGAGAAGCGGCCCTATGTGCGCGCGGCCAGCGCGCAGAAATGCGTGCGTGCCGGCGGCAAGCACAACGACCTCGACAATGTCGGCTACACCACGCGTCACCACACCTTCTTCGAGATGCTCGGCAATTTCTCGTTCGGCGACTACTTCAAGGATCGCGCCATCGAGCTTGCCTGGACCCTCATCACCAAGGATTTCGGGCTGCCGAAAGACCGCTTGACGGTCACCGTCTACGTGGATGATGACGCGGCCTTCAATCTCTGGAAGAAGATTGCCGGCTTGCCCGAGAGCAAGATTATCCGCATCGCCGGCGCCGACAATTTCTGGCAGATGGGCGATACCGGCCCATGCGGGCCGTGCTCGGAAATCTTTTACGACCACGGCGAGCATATCCCCGGCGGCCCGCCCGGCTCGCCCGACGCCGAGGGCGACCGCTTCGTCGAGATCTGGAATCTCGTGTTCATGCAGTTCGAGCAGCTGCCGGGCGGCAAGCGCGTCGATCTGCCGAAGCCGTCGATCGATACCGGCATGGGGCTCGAACGGATCGCCGCGGTGCTGCAAGGCACCCACGACAACTACAGGATCGACCTGTTCGGCGCGATCATCTCCCACATCGCCGATCTCACCGGCGTCGATGCGGACGGCCCGCGCGGTGTGTCGCATCGCGTGATTGCCGACCATCTGCGGGCGACGTCGTTCCTGATCGCCGACGGCGTCCTGCCCTCGAACGAGGGCCGTGGCTATGTGCTCCGCCGCATCATGCGCCGCGCCATGCGCCATGCCGAGCTGCTCGGCGCCAAGGATCCGCTGATGTGGCGGCTCGTGCCAACGCTCGTGCGTGAAATGGGCCAGGCCTATCCCGAGCTCGCCCGCGCCGAGGCGCTGATCAGCGAGACGCTCAAGCTCGAGGAGACGCGCTTCCGCAAGACGCTCGAGCGCGGGCTTTCGATCCTCGACGAGGCCACCCGCGACCTGAAGAAGGGCGACAAGCTCAAGGGCGAGCTCGCGTTTACGCTTTACGATACCTACGGCTTTCCGCTCGATCTCACCCAGGACGCGCTCAAGCCGCGCGGCATCGCCGTCGACACTGACGGCTTCAGCGCCGCGATGGAGCGCCAGCGCGAGAAGGCGCGCGCCTCCTGGGCCGGATCCGGCGAAGCCGCCACCGAAGCCGTGTGGTTCGCGCTGCGGGAGAAAGTCGGCGCCACCGAGTTCCTCGGCTACGAGACCGAGTCCGCGGAAGCCATCGTTGCCGCGCTGGTGAAGGACGGCAAGGAGGTGCCCGCGCTCAAGAAGGGCGAGAGCGGCGCCGTGATCGTGAACCAGACGCCGTTCTACGGCGAGTCCGGCGGCCAGGTCGGCGACACCGGCGCGATGACCGCCGACCGGATTCGCTTCCGCGTCACCGACACCCAGAAGAAGGCCGGTGATCTCTTTGTCCATTCCGGCATCGTCGAGGAGGGCACGATCGCGGTGGGCGCGGCGCTCTTCCTCGACGTCGACCATGCCCGCCGCAGTGGCGTCCGGCAGAACCATTCGGCGACGCACCTTCTGCACGAGGCTCTGCGTCAGGTGCTCGGCGACCACGTGGCGCAAAAGGGCTCGCTGGTGGCGCCCGACCGCCTGCGCTTCGATTTCTCCCATCCCAAGCCGATGAGCCCGGCCGAGATCGCGCAGGTAGAGGACATCGCCAACGACATGGTGCTGCAGAACGCGCCGGTCACCACACGGCTGATGGCGGTGGATGAGGCCATCGCGTCCGGCGCGCGCGCGCTGTTCGGCGAGAAATACGGCGACGAGGTGCGCGTGGTCGCGATGGGCGAGGGCGGCGGCAATACCATGGGCTGGTCGGTCGAGCTTTGCGGCGGCACCCATGTCCGGCGCACCGGCGATATCGGGGTGATTTCGGTAGTCGGCGAAGGCGCGGTGGCGGCCGGGGTGCGGCGCATCGAGGCGCTCGCCGGCGCGCCAGCACGCAAGGCGGCCCGCCACTTGGGCGAACTCGCTAAAGCTGCGTCTGCGGAACTTAAAGTACCGCTTGAAGAGATGCCGGGGCGGCTTGCTCAGGTGATGGATGAGCGGCGCCGGCTTGAGCGCGAGCTGGCCGACGCGAGGAAGAAGCTCGCCATGGGCGGCGGCGCGCGGAGCGATGGTGCCGCCGACGGCGTGCGGGTGGTCGGCGACGTCAAGCTCCTGGCCCGCGCGGTCGAGGGCATCGATCTCAAGGATCTCCGCAGCCTCGCCGACGAAGGCAAGAAGCAGGTTGGGTCCGGCGTGGTCGCCATCGTGGCGGTCAGCCCGGACGGCAAGGCTGGCATCGTGGTCGGCGTCACCGCCGATCTCACCGCGCGGTTTTCGGCCGTTGACCTCGTGCGCAAGGGCGCCGAAGTCCTCGGCGGCAAGGGCGGCGGTGGCCGCCCCGACATGGCGCAAGCCGGCGGACCCGACGGGTCCAAGGCCAAGGCGGCGCTCGCCGCCGTCGCCGCCGCGCTCGGCGACTGACGCATCGCGGCCGCGGAAAAAACAAAAAGGGCCCCGGCAATGCCGGGGCCTTTTCATTCCGAAATGTCGCGATCAGTATCGCGCGGTCACCGCGCCGAGGCCGAACCGATAGTTCAGGCCGACCGTGACGGTGTGGATCTGCTGACGGATTTCCAGCGGAAAGGTCGGTGGTCCCGCCGGATCGACGAAATCGATGGTCCGCCGCCCGAAGTCCATGAAGTTGTATTCGACTCGGGCCGACCAGCCGGACCACAACGCCAATTCGCCGCCGGCGCCCACCAGCCATCCAGTTCTGGTCACGTCGGCAATGCCTTCGACCACGCCGAGATCGATGATCCGATGCTCGTCGCGGGCCCAGGCGGCACCGAATTTGCCATAGAGCAGTGCTTGTTGGACGGCGTAGCCGACGCGAGCGGCGGCGGTTGCGAGCCACCGCGTGCGGGTGCTGAGCTGATCGGCGGGCTCGAACGGATTGTTGTGGCTGCCGGTGAGATCGGCCCAGCTGAACGTTCCCTCAGCGCCGAACACGAACGGCCCGGTCTGGTAGTTGAAGCCGATCTGACCGCCGCCAAGCGCGCCGCTGACATCATGCGAGCCGATGTCGAAGGGCGGGCCGAGCGGATCGCGCCACTCCTTGCGTCCCCAGCCGCCGCCGAAATGTCCGCCGATGTAGAATCCGGTCCAGGTGAAGACCGGCTCGACTGCCGCAGGCCGTGCTTTGAGAACTGGCGGTCTTTGATCCGCCGCGAACGCAGTCTGAGCAAAAGCTACGCAAACGACGCTGGCCAAAATCACGGAACGACGCATTGCAAACCCCCAAGTCACTCAATCCTGCGTGCACCTTAACGAGCGGCTCGCCGCTGCGCACTTGTCCAAGCCCTGGCGGATGCAGGATTTGGCGGCAAGTTGCAGAATAGCAACACGCAGCCCTAAGACGTATATTGCGGACGATCAGGACCGCCCCGGCGAGGCCGGAGGTTCGTATTCAGAAAAAAATTCCTCTCAAGCCTCTGACAGCAACGCGTAGTTCGTGGCGTCAGGTGCTCTGTAGAAAAGTTCCAACGTCTCCATGACATGACGCGAGCGGAACCGTTATCCTGCGTGATGCGACAAGGCCCGCGAATCCACCGCGCGGCCTGATGCCGAGGGCGATCGCGGGGCCAGACCATGCTGCGACGGAAGCCGGGCTCGTCGGAACATCTCAGGCGGCGCGTCTACGAGATCCTCGAGCAGGGCCCGATCGGCGACCAGGCCGGTGTCTTCTTCGACCGCCTGCTCGTTCTGCTCATCGTGATCAATCTCGTGGCGGTCGCGCTCGAATCGATGCCGCAGTTGGCGTCCCGCTACGCGATCTGGTTCGACGCCATCGAGCTGTTTTCGCTGGTCGTGTTCACGATCGAATATCTGCTGCGGCTTTGGGTGGCCGTCGAGCATCCGCCGTGCCGGCACCTCTCCCCCGTCAGGGCGCGATGGCAATATGCCAGCAGCGCCGCAGGAGTGGTCGACCTCCTCGCCGTGGTGCCGTTCTGGTTCGCGTTCGTGCTGCCCGCCGACCTGCGCGTGGTGCTGGTCTTCCGGGTCGTGCGCTTTCTCAAGATCGCGCGCTATTCGCCGGCGATGCGCTCGCTGCTCGACGTGCTTTATGCCGAGCGCCGCACGCTGTTCGGCTGCGTGGTCATTCTGATCGGAACGACGATGATCACCGCGTCGTTGATGCACCTGGCGGAAGGCGGCGTGCAGCCCGACAAGCTCGGAACCATACCCGATGCCATGTGGTGGGCGATCGTGACGCTGGGGACCATCGGCTATGGCGACGTGGTGCCGGTGACGGCGCTGGGGAAGGTGATTGCCGGTGCCACGATCTTTCTCGGCTTGGTGATGATTGCGCTGCCGGTCGGCATCATCGCGACCGCCTTTGCCGAGGAGATCCATCGCCGCGACTTCGTCGTCACCTGGGCAATGGTGGCGCGCGTCCCCTTGTTCGCGGAGCTCGACGCCGGAGAGATCGCCGAGATCATGCAGCTCCTGCGCGCACAGCAGGTCGAGCCGGGCGGCCTGATCGCGCGCCGCGGCGATCCGGCGCACTCGATGTATTTCATCGCAGCGGGCGAGGTCGAGATCGAACTGCCGCACGAACGGGTGCGGCTCGGCGTCGGCCATTGCTTTGGCGAGATCGCCGTCCTCCGCCGCGCGCGACGCTCCGCCAACGTGAGGGCGGTGTCACGCACCAGCCTGCTGGTTCTCGACGCGCATGACCTGCACACGCTGATGGAACGCGACCACCGCCTGGCCCAGCGCATCCAGGAAGTGGTCCGAACCCGGATCGGTCATGACCTGGTGACCCCGAAGGGCGATCTCGTCGTCGAGGAGATCGAGCCCGGCGAGGACGACTTGAAGAAGCCGAAATCATCCTGATCTTAGGGCGAGCAGAAATCGGCAGGTGCGTTCCATGGCGCAGGTGCATTTCACGAGCTGGTTGCGGGAGCTTGCGCCGGGCGGCCCGTTGCCGGCCACCGGCGGCACCGTCGGCGAGGCGCTCGCGGGCTTGTTCACGGAGCAGCCGCAGCTGCGCAGCTACTTGCTCGACGATCAGGGGCGGCTGCGCAAGCACGTCTGTGTGTTCGCCGACGGGCATCGGCTGGCGCAGAACGCGGCCCTCGACCATCCCATCCGTCCCGAGACCGAGCTTTACGTGATGCAGGCGCTCTCGGGCGGGTGAATGACACTTTGGTCAGCGCCCGAGGTCCATAAATTCCAGAATTCGTTCGGGCTCAATCCTTCGAGTGCCACCAGATCAGGCCGGCGATGAACAGTCCGGCAGCAATGAAGAATGCAATTGTCCAGTTGCCGATCAGGATAATGCCCAAGCCGCCGGCCGGCCCCTCCTTGTAACCGGGCCTTTGCGTCGCGATCCAATGCGTAATCCACAGATAGGCGAGACCGCTGCTGACGAGGGCGATGAACCCGACTACCCAGTGCCATGATGGGGTGGTCCACGCGATCCCGAACAGCACCGACAGGACCGGGATGGTCATCGGCAATATCAGAAGCGCGTCAAGCATTGTTCGGCACTTTATCACCGTGCAGGCAGTAAGGCTTTATAAATCAACCAGTCGGGCTTTAACGGAGCATTAAAGTGCAAACGGCGCGACATTATCGCGCCGTTTTCGTGCGCGGCTGACTATGTTATGTGGCCATCGCCTTCTGCAAATTCTCGTCCACCTTGTCGAGGAAGCCGGTGGTGGAGAGCCATTTCTGGTCGGCCCCGACCAAAAGCGCGAGGTCCTTGGTCATGAAACCGGCCTCAACGGTGCCGACCGTGACCTTCTCCAGCGTGGACGCGAACTTGGCGAGCTCGGCATTGCCGTCGAGCTTGGCGCGGTGGGCGAGCCCGCGCGTCCAGGCAAAGATCGACGCCACCGAGTTGGTCGAGGTCTGTTCGCCCCTCTGATGCTGGCGGTAGTGGCGCGTGACCGTGCCGTGCGCCGCTTCGGCCTCAACGGTCTTGCCGTCCGGCGTCATCAGCACCGAGGTCATCAGCCCAAGCGACCCGTAACCCTGCGCGACGGTGTCGGACTGCACGTCGCCGTCGTAATTCTTGCAGGCCCAGACATAGCCGCCAGACCATTTCAGCGCTGCCGCCACCATGTCGTCGATCAGGCGGTGCTCATAGGTGATGTTCTTCTTGGCAAATTCCTCCTTGAACTCCTTGTCGAAGACCTCCTGGAAGATGTCCTTGAAGCGGCCGTCGTAAACCTTGACGATCGTGTTCTTGGTCGAGAGGTAGACTGGGTAACTGCGCGCCAACCCGTAATTGAGCGACGCGCGCGCAAAATCGCGGATCGAGTTGTCGAGGTTGTACATCGACATGGCGACGCCGCTGCCGGGGAACTGAAACACCTCGCGCTCGATCTTCTGCCCGTCGTCGCCGACGAAGGTGAGGTAGAGCTTGCCCTTGCCCGGCACCTTGAAATCGGTGGCGCGGTACTGATCGCCATAGGCGTGGCGGCCGATGATGATCGGCTTGGTCCAGCCCGGCACCAGCCGCGGCACGTTCTTGCAGATGATCGGCTCGCGGAAGATCACGCCGCCCAGGATGTTGCGGATGGTGCCGTTGGGCGAGCGGTACATCTCCTTGAGGTTGAATTCCTTCACGCGCGCTTCATCGGGCGTGATGGTGGCGCATTTCACGCCGACGCCCACCCGCTTGATCGCTTCCGCCGCGTCGATGGTGATCTGGTCGCGCGTCTCGTCGCGCTTCTGGATGCCGAGATCGTAATAAAGCAGCTCGACGTCGAGATAAGGATGGATCAGCTTGTCCTTGATCAACTGCCAGATGATCCGGGTCATTTCGTCGCCATCGAGCTCGACGACCGGATTCTTCACTTTGATTTTCGCCATTGCGGACCTTGTGCGAGCGCTGAAATCGGGTGGGACCCGGGCAGGGGAGTTCGGCAGCACGCGCTCGTATCGCCCCGCCCCGCCCCGGCGGGCGTCGCTATAGCATCGGCGGCAGTGCGGAGAAAGCGCAACTTCGCGGTGCCGGAGCGCCCGCCGCCGCGGCCGGGATCAGGCGAAAATGCGCTCGATCAGCGCCCGCTCGCAGGCCTTGAACAGGAGGTAGAACACGACGCTGACATAGCCGTAGACCGACAGCTCGATCAACTGGGCCAGCGCGCCGTCGAACAGGGCCATGGCACCGTGCTGCGTAAGCAGCGCGAAATTGGCATACAGCAGCATGAAGATATTGAGCGAGATGAGCCCGAACAGGAGGGCGAACACGCCCATCAGAACGAGCGTGATGAGCCAGTTGAAGGTCAGTATGGATTTGATCTGTCGGAACATCGCTGCCTCGCTGGGTCGGCCGCATCGCAGCGTTCGCCCGGGGACCATAGGCACGACCGGAGTGCTGCGGTAATCCAGTCGGCGGAACGATTGCGCGAGCTCAGGGACTCTTGATCCATGCCGGGAGCCGGGACCGACAAGACCAAGACGTGGGCCGAGCGCGGCGGCCCGGTGGTCATTCTGGTCGAGCCGCAACTCGGCGACAATATCGGCGCCGCGGCGCGCGCCATGGCGAATTTCGGGCTGTCGCGCCTGCGCCTGGTCAAGCCGCGCGACGGCTGGCCCAATCCGCGCGCCTGGGTGGCCGCCTCCGGCGCCGACCGAATCCTCGACGAAGCGGAGCTCCACGACACCGTGGAGGCGGCGATCGCGGGCTGCACCTATGTGCTCGCCACCACCGCCCGCGCACACGATCAGGCCAAGCCGGTGATCGGCCCGGAGGATGCCGCTCGCCTCATTGCGCCGCGGGTCGAAGCCGGCGAGACCGTCGGCGTCCTGTTCGGGCGCGAGCGCTACGGCCTCGAAAATCACGAGGTCGCGCTCGCCGACCGCATCGTGACCCTGCCGGTCAATCCCGCGTTTGCGTCGCTCAACCTGGCGCAGGCGGTGCTGGTCATCGCCTACGAATGGTCGAAGCTCGTCACCGGCGGCGCGCTGCCGTTCGCGATGCCGCGAAAATCGGATCCCGCGACGCGCGAGCAGCTCCTCGCCTTCTTCGCCAATGTCGAGCGCGAGCTCGAGAAGGTCGAATATTTCCGGCCGGCGGAGAAGCGCGACACGATGCTGGTCAACCTGCGCAACATCGTCCACCGCATGGAGGCGACGCGCCAGGACATCCAGACGCTCAACGGCGTGATCATGGCGATCGCGGAGGGCCGCAAGGGGCCCGCCAAGGGCGGCGTGCTCGACGGCGCCGAAGCCGAGATGCTGCGGGCGCTGCTGGCGGAGCACGAGCAGGGTCGCGTGCCGACCGAGCGCGGGCCGGTGCGGGGGCTCGCGCGGCTTCTGCGCCGCAATCCAACCGATGCCGAGCGACGGCTATGGGACGCGCTCACCAAGGACCGGCGTTTCGCCGGCTGCGGCTTCAAGCGACAGACGCCGATCGGCCGCCACATCTGCGATTTCGTCTCGTTCCCGCTGCGGCTCGTCGTCGATCTTGTTCCGGCCGATGACAGCGAGGCAGCTTCAGCCACGCGTGCGGGCAGGCGCGCATGGTTGACCGAGCGCGGCTACGCCGTGGTCGCGATCGCGGCTGCCGATGTCGACGCCGATATCGACACGGTGCTGAATGCCCTCGCCGCGGACATCGCCGCAAGGGCAGCGGTTTCCAAGTCGTGAATGCCGGCCGCCGATTTGACGGACACGAAATAACGCGGTCACAAGTCTCCGATGGTATGACGGGCCCGTTCAGCCGGAGCACTGTCATGAAACTCATTCTCGCGGCGTTGGCCGGTTTTTTGCCCGCGCTGTCCGATGCACCAAGTGCCGCACAGGAGCGGATCATCCTTGTTCAGGCCCAGCAGCGCCAGGATGGGGCGGTGCGCGTGCAGAGCTCGATCAATTTCTTCGTGCCCGGACCGGCCGGCGAGAGCGAGGAGGCAGAAAAAGTCCGCGATCGCGCCCGCCGCCTGATCTACGGGATCGCCTATCGCGAATGCGATCTTCTGCGCGAGGTCCTGGCAAAGGACTGCCGGCTGGAGTCGGTCACCGCCAATCTCAATCGGCAAACCGGGCAGCAGCAGCTCGAAGGCTACATGGTCAACGGCAGCATGAGCTTCCAGATCACGCTGAAATAGCCGCTCGCTTGCTCGATGTTGCGAACACCGCCGGATGACGCCGGCCCGGGCGTCAACGGCCGGCCTTGATCTGCGCGACCGCCTGCGCCAGCAACTCGTCCATGGTGCGGCGGATCTGGTGATCGGACTGGACTACGCCCTTGGCGTCGAAATCCTTGCGAATTTTCCGAAAAACGTCGCCGTCGCCAGCCTCCTCAAAGTCGGCCACGACCACTTCCTTGGCATAGGCTTCGGCTTCCGCTCCGCTGAGACCGAGCTTTTCCGCGGCCCACAAGCCCAACATCTTGTTGCGCCGGGCCATCGCTTTGAATTTCAGCTCTTCGTCGTGCGCGAATTGCTTCTCGAAGCCTTCTTCGCGCTTGTCGAACGTGGTCATGCATGCCTCATCGTTGCTGAAACGGCCGGCACTGCTGCGACCGCCTTGCATCTTGCGCCTTGCATATCGAGCCAGCATCGCCAAGGCAACATGATGGCGACTGATTCGCGCGCGTCCCCCGGTGTGGAACAAGTTTGCGGGCCTCGATTGTGCTGGCGGGCACGATCGGCTAGGGTCGGACGTGGACGCGTGGCATGCTCACGTTCCCTCAGTGCACGCCGCGTCCCTTCGCCGCGGACACAACATCCAACCGGAGCCACGGCATCACATGGACATTCACAAACCACGGTACACGCCGATGAGCCGCCGTCGCCGAATCTATGAGGGCAAGGCAAAGGTCCTCTACGAGGGGCCGGAGCCTGGAACGCTGATCCAGCACTTCAAGGACGACGCGACCGCCTTCAATGCGAAGAAGCACCAGGTTGTCGAAGGCAAGGGTGTCCTCAACAACCGTATCTCGGAGTATCTCTTCCAGCACCTCAACGACATCGGGGTGCCGACGCACTTCATCCGCCGGCTCAACATGCGCGAGCAGCTGATCCGGGAGGTGGAGATCATCCCGCTCGAAGTGGTGGTGCGAAATGTCGCTGCCGGCTCGCTGTCCCAGCGCCTCGGCATCGAAGAAGGCACGCAGCTGCCGCGCTCCATCATCGAGTTCTATTACAAGAACGATGCGCTCAACGATCCGATGGTATCGGAGGAGCACATCACCGCGTTCGGCTGGGCGACCCCGCAGGAGATCGACGACATCATGGCGCTCGCCATCCGCGTCAATGATTTCCTTTCGGGCCTCTTCCTCGGCGTCGGTATCCGGCTCGTCGATTTCAAGATGGAAACCGGCCGGCTGTGGGAGAACGACCTGATGCGGATCGTGGTGGCGGACGAGATTTCCCCCGATTCGTGCCGGCTGTGGGACATCAAATCGAACGAGAAGCTCGACAAGGACCGCTTCCGCAAGGATCTCGGCGGATTGCTCGAAGCCTATACCGAGGTTGCCAAGCGCCTCGGCATCATGAACGAGGGCGAGCGCCCGCAAGGCACGGGGCCGGTGCTGGTCAAGGGCTGACCTCATCTTTAGCACTCAACAGTCGCGTCATGGCCGGGCTTGTCCCGGCCATTCACGTCTTTAGACTGCCGCCACACCGGAACGGCGGGAGAGCAGGCGTGTTCGGAGCCACGTTCAGGCGCGCGATTGTCGGCGTCTTCTGTGTTTTCGTCGCCGCCGATGCGCACGCCCAGGACTATCCCACCCAGCCGGTGCGCGTCGTCGTTCCTTATGCCGCAGGCGGCGGCACCGACGCGACCGCCCGCTTCCTGAGCAAGGGCCTCGAGCAGCGGCTCGGCCAGCCGTTCATCGTGGAGAATCGCCCCGGGTCCGGCACCACGGTTGGCGCCGCCCATGTCGCGCGTGCGACGCCGGACGGCTATACGCTCCTTCTCGGCACCAGCTCGACGTTCGCGATCGCGGTCAGCCTCTACAAGCGGCTGCCTTACGATCCCACGAAGGATTTCTCGCCCATTTCGATCGTGGCGGCAGTGCCGTTCGTGCTGGTGGTGCATCCGTCGCTGCCGGTAAATTCGGTGATGGACCTCGTCCGCCTCGCCAAAAGCAAGCCGGGCGAGCTCAACTACGCCTCCGGCGGCATCGGGGCGCCGCACCATGTCTATGCCGAGCTGTTCAAGACCATGGCCGGCATCGATCTGCGGAACGTGACCTACCGCGGCGGCGGCCCGGCGCTGCAGGACGTGGTCGCCGGCCACGTGCCGATGACGTTTGCGGACGCGGCGCAGGCGCTCGCTCTGATCCGTGACGGGCGGGTGAAGGCGCTCGCTGTCACCGTCGCCAGACGGCTCGAAACCATGCCGGACGTGCCCACCATGCACGAAGCGGGCGTCACGGGCTACGAAGCCAATGCGTGGGTGGCGATGGCGGCGCCGCCCAACCTGCCGGCCCCGATCGTGGACAAGCTCAACAGGACGCTCACCGGGATGATGACCTCGTCCGAAACGAAAGATCACTTCCTCAAGCTCGGCATGCAGCCTTTGACCAGCACGCCGGCGGAGCTCGGCGATTATTTCCGCACCGAGATCGTCCGCTGGGCCAAGGTGATCGAGGCCGCCGGCGCAACCGGCGTCGAATGAAACCAGGCCGGCTCGCCGCCGGCGCAACCCGGATCGAAGCAATGCCAAAAGATCTCACTATCGGCTTGGTCGTGCCTTTCGCGGAGGACAAAGTCCCCGACGAGGGTTTGCAGATGTATCCGGACGTGCGCTTCATCCCGCGCGGAGTGAACGTGCGCTCGCTCACGCCGGAGGGCTATGCCGCCGCCTTCGATTCGATCGTGCCGGCGGCCGAAGAGCTTGTGGCCAAGGGCGTCGATGCGATCATGGTGATCGGCACGTCGTTGACGTTCTACCGCGGCCCGGAGGCGCACGATGAATTGATGGCGCGGCTGCGCGCCGCCACCGGGCTCCCAGTCAGCACCATGAGCCAGGCCATCGTCGACGGGCTGCGCGCGGTCGGCGCCCGGCGCGTGGCTGTCGCTACCGCCTACAGCGACGTGGTCAACCAGCGCCTGCGGGAGCTCCTCGTTGCCGCCGAACTCGAAGTGCGATCGCTCGAGTCATTCAACATTCTCGATTTCGGCGGGCCGGGCAAAAAGAGCGAAGCCGACATCATCGCGCTCAGCGATCAGGCGGTTGCCAATGGACCGGGCTCCGACGGCATCCTGATCTCCTGCGGCGGGTTGCGTACCCTCGGTGTCGCCAAGCCCTTGGAGGCGCGCCACGGCATTCCGGTCGTGTCATCGACGCAGGCGGCGTTCTGGGCGGCGATGCGGCTCGTCGGCGAAAGCGGCCACATGGCCGGTCACGGACGCCTGCTCGAGCAGGCGGCAGCGGCTGCTGTGCACTAGTGCCCCGAACCCGAAGTTCGCACACCCATGCCGCGAGTCCGATTGCGAACTTCGGGTTCAAAAGGGGCACACTAGAACCATAGAGTTGCTAGTGTCCCTTGATTCCGAAGTTCGCATAAGATTGTGCCGCAAGTATTTGCGAACTTCGGAATCGGGACACTAGCCGCGATGGCCTCTTGCGGCCGAATCGGTCAATAGCGACATTGAATCGGGAAAGATTCACCATGAAAGCCCGTGTCACCGTCACCCTGAAATCGGGTATTCTCGACCCGCAAGGCAAGGCGATCGAAGGCGCGCTCAAGTCGCTCGGCGTCAAGGGCGTCGCCAGCGTCCGCCAGGGCAAGGTGTTCGACATCGAGATCAAGGAGCGCGACCGCAAGAAGGCGGAAGCCGCGCTGAAACAGGCCGCCGACAAGCTGCTCGCGAACACCGTGATCGAGAATTACCGGGTCGAGGTGATGAAATGACATTGTTGCGCACCGGCACGGTCGTCGTTGCGCTCGGTGCCGCGCTGGTGGGCCTGCTCGCCGGCGATGCGGCGACCGTCGGCGTGGACCGGACCGAGGGCGTGGGTGCGCGCAGCCCGGCCTGGACAGAAGTCAAATGGCCGTTCCCGCTCGACCAATGGGGCAACGGCCGGGCGTTCCGCTGCGCCGCCGCCGATTGCGGCATCGAGATCAATGTCTATCTGCGCGCCAAGATCGGCTTCTGCAATTGCTCGACCGGCGTCTCCGACGATGACGAGCTCGACCGCGTCGGCGACCTGGAGCTGTTCAGCGACAAGTTCGTCGGGCTCACCGACGGGCGGACGGTCGCCGTCGGCTGGATGAGCGGCCGCAGCCGGCCGTACCACGTCACGATTCCCTATGCGCCGGCGCGCAACATTCTCGCCGTCGCCTTCAACGACAAGTGCGACGTGGTGGTCGCGACCGTCGTTGCCGATGACGACCGGCTGGCAGCGGCGGAGCGTCCCGCGCTCGACTTCCTCAACGGCGCGCTGGTGCTCGACTGGACGAAGACGGAACTGGGAATTTGATGAAAGCGGCCGTCATCGTCTTCCCCGGCATCAATCGCGAACGCGACATGGCGCGCACGCTGGCTCTCGTATCCGGCCGCGCGCCGGCGATGGTCTGGCACGCCGACACGGCACTGCCCGACGGTACCGACTTGGTGGTGATCCCCGGCGGCTTCTCCTACGGCGATTATCTGCGCTGCGGCGCGATCGCCGCGCGGGCGCCGATCATGGACGCGGTGCGCACCCACGTCGGCCGCGGCGGGCTCCTGCTCGGGGTGTGCAACGGCTTCCAGATCCTATGCGAGGCCGGGCTCTTGCCGGGCGTGCTGATGCGCAATTCGCAACTCAAGTTCCTCTGCCGCGACGTCTACCTGCGGGTCGAGCGTTCCGACACGCCGTTCACCCGCGGCTACAACGCCGGCCAGGTGATCCGGGTGCCGGTGGCCCACGGCGAGGGCAACTACATCGCCGACGCCAAGACCATCGCGCGACTGGAAGACGAGGGGCGGGTGCTGTTTCGATACAGCGATCCGGACGGCAAGATCGATCTCGATTGGAATCACAATGGCTCGATCAATGCCATCGCCGGCGTGCTCGGCGACAAGGGCAACGTGCTCGGCATGATGCCGCACCCGGAAAATCACGTGGAGCCGTCGATGGGCTGCACCGACGGCCGCGGGTTGTTCGCGGGGCTGGTGCAGCACTTGGCCAAGGCTGCCTGAGCCCGCCGCGCGGCCCCGGCGCGAGAAACATGTGAATAAAGCCATTCCGCCGTGCGGACGGAGAGGCTAAATCCTCTCTGCCCATGGTCGCCAAGGAACCCCGAATCACCCCCGAGCTGGTCGCCGCTCACGGTCTCAAGCCCGACGAGTACGCGCGCATCCGCAAGCTGATCGGCCGGGCGCCGAAGTTCACCGAGCTCGGCATCTTCTCGGCGATGTGGAACGAGCACTGCTCCTACAAGTCCTCCAAGGTCCATCTGCGCACGCTGCCGACCGAGGCGCCCTGGGTGATCCAGGGCCCGGGCGAGAACGCCGGCGTGATCGATATCGGCGACGGGCTCGCCGTCGTGTTCAAGAT
>Ga0114129_10008523_pt1 | contig 14613 bp, 6 predicted proteins | sample RhiMetdeltSRZDD1_FD_80071 | JGI IMG/M metagenome (GOLD analysis project Ga0114129, IMG submission 80071) | Populus rhizosphere microbial communities from Tennessee, USA - Rhizosphere MetaG P. deltoides SRZDD1 (version 2) (version 2) | ecosystem: Host-associated > Plants > Roots > Rhizosphere >... | reverse complement strand
CGTACCCGACTGGGGTGCGGCTCCTCGTGCAGGACGGCGAGATCCGCATGCTCTTGGTCCGGGAGGGTTATGAGGGCGCCAGTTCGCAGGGGCTCAAGATTGGCAGTGTGGTACACGAGGTGCTGGCGCGCTATGGATCACCGACACGGCAGGTAGAGCTGACGCAGGGGCACAGCTGGGGCTATGAGGCCCAGCGCATTGCCTTCCAACTGCGCGATGGTAAAGTCATCTCCTGGCTGCTGTTTTGAGCGCCCCACGGGATGCGCTTCACTCCCGTGTGCGTCCGCCCAGGCTCACTCCCGGAGCCGTTGGCGCCCGCAGTGCTGGGCAGGTTAACGGGAGGCGCAATCACCCGGCAAGAGGCGGATAGCGTCCGTTGACGCCGCCCACCCCCGGAGCGGGAGCAATCCGCTGAGGCTGCGCTGATTCCCCGCTGGGAGCCAACCGGGGTCTGCACTGGGCAGCCATGCCGCCTGAGCCGGAGTGGCAGTACTCAGCGGGTCCAGAGGGAGCCGGCTCGGTAAGACCCCATCCGGGGTGGCCGGCACGCCAGCGCGGCCGCGTTCGACCAACGTGCTGACCGTGCCCTCGTGCAGCCGCGCCGCACACGGGCTCCGCAGCAGCGCCGCAGCCGCCGCAAATATCAGCGGTAACGGCGCCACGAGTCCGCTGGGCGTAGTGAACGCTTGGATGTCAATGAGCCCATTGACATTCTGCGCCGAGGAGGCACTCACCTGACTGATCGCGTCCGTGACAAAGCCCTGAGCCACAATCCGAATATTCCCTCCCGGACCTCTGAACGCATCCGCTCGAATCTGGCTCCGCTCCAGAATGACGAAGTCAGGGTCGAGGCGAATATTACCCCCACTTCCCTGCCCACTATGCACGGCGGTGGTGATCTGACTGTCTTGGAGCCATAGCGAGCCTTGGGCACGCACCTGGATATCGCCACCATCAGCTACACGAGCGTCCGTGGTGATGCCACTCTCGGTGAGCGTGACCCGGGTGGCGAAGGTACCTATCCCGCCCGGCCCCTGGATGAGTATGGTCCCAGCATTACCCGTCGCCGTCCCCGTGCTACTGCTGGTCAGCGTCGCCCCCTGAGCCACGAGGCTCCCAACGTTCAGGGTGATGTCTCCCGCGCGGCGTGTCCCTGTGGTCTCCGCTTCGACACGGGTGCCCAGCAGGGTCAGCACCGGGGTGCGCAGGGTGAGATCCCCTCGGGACCCGCCTAGGGTGTCAGGCCCATCGTGGACTGTGGCCGAGAGGGTAGTACGGTCCAGCATCAGCGCCTCGCTGGCCGCGACCGTGATGGCGCCCCCTGCTCCTGTGCCGTCGGCAGCAGTGCGCAATGTACTCTGTGCCAGCGTCACCCGGCTGGCCGCCGTCCCCAGGCCACCCAGCCCCTGGATCAACACCGTGCCCGCATTGCCAGTCGCCGTTTCGGTGCTACTGCTCGTGAGCGTTGTCTCCTGTGCTGTCAGCGTGCCTACCGCGAGAGTAATAGCCCCTGCCTGTCCGGCTCCCTGGGTCTCCGCGGCCAGACGACTGGTCTGCATGGTCAGTGTGGGCGTCCGCAGGGTAATGTCTCCTCCAGGGTGGCTCCCCCCCGTCACCGTGGCGGTCATCTCTGTGCCCCTGACCGCCACGCTAGTCGGCGCTTCCACGGTGATTGTCCCTCCCGCCCCAGCGTTGGCCGTCACTGCTAGGGTGGCACCGTCGAAGGTGGCGCGGCTGGCCTGGACCACAATGTTCCCACCCGTACCGTCCCCGTCGGCCCGTGTCAATAGGGCACTTTGCGTCAGCGTGAGGGCATCGGCAGCGGTGCCCTGTGGCCCCTGGATGGTAATGGTTCCCGCGGCTCCTGTGGCGGTTGCGGTACTGCTACTCGTAATCTGGGCTGCCCTCTGAACCTCCACAGTCCCCACCTGCATGGTGATATTGCCCGCACTGCCCGCGCCCTGGGTCTCCGCTGCGAGGCGTCCGCCGGTCAGCGTGAGGGTCGGCGTGGTCAGCAGCAGGTTCGCTGACGGTCTCGCCGGATCGCTGCCGCCCGTCACCGTAGTCGAGATCGTCGTGTCGTTCAGCACCATTCCCGTCGTCGCATGGAGGGTGATGGCGCCCCCGGCGCCAGCGTGTGCTTCCGTGGTCACAACACTGCCGTCACTCCGGAAGGTGGCGGTGTCCACCTGGATCGCCCCGGCGTTGCCTCGACCTGCCGCCGTGGCCGAGATGAGGGTCCCATCCGTCAGGATCATCTCCGTGGCACGGACCCCGATATTCCCGCCTGCCCCAGTACCCTCTGCCCGCGTGAGCATCTGGCTATTGGTAAGCTGCACGGTGGTCGCTGGCGTACCCGGCCCACCCAACCCCTGGATGAGTACAGCCCCAGCATTGCCCGTCGCCGTCCCCGTACTACTGCTGGTCAGCGCCGCCGCCCCCTGAGCCACGAGGCTCCCAACGTTCAGGGTGATGTCACCTGCCCGCCCTGCGCCCTCAGTGCTGCTGAGGATGCTAGCCCCCCCGGTGAGTGTGAGGGTGCCCGCCTGCACTATGATGTCTCCAGCGTTACCACTAGGAGCGTTACCCCCACTGTCCCGCACCGCCTCTGTCCTAATGCGTGCCCCCTTCATCAGGCGCAGGACCGGTGCGGAAACGAATACTCGGCCGGCATCGCTGCTGCCCCTGGTACTACTGCCAATCTCGGTATCCCGGCCTGTGAGCGTGATTGCCTCGGTCGCCACCACAGTCACCGTCCCCGCTCGCCCCGTGGTCGTGGGCAGGGTGGTGTTGGTGCCGATAGTGGCCCCGTCCTTGAGCATGAGCGTGCCCACCTGCACCTCAATCTCCCCGGCGTTACCACTCTCGTCAGGCTGCGCCCTGATGCCTGCGAAATTGCCCATTAGGCTAATGACCGGTGCTTTGACGAATATGCGGCCGCCATCACCGCCGCTATGGGCATTACTGGTCACCCTGCTGTACCCCGCGAGCGTGATCGCCTCGCTGGCTTCCACAGTGATGTTTCCCGCCCGGCCCGTGCCCTCGCTGCTGCTGCTGATGGCGATCCCGTTGTGAGGCTCCTCGGTGAGCGTGAGCGTGAGCGTGCCCGCCTCCACCCGAATGTCTCCGGCGTCGCCCCGACTGCCCGCCAACGCCCGCGCTCGGATCTCTGTCCCGTCCCCTATGAGCGTGAGCGTGCCCACCTGCACCTCGACGCTTCCTCCCCGCCCCGCGCCCTCGGTGCTGGCGTTGATCTTTGCCCCCTCCTTCAGGCTCACCAGCGGCGCTTTGACGACGACCTTGCCGCCATCCCCGCTGCCCCTGGTGCTACTGCCGATCTCGGTCCGCGGGCCGGCGAGCGTGATCGCCTCGGTCGCTATCACGGTCACATTCCCCGCTCCCCCCACGGTCGTGGTGTCGGTGGCGTCGGTGGCAATGTTGGTGATCTTGTCCCTGCCGCTGAGCGTGAGCGTGCCCACCTCCACCCGGATGTCGCCGGCCTTACCACTCCTGGTAGTCGTCGCCCTGATGCCAGCCCCCTCCGTCACGCTCAAGCTTGGCGCCTTGATGACTATCTGGCCACCAGCCCCACTGCTACTAGCATTACTGGTCACCCGGGCCGTGTCCCTGAGCGTGATCGCCTCGGTGGCGACTATGGTCACGGTGCCCCCCTGGCCCTGGCCCCCGTTGCTGTTACTAATGATGGCCGCACCGCTGAGTGCGAGGGTCCCTACCTGCATCTCGATCTCCCCGGCGTTGCCCCGAGGGTCATTACCCTGCGCCCGTGCCTGAATATCAGCCTGATCCTTTAGGCTCACCAGCGGCGCTTTAATGACGACCCGGCCGGCCGCACCGTCACTGCTGGTACTACTGGTCAACCGACTGTCGCCGGTGAGCGTGAGCGCCTCAGTCGCAATCACAGTCACGGTCCCCCCCCGCCCTGCCCCCTGCGTCGAGACATCAAGTTGGCTCCCACCGCCGAGCGTGAGCTTCCCACCCCGCACCTCGATCTCCCCGGCGTTGCGATTCCCCCCACTTCCCACCGTGACCACCGCCCCCTGGGAGAGATCGATCCGGCCCAGGCGCGTAAAGCCTGCCATCCCGAGGTCGGGTGCCGAGGCCACGCCCTCAATCCCTACCTCCCCTGGCGAGGCCACACTGACGAGATGAATGCGCCCGCCCGGGGCTCCCAAGGTGGGGCCAGGATTCGTCAGGTTCATCGAACCGTTTCCCACCAGCGTGATGTCGCCTCCCACCACTGATATGGTTTGCCCTGCGGGGACCTGGAGCGCGCTCCCCTGCATCGTCACCGGCGCTGGTGTGGGACCCAAAAACCCAAAGGCCGCCGGCGCAGCCACCGTCAGCGTGCTCTTCTCGCCTACATGCGCCGAAAAGGTGGCCCCATCCGTGAAGCGCAGAAAGTCGGCCGTACTGACGTGAAACGACCCACTCACCTCCAGACGGGCATTGGAGCCAAACAGCACTCCACTGGGATTGAGCAGAAAGAGATGCGCCCCAGGGATCTCCGAGCGGAGGGTACCATCAATGTCCGAACGCTGCCCACCGGTGACCCGGCTTAAGATAGTGGCAATCCCGGTGGGACCGGTGAAGCTCGCCGTATCGCCTGTCCCCACACTCAAGCGGTCGAAGCTATGGAACAGATTCGGGCCATTCCTTGGCCGCGTGCCGCCCGTAATGGTGTAGAGATTCCCGTTCTGGGTCACAGTCGTGCCGAGGGTGCCATCAGGGGTCAAGGTGGTGCGCATCTGGGCCTGACTCACGGCCAGCCACACCACCAGGAGGAGGCTGCTACTCAGCCACAGGACACGGCCGTGTGGCTGCGGGGGCATGTGCGGATGATGGGTCATAACGGCAGTCCTTTGCCCGGGGCGAGGAACCCTCCAAGCCTGTGAAGATGCCACACGCTGGGATCACAACCAGTTGTTAATCAAGAGAAACGGCGCCCAGAAAAAGGGATCGGCATACGCGGGGTCCTGGAGCAAGGTGCGCTGGGCCTGTTGCAGGGCACGGGCTCTGGAAACCCCTGGGGTCTGGAGTGACCGGTAAAACGCCTCCATGAGGACGGCTGCGGCCTCATCATGCACCAGCCACAACGTGGCTACGGCGCTCCTGGCACCGGCCTGGAGCGCTACCCCGGCTAACCCTAAGGCGGCACGGTCGTCCCCGCTCGCGGTCTCGCACGCACTGAGCGTCAGTAACTCAAGAGGGTGGTCGCGAAACCGGAGGCGACCCACGATCTGTGCCAGGCGCTGTATAGTCAGCTTGCCATGGGCAGTCAAGAGCGACGACTCGGCCGCCTCGGCGGCAAACTGCCCGTGCGCTGCGATATGCACAATGCCAAATGCACCCTGACGCAGCGTCGCGTCGAGACGCTCAGGGCTGAAGTCCTGATCGAGTAGGACGGTGCCGCCATAGAGCCGCTGCACGCGATGGAGTTCCTCCGCCACCCGGGGTAAGGGGGGAAAGCCTGCCACCGCGCTACTCACGCCGGCCGCGAGCACCTGGAACTTGCCCGGCGGCAGCGGCCGTGGGTCGGTGAGCGTCAGGCTCGGCGTGATGGCCAGAGCGTACTTCTCGACAAGGAACTGCTGACCATCGTGGAGCGCGGCGAGGGGTAAGAGGCGGAGCGCTCCGTCGGGCACGAAGATGATCGTCTGGACGTGCCGCGCGGCCATCTCCGCTTCGAAGGGGCGGATCAACCACGTGTACAGGGCCTGCGCATGTTGCAGATACCGTAGGGGGTCGCGGTCGTGCAGGGCATTGCGGAAGATGCGCACACGCTGCTCCAGGTCCGAGCCAGTGACTGGTACCTCCACCCGCTTGATCCCCGTGGGCAGGCTCACCAGCACATCCGTCCGATCCGACAGCAGGATCGGATACACAATCACCGCGTCCGGAGCCACGCGCTCCAGGGCCGTACTGCGCGCCTGGACGGCCGCTACGCATTCGTCCCCAAAATAGTCCCGGAGTTCTGCCGTCTTGAACTGCTCGACTGTGCTCCGTGCCTGGTGCAGATACCATTCATACTGGGGATATACGGCCTCCTGGTCCCGCGTCTCAAGTGCCGCGGCGCGGTGCAGGAAGAGATCTGCCAGCTCGAAATAGAGGGGGCCCCAGGCTGTCCGGAAGCCCGTGGGTGCACGCTCCGACCCACGGAGCAGCGCTGAGCGCATCGACTGGACGGTGGCTAGCGCGCGCTCATAGGCATCCAGGGCAGCAGGGGAGTCGCCGAGCGCCCGGAGCACGCGTCCGCTTTGCCAGTGCCACAGCGCGAGTGATTCGGGCACGTACACCTGCTGGGCCGCCAGGACCGCACGTCGGGTCAGGTTCAGGGCCTCCTGGTAGCGATGCTCCTCTTCGTAGAGGCGTCCCAGGTATCCCCAGGCGTAAGACAGCGCCCGGGGGTCCTGGAGAGTCTGTGCCAGGTCTGCGGCCTCCTGGAAGGCTTTGGCGGCACGGAGCACAAGGGCCGGGTCAGTGGCAGCCAGCCGGTGATAGACCCGGCCGATGAAGAGCAGGTCGTAGGCCGTATCGTGGGAGGACTCTGCCTGTTGCAGGTGCGTCAGGGCGTCGTCCAGCAGCGTCGTGGCGGTGTGGGGCTGGGCGGTGTGTGTCGCCGCCAGGGCCGCATGCGCCAGCGCGCGGGCACGCAGGCCCGCCTGCCGGGCCTGCTGCGCCAGCGCGGCACTGTCGCGATAGACCTCGAGGGCCTCGTGCGGCTGCTGCTGGGCCATGAGCAGATTGCCGCGGGTATGTAAGAGGGTTGCCGTCAGCTCTGCCTGGCCGAGGGCGCGGGCCAGGGTGAGGGCGTCGCTCACGAGCCGTTCGGCCTCCACCACGTTCCCAGTAGCCATGGCCAGATTCCCAAGCTCTCCCAGGATGCGGACCCGCTGCGCCGGCGCGCCGGCCTCCTCGGCCAGCCGCAACGCGGTGCGGAGGCTCTGCACCGCCTGGTCATCGTGACCGAGTGCCGCATAGGCACGGGCCAGATGGGTGAGCGCCAGACTGTGTGCCTGCGGCTGCTTGGTATCTGCGTAGAGGCGGGCGGCCACTTGCCAACTTGTGGCTGCACCCTCGAAGTCCCCCCGCTGGAATGCCGCTTGCCCGTTAGCCATAGCCTGCGCGGGCGCTGGATCGGGCGCCCGGCCCGTCGCACCCCACGCCACGCACACGTATCCTAGAGCACCGAGGACGCTGAAACCACACACGACCGCCACCAGCAACACCTGCCATGGGGTGTCAGGCCATGGGATCTGGCGGCGCTGCCAGGCGTGCGGGATGAGCTGACGCCATGGAATCGTGTGCATACCTTGCTCCCTTCCTCAGGTACAACGCGGCCCCTTGCTGCCCCCGCTGGTGCCCCACCTCTACCGCATGTCTCAGGGAAAGTCAACATCCACAGGGGTCATATCAGGGCCATTGAGTTTTCAGGATAGTACTACACATTGCATGCTCCGGCTCTTATAAAGTTGTAACCGTCTATGAAAAGCTTAATGGCACCCATATGATGCGCCACCTTTGGAGGGCGATATATTACGGCTGGCCGCCGGCGGTCCGCACATCGAAGTCACCCGCCGTGACGATCACGAGTGCCTGCGGATCGAGGTGCTTGCGCACGGCGGCGTTGACCTGTTCTGGTGTCAGGGCCGCGATCTTGTTTTCCACCTCGGCGGTGTACGTCATCGTCCGACCGACGTGGCTCAGGTTGGCGAGCATACGGGCCAGTGCCGCGTCCGAGGCGCGCGCGACCTTCTGGGCTTGCAGGTAGCCATGCTTAGCCTGGGTGAGTTCGTCTGCCGTGACGCCATCGCGGAGCAGCCGGGCCAACTCCTCGGCGATCGCCTGTGCGACCTTGCCGATGTTCTGGGGGTTGCAGATGGCGTTGGTCGTGAGTGTGGCCTGCGGATCGAAGGACGACGCGGAGAAACTTGCGCCGACACCGTAGGAAAGCCCGTCGTGTTGGCGGACGCGTGTGGCGAGCCGCGACGCGAGCGTGCTGCCGCCGTAGATGAAGTTAGCGATCACGAGGGCAGGGTAATCCGGATCATCGTCGCGCAGTGGGAATACCAACCCGGAGGCGTATGTGGCGTTCGCTTTGTCGGGCGTATTGATCTGCTGCTGCACACCTGTCAGCCCAGAGGGCGCTGAGGTCGCAATGCGGGCGTACGGCTTGGTGGCAATCCAGCCGGCAAATGTTGCTTGCAGGATCGGCAGACAGGCGTCAGGGTCGAAATCGCCGACGACCGCCAGTTCCCCCGCCTGCGGGCCGAGATACTCACGGTACAGCTGCGCCACCTGATCGCGCGTCGTGGCCTGCAGACGTGCAAGAGATTCTTCGATTGTTGGTACGTAGCGGACGTCGTCCTGGGGATACGGTGCAAGATGCCGTTGGAGCAGGCGCGCGGCCAGCATGCCGGGATCGGTACGCATCTGCTCCAGGCTGGCAAGCCGGGCACGTTGCATGACCTCGAAAGGCCTAACCGGAAACACCGGTTCGCGCAGCACCTGCCGCAGGATGTCCAGCACGGCCGGCAGCGTGTCGCGTTTGGCCTGAATCGCAAAGCTGACGGCCCCGAGTGTGCCGCCCGTGGCGGGCCCGCCGCGGCCACCCCCTGCCGAGAGCGTGGCCTGGAGTTTGTCCAACTCGTCGCGGATGCGTTGATAGCTCATCTTCTGCGTACCGCGCAGCATCAGGTCCCCCAAGAAGCCGCTCGCGGCCTCGAAGCCTTTGAGGCTCTCCGCGTCGCCGTAGCGCAGGGTCAACGTCAGGTGCACTTCCTCACCGCGTGATGGCTTCGGCAGCAGCATCACCTTGATGCCCTCCGGCAACGCCTGGCGCTGCAGGCGCGCCTCGATGTTGGCCGGGGTCGCGTCGAACAACTCACTCGCGGCGATGGCCGTGCGACCTTGGTAGTCGGCGACGAGGGCCTGCACGTCCGGTGTGTTCGGGATCGCGATGCGTTCGGGCTTGGCAGCGGGGATGAACATGCCGACCGTCCGATTATTGCGCTGCAGATATCGCGCGGCGACGGCCTGCACCGACTCGGGTGTAACCTGTGCGATACGGTCGCGCGCCAGGAAGTACAGCCGCCAGTCGCCCTGGGCGGCCCATTCGCTGAGCGTAATGGCGATCTGGCTCGTGTCCGCTGCAGCCAACTCACGGGCCTTGAGAATCTGCTGCTTGGCGTGCCTGACCTCTTCGGCCGTGACGCCAGTAGCGCCGATCTGTTCAACCTCGTCGAGCATTGTGTCGCGCACGTTGTCCAACACCTGCGGATCGCGGACCGTCGCCTGCATCGTCATCAGACCCGGGTCATGTTGTCCGTGAGCCACCGTGAACACCTGGGTGGCGAGCTGTGTTTCGACCAGCACCTTGTGCAAGCGGCCGGATGGCGGTGTGCTGAGGATGTTGGCGAGTACCCGTAACGGGGCGAAGTCCGCGTGTGGCCCAGCGGGGATATGATAAGCCACGCCCACTGCGCCGCCATCGCCAACACGCCGCAGCGTCACGATCCGCTCGCCGTCCTGCGGGGGTTCCTCAGTGTATGTGGTGTCGAGCTGGCGCTCCGGCCGCGGGATTGCTCCGAAAGACTGCCGAATGAAACCGAGGGCCTGCGCCGCATCGAAGTGCCCGGCGACGACCAGCACGACGTTATCCGGCTGGTAATACTTCTGGTAAAACGCCCGTAGATGTGCGACCGGTACGCGTTCAATGTCGCTGCGGTTGCCGAGGGTCGATTTCCCATAGTTGTGCCACTCGTACGCCGCTGCGGCGATCCGCTTCGAGAGCACGCTGATCGGCGCATTCTCGCTCCGCTCGAACTCGTTCCGCACGACGGTGAACTCCGCGTCCAAGTCTGCTTGCCTGATGGGACTATGCACCAGCCGGTCGGCCTCCAGGTGGATGCAGAACTCCAGGTTCTCATCGCTGGCCGGCACCGTCTCGAAGTAGTTCGTGCGATCCGGGGTCGTGGTGCCGTTGAACCGCGCCCCGCGGTCCTGCAAGGCCTGCGGAATGTTCGGGTGCGTCGGCGTGCCCTTGAACACCATGTGCTCGAGCAGGTGCGCCATACCCGCCTCGCCATAGCCCTCATGCCGCGACCCGACCAGCACGGTCATGTTCACCGTGACGGTCGGGCGCGATTGGTCCGGGAACAGCAGCACGCGCAGGCCATTGTCGAGGTGGTACTCGGTGATGCCCTCAAGCGTGACGACCTTCTGCGGGGCCGGTCGTTCGTCGGCACACACTGTTCGGCTCACGCTGATTAAGATAGCTATGATACTTAGACACCACAGCAAACGGTATGTGGTCATGGCAGACTCCGTTTTCCCCTGTGGGGAGCTTCCCATTTCGGGTATTGTTCCAGCTCGGGCCTGGGAGGATTCGTCCAAGTGGCCTCCCCCAAACCATGCCAGCACTTTGGTTACGTGAATGGGGCATGCAGCCGACTGTGCCGGATCGGCATAAGTCCTGCAACACATCAACCCGGATCGTATAAATGCGTCGGAGGCATCATACTGCCCCTGTGCGGCACCTCTACTTCCGAAATCCGGACTCCTGCGGGTCATACTCAATTTTGAGCACTTTTTCCCCGCCTCCAAAGGTGCCCTGTCCCAGTACATACACCCGGCCCAGCCCTTGTAATGCAGGCGGGTTGCAGTCGCATCTCCGCCGAACTAGAAGGGAATAAACGCTTTGCCGGTGACGCTCGTGCCCTGGTCGGTCGGGGACCCGAGCAGCGAGAGCATTTCGGCTTTGCTCATGCCCTTGTGGATTTGGGCCAGCGGGCTGTTGGCGGGGATTGTCTGTTGTGCCTGCGTTAAATGACAATAGCTCGTTCCCCTAGTACGGAAGGGTAGTGCTCTACATGTCATGCTACGCCCGGCATCCCTCGCACAAATAACCATGACATGCAACATGTTACGAATCAGCGCTGACCAGTCAGCATTCCTTGTGTAGCACTACCTATTGCCCCCTAAGGCGCACGCCGACTCCTCTCGGCGTCCCGGCGTGCGGCAGTGGGCACAAGCCCCGGCCTCTCACTGTCATGCGACGCGTCGACAGCCGCTTACGGGGACAGCATCGTAGCGCCGTGTTCTTACCGTCGGTCCGAAACTAGTCCGCCGAGCGCCGTCCTCTTACTCTTACTTGCCACTGCGTGGAGGCTCGTTCGCTTCACGGGACAGGTAGAGGATCATGATCTTGCCGCCATTGCCGTCATCGACGTAGTTCGCAGTGGCGCTGCTGGGTAACGTCTGGCCTAGCTGGTGCAGCAACAGGGGCATGGCCTTCGCCAGCTCACCCGTATCGTCATCTGCCAGCTCCACCCGACAGGTCTGGGAGCGGCACTCAAGGTCCAATAGGGTATTCTGTACTGTTTCGTCGCTGGCCAGCGCCGCCTGCACAGCCCCCTCTGCCTCGAAGGACCACAAAGGGTTAGCTGGCTCTTGCCGAAAGTTGGTCTCGATCACTTCCATCTGTTTTTGATGATCTCTTTCCGCTTCGGCGCGTGCAGCAGGATCGGTGCGTGGGGCCCTGGCGGGGTCGTCCCCTCTCCCAGGAGCCACGCCCGTTGCCACTCGCCTCTGCGCGTGTATCCATCGCTGCACGGCGGTGATCTCCGTCCTGAGGAGCACTACCTCCTCCCTCAACGCGGCCATTTCCTCATGTTGCGTTCCAGCCGGCTTGTCGCTGCCTGCAACGGCTGACGAGGCCCCGGCCTCGTCCTCAGACGACGTACGCAGTATGTGGGCCTCTGCCTCCTCATCGGACAGCGCACGCTGTACAGGAGCCTCTGCCCCTGGCGCTGGTTGGGGAGGGTGTGCACTCATTATAACGGAAGGCGGCGAGTCGCCAGCCTGATGGATGAGGTAGATCCCGAACGCCAACGCCACTGCAAGGCTCAAGCTCAACACCACACCGAAGGACAGTTTCATAGTCTCCCTTCCCTTCGACAAAATCGTGCAGTCTCTCCCCTTGGGGTGGAGATCCAGATACTGGGTGCCATGGGGATGTGTGCATCTCCGTGGTCGCGGGCGGGGATGAAGGCCCCGCCCGTTATATGCCAGTGCCGAGCCATAGGGAGTAGCACGACGCGGCTTTCCTATCTAACGTAACGGTATCTAGCTCACTGCTCACTCAGATCAACGCCGAGAATAGTTCCACCGGCGTTTCCCGGAATAGTGCAGAGCACACTATAGTCACTCCAGGGAGCGCTCTTGTTGGCGCCAGTGAGGTTGAAAGTGAACTCGTGAAATCCGCTACCTATCCAGGTTTGGGGAGGTGGGGTAGAGATAGAGACAAGCGGTGTGCCACTGACGTTAAAGCTATAGGCCGAGCAAGTGGTCGTCTGCGAGCCAGCGTGTATGACGTCCACGTAAATAAAGGCGCCATTACTATTATTCGTGTCCCGCACCAACGGACAGATGACAGAAGTCGCTGATGGCTTGAGACTCCTGGTCCCGCTGAGCAAGTAATCGATATATGTGACATCTGCAGCGTAGTAGTTTTTGCAGATGATCCCGGAGTGGTTGTGGATCTGTGCAGACACCATGGGTGCAGTAGCCAAAAAGCTGAGCAGGCCTAGGGCCAGTCCGAGACCGTGTGTGATTACTGATTTCATTTCCGTATCTCCATAGACATTCAAAGTATTCGCGCTGTGTTCACTCGTGGGAGTGTACATGCCTCTCTGTTTTACTCAGCATGGAAAACACCAGACGGCGTATCATGGCTCATTACATTTCCATCTCTCCTTTTTGAGGCAAATGTGAGCATCGGGTGTCGCAAAGTCACGGAGTTGCGAGCCTCACGATGTCTGTTTTCAACAATATGTGCCAGAGAATTTCACCTCCTTTCCTCGGTTCTGTCAGATAGCACACCCCTGGGTGGCGCCTTCTCAAGGATAGTGCATCCAAGTGTGAACCCCTGATAGCAGAACCCGTGCAGTTTGAGGCAGAATAGCCGCCTGGGGGAACAGGCATACAGTCGTTGCTGTGGCCCGAGACTCTGTGCTTTTCACCTCAAATTTTGGGGTAGCTGCTTGAACTCCTCACGCCACGCCGCCTGCCGACTGTGGGGTGGTCGGCAGGCTGGGCCGCAGGGGGCCACGCCACATCCGCACACGATCAACGCCAGTGCGGCGCGACAGATGAAGAGCATGTAAAATGGCTCCATCGCGTTGACCTCCTCCCATGGCTTGACAATGTCTAATACAGGAGACAGGGCCAGTGATGCAGAGGCTCTCTGTTCCGGGTGTCACTCGTATGATTCCCTAGGGAGACTTCTGGTGCTTCCCTGGTACCTTTTTCAAAAATTGGACTGGCTTTATGTGCCAACAAAATCAACCTGTTCTGAGAGCAGAATTTTTTTTGAGGGGGAGGAGGTGTCCCACTAGAGGACCTTCAGGGAATACTTTGGTGAGGGCTTTCTGTGGTGATCACGAACTGGAGGTGCAGCCCATAGTCTTGTAAATTGCCCCCTTGCGTCCGGACATGCTTGAGCGGCACACCCCAGTAAAGCTCAAAGCCTGAGCGCAGTGGCAGCGGTGCAGCCAGAGTCGGAGCCCAATGTACTCCTAACCCTATGCTGTAGAGCGTCCGGGAATCAGGGAGGCCAGCTTCGTGTTCCAAGCCATCCCCGCGTCCACGAATGACGCCAGCTCCACCACATCGGCCCAGGAGACACTGCGCATCACAGGTACGCGTGCCTCCACAGAGCCCATGACCCCGTTATCACGCACTAACTGGTTCTCCCGGTATCTACGCACACTGTAGTGCCCACCTACCACAATCTGTTCGAGGGGCAGGAGTGGCGCACTGGCGAGTTGCACGTCCAGGCGCGTGAGTCCCTGCAAGCCCCAGTCGCTGAGGCGCCGCGTCCTCTGGAACTGTCCTAACCAGGCGACGAACCGGCCATCCGGGCACAACCGCCTTGTCTGCTGGTGCTGACTGAGGTATAAGAGGAGCGAGCGTTGTTGGCTCCACGCCTATCTGTAGCATAAGGAAAAAAGGCATGGTATGGCATCCGTTGGTTGCTGCCCTCTTGTTTGGCCTGTTCTATGGCTTGTTCCCTCACACGGCTATTGCAGCGCCGGTAGCGCCCACGACTGCGGCACAGGAGTTCATGACGCAGGGATGGAGTGCATGGCAACGTGGGGCGTTTGAAGATGCGGTACATGCGTGGCTAGCCGCAGCGCAACACTATGAGCAAGCCCGTCAACCACGTGCACAGAGCGATGCGCTGACGCAGCTAGCGCGCGCCTATCAGGCCCTGGGTCAATACCGCAAGGCCGGGCAGAGCCTCTCTTCGGCCTTAGAGCTGGCTCGGAAATCTGGGGACCGTGTCCAGGTCGCCACCGTGTTGGGGAGCCTAGGGGGAACCTACTTTGTCAGTGGCTCTCTTGATGCCGCCCAGCAAGCGCTGCAGGAAGGCTTGCGTCTGGCGCGCGAGCTCGGCAATACTGCACTTATGGCCTCCCTGTTGAACGATCTGGGGAACGTCTTCACGTCACAGAACAAGTACGCAGAAGCACTCGACGCGTATGGGGAGAGTGTGCGGGTTGCTGAGCAGCATGATCGGGCTCTGGCGGTGCG
>Ga0114129_10008522_pt1 | contig 14615 bp, 8 predicted proteins | sample RhiMetdeltSRZDD1_FD_80071 | JGI IMG/M metagenome (GOLD analysis project Ga0114129, IMG submission 80071) | Populus rhizosphere microbial communities from Tennessee, USA - Rhizosphere MetaG P. deltoides SRZDD1 (version 2) (version 2) | ecosystem: Host-associated > Plants > Roots > Rhizosphere >... | reverse complement strand
GTCGAACGGCGACGGCGTCTACAAGTCGACCGACGCCGGCAAGACCTGGCAGCACGTCGGCCTCGAGAAGGGCGGCCTGATCGGCCGCATCCGCATCCACCCGCAGAATCCCGATCTCGCGTACGCCGCCGTCCTCGGCAACATCTTTGGACCGAATCCCGAGCGCGGCGTCTTTCGCACCAAAGACGGCGGCAAGAGCTGGGAGCAGGTGCTGAAGATCGGCGAGAACACCGGCACGATCGACATCGCGATGGACGCGAAGAACCCGGGCACGCTCTTCGCCGCGATGTGGACCGCGCGCCGCACGCCGTGGTCGATCGACTCCGGCAGCATGAACGACGGGCTGTTCCGATCGACCGACGGCGGCGACCACTGGCAGAAGCTCGCCGGCGGCCTGCCGTCGAACGTGATGATCGGCAAGATCGGCGTGTCGGTGTCGCTGGTCAACCCGAAGCGGGTCTACGCACTGATCGAAGCGGCCAAGGATCAGGGCGGCGTCTACCGATCCGATGACGGCGGCGACACGTGGACGCGAACCTACGCCGGCCGCAACCTGCAGCAGCGCGCCTTCTACTACACGAAGATCTACGCGGATCCGATCGAGCCCGACACGGTGTACGCGCTGAACACCGGCGCGTACAAGTCGACCGACGGCGGCAAGACCTTCCAGAGCGCCGGCATCCAGGCGCACGGCGATCACCACGATCTCTGGATCAACCCGACGAACAACAAGGCGATCGTCAACGGCAACGACGGCGGCGCGACGGTGTCGCTCGACGGCCGGACCTGGTCGCCGCAGCAGAACCAGCCGACGGCGGAGATCTACCGGCTCGAGGTCGACAAGCGCTGGCCCTACTACGTCTACGGCGCGCAGCAGGACAGCAGCACGATCGCCGTCCCGAGCTCGAACGCCGGCGAGACCTACGGCGTCGGCGGCGGCGAGAGCGGCTACATCGCCGTCGATCCGCGCAACTACAACCTTATTTACGCGGGGAACTACGGCGGCACCATCTCCCGCCTGGACCGTTACAACGGGATTGCGGAAAACGTCCGCGTCTATCCAGACGAAGAAACCGGCCAGCGCGCGGCCGACATGAAGTACCGCTTCCAGTGGAACGCGCCGATTCGCATCTCGCCGCACAACCACGACATCGTCTACACGACGTCGCAGCACGTGCACCGGACGAAAGACGGCGGACAGACGTGGGAGATCATCAGCCCTGACCTGACGCGCAACGACAAGACCAAGCAGGACTTCTCCGGCGTCAACGGCGTCACGCGCGACGACACGGGCGTCGAGGTCTACTCGGTCGTGTTCGCGTTCGAGGAATCACCGGTCACGCCGGGACTCCTCTGGGCCGGCAGCGACGACGGCCTGCTGCACCTGTCGCGCGACAACGGCAGGACCTGGGACAAGATCACGCCGACGGGTCTGCCCGAATTCAGCACCATCAACGCGATCGACCTGTCGCCGGCCAGTGCGGGCCACGCGATCGTCACCGCCTATCGGTACATGCTCGACGACTTCACGCCGTACGCATACGAGACGAGCGACTACGGGAAGACCTGGAAGCGGATCGCCGACGGCGCCAACGGGATCCCGAAGGGGCATTTCCTCCGCGTCGTGCGCGAGGATCCCGATCGTCCGGGTCTGCTGTACGGCGGCACCGAGTACGGCATGTACATCTCGTTCGACGACGGCGGACACTGGCAGCGGTTCCAGAACAATCTGCCGGCTGCGCCGATCATGGACCTGAAAGTGCATCGCCGCGATTTGATCGTCGCGACCGAGGGTCGCGCGTTCTGGATTCTCGAGGGCCTGCCCGTGCTGCAGCAGCTGAAGGCGGGGATGGAAAGCCAGGCGGGCGTCCTGTTCAAGCCGTCCGACGCGTATCGACAGGGCGGCGCGCTGCCGACCTTTTATTACTGGCTGAAGGATCGACCGGCGTCGCCCGTGACGCTGCAGGTGACGGACGCGTCCGGCACTGTCGTGTACTCGGCGAGCGGCCAGCCGGGCGCGGGCGTCGCGCAGCCGCCGTCGCCGATTCCGCAAGCGGCGGGACGCGGACGCGGCGCGTTCTTCACCGAAGAAGGCGCGCCTCCGGAGGCGGGTGAGGGCGGGCGCGCCGGCGCCTGGCGCGGTCGCGGTGCCGCCGCCGGCCGTGGCGGCGGACCGGTCGTGAGCGCGCACGAAGGGCTGAACCGCACGGTGTGGAACGCGCGACTGCGGGAGTCGCCGTTCACGATTCCCGAGCGCATCGTCATGTGGGGGGTCGGCGGCTTCGGACGCGGCGGCGGGGGCGGACCGAAGGCGGCGCCGGCGGCTTACACGGTCAAGGTCACGTCGGGGGCGTGGTCGGATTCGCAGACCTTCCGGCTGAGCACCGATCCGCGGCTGCCCTTCATGACGGAAGCGGAAGGTGCCGAGCAGCTGCAGCTGACGCTCGAGGTCGGCCGGCAGATCAAGCAGCTGTACGATACGCTCGCCACGATTCGCGATGTGAAGAAGCAGGCGGCCGACAGCGCCGCCAAAGCGGATGCGCGATCGCGGATGGAAGCCGCGGCGAAGACGCTGACCGAGAAGCTGGTCGCCGTCGAAGGCGATATCACGCAGCTGCAGGGCGAAGGGGTACAGGACGTGCTGAACTTCCCCGGCCGGCTCGACAACCAGTGGGTCGCGCTGTACGCCAACCTGTCGAACAGCGAGCGCAAGGTCAACGCCGGCGTGAAGGAGCGGCTCGCGGACCTGAAGCCGCAGACCGAGGCGCTGCTGCGGCGCGCGGCGAAGTCGCTCGAGGACGACGTCGCGGTCTTCAATGCCGCCGCGAAGCGCGCGCGCGTGCCCGAGGTCGTCGTCAAGCAGTAGCGCGAGGCTTTAGCCGAGCGGAACATGTACAAATCTCTCATCTTTACGATCATCGCCGTCGCCGTCGCCCTGTTCGCGCAGACGCGCGCGCCTGCGACCGTCGACCTCGCGCAGGTGGACAAGATCTTCGCCCGCTGGAACGCGTCCATGCCCGGCTGCGCGGTCGGCGTCGCCGTCGACGGGAAGCCGGAGCTCGCGAAGGCGTACGGCATGGCCGATCTCGAGCGCGACGTGAAGAACACCCCGGAGACCATCTTCGAGGCGGGCTCGGTCTCCAAGCAGTTCACCGCCGCGTCGGTGCTGCTGCTGGCGCGCGACGGCAAGCTGTCGCTCGACGATCCCGTGCGGAAGTACATCCCGGAATTGCCGGATTATGGGGAGCCCCTCAGAATCCGCCACATGCTCACGCACACGAGCGGCCTGCGCGACTGGGGGAACATCGAAGCGATCGCCGGCTGGCCGCGCACCTCGCGCGTCTACACCCACGCGCACGTCCTCGAGATCGTCGCCAGGCAGAAATCGCTCAACTTCCCGCCCGGCACGCGCTGGTCGTACAGCAACAGCGGCTACAACCTCTCGGCGATTCTCGTCTCGCGCGTCAGCGGGATGCCGTTCGCGGAGTTCACGCGGCAGCGTCTGTTCGTCCCGCTCGGCCTGACGCACACCTCCTGGCGCGACGACCACACGCGAATCGTCAGGAACCGCGCGATCGCCTACAACGACGCGCGCGACGGGTTGCACATCGAGATGCCGTTCGAGAACGTCCACGGCAACGGCGGCCTGCTGACGACGGTCGGCGATCTGCTGACGTGGAGCGGGCACTACGACACGCCGCGAGCCGAGGATCGCGCGATCGTCGCCGAGCAGCAGGAGCCGGGGAGGTTCAGCGACGGCCGCGCGCACGAGTATGGCCTCGGCTTGTACGTGCGCCGCTACAAAGGCGTCCGCCAGGTGGATCACAGCGGATCGACGGCGGGCTATCGCGCCGACCTCGCGCGGTATCCGGATCAGTACCTGTCGGTCGCCGTCCTCTGCAACGCGAGCAGCGCGCAGGCGACGCAGTACGGCCGCGCGGTTGCCGATCTGTATCTCGGCGATCGGATAACGGCGACCGGCGCGCCGCAGTCGGCCTATGCCGCGAGCGAGGCGGACCTTGCCGCCGCCGCAGGCGTGTATCGGAATGCCGGCCGCGGCACGGCGGTCACCGTGACGCGCGATCAGAGCGGGTTGAGCGCGGGACGCGGTCAGCGGCTCGTGCCGATGTCCGCGACGCGCTTCGTCACCGCGTCGGGCCAGACCTGGGAGCTGAACGGCCGCGGCACCCGCATCACCGACGCGTTCGGCCGCGTCGACACGCTGGAGCGCACCGCAACGCCGAAGCCGACGGCCGACGAGCTGAGGCCGCTCGCCGGCGTCTACGCGAGCGACGAAGCCGAGACGATGCTCACCGTCGCCGTCGAAGGCGACGCGCTCGTGATCAAGCGCCGCCCGGACACGACGTTCAGGCTCACGCCACTCTATCCGGACGCGTTCGCCGCGGCCCAACTTGGGACGATCGTGTTTCGCCGCGACGGCGGCGGACGGGTGAACGCGTTGAGCGTGATCGAGGATCGCGTGTGGGATCTGCGCTTCGCGCGGCAGCCGGCGCGCGCTACGGGATCTCAATAATGAGACAGACATTGGTCACGTTGGCATGCTGCGCCGCGCTCGCCACGGTCGCGGCCGCGCAGACGGCGCGTGAAGGCCGGCTCCTGCTCACGGTCATCGATCCCAGCGGGCTCATCGTGCCGGGCGCCGTGGTCACCATCGCGGGTGCCGACGCCGCGCCGCTGCCGTCCGCGACCACCGGCCCGAAAGGCGTGGCCACGGTCGAGCATCTCCCGCAGGGCGTGTACTCGGTTCGCGCCGAATACCCCGGCTTCGAGAACGGCACGCTGAAGGACGTCCGAATTCGCCCCGGCGACAACAAGCATGTCCTCGTGCTCGCGCTGCAGAAGCTGCAGGATTCGGTCACCGTCGCGCGCGACGCGCAGGCGGTCGCCGCCGATCGGCGCAGCGCCGGCGTCGCGGCGCTGACGAAGGAAGAGATCGAGGCGCTCTCCGACGATCCCGACGAGATGCTGCAGCAGCTGCTCGACATGGCGAGCGCGAACGCGATCATCAAGGTCGACAGTTTTCTGGGCGCGCCGCTGCCGCCGAAAGCGCAGATCAAGTCGATCCACATCGTCCGCGACGCGTTCGCCGCGGAGAACCATTCGTCCGAGTCGGACCACATCGAGATCATCACGCAGCCCGGCGTCGGGCCGCTGCGGGGCGGGTTCAACTCGCGCTTTCGCGACGGATCGATGAGCGCGAAGAGCCCGTTCACGCCGACGAAGGGGCCCGAGCGGACGCAGAACTACGAGGGCCGGATCGGCGGAACGTTCGCGAAGAACAAGAGCTCGTTCTCGATCTCGGGCGGCGCGCGCAAGTCGTTCGACACCCCGATCGTCAACGTCGCGCTGCCGGGCGGCGGGACGCGGTCGGAGGTCCTCGACCTGCGGCGGCCGAACGACAACTGGCGGCTGCACGGTCTGGTCGACTACGCGCTCACGCGCGATCAGACGCTCCGGTTCGGGTTCGAGGAATCGAGGACGACGCGGCGGAACCTCGGGGTCGGCGCGTTCGATCTCGCGGAGCGTGCGTTTTCGACCGAATCGCGCAGCCACGAGGTTCGCGTGCAGGAAGTGGGGCCGATCGGCCGCCGGATGTTCATGAACACGCGCCTGCAGCTCAGCTGGTCGGACTCGGTCTCGCAGTCCGCCCTTGAAGCGCCTACGATCCGCATCAACGACGCGTCGACGAGCGGCGGCGCGCAGGTGTCCGGCGGGCGCCACGCCCGCGACATCGAGCTCGGGTCCGACGTCGACTACATCCGCGGGCTGCATACGGTGCGCTTCGGCGCGCTCGTCGAGGGCGGCCGCTTCCGATCCGACGATGCGTCGAACTATCTGGGCACGTACGTGTTCACCAGCATGGCCGCGTTCGAGGCGCGCCAGCCGGCGGCCTACACGCGCCGCATCGGCAATCCGTTGATCGAGTACTGGAATTTCGAGACCGCGGCGTACGTCCAGGACGACATCCGCGTGCGCAAGACCCTCACGCTCAGTCCGGGGATTCGCTACGAGGCGCAGACGCACCTGCACGACTACAACAACGTCGGTCCAAGGTTCGGCATCACGTGGGCGCCGCGCAAGAGCGGCACCACGACGCTCCGCGGCAGCTGGGGCATCTTCTACAACTGGCTGAACCAGGGCATCTACGAGCAGACGCTGCGCGTCGACGGCTTCCGCCAGCGAGAGGTGAACATCGTCAGCCCGGCGTATCCGGACCCGGGCTCGGCCGGAACGGTGTCGGCCGTGAACCGGTATCTCCTCGGCGACGATCTCGGCATGGTGAGGACGATGCGGGTGAGCGCCGGGATCGATCAGACGATCGCGCCGCGCGTCCGGGCGAGCCTCGGCTACAGCAACATACGCGGCATCGGGTACTTCCGCGGGTCGAACCTGAACGCGCCGCTCGGCGGCGTGCGGCCGGACCCGACGTTTGCCAACGTGATCGAAGTCGTCGCCGACGCGCGCCTGCACGCGCAGACGCTCTCGGCGAGCCTGAACGTGAACTTCGCCGCGCCCGGACGCGCCGCGGCCGTCCCGCGCTGGAACTGGCGGCGCACGACGATTCGCGTGAGCTACTGGCTGTCCAGGGCGCTCAACGAGAGCGACGGCGCGTTCTGGGTGCCCCCCACCGGCACGCTGGCGACCGAGTGGGGGCCCTCGCCGGGCGATCGCCGCCACCGCGGCGCGATCACGCTCAATACGCAGGCGCTGAAGAACCTGAACGCGTCGTTCAACCTCGCCACGACGAGCGGCAACCCGTACACGATCACGACCGGCCTCGACGACAACGGCGACTCGATCTTCAACGACCGGCCGATCGGCATCGGCCGCAACACGGTGCGGACCGCCGGCCAGTGGACGTGGAACGCGAACATGTCGTACGGCATTCCGATCGGGCTCGCGGCGCGGCCCGCCCAGGAGCACGGCGATCGCGCCATCGACCGCGGTCAGGGGCCGCAGCGCTACCGGCTCGCGTTCAACGTCTCGATCACGAACCTGACCAATCACGCGAACTACACCGGCTACAGCGGCGTGATGACGTCGCCGTTCTTCGAGGCGCCGACGGCGGTCGCGAATCCGCGGAAGATCGACTTCGGGCTGGGGTTCAGCTTCTGACGCGTCGAAACACGACATGCATTGGCAGATCTTTCGTGCGTTGTCAGCCGCCGCCATCGCGGTCGCCGTCGTCCACGCCCAGCCTCAGAATCCAGGCGCGATCACCAACTTCATCAAGCTCGACGCGCCCGTCATCGCGCTCACCAACGCGCGCGTGATCGACGGCACCGGCGCGCCGCCGCGGGCCGGCCAGACGCTCGTCGTCCGCAACGGCGACATCGCCGAGATCGGCGACGCGTCGCGCGTGAAGCCGCCCGAGGGCGCGACGATGATCGATCTCTCCGGCAAGAGCGTGATCCCCGGCCTGGTGATGGTGCACGAACATTTGTATTACCCCACCGGTCCCGGCATCTACGGGCAGCTCGGCGAGAGCTTCACGCGGCTCTACCTCGCCGGCGGCGTGACGACGATGAGGACAGGCGGCAACACCAACGGCGTCATGGACCTGAAGCTGAAGAAGCTGATCGACGAAGGTCAGAAGGCCGGACCGGCGATCGACGCGACCGCGCCGTACCTCAACGGGCCGAGCAACACGCTGCAGATGCACGTGCTGAAGGACGCCGACGACGCCCGTCGGCAGGTGGCGTATTGGGCGGAGATGGGCGCCACGTCGTTCAAGGCGTACATGCAGATCACGCGCGCCGAGCTCGGCGCGGCGATCGACGAGGCGCACAAGCGCGGGCTCAAGATCACGGGTCACCTGTGCTCGGTGACCTACGCCGAGGCGGCCGCTCTCGGCATCGACGATCTCGAGCACGGCTTCCTGGCGTCGACCGACTTCGTCGCCGACAAGCAGCCGGACGTCTGTCCCGGCCAGGCGGCCGGCCAGCGCGCGATCGCGGCCCTCGACGAGAACGGCGCGCCGTTCAAGGGGCTGGTGAAGACCCTCGTCGACAAGCGGGTCGCGCTCACGTCGACGATGACCGTCTTCGAGACGTTCACGCCGGGCCGGCCGATGCCGCGCGGGCTGGACGTGCTGCTGCCGGAGCTGAAACAGCAGTTCGAGCAGGCGTTCGCGCGGACGGCGCGCAACGAGCAGTCGCTTTACAAGACGCTCCTGCCGAAAGGCATGGCGCTCGAGCGCGCGTTCGCACGAGCCGGCGGCCTGCTGATCGCCGGCACGGATCCGACCGGCAGCGGCGGCGTGATTCCCGGCTACTCGAACCAGCGGCAGATCGAGCTGCTCGTCGAGGAAGGATTCACGCCGGTCGAGGCGATCGTCATCGGCACGCTGAACGGCGCGAGATATCTCGGACGCGACGCGCGCGTCGGATCGATCGCGATCGGCAAGCAGGCCGATCTCGTCGTCGTCGACGGCGATCCGTCGGCGAACGTCGAGGACATCCGGAACGTCGAGACGGTGTTCAGGAAAGGCGTCGGGTACGACCCCGCGAAACTGATCGAGTCGGTGAAAGGCAGGGTAGGGCTGTGGTGAAGCGCATCGCGCTCGTGCTGGTCTGCGCGCTGGGGACGATCGGTTCGGCCGGCGGGTCGATGGGCGCGCGGCCGCAGCCGCCGGTTCAGCAGCTGCGCGTCGCGCTGCAGCCGCTCGCGCAGCAGGTCCGCCGCCTCGACAACGCGCTCACCGCCCTCGGCCAGCCGCTCGGCGCGGACGATCGCCGCGCGATAGACGAGGCGATCGGCACGGCCGACGAAGAAGAGGGCGCCCTCAAGCTCCAGCGCGCGCTCGATCGGTACGCGCTTGCCGTCGTGCGCATCAATCCCGAGAGCCGCGTCAGCGTCGAGCAGGGGCCCGCCAAACCCGAGCTGGTCGAAGGCGGCACGCGCCTCTTCCTCGTGAAGGTGTTGAACGAGGCGAACGTGACCGCGCCGCTGCGGGTCGAGAGCCCGAACAGCGGGAACGTGTACGTCCGCTCCGATGGATCGGCCGAGCCGCCGCGCGTCGTCACGACGAGCGAGGTCCGCGATCGATGGGCGACGGTGTCGATCTACGACAAGCCGCCGCTGCCGCGCCGGCTGACCGGCCTGACCGTCGAATACGTCATCCTCGAGGTGTTCAGCCGCGATCGCGGCCAGCGGTCCGCGCAGATTGCGTTCAACGTCGGCGCGGGCAGTCAGGACATCGGCTCCCGCAACGACATCGCGGTGCTGTTCACCGCGCTGCCCGCGCGCGACGTGACCGTGCGCCTCCACGACGAGAAAGGCGCGCCGGCCGTCGCGTCGCTGGTGATTCGCGACCGTCTCGATCGCCTCTATCCCAACCCGTCGAAGCGGCTCGCGCCCGATTTTCCGTTCCAGCCGCAGGTCTATCGCGGCGACGGCGAGATCCTGCGGCTGCCCGACGGCGACTACACGATCGTCGCGGGCGCGGGACCCGAGTACGTGTCGGAGACGCGCCAGGTGCGCGTCGGCGCGAGCGGTCCGCGCGAGATCGCGTTCACGCTGCAGCGCTGGGTCGATCCCGCGGCGCGGCGCTGGTACTCGGGCGATCATCACGTCCACGCCGCCGGCTGCTCGCACTATCAGAACCCGACCGAGGGCGTGCTGCCCGAAGACATGATCCGGCAGATCCAGGGCGAGGCGCTGAATCTCGGTTCGGTCCTGACGTGGGGACCCTGCTACTACTATCAGAAGCAATTCTTCACGGGACAGGACAACCCGCTGTCCAAGCCGGGCCGCCTGATGCACTATGACCTCGAGGTGTCCGGCTTTCCGTCGAGCCATGCCGGCCACCTGGTGCTGCTCGGCCTCAAGGATCAGGACTACCCCAAGACGCATCGGATCGAGGACTGGCCGTCGTGGGATCTGCCGATCCTGCAGTGGGCGAAGTCGCAGGGCGCGGTCGTCGGCTTCGCGCATTCCGGATGGGGCCTCGACGTCTCTGACCGATCAATCCCGAGCTTCGACATGCCGGCGTTCGACGGCATCGGCGCGAACGAGTACATCGTCGACGTGACGCATCCGGGCGCGGTCGATTTCATCTCGACCGTCAGCACGCCGCCGGTGGCCGAGCTGAGCATCTGGTACCACACGCTGAACGTCGGCTTCCGCACGCGGATCAGCGGCGAGACCGATTTTCCCTGCATCTACGACAGCCGCGTCGGCGTCGGCCGCACGTACGCGTACGGCGATCGATCGGTCAGCTTCGATCGGTGGCTGAGCGGGCTCGCCGCCGGACGCAGCTACGTCTCCGATGGCAGGAGTCATCTGTTCGACTTCACCGTGGGCGGCGTCGCGTCCGGCCAGGGCGCGAGCGAGTTGAAGCTGTCGACGCCGGGAACGGTTCACGCGCAGGTCACGGTCGCGGCGATGCTGCCGCCGGCGCCGGACGAGGCCATCCGATCGCGCGCACCGGATCAGAAGCCGTACTGGGACATCGAGCGCGCGCGGATCGGCGGCTCGCGCGACGTGCCGGTCGAGCTCGTCGTCAACGGCGTGGCGGTCGCGACGAAGCCGGTCGCCGCCGACGGCCAGCCGCACGACGTCGCCTTCGACCTAGCGATCGAGAAGAGCAGCTGGGTCGCCGTTCGCATCCTCCCCTCGTCTCACACGAATCCGGTATTCGTCGTCGTTGGCGATCGGCCGATTCGCGCCTCGCGCCGGAGCGCGCAGTGGTGCCTGACCGCGGTCAACCAGTGCTGGACGCAGAAGGCGGCGAGGATTCGTCAGTCCGACCTCGCGGCGGCGAAAGCCGCCTACGATCACGCGCGCGACGTCTACAAGCGGCTCATCGCCGAATCGCAGTGACGTCGCCGCGGCGTCAGTGGCTCAAGACGAGGAAGGGATCGATCGGCTGGCCCTGCCACCAGCGGCGATCCGCGGTCAGCGCGAACACCGCGAAATGCAGGTGCGGCGTTCCCGGCGGCGCGTTGCCCGACGTGCCCACGTAGCCGAGCACGTCGCCGCGCGCGATGCGCTGGCCTTCGCGCAGGCCGTCCGCGTAGCGCTCGAGGTGCGCGTAGTAGTAGACGAATCGCTGGCCGGGATCGAACTCGTAGACGGTGGTGCCGCCGGCCTTGCTGAAGAACAGCTTCGCGATCGTGCCGTCCTCCACCGCGTGAATCGGCGTGTTGCGCGGCGCCAGGATGTCGACGGCTTCGTGCGCGCGTCCGTCGCGCGACTCGGCGAACATGCCTTTGAGCCGGCTCACGTCGATGCTGTCGATCGGCAGCCGGAGATCCCTGCGGCGCAGATCCTCGATCGCCGCCAGACCCGGCGGCGCGGCGCCGATCGTCGGCTCGCCGGTCGTCGACACCGTGCGATCGCTGACGGTCGGCGCGTTCCCGGCTGACGCGGGGGACCCGATCGCCTCCGCGCCCGGTCGACTGGACGCGTCGGCGTGCCATCCGACCGGCAGCGGCGGCCCCTTGTCGCGCAGCAGCCAGCCGCAGACGCAACCGGCCACGAAGCACGCGACCAGCGCCGCGTAGATCGACCGCCGGCGCGCACGCGGCCGATGCTTCACCGGAACAACACGGGCGTCCCCGGCTTGACGAGCGAGGCGACGCGCGCCGCGTCCCAGTTGGTCAGCCGCACGCACCCGTGCGACTGCGTGTATCCGATGCGCGAAGGCTCGGGCGTGCCGTGAATCCCGTAGTGCTCGACGCTCACGCCGATCCAGACGACGCCGACGGGATTGTTGGGCCCGGCTTTGATCGTGGCCTTCGAGTGCGACGGGTTCGCGTCCCAGAACAGCGCCGGGTTGTAGTGGAACACCGGATGCCAGTCGACCGACGTCACCTTCCAGTCGCCGACCGGCAGCGGATCGTGCTCGCTGCCCGTCGTCACCGGCGCGAAGTAGACGGTGGATCCGTCGGCGCCGAGCAGCCGCAGCGCCGATTCCTGTTTGCTGACCTGGATCCGCAGGTCGGGCGGCGCAGAATCTTTGGGCGGCCTGGCGTCAGGATCGAACGGCTGCACGGCCGGCACTTTGATCGATTCGCTGGCCGCGACCTTCATGCGAGGGTTGAGGTGCTGCAGCCACGCCGGCGACGTGTGAAACCGCTCGGCGATCTCCTCGAGCGGTGACGTGTAGGCGAGCGCGGGCAGCGATGCCTGCCTTTCGAGATCGCGCGGAATCGCCTTCTCGAACGGACCCTTCATATCCTCGGGCGAGATTTGGTACGCCGTAGTCAAATCGCCGGCCGAGTCGCCGCCGAGCGCGTGCCACAGGTTGCAGTCGGGCTCGCCGGTCGCGGGCAGTCGCCTGGCCCCCTGCGCCGCGGCAACGGCGTGTGAGAAGTTGGCGCCCAGCTTGCCGTCGATTTCGCCGGGCGAGAAACCCTGGCGATCCAAGAGTACCTGGAACGCGAACGGATCGCCACACGGCAGGACGACGGCCTGCCGCGCCGGCGTCGGTCTGGGTTTGGACGTGACGCGATGCGCGGGCCGATGCTGGCCGGCGACCGCGATCGTAAGAAGCGCGGCGAACAGCTGTGCTTTCATATCCATCCTTGAACGTGCATGAGCCGGGCCAGCTGACGTACGCTGATGACCTTGACGGAACAGCTCGTCAACACGCGAGTTTCAGCCGTCGTTTCGATCGCGCGTGACGCCGCCGCCGCTCAGCGCTCCGCGACCGCGCTCGAGGACGGCGACGTGCTGCTGGTCACCGATGCGGCCTTCGACGCGGACGCATCCGAGCGCGAGCTGTTCACGCCGGCCATCGCCGGCTCGTCGAAGAACGTGAGCTACGATCCGGCGGCGCGGCGCGTCGACGGCAGCGCGGCGAGCGGCCGCGCGCTCGATGTGCTGGCCGCGATGCTGGCGCGCTTCAGCGACGGCGCGCGCGCGCTGGTGGACGAATTGCTGCCGCGCTATCGCGGCCGCATCGCGAGACGACGGGCGAGCTTCCGCCCGGTCGAGATCGCTGGCCGCGCGACGTCGTGGCGCAAGGACGACACGCGGCTGCACATCGACGCGTTTCCCGCCTCGCCCGTGCAGGGCCGCCGGATCCTGCGTGTCTTCACGAACGTGAACCCCGCCGGCCGGCCGCGCGTCTGGCGCATCGGCGGCCGCTTCGAGGCCATCGCCGAACGCTTCGCGCCGTGTCTGCGCGCGCCGATGCCCGGTTCGGCGTCGCTGCTGCACTGGCTGCACGTGACGAAGAGTCGCCGGACGCCGTACGACGCGCTGATGCTCCAGCTGCACGATCGGATGAAAGAGGACGCCGCGTTTCAGCGCGACTCGCCTCAGACGACCGTCGACTTCGCGCCGGGGTCGACCTGGATCGCGTTCACCGATCAGGTGGCGCACGCGGCGATGGCGGGGCAGTATCAGCTCGAGCAGACATTTCTGCTGCCGGTCGACGCGATGGAAGACCAGGCTCGCGCGCCGCTGCGGATCCTGGAGCGGCTGAAAGGGCGCGTGCTGGCGTGAACGCGGCCGGAACGCCTGCTTCACTGCGCGCCGAGATCGCTCGTCACGAACCGGACGATTGCCTCGAGCAGCGCGTCGCGCGGGAAACGATTGTGGTCGATCGACTTGTGCGGGTGCGGCGATTCCTCGAAGGGCAGCGCGATCGCCCAGTGATCGGCGCGCGCCGCGCCGAGATACTTCGCGCCGGGCAGCACGGCTTCCCATCCGATCACCTGACCGTCCTGCTCGCGCGCGTAGACGCTGAGCCGCTTCCACGTCGGGCGCAGCAGCGACGAGGTGTCCTGGAACGTGCTGATGCCGACGACCGAATAGCCGGGCACGGGCATCGGCGTCCCGCGCAGCGACGCCTGCCGCACCTCGCGCATCAGGCTGTGGAGGCCGTCCGACACGTTGCCCGGACAGCCCGGCGCAATCCACGGCTGGCTCGCCTGCATCAGGGCGCGGAAATCGTCCGGCAGCCATGACCCGCCAACCACGCCGGCGACCGTGACGATGGCCGCAATCTTGTCCTTCGGCGCGTCGAGTGTATGCAGAGCCTCGACGAGATCCGCGGTGCCCTTGCTGTAGCCGACGAGCACGTACTTGCGCGTCTTGTCCGCCGCCCAGCCCTCGTCTACGTGCTTGGCGATCGATTTGCCGTTTTCCTCGCTCGGTCCGAACGGCGCGACCGCGAAGTACTCGACGCTCACCTGATGCGCGTCCTTCAGGTGCGCGATGCTGGTGCTGAAGGCCTTCACGTCCTTCAGGCATTCGCTGCCGAACCCCGGCACCAGCATGAAGCGGTACGGCGTGGTCAGGGCAGCCGGCACCTGGCCGCCGGCCTCCGTCGTCTCGAGGTATTTGTCGCAGGTGCCCCACGGCTTGCCGCCCGGGTCCTTGAGATGCGACAGCGTCGAGCAGAAGACGCGCGCGAACTCGCGCGTCTTGTTGTGCTCGGCATCGACCGGCGTCAGCGCCGCGGGCATCACCGTGTAGGTGATCGGCGCGATACCGCCGCACGCGGCGGCCGCCGCGATTGCGGCGGCAACGAACAATCGTTTCACGCCATCATTTTAGGATGGTTGCCTTCACTTCGACGGTCACCCGCCGATCGCTCACGGGATCCGCCGATTGCGCGATGATGACCGGCTTGCCGCTTT
>Ga0114129_10008520_pt1 | contig 14616 bp, 10 predicted proteins | sample RhiMetdeltSRZDD1_FD_80071 | JGI IMG/M metagenome (GOLD analysis project Ga0114129, IMG submission 80071) | Populus rhizosphere microbial communities from Tennessee, USA - Rhizosphere MetaG P. deltoides SRZDD1 (version 2) (version 2) | ecosystem: Host-associated > Plants > Roots > Rhizosphere >... | reverse complement strand
GCCTGCGGCGCCAGCGGCGCCGCCGAACGGGCCGCCGCCCGGCGGGCCGGCGCCAAAGACACCGGGACCGCCCGGACCACCCGGTCCGCCGCGGCCAAGGTTGCCGAGCGTGATGCGGCCTACGGCGTTGACGTAGTAGTCGCCCGGCATCAGGCCCCAGACGCGATACTGACCCTTGTCATCGGTCTGCCCGGTGCCGACCGGAACGAGCCGACGATCGCCCTGCATGTACTCGTACCGAAGGACGCGGACAACAGCGCCGATCATCGGCTCGCCGTCCTCGTCGACAATCCGGCCGGCAATCACGCCGCCGCGCGGCAGCGCGAAGTCGATGCCCTTCAACTGCTGACCGTCGGCGAGCTGGAGCGGCGTGCCCGCCATCAGCGGACGCCGCTGGCCATACGACAGGGCGATGTAGCCGGTCTTCGAGACGTTGACGCTGTAGCGGCCGGCCGGCAGCTCGCCGATCTGAAACACGCCGTTCTCGTCGGTCAGCGCCGCGCGGCCGCCGGGGAGCTCGGGCGCCGAGACGAACACCCGCGCGCGCTTGACCGGACGTCCGCCTTCAGTGGTCAGCACCCGGCCGGACAGGCTCCCGGTCGCCGGCGCCGCCGGCTGCGCGGACGTGTCGCGCGCGGGCTGCTGCGGCTGGTTCGGCCGCTGCGTGCTCTGCTGCTGCGCCGCCACGGATGCGGCCATGAGAAGCGCGACGATCGAGGTGCGCATACGTTCCTTTTTAGATCACTTCCGGATGCCGCGGGTTGATTGTCATCGTTTTTTCAAGATGAACGCGATCCACTCGTCTTCGCAGGTGCGCTCGACCAGCGTGAGCGACGCGAACGCGCGGAGAACGATATCCACTTCGTCGGCGAGGATGCCGCTCAGCACCAGATGCCCGGCCGGCCGCACGGCGGCCATCAGTCTGGCGGCGGATCGGACGAGCAGCGTTCCGGTCAGGTTGGCGGTCACGACGTCCGCGTCGGGCAGCGGAGTCCGGCTGAGATCGAGCAGCTCGAAGTCGATTTTGGTCACCGACGGGTTGAGCGCCAGGTTCTCGCGCGCCGCAGCGATCGCGTCCGGATCGGTGTCGATTCCCAGCGCGCGAGCCGCGCCGAGCGTCCGCGCGGCGATCGCGAGGATGCCGGAGCCTGTGCCGGCGTCGAGCACAAACGCCCCGTTGAGCTCGATCGTCTGCAGCGCCGCGAGACACAGTCGCGTCGTGGCATGGTGGCCCGTGCCGAAGCCAGTGCTTGGTGCGATCGCGATCGCGATCGAGTCGGGGCTCGTGGTTCGGGATTCGGGATTCCCAGCTACCGTGATCCGGCCGACGGTGATCGGCTCGAGGTTCGCCTGTGAGCGGTGGGCCCAGTCCTCGTCAGAGACGTCGATGCGGTCGACGCGATGACCGGCGGCGGCGAGCGCCTCTGCCGCGGCGTCGCGCTGCGCGGCTGCGGGAAAGAAGACGCGAAGAGAGGCGTCGACCTCCTCGAGCGCCGTGGGCGAGAAGTCGTCGACGGTGGCCAGGAGCAGGTCGGAATCGAGCGTACCGAAGACGTCGACCGCCGGCCAGCGCTTGGCCTTCGTGTCGTTCCTGTCCTTCGTGTCTTTCCTGTCCTTCGTGTCTTTCCTGTCCTTCGTGTCTTTCCTGCCTTCGTGTCCTTCCGTATCTTTCGCGTCCTTCGTGTCCTTCGTGCTACCCGAACATGTCCTTGACGCGGTCGAACAGGTTGCGCTCGTCGCGCGATTCCTGTTCGCGCGCGCGCGGCTCGAACTTGTCCTTCGGCAGCAGCCTGGCGAGCTGTTCGAGCAGCTGCTTCTGCTCCCTGGACAGCCGCTTCGGCGTCTCGACCTGCACGGTGGCGAACAGGTCGCCGCGGCCGCGGCCGTTCACGTCGGGCAATCCCTTGCCGCGAAGGCGCAGCGTCGTGCCGGTCTGGGTGCCTTCCGGAACCTTCACCGCCTCGGAGCCGTCGAGCGTGGGGACACGAATCTCGCCACCGAGCGCGACCGTCGTGAAGTTCACCGGAATCTCGCAGAACAGGTTCATGCCGTCGCGCTTGAAGAACTCGTGCTCCTGCACGTGGATGACGACGTAGAGATGGCCGGGCGGGCCGCCGGCGGATCCGCCTTCGCCCTCGTTCTGCAGGCGGAGCTGCTGCCCGGTCGCGATGCCCGCCGGGATCTTGACCGTGATCTTCCGTTCGCACTCCACGCGGCCGGCGCCGTGGCAGGTCGAACAGGGTTTGGTGATGATGCGGCCGGCGCCGCGGCACTGCGGACAGGTTCGTCCGACGGTCAGGAAGCCCTGCTGGTAGCGCACTTGACCCTGGCCGCGGCACTGCGGGCAGACCGACGGCGCGGCGCCGCCTGCGGCGCCGGTGCCGTGACACGACTCGCAGGTCTCGTGGCGCGGGATCTGGATGCTGGTCTCGGTGCCGCGGGCGGCTTCCTGGAACGTGATCTCGAGGTCGTACCGCAGATCGGCGCCGCGCTGCGGACCGCCGCGCCGACGGCCGCCGCCGCCGAACAGATCGCCGAAGCCGAACATGTTGCCGAGGATGTCGGCGAGATCGCCGAAGTCGGAGAAGACGCTCGGATCGAAGCCCGCGCCGGCGCCCGCTGCGCCGCTGACCGCCTGGTGGCCGAACCGGTCGTAGAGACTGCGCTTCTCGGCGTCGGCGAGGATCGCGTACGCCTCGGCGGCTTCCTTGAATTTCTCTTCCGCCGCCTTGTCGCCCGGATTGCGGTCCGGGTGATACTTCATCGCCAGTTTGCGGTACGCGCTCTTGATCTCGACCTCGCCGGCGGATCGCGCGACGCCGAGCACCTCGTAATAGTCCCGCTTGCTCACGCCTTGGCCACCTTCACCATCGACGGCCGCAGCAGCCGGTCGCCGATCTGGTATCCGCGCCGCAGCTCGCCGATCACTTGGCCCTCGCGATGATCGGCGCTCGCCTCGTGGATCACGGCCTGATGCAGGTTCGGATCGAAGTCCGCGCCGAGCGCCTCGATCGGCCGCACGCCGTACTTGCCGAGCACGTCATGCAGCTTCGCGTGGATGAGCTCGATGCCCTTCTTGTACGCCGAGACGTTCTCGGCCGACTCGGCCGCGAGCGCGAGGTCGAAGTCGTCGACCACCTGCAGCAGCTCCCGCAGGAGATCGACTACCGCTTCGTCGGCCTGCTCGCGCCGCTCGCGATCGACGCGGCGGCGGTAGTTGTCGAACTCCGCGCTCTTCCGCAGCAGCCGATCGTAGATGTCGTCGCGCTCGCGCTTCAGCGTCGCCAGCGCCTCGCTCGCATCAGGCGTGTCGCTGACCGCGGTCGCGTCGCCGGCAGCAGCAGACGACTCGCCGGCGGCCGGCGGATCGGCCGGCTCGTAGACAGGTTTGTCAGCCATGGTGTTCCTAGTTGGGCTCGCGCAGCACGCGCGAGATCGCCCGCGCCGCGCCGTCAACCACTGCGATCGCGCGCGAGTATTGCATGCGCGTCGGCCCGATGATGCCGATCGTGCCTGTGCCCGCCCCATCCTCGTAGGTCGACGCGATGAGGCTGAACGAGCGAAGGCTCGGCTCGAGATGCTCGGCGCCGATCACGACCGTCAGCCCCGGCCCGTCGATGTATTCGTTCAGCAGCCGGATGAGCCGCTGCTTCTCGTCGATCATCTCCATCAGCACGCGCAGCGTGTCGAGCGTCAGGCCGTGGTCCTCGCCGAGGAGCGACGCCGCCCCGTCCACGTAGATGATGCGGTCGTCCGGCAGATCCGAGAACGTCGACGTCGCCAGTTTCATGGCACGCGCAAACAGCGCATCGTAGAGCAGCCGCTCCTCGTTCATCCGATCCTCCACCGCCTCGCGCGCGCGATACAGCGGGAGTCCGGAGAACTCGGCATTGAGGTACGCGGCCGACTGCCGCAGAACGTCCGGATTGACCGGCTCGCCCGTGTCGATGACCTTCTGCAGCACGTGGCCGCCGCTCGCCACGATGACCACCAGGACGCGCGACGCGCTCAGCGGGATGAACTCGACCCGATCGAAGACCGCCGCCTCATGCGCCGGGCGCACCGCGAAGCCGACGTGCCGGCTCGCGTGCGATAACACGTGCGAGACGCGCGCCAGGACCGAGTCCAGCAATGGCGTATGGCTGTCGCGGCGCAGGCGCGCCTCGACGGCCGTCGCCGTGCGAGACGATCGCTTCGATTCGAGGAGCAGGTCGACGTAGAAGCGATAGCCGCGATCGGTCGGAATCCGGCCGGCCGAGGTGTGCGGCTGCTGGACGAACCCTTCCTCTTCGAGCCTCGCGAGGATGTTCCGCACCGTCGCCGAGGAGACGCCGAGCCCCGCCGCGCTGACCAGAAGAGACGACGCGACCGGCTCGCCCGAGGAGATGTACTCGCGGACGAGGGCCGCCAGGACGCGTTTGGATCGGTCGTTCGATTCAGCGACCATCGGCGTGTGGCTTAGCAGTCATGTGACGAGACTGCTAATGATTATACAACGGCTCCGCTAACCCGGTATGCCGGCACGGGTTGCGAGCGCGCGCGCGGCTTCGCGCGCGTGAGCGGCGACCTCCGCACGGTCGACGCCCACCGGCGTGAAGTCGTCGACGACGACTTCGCCGTCGACGACCGTTGTCCGTACATCGGTCCCGCGGGCCGCGTAGACCAGTGTCGAATACGGATCGGGTCCCGTCGCCAGATGCGGGCGGTCCCGATCGACGACGATGAGGTCGGCGCGCTTGCCGGGCTCGAGCGATCCGATCTCCGCCTCGAGGCCGACCGTGCGGGCGCCCGCCCGCGTCGCCATCCAGAGGACGTCGCGCGCCGGCAGCACGCCCGGCTGCCGCCGCATCGCCTGCAGCGCGGCCGCGAGCCGCATCTCGTCGAACATGTCGAGCCGGTTGTTGCACGCCGCGCCGTCGGCGCCCAGCGAAACCGTGATGCCGCGCGCGCGGAGCTCGGGCACGGGCGCGATCCCGGAGCCGAGCTTCAGGTTCGACCCCGGGCAGTGCATCACCTTGACGTCGTGCCGGGCGAGCAGCGCCTGCTCCGCCTCGTCTACCCACACGCAGTGCGCGGCGCATAGATGCGGCGAGGCGAGGCGCAGGCTCGCCAAGTACGCGACGTTGTTCAACCCGCCGGACAGCTTGCGGACGATCGCGATTTCGTCGCGCGACTCGGACGCATGCGTGTGGATGAGCGCCTGGTGCTGCTGCGACAGATCAGCCACGGCTTCGAGGAGCTCGCGCGAGCACGACACGGCAAAGCGCGGCGCGAACGCGGCGCGCAGACGTCCGCCGGCCGCGCCGTCCCAGCGCTTCCGGATCGCGACGCTCTCGTCGATCGAGGCGCGCGTCTCTTCCTGCAGCCGCTTCGGCACCTGCGCATCGAAGTCCATCATGCACTTGCCGATCGTCGCGCGCAGCCCGCTTTGGGCGACGGTCTCGAACACGACATCCGTATCGTGCACCGTCTCCATCGTCAACACGGCGGTCGTGCCGCTCGACAGCAGCTCCGTCGCCGCGAGGCGCGCCGCCGCGCGGAGCGTATCGGGTGTGTGCGCCGCTTCCATCGGCCAGACGCGCGTCCGCAGCCAGTCCATCAGCGGCAGGTCGTCGGCGTAGCCGCGGAACAGCGTCTGGCACAGATGAATGTGGGTCTGGATCAGCCCCGGCAGGACGTAGCCGCCGCGCGCGTCGATGGTCCGGTCGTGTCGCGACGCGATCGTCGGCGCGATCGCGGCGATTCTTCCGTCGGCGATCGAGACGTCGCCTTCCACGACGTCGCATCGATCGTTCATCGTCACGACGAGGCCGCTTCGAATGAGAAGCGATCCCATCAGGACTTAAGGCTCGAGGGGATCCATTTCATCGACGCGGTCGATCGGTCGCGGCCGGCGATCTTGCCGTGCTTGACCGCGATGATCTCGGCGAGGATGCTCACGGCGATTTCCTGCGGCGTGACGGCGCCGATGTCCAGCCCGATCGGCGCGTGGATGCGCGTCAGATGCTCGGCCGGCATGGCGTCCGCGACGAGCGCGTCGTACACCCGCGCGACCTTGGCGCGGCTGCCGATGAGGCCCAGGTAGCGGAGATCGCGCGGGGCGAGCGCGCGCATCGCCTCGAGATCGTTCGTGTGGCCGCGCGTCACGACGACGGCGTAGGCGTGCGGCGGCAGCGGCGTCGCGTTGAGCCAGCCTGGAATGTCGTCGACCACGATCTCGGCGGCGTTCGGGAAGCGCTCGACGTTCGCGAACTTCTCGCGGTCGTCGACGACGTGGACGCGGAAGCCGACCTCGTGCGCGAGCCGCGCGAGGTGGAAGCCGACGTGGCCCGCGCCGATGATGTAGAGCTCGGGCGACGGCTCGATCGGCTCGATGTAGACGTCCATCTGCCCGCCGCAGATCAGGCCGGTCTCCTGCGCGAAGTCGTCGTCCAGCTCGTAGTGCACGAGCTGCGGCGTGCGGCTGCGGATGGCCTCGCGCGCCTTGCCGAACGCGTCGTTCTCGTAGCAGCCGCCGCCGATGGTGCCGACGATGCGGCCGTCGGCGAAGACGAGCATCTTGGCGCCGACCCGCTGCGGCGTCGACCCGCGCGTGGCGACGATCGTGACCAGCGCGGCCGGCTCGCCGCGATCGAGCGCGTCGGCGACGGCGGCGAAGACTTCTTGATTCAACGCTTGGATTATACCTACGCGCTCTCATCACGAAGAACCAAGAACACGAAGAGCACGAAGCTCGTTAATATTCGTGTACCTTCGTGTGCTTCGTTTCTTCGTGATGAGCCCTTCGTGGGCTCGACTCGATCACCGGTGCAGATCGCACCCCTGCAGCGGCTCGGTTCCCGCGAGGAACGCTTCGCGAAAGACCTTGGGACAGAGCGGACCGGCGAGCTTGCCGGTGTCGGGATCGATATCGACGAACGTGACGCCGGGCGGCACGTCGAACGGCACGCTCGCGTAGCCGGCGAGGGCGCGCGTCATGAACTGCGTCCAGATCGGCAGCGCGGCGCGCGCGCCGCTGAGGCCGACCGGCTGATTGTCGTCGAAGCCGACCCAGACCACCGTGAGCAGATCCGGCGTGAAGCCGACGAACCACGCGTCGCGCAGGTCGTTGGTCGTCCCCGTCTTGCCCGCCGCATCGAGCGTGAAGCCGGTCGACCGCGCGCTCGCCGCCGTGCCTTCGTTCAGCACGCTCCGCATCATGTTGGTGACGAGGAAGGTCGTGTCCGGCCGCGCCACCCGCTTGGGATCGCCGGCGGTGTTCTTCGTCACGTCCCGGCCTCCGCTCGTGATCTTGAGGATGTTCTTGAGCGGCCGGATCGTGCCGCTGTTGGGGAACAGCGTGTACGCCGTGGCGATCTCGTAGGGCGTCGCCTCGAAGACGCCGAGCGCAATCGACGGATACGCCTTCGGCGGGTTGCCGACGCCGAGCTTCTTCCAGAAGGCCGCCACGTGATCGTAACCGGCCGCCTGCGCGACGTGGATCGTGCCGAGATTGCGCGAGTGCGAGAGCGCGTGCCGGAACGTGATCGGGCCGTCGTAGGTCTTCTCGTAGTTCTCCGGCGTCCAGACCTGATCGTCGAACTCGAAGGTCTCCGGCTCGTCGACGGTGATCGACGCGGGCGTGATGTCGGTTCGTCCGTTCGCCGCGGCCTGCTCGAACGCGGTGAGATAGACGAACGGCTTGAACACCGATCCGGGCTGTCGCCGCGACAGCACCGCGCGGTTGTACTGCGACTGGTTGTAGGAGCGCCCGCCGACGAACGCGAGAATCTCGCCGGTGCGCGGATCGACCGCGATGAGCGCGGCCTCGGCCTTGCCCCGCTTGCGCCGCGCGAGCAGCTCGTCGACGCGCGTCAGGCCGTCGCGCACGGCGTCCTGCGCCAGCCGCTGCAGGTGCAGGTCCAGCGTCGTGTACACATCGACCGCCTGGTTCGTGGTCGTCGTCAGGCCGGGATAGCGATCCGTGAGCGTCTGGCCGACGTAGTCGACGAAGTACGGCGCTTCGGCTTCGAGCGCCCGCTGGACGGTGACGAGCGGTTCCAGGGCGGCGCGCTCGGCGACGTCGGCCTTGATGTAGTCGGCGTCCACCATCGCCTGCAGCACGACGTTGCGGCGCTCCTTGCACCGCGCCGGGTTGTTGAACGGCGACAGGGCGGAGGGCGACTGAAACACGCCGGCGATCGTCGCGGCCTCGGCGAGCGTGACGTTGCTGACGTCCTTGCCGAAGAACAGCCGCGATGCTTCGGCGACGCCGACGACCCCGAACGATCCGCGCTGGCCGAGCGTCATGTCGTTCAGGTACATCTCGAGGATCTCGTCCTTCGACGCGCGGCGCGTGAGGATTACCGACACCCACATCTCGAGGAGCTTGCGCCGCGGCGACCGTTCGCGCGCGTCCTTCAGCGTCATCCCCGGAAACATCTTCGGCAGGAACACGTTCCGCACGACCTGCTGCGTGATGGTGCTGCCGCCGGCCAGATAGGACCGCTTGCCGCGCAGGTACTGGAACACCTTGCCGAGAATGCCGATCGGGTCGACGCCGGGATGCTCATAGTAGCGGTGGTCTTCGATCGCGAGGACCGCCTGCACCATCCGCTCGGGAATCGCCGAGAGCGCGACCGGCCGCCGCTTCTCGCGCTCGCCGCTGCCGATGAGCGACGTCAGGACCGGCGCGTCAAGTGTGATCCGTTCGCTCGCGCGCGAGCCGATCTCGAGACGCGTGACGTGATCCACCGCACGCGGCGGCGGCGCTTTCTTGCCGGTCGGCCGCACGTCCGGCGCGGACCGCTGAAAGACGACGCGAACCGTCTGACCCTTCAGCTCGGGGGCGCGCGGCACGATCGCGACCGCGCCGGTGCCGACCGCGAACTCGCCCGGCTTTTCCGCGTGGGCCCGGTGCGCGTAGCCGAGGTCGTTGAGGCGATCGATCAGCTGCTTGTCGGTCATCGACTGGCCGCGCCGCAGCTCGAGCGGGCGCGCGAGGACGCGCGGCAGCACGCGGTCGCGCTCGCCGTGGAGCCGCTGGTCGATCAGCCGCGCGAACCCGATGTAGGAGTAGCCGAGAAACCCGCAGAGGAAGATGAGCGGCGCCGACGCCGCGAGCGCGGCGTACCGCACCCAGGGCTTACGCCACAGCGCGGCCGCGTGGATCCTGAGGCGTGCAAGTATCGAGCGTATCTCTTCGAGCAACAGCGCGCACCCCGAATCCCTGAGTCCCTGACCCTGACGATCCCTAAATGGTGACGATCCAGTGCCGCCCCATGTCGAGCGGCAGTTCCTCGTCGAGGCGATCGACGAGCGCGGGGCCGTAATGGTTGAGGAACGAGACGAACCCGATCGTCCGCTCCTGCGCGTGGCCGCCAGGGAACGCGAGGGCACGCGCGTGCATGAACTGACGGCGCAGCGTCTCGTCGCGGCGCTTGGCGGCCTGGATCATCTTGCCGTGCAGCGTCTCCAGATCGTGCTGCATGCGGCCGAGCGTCGACCGCGCCGCGCCCTCGAGCGTCGGATCGAGCGCCGGCATGGCCTGGACGATCCGCGTCATCTGGGTCTCGATGGCGCGCGCGGCGTCGGCCATCGCGTCCTCGACCACGGCCGGGATCTGCGTCTTGAGGAGCTCGTTGAGCGCCGCCTCGTCCTGCGGCTGCAGTGCTTCGAGCGGCAGCTTGTACTTGGAGAGGAAGCGCACCGCCGCCGAATCGAGCAGCGTCGCCGTCGCGCGCGGGTACATCAGTGGCATCGGCACGCCGAAGTGCTCGTAGACGCCGCGCAGCTGCCCGAGATAGGCGAGCTCGTTCGGACCGGCGACGTAGCAGATGCTCGGGAAGAGCGTGTCCTGCACGACCGGCCGCAGCAGGACGTTCGGGCTGAACCCCGCCGGCCGCTCGGTCGCCTGCTGCACGAGCGCCGATGCCGCGAAGCTCTCCTCGCCGACGACGAAGTCGCTGTCGCGCCGGCGAATGGCGCGGCGGCCGCCGCCATCGAAGTCCAGATGGAAGAGCGCGAGGCTGTCGTCCTGCCCGTGGACCTGCGCGTGGTAGCCGCGCGCGGTCAGGGCCGAACCGGCCAGCGTGGCGAGCCGCGCCGTCTGGCCCGGCATCGAGAGCTCGCGCGCGAACACGCCGCTCGCGAGCGGCTTCGAGGCCGGATCCGCGGAGTCGTAGACGATCAGACCGCGGTCGCCGAGCACGGTCTCGAGCCAGCGGCCGAACGCCTCGGCCATGCCGACGCCCGGCCGGTAGATGTCCCCGAGCTGGGCCAGCAGCGTCGTTCGGAACTCGGTGGCCGGCAGCACCTGCGCGAGCTGATCGACGGCGGCGGTGGCCGACTCGTCGAGGCGAATCGTCGCCACCGGCATCGGCTCGGCGCCGGTGCGCGGCGGCAGCGACACGGAGCGCGTCGCCAGATCCTCATCGAACACCGTGACCGATCGCACCTCTTCCCAGTCGTGATCCTCCGCGTCGATCCAGAAGACGGCGACGGCCGGCACGTTGTGATCGCGCGCGACCTGATCGGCGAGCTTGAGCGCGGTCAGCGCTTTCAGCAGCGTGAACAAGGGTCCGCCGAAGAGGCCCGCCTGCTGGCCGGTGAGAATCGCGACCGTGCGCCGGTCGGCGAGGGCGCGCGCGGCCTGACGCGCGGCGGCGGGCGCGCGGCGCCGCTCCTGCTGCGCGGCGAGGACGGCGGCAATCTCGTCGCGCCGGCGATCGTGGCCCTGCGTCCGCGCGATCGCCGCCGACCACGCGGCCCGCTCCGCGGGATTGCCGGAGAAGAACGGCGCGACGGCGGAAAAATCGTACGCGTAGTCGGCCGCGAGGCGGCGGATCCACGGGAACCGGCGAAGGTCGACCGGAATCCGGACCGAAGGCTCGGACGAAGATGCGTCGGTCGAGTTGACGGGCACCGACGGCTACTGTGTCAAAGCGCGTCTCAGCGTGTCAACCCGTGTTACGATTAAGGGCCTTCCCTTGAGGAGCCTTCACTGAACACGGACGCCGCCGGTTCCGCGCCTCCTGAAGCCTTCGGTCCTTTTCGCGTTCTTCATCAAATCGGCGCCGGCGCTCTCGGTCCGGTGTACCGCGCGTACGAGCCCGACCGCGATCGTCTCGTCGCCGTCAAGCTGTTCCGGCTCGATCTTCCGCCCGAGCGCGTCCACAAGCTGGTCGCCGAGCTCGAGCAGGTGATCGGCGCCGAGCTGACGCATGGCGCGATCGCGGCGCCGCTCGCGTCCGGGATCGACAACGTGTCGCCGTATCTCGCGCAGGACTACGTCGCCGCCGATTCGCTCGACGTCGTCGTCCGCGACAACGGCGCCGCTCAGGCGACCGATGCGGTACGGCTGCTCGTCCAGCTCGCCGGCGCGCTCGACTTCGCCGCGGCCGCCGGGATCACGCACGGCGCGCTTCATCCCCGCGACGTGCTCATCTCGACCGAGGATACGCGGATCACCGGCCTCGGGATCGCGGCGGCGCTCGAGCGAGTGGGCGTCGCGCCGCCGCTTCGGCGTCCGTACACGGCGCCGGAGCGCATGAGCGGCGGATCGTGGGATCGCCGGGCCGACATCTTCAGTCTCGCGGCGCTGATGCACGAGGTGTTGTGCGGCCGCCGAATCGCGGGCATCGGCGGTGCCGTGGCCGACCGACTGGGCGACGTCGACGGCGCCGACGAATCGAAGCTCGGCGAGGCGTTCGCGCGTGCGCTGGCGGAAAAGCCGGCCGATCGCTTTGCGACGGCGTTGGAGTTCGCCGCGGCGCTCCGGGAAGCCTTTCCGGCGCTGGTCGACCGATCGACGATCGCATCCGGTCGATCCGAGGAGCCGTCTCCGCGAGCGCCGGCACGAGCTGAACCCCCTGCAAAGGGGCCCGAGCGACCGGTGGAACCTCCCCGACTTCCGCTCGAGCCGGCCGCGCCCGAGGTCCGTGCGGCGGAAGCGTCGCGCTACAGCGACGTCGAGTCGGCGCCGGCGGTCGTGCCCGGGATCAATGCCGACGATGAACCGCCGATTCGGCCCTACGACCGCGAACCGCCGTCGACGCCGCCGCCGCCCGGTCTGCTGGTGGGACACGACACGTCCGTGCTCGAGCGGTCGCGTTCGGCGGTCTGGCCGCTCGCGCTCGCACTGATGGTCGGCGTGGCGATCGGCTTCGGCGCCGGATACGCCGTGGGCAACCGCGAGCGCGCGTCCGGGACGGTGGCGTCCTCCTCGGCGCCGACGGCGACAGCCGGCCGTGAGTTCACGGAAGGTGCGGTCACCGAGCCGCCGCGTGTGGCGCCCGCTTCGTTGCCGCCGACAACGCCGGCGGCGAGGTCCGCCGCGAACGCGCCGACCTCCACGGCTGTCGAACCCGGCGTGGATCCGTCGGCCGCGAGATCCGCGCCCGGCAGGTCCATTAATAATGACGGCCGCTTGATGGTTCGGTCGACGCCGGCCGGCGCGCGCGTGTTCGTCGACGGCCGCGACCGCGGGAGTACGCCGGCCGCGATTCGTGATCTCGCGCGCGGCGCGCACCGCGTCCGCGTCGTGCAGGAGGGGTACGCGACCGAAGAGCGCCGCGTCACGCTCAACGCCGCACGTCCGGCGCAGACGCTCTCGGTGACGCTCGCGCCGACGCGAGCGCCGGCCGCCCGGACGGCGAACGGATCCTTCCATGGCGCGCTCTCGGTGGAGTCGCGGCCTGCCGGCGCGAAAGTGTTCGTGGACGGCAGGCTCGTCGGCACGACGCCGATGGTGCTGTCCGAGGTCACCGCCGGCTCGCACGTCATCCGGCTGGATCACGACGGATATAGGAGATGGTCGTCGGCCGTTCGAGTCGTCGCCGGCGAGCGCAATCGCGTCACCGCTTCCCTGGAGCGGTAACGTGCGACCGACTGTTCATGCAGCGCGGAGCGAAGCGACTGACTCATGCAGGCCATTCTTGCGTTAGAAGACGGCACCTGGTATCGCGGCGTCGCCGCCGGCGCGGAGGGCGACGCGCGCGGCGAGGTCGTGTTCAACACGAGCATGACCGGCTATCAGGAGGTCCTCACCGATCCGTCCTACGCCGGGCAGATCGTGACGATGACGTGTCCCGAGATCGGCAACTACGGCGTCTCGCCGGCCGATGTCGAGTCGCGCGCCCCGCAGGTGGCGGGCTTCATCGTTCGCGAGGAATCGCCGGTGGCGAGCAACTGGCGCGCGACCGGCACGCTGCGCGATTATCTCGTCGCGAACGGCATCGTCGCCATCGCCGACATCGACACGCGCGCGCTGACGCGCAAGCTGCGGTCGGGCGGCGTGATGCGCGGCGTCATCGCGACCGGCGACGCGCTCGATCCGAAGGCGCTCGTCGATCGCGCCAACAGCATTCCGTCGATGGAGGGCTCGGATCTGGTCCGCGATGTCACGGCGGCGTCGGCGTTCGACTGGCCGGCAGAAGATCCCGACGAGTTCGGCGTCGCGCCCGAACGGCGCCCGAGCCGGCGGCTGCGGGTGGCGGCGTACGACTTCGGCATGAAGTTGAACATCCTGCGTCGTCTCAGCGCGCACGGCTGCGACGTGCGGGTCTATCCGGCCGCGACGCCTGCCGCGGACATTCTCGCGACCAAGCCTGACGGCGTGTTCCTCAGCAACGGCCCCGGGGATCCGGCCGCCGTCGGCTACGCGATTGAGAGCGCGAAAGCGCTCGTCGACGCGAACGTGCCGACCTTCGGCATCTGCCTCGGCCACCAGATTCTCGGTCTGGCGATGGGCGGGAAGACGTTCAAGCTGAAGTTCGGACACCGCGGCGCGAACCATCCGGTCAAGAAGCTCGAGACCGGCCGGATCGAGATCACGTCGCAGAACCACGGGTTCGCCGTCGATCCCGCGTCGCTGCCGCCTGACGTCGAGGTGACGCATCTGAACCTGTATGACGGCACCGTCGAAGGGCTGCGCCATCGCGATCGTCCGGTCTTCTGCGTGCAGTATCATCCCGAAGCGTCCCCCGGGCCGCACGACGCCGACTACCTGTTCGACGATTTCATCGCGATGATCGAGAACCGCTGAATGCCGCGCCGCACCGATCTGAAGCGCGTGCTCATCATCGGGTCCGGACCGATTGTGATCGGGCAGGCGTGCGAGTTCGATTACTCGGGATCGCAGGCGTGCAAGGCGATGCGCGCCGAAGGGCTCGAGGTGGTCCTCGTCAACAGCAATCCGGCGACGATCATGACCGATCCCGAGCTGGCGGATCGCACCTACGTCGAGCCGCTGACGCCGGAGGTGGTCGGCGCGATTATCGAGCGAGAGCGGCCGGACGCGCTGCTGCCGACGGTCGGGGGCCAGACGGCGCTCAATCTCGCCGTCGATCTCGCGAAGGCCGGCACGCTCGACCAGTACCGGGTGCAGCTGATTGGCGCGTCCATCGAGGCCATCCGCATCGCCGAGGATCGCCTGCGCTTCAAGGACGCGATGCGATCGATCGGTCTCGACGTGCCGCAGAGCGGCCTCGCGCGATCGCCGGCCGAGGCCGTCGATCTCGCGCGCACGCTGGGCTTCCCGCTCGTGATCCGGCCGTCGTTCACGCTCGGCGGCGTCGGCGGCGGCATCGCGTACAACATCGAGGAATTCCGCGAGCTCGCCGAACGCGGCCTCGAGCT
>Ga0114129_10008518_pt1 | contig 14617 bp, 11 predicted proteins | sample RhiMetdeltSRZDD1_FD_80071 | JGI IMG/M metagenome (GOLD analysis project Ga0114129, IMG submission 80071) | Populus rhizosphere microbial communities from Tennessee, USA - Rhizosphere MetaG P. deltoides SRZDD1 (version 2) (version 2) | ecosystem: Host-associated > Plants > Roots > Rhizosphere >... | reverse complement strand
CGGCGGCGGTGAGTACCGTCGAAACAAGCATGCGGCGTGTCCACAGAACTGAACCCGGCCGGGTTGTGCTGCGGAGGTAGCGGGAGCCCCGCCCTTCGTAAGTACCCGAGGTGTCAGACGCAAGCTCCCCGGCCAGGAGGCTTCGCTCCGAAATGTCCGCCAGACTGCGGAGGGTCCACCAGATGCAGACGACGGCCGCGACGATTCCGCCGATCGCCCCCGCGACCAGCGAGCTGATCGAGACGTGGAGCGTGAGAGCTGTCGTTCCAACCGCATCCACCCACCAGGTCCGCAGGGCCAGCATCAGGAGCGCGGCATAGCTAATCGCGCCGAGCACGCCGAGCGCACTGCCGCCAATCGCGAGCAGCAGTCCTTCGGCTGTGAACAGTCGCCGCACGGCGGCCGGGCCGACACCAACCGCTCGCAGGAGCCCGACCTCGCGCACGCGTTGCTCGATGCCCAGCTTGAAGAAGAGTGAGACGAGCAGCAGCGCGGATACGACGAGGAAGAAACTGAAGTAGACGAAATAGGCGCCAAAGTCGGTGGCGCCGCGAGAGGCCGCGAGCCCCTGGGTTCGCACGTCGCGAATGGCGATGCCCATGGTCAGCGGATCGATGCTCGCGCGCAGCCGCTCTTCGAGCTGGCTGCGCGTCTCGAGCAGTGACACGCCCGGCGGCGGCGCAACGCGCACTGAGGTGACGGCACCGTAGCGAGAGCGCCAGAGTCGCTGGCCCACCTCCAGCGGAACGAATGCCTTCGGCGTCGTCCGATACTTCTCCCAGTACGCTTCGTCAACCGGGCGGATGCGGCGGAGATCGAGCGGAAACGGCGGGTCCCAATCGCGGAGCGACAGCGAATCGCTGATACCAGGATAAACCGGAGCCAGATCGCGATCGGCGGCATCAACCGGAACGATGCCGGCCACACGGAACTCCGCGCTGCGCGTGACGAGTTGCCCTGGATCCTCCCAGACGTAGTACTCCATCGCGACCGGATCGCCGACATTCGCGCCGAGTTCGGTGGCGGCCCACTGGTTCAGCACGATGGGTGGCACCGTGTCAGTCGACGCGACGGCCGCCGGCGCAATTGCGTGGAGATCCATCGCGGTGACCAGCGAGTACGGGACGTCGCGATCGCCAATGCGCAGACCGTTCGCCAGATAGGTGAACACCTCCTGCGCCTGTGTGCCTGAGGAAGAGATCGCCTGCCGTACCGCCGCCACGCGCCCGTCGTCAAGGAGCCCCATGCCGGATCCGATCTCGACGACGCCGCGAGCGTCGAGGGTGCGCACTCTCAGTCCGATGTCCTCGAGGCTGGCTGCGCGCCTGACCATCCGCTCGAGCGCCGGAATTGCATCGGTGCCGGGCACGGCGGAGACCAGGGCGGCATTGACGAGTCCGTCTATCTCGAGGTCCCGCTGCATCCGTGATAACGGCACGAACACCGCGCGCACGTCGCCTTGCCGGGGGTCGACGGAGAACTCACCCATCTTCGCCGCCGGCACGACCTGACGCACGGTCAGGCGCAACGTTCGTCCGAGATCGTCCTTCCGCCCATGGAGGGACTCCAGCGGCATGTCGGACGGCCGCTGCACGCGCACGAGGATCGTGCGGCCGACGCCGGGTCCGAAACCGCCAAAGAGCTCGGCGGCAAGCGCGGGGCTCATGTAGGCGTCACGATCGTCAGGCCCTGCGACACTGTTCACGCCGTGAAAGGTCCAGAAACGGCTGTCGACGCCGTATACCTGAACCTTCCCCGCGCGCCGGCCGCTATCCTGCTCGGTGACGACGCCTTCAGTCACCACGAGCGGCACGATACCGTGGACACTTGCCGCGAACGCAGGGTCGGCAATCAGGTCGCCCGGGAGCTGCTCACGAAAGAACCCCGAGGAGAGGACGAGTTGATCTGCGCGCCCAAGGCGCTGCACGACGAGGTCGCGCAGGCTGCCTCTCACCGAGTCACCCACGAGGAGCGCGCCGGCCAGCACCGCCACCGCTGTGGCCACGCCAAGAACCACCGCGATGTTAGTTCGCCAGTAATGCGTCAGGCCGCGGTAGACAAGCCGTGATACGTGCATACGACTACCGGGCCGTAGCGGGACGCAATGGGCCGAGGGCCTGTGCGCGGGCAGGGATCGGCACCATGGCTGAGGCCACTGCAAGGACCGTGACGATGGCGGCCGTGACATAGAACGCGGCCGCGTACGAGCCCGTCGCGTCGACACAGAGCGCCAGAAACAGGGGACCAACGGCCGACGCCACGACCGTCATCGCCTGTGCGGCGCCCTGGATCCGACCGAGCTGGGAGCGCCCATACGCTCGTCCCCAAAAACTGAAGAAGACGACCATCACGAACCCGCCGCCGATCCCCATCGCCACTGCCTGAGCCATGACGTGCTCGATGGTGGAAACGTGCGCGAGGCCGACGAGCCCGCCGGCGAGAATCAGGAGCGCCGCCACGAGCACGGTGCGAAGCGAGCCACGATCGGCAAACGCGCCAGCGGCAAAGTTGCCGACCAGCCCGGTGATTGCCGTCACCGCCAGCGCCGTGTAATACACTCCGGGCGCAAACCCGCGCTCGGCCAGGATCGATTCGTTGAAGAGGGCAATTCCCGAGGCGACGAGACCGTACATCGCGCTGGCCACGGCGAATACCCAGAACGCTGGAGACCGAAGCGCATCCCCGAGCGTGGCGTCGTCAGCGCGCGTCTCCGTCGGTTCCGCTCCCGCATGCCCGCCATCGACCTCGAGGCCCGCCGCTTCGGGAGAAGATCGATCCAGCAGCCAGGCCAGCGGCGCGAGGCCGGCCACGAGGAACAGACCGACCGCCGCCCACGCGGTGCGCCAGCCGCGTGCAGCGACAATCGCTCCGACCAGTGGGAACGCGATCATGAAACCGACGCTCATCACCACGGCGTACACCGCCATCGCCCTCGTGAGGCGCGCGCGAAACCATTTCCCCACCATGGCGAGGCTGACGATCGACAGCGAGCTCTGCCCGAGGCCCCGCGTAAGCGTAATCCCGGTAGCCGTCGCTGCAACCCCGGTTGCGGCGCTCATGACGAGCACGGCGACCCCCAGCGCCAGCGCCACGCCGGTCAGCACGATCCGACTGCCGCGACGGTCGATCAGGCGGCCGACACCGAAGCAGAACAGCGCGCCGATCAGCGTGGCGGCAAGGTTGATCTGGGCGTAGACGACACGGGTGATCCCGAGATCGCGGAGGAGTGGCTCAGTGATGAGACCGAGCCCCTGCGTGCGTCCCGGCAAGGTTCCCACCATGGCGAGAGCGGCCACGGCGAGCACGACCCATCCGTAGTAGAACCGTGCGCCCGTGCGAGGCACCGGCCAGCTGCGCACACCGGCTTCAGTCATCGGCGGCACGATACCACCGGCGGCCAACGAACGCGATACGTGCGAGGGCGCAATGACGGATGCGCTAGGAGTTCATCCGAGAACACGACCCACGGTTTCAACCACAAAGGACACAAAGGGCACAAAGGGCGATGTTCGACCGGGCCGCCGAAGGCGGCACGCGGTCGGGCGAAGCCGCGACCACAAGCCGCGGGGGATCGAAGAGTGGCTTGTGGTCGCGGTTTCGCCCGACCGCGCAGCGGCCTGCTCCGCAGGCCGCCGGTCGAACGCAATCCTTCGTGGTCTTCGTGGCCTTCGTGGTTTAAACGTGACCCGTCAGGACGTACGGGTAAGACGCGTCGACGCAATCTCGAATCGAACGGGAAACCGCGCCGCCAGCCGGAGGCTGTGCGTCACGACGACCAGCACGTTCTGCTGGCGTTGATGGAGGTCGAGCAGGAGCGAGGCGATGGTGGACGCAGACGTCTCGTCGAGATTGCCCGTCGGCTCGTCACAGAGCAGCAGGCGCGGACGACGGATGAGCGCACGTGCGATCGCCACGCGTTGCTTCTCACCACCAGAGAGCTCCGCCGGCCGATGATCGAGGCGATCGCCGAGCCCGACCTGGTCGAGCAGATCGCAGGCGAAGCGCGACGGATCGCCATCCTCACGCACCCCGACGAGCGTCGGCACCAGCACGTTCTCGAGCACGGAGCATTGCGGCAGCAGGCAGTGATCCTGGAACACGAAACCGATCTGCGCGTTGCGGAATTCGGCGACCGCGGACGGCGCGAGCGCGAACGGGTCAACCCCGCCCAGCGTCACCCTCCCAGCCGAAGGAGGCTCCAGCGCACCAAGGATATAGAGGAGCGAGCTCTTGCCGCTGCCAGACGGCCCGGTGATGGCCGCCGCCTCGCCGGCCGACAGCGCCAGCGTGACATCCGAGAGCACGGTAAGCGGGCCTCTCGGCGTCGGGTAGTGTTTGCTGACGGAGGAAACGTCGAGCATCGCGTCAGGTCACCGACCCGCGGACGGGCACGGAGTCCGCGGCGATCGAACGGTAAACATCGAGCAGCCGGTCAGTTGACTGCCCGATCGTGTAATGCGCGCGCACACCGTCGTACGCGCGATCCCCGAGCACTCGCGCGTGCTCACGGTCGCTCCAGAGCGCGTAGATTCCCTCCGCGAGCGCTTCTGCATCATCGGGAGACACGAGCAGTCCTCCGCCGGTCCGCTCGACGATCTCGGTGAACCCGCCGCGCCGCGGCTGGATGACTGGGACGCCGCTCGCCATTGCCTCGAGCACGAACATCCCTTTCGGCTCGTCGTAGGTAGCCGGAACGGAGAGCACGTCGAGGTCGCGGAGAAACGCCAGCTTTCCTGGTCGATCGAGCTCACCGCGGTACGCGAATTCGCCGCTCAAGCCGGCGCGGTCGAGCGTCCGGCGTACGTCGTCCAGGTACGCCGCGTTGGTGGAGGCGAGGTGGCCGGCTGCTTCGAAGCGGATCGGTGCCCGACCCGTTCGCCGGCGCAGGCGTATGTACGCCTCCGCCAGCACGTGGAGCCCCTTTTCCGGAGCCAGGCGCGCAAAGTAGCCGACCCGGAACTCGTCGCGTGCCTCCCGCCGCCGCTCGTACCCGTCCACCGGGATGCCGAGCGGCACCACCTCGATCCGCGACGCCGGAATGGCGAGGAAGTCCGCCATGAACGCCGCGCAGTACTCGCTCACGGCGATGAAAAGATCGACGTCGTGGACCTGCTCCCGGATCATTGCGAGCGCCCGGTCACGATACGGCGCGACGAGTCCGTTGAGAAAGAGCTCCTCGCCTTGAAGCGTGCAGCACACCGGGCGCGACACGGCCTGCCTGAGCGGCGCCGCAAGCCCGATGAGGAGCGAGTTCGGCAGGTTGATGACGTCGGGCAGCGGCTCGTCGAGGATCCAGTCGGTGAGTTTGTCGAACTCCTTCCGCAGGACGCCGTCCCGTCCCTGCAGCATCGACACGGTCAGGCCGCCCAGGAGCCGCGCATCGGTCGACGCCGCGCGGCCAGTGAACGCGCGAATGACGCTCGGGGCGTCCCAAAGCCGATCGAGCAGCCGCGGCGTCCTGCGAAAGAGCGAGGAGTGCTGTTGCAGGTAGACGCTGATGCCGCCGAAGTGCACACGGCGCGCGCTGACGTTGCGCTCGTCGGTCCGAGTCGGCGTGTAGAGTGGGAGGAGGGTCACGTCGTGGCCGCGCGCCAGCAATTCCGCCGCAAGCGCGTTGTCGCGGAAACAGCTTCCGCAATACATCCCGGCGGCCCCTGCGGTGATTGAGAGGATCCGCACGTGACCCGGCCTCTAGCAGCCCGTGGTGCAACGCCATCGTCGCACCGAGAACAGCGAGGCGCCCGGCTGGCAAGGCGCGACGACCGAGAATATCGGGAATATGTGAGGGAGCAACGCAGCCAGCTGGGATGCATCGCTGTTCGAATGCAGATGGAGTTGCACCACGGGCTGCTAGACGCTGGCGGGGGCCGTTTGAAACGCGCGCGCGCGGAACAGGAACTCGACGATGTTGCCCTCGTGCGGCTGCAGCCAGTTGAGTCTCGTCGTCGGCACAGGGCCGAAGTTCAGCCGGTCGATGTGCACCGCATCGAGGAGCCGATGCCGCAGCGCCTCGTTATTGGTGATGGCGGTGCACACGAGGGTCGGTCCCATCGCCTCGAGCATCGTCGATTCCGGACACGCCACGACGGTGGCGAACGGGAACATGAACTCCTTCTTCGCGGCTGCCGCCTCGGGAGAGTCGCAGTGGATGACTGTCGGCAACAGGTAGTCGGCGCGGCCGTCGTGGATCACGCGCGGTCCGGACCGGTACTTCGCCGTGACGTCGGTGACGCCCGGCGCCTGCAGGTCGGCGTCGATCGCCTGTGACACGGCGTCGGCCACCCCGGGTACCGTGAACGCCGCCAACGCCGCATCCGGATGGTCGGGCGGCAGCGGACGAATTTCGGCCAGCCGCCGGGCAAGGGCGTCAGCGATCTCCCGCGTGTGGCGGCTCGCCCAGATCCCGGAGGCGTTGATACAGCCGCGCCCGCTGTTGATCGCCACGCTCTCGACCATCATGTCGAGATACGACTCCCACCGATCGACTTCGTCGTCACCGAGCAGGATCTTCGAGAAGCCTGGACCGTGGGGCTGCACACGCGGGTCGCCGCGGTAGCGATCGACCGTCGCGGTGCCGCCGAAGATGAGGCTCCGGCCGCAGCTGTCGACCACGGCGGCGCCGACGTCGCCGCCGCCCGGATAGATCGAGATCGCCTCGGGCGGAATTCCCGCCTCGAAGAACGCCGCCGCCATGCGGTACGGCGTCCACGGCTCCTGGGGGCCCGGCTTGAGCACGAGCCCCATCTGCATCGGGATGATCGGGAGCCAGAGGGTGTGCACGCCGGGGGAGTTCGAGGGGAGAACCAGGCCGAGCACCGGGCTCTGGGCCTGATAGCTGATCGGCACGCCGCGCTCTTCCCCGATGCCCGTGGTGAGCACATCGAGGGAGAGCCCGCGGGTCAGCGACGTCAGGATGCTCCGCATCTCGCCGAGGACGAACGCGTTCTTGCTCATGTTCGCCCGGCAGAGCCGCTCCGGTAACCCCGTGCTCGCCGACTGCGCGCGCACGAAGGCGTCCGGTGACTGGGTCCCGTCGCCCATCGGCAGTGTGGCGTTCATGTACAGCTCGCCGGCACGGCCGACGCGTGCAATCAGGTCCTCGATCGGAATCGCGCGCAGGCTGTCGCGGGCGCGCTGCGCCTTCCGCATGTCGCGTTGCACCAGCCCGCCGTTGGCGCGGCTGACCTTCGCGATCGGCTCGCCGGTCGAGAAGTGCACGACCTCGTCGACCTCGAGGCTGGTGTACGGCTGTCCCCAGCGAAGAACCGGAAGATTCAACATCGGTGGTACTGAATCAGTTGATACACGCCACTAGTAGACGCCGACCGTCGTGGTCGCCGCAAACCCTCGATACGGGCGTACACCGCTGACGCCATCCCAGGGGTAGCGCTCGTACGGGGCCTCACGCTCGCCTTCATCCCGTTCAAGAAAACCCGGCATGAAGAACTCCCTGGTGAGCGTCGTCAGCCGTACGCGTCCCGTCTGTCCGTACTCGACAAGCCGGTCGGGTTCGTCCAGATCGACCACCTCGATAACCGCGCGCGGCTGCGGGGCGTAGTACGTGATCTTGTAGTTGTTGTGCGGCCCCGATGGGGCGCTCGCCGCGAGCCCCATCAACGTGTTCCCATAAGTCGGTGTCATGTATGCACCGTCGAGGAGCTCCTCGTGCGCGAAGCGGTTCCATTGCGGCGTGAACTCGGTGCCGCCCGAGAAGATGCCGGTGATCCCCGCTTTCCGGATCGTCGTGCCCATCGATTCGAGTTTCAACGCGAGCGCCTCGAGGAGCTTCGGTGTCGTGAACATGCACCGGATGTCATGGTTGGCCTGGAGGATCGTCACGGCCTGGTCGATGACGTGATCCTTGTAGGCTTGCAGATGCTCGCTCCAGCCTTTCTTGATCAACTTGATGACCCAGCGCGGATCGAGATCGACGCAAAACGAGATGCCGCCGCGAAACTGGGCGAGATGTTCGACCGCCAGCCGCAGCCGCCGCGGCCCTGACGGCCCGAGCATCAGCCAGTTGCCGCCTTTCGGGAAATACTCGTCCGGCAGTGTCGCGCTGAAGAGCTCGTAGTCGGTGCGGAAATCGTCACAGGCCACGCGCGTCTTCGGCGTGCCGGTCGTACCTCCGGTCTCGAAGACGAACACCGGCTTCCCGGCCAGACCTCGTGGCACCCAGCGCTGCACCGGTCCACCGCGCAGCCATTCGTCCTCGAACCCCCCGAGACGGCGGAGATCCGCGAAGGTCGTAATCTCGCGGCGCGGATCCCACCCGAGTTTCTGCGCATAGTCGAGCCAGAATGGGCAGCCGGTCGCGGGGTCGAAGTGCCACTCGACCATCTCCCGGACGCGTGCGTCCAATGCCTGACGCGCCGCGTCCACGTGCGCCGCCGGCGCGGTAGCCGAATCAGTCCCGTGCATAAGACCCGCAGTATAGCCAACCACGGCTCTGCCCTTGATATTCGATATTCCGCGAACTGGCAAGCCATCGCAAAGCCCGTGGCTGGCTGCCAGTCTCTCTTCCACCCCACGGCGCAAGCGTGCGCCGCAGAGACCCCGGTCTTGGCGCGATTGTGTTCGCCGGACGGCGTGTGGTATCACCTCGCACATGGTAATGACGCGGAGTGAGACGGCTGTGAGTCTGACGCCCCTGCAGTGGCTGATCTGCGCCGTGGCTGCAATCGGCTTCGCGTACGACTCCTACGCACTGCTGGTGCTGCCGCTCATCGCACGACCGGCGCTGGCCGACCTGCTGGGCGTTGCGCCCAACAGTCTGGCCGTCAACTCGTGGGTCGGGACGGTGCAGTATGTCCCGGCGATCTGCGGCGGCATCTTCGGCCTGCTCGGCGGCTACCTGACCGACCTGTTGGGGCGCCGGCGGGTACTCGTCTGGAGCATCCTGCTCTACGGCTTCTCGGCGGTGGCCTCCGGCTATGCCACGTCGGTCGGGTGGTTCCTCTTCTGGCGCTGCTGCACGTTCGTCGGCGTGTGCGTTGAGTTCGTGGCCGCGGTGGCGTGGCTGTCGGAGCTGTTCCCCGATCCGAAGCAGCGGGAGCGGGTGGTCGGCTGGACGCAAGCGTTTGGCTCGATCGGTGGCCTCCTGGTTACCGGTGCGTACTACGTCATCGTCACCAACGAAGACGCGTTTCCTGCCGTGCTCGGCGGGCACGCCGCGTGGCGGTACACGCTCATCTCGGGGGTGATGCCCGCCATTCCGTTGATGATCATCCGGCCGTTCCTGCCGGAATCTCCGCTGTGGCTGGCGAAGAAGCGGGCCGGCACGCTGCGGCGCCCCAGCTTCGCGGAGCTCTTCACCCCACGCTTCCGGCGGACGACGATCGTAACGACGGTGATGATGGCGTGCGGGTACGCGGCTGCCTTCGGCGCGATCCAGCAGATGCCGCGGATCGTTCCCGGGCTTCCCGAGGTACAGACCCTGGCGCGGACCGCGCAGGAGCAGGCGATCAGCGGTGTGCAGTCCCTCCAGGAATTTGGCGGGCTGGCAGGACGGATCCTCCTGGCGGCGCTCGCGGCGGTGATCGTCAGCCGCCGCCGGCTCTTGTATGTCTTCCAGATCCCCGGGCTGGTCCTCCTGCCGCTCGCGTTCTTCCTCGCGCCGAGCGGCGGGCTGGCCTGGGCGCAGTGGGGGATCTTCTTCGTCGGCATGGCGACCATCGCTCAGTTCAGCTTCTGGGGCAATTACTTGCCGCGCGTCTATCCGACGCACTTGCGCGGCACCGGTGAAAGCTTTGCCGCCAACGTGGGCGGCCGCATGATCGGGACGATGGCCGCGCTGGTGACAACACAGCTCGTGCCCTCGATGCCCGGCGCGTCGGTCCCGATCAAGCTTGCCTATGCGGCGGCACTCGTCGGTACGGCCGCGTACGTCATCGGCTTCGCGGCCAGCTTCTGGCTGCCGGAGCCGGAGAAGGAAGACCTGCCAGATTGAACATTTGTTTTTCACTGCGACGGAACACCCACCTTCGCCGAGGCTTCGGCGGGCAGGCGGAGGCACTGAGGCACCGAGGCAACCTGGAATGATTTTCCCGGTGTCCCGGTGTCTCGGTGGTACGTGGGAGTGACATCCGCTCTCCTGCAGAAGGCAGGCATCGGCGCGGTGATACAAAGCTCGCTTGCCATCGCGGCGCTGAGCACGCTGGGCGATTTCATCTGGGCGACCTGGATCCCGCGCCACATTCCCGCCTATGGCCTTACCCATGGCACGTTGCTGTTCCTGGGGATTGGGCTCGTCCTCGGTGTGGTGGCCCACCGCCCCGCTGCGGGGGCAATTGCCGGCGCCTTGATTGGCGCCGGGGGCGCGGCGGGGTTCTATCTGCTCGCGCCGCTGGCGGGGTACGCCGCGATGTTCCTGATGTGGATTGCGATCTGGGTGGCGCTTGGCGTGCTCGGCGGATGGCTGCGAACTCGAACGCTCGATCTTCGTGGCGGTCTCGCTCGTGGCGGCATCGCCGCCGTCGCGTCGGGAGCGGCGTTCTACGCGATCTCAGGAATCTGGCGCCCGTTCGATCCACACGGCTGGGACTACGCCACCCACTTCGGCGCCTGGACACTGGCGTATCTGCCCGGATTCGGAGCGCTTCTGTTGACGCGCCGGGACTGAGACGTTCGGAACGTTCGGGTATTCGGAACGTTCGGAACGTTCGGAACGTTCGGAACGTTCGGAACGTTCGGATCGTTCGAGTCGTTCGAGTCGTTCGAAACGTTCGGATCGTTCGAAACGTTCGGATCGTTCGAAACGTTCGGATCGTTCGAAACGTTCGCATCGTTCGAAACGTTCGACTCGTTCACCGTTCGATCGATCCGAACGGCGAACGCAACGAACGGCCCGAACGTACAGAACGACTCGAACGAGTCGAACGACCCGAACGACCCGATCCGAACGGTCAGGGTTCAGTATGCCTGTTCGTAGAGCGCGAGTCCCGCCGCCGCATCGAAGGGGCGAGGGTTGAACGTGCCTGTCCACTGCGTGCCCGCTGCGGCAGCGAGCAGAGGCAGGTCGGCGCGCGGTACGCCGAGAGCTTGCAGGGTGGCGGGAAGATCACCAGCACGCGCCAGCGTCTCCAGCCGCGTTGACAAGCGTTCGCCAGCTTCCTCGGCAGGCGTGTCAGTCGGCAGGCCGAGCAGCTCGGCATATCGGTGGCCGACATGTGCGGCGTTCCAGCGTACGACGTGTGGCAGCATGACGCCGATCGCCACGCCGTGGGTCGTGCCGTAGCGGGCGGTCAGCGGGTTCGCGCACGCGTGGGTTGCGCCGAGCATCGACAGCTCGATCGCGAGGCCGGCTTCGTGAGCGCCGAACAGCATGGCGCCGCGGGCGGACAGATCGGCTGGATGATGAAGGACGCGCTCGTAATTCGCCTCGAGCCGCCGCCACGCATCGCGTGCGAAGACGTCGGAGACCTCGGTACGTTTTGTCGTGACGTAAGACTCGACGGCGTGCGACAGGGCGTCGTACCCGGCGATGGCTGTAACGGCACGAGGCTGTGACACCGTGAGCGCCGGGTCGAGGATGGCCACGCGGAACGCCGCTTTCGGGTCGCCGCAGGCCATCTTCTCGTGCGTCGTGGTGTCGGAGATGAGCGCATAGGACTGGGCATCGCTGCCGGTCCCAGCGGTCGTCGGAATACCGATCATCGGCAGCAACGGCTTCGCCGCCTTGCCGAACCCGCGGTAGTCGCGCATCGTGCCGCCGTTGGTGAGAATGAAGTTGATGCCCTTGGCGCAATCGAGCGAGCTGCCGCCGCCGAGCGCGACGATCGAGTCGATGCCCGAGGCGGCAGCGCGCGCCGCGCCGGCCGCGACCATCGCCGAGTCGGGGTTGGCATCGAAGGCGTCGAACAGCATCGTACCGATTGCCGCGTCACGCAGGAACGCATCGGCCCGAGCCACGTGGCCGGCCGCGACGATGCCGGGGTCGGCTACGAGCAGCGCGCGCGAACATCCGAGCTCACGGGCGATCTCGCCGAGCCGGGATAGTGAGCCGGTCCCGAAGACCACGCGAGTACGCGGCTGAAAATCGAACGGAGTCATGATGATGGAGCGATCCTACTGTGCAGCAGATGTGTCGCTTCCCGTCTTTCTCGCGATGATCGGCCTGGAACATCGGCGATCTTGCCCTTGATTCGGGTCTCGGCGCCAACCCTGGCCCGCCCGACACGCGTTGCACCAAGCGGCCGCTGATGAGATGCTGAGCCGCTGCTGAACACGCAGCGTTGATATCTGGATGTAACCGGAGCGCAATGATCCAAACCACAGACGCACACACCCTTCATAACCGGCATACGGGCGAAAAGCTTGCGCTTCGACGTATGGCACGCGACGGGCAGATCTGGCTTGAACTCAAGGGGTCGGTTCCTCCACACCGTGAGGGACCGCCGCTCCATGTCCACTACGAGGAGACCGAGGAGGGAGTGGTAGTGGCCGGCACGCTGTCGGCCATGTTGGACGGACGCCGGATCCAGGTTGGGGCCGGAGAGAGGGCCACGTTTCCGGTGGGCTCGGTGCACCGCTGGTGGAACGATGGCGACGATACTCTCGTGTTCGAGGGTGTCGTGAAGCCCGTGGTCGATCTCGACGTGTACCTTCAAGCGGTGTTCGAGGTGTTGAACAGCGGTCCTGCCGAGCGACCGCCATTGTTCTACATGGCTCACGTTGCCTGGAGGCATCGACGGACTCAGGGGCTGCGCATTGCCCCGTCGTGGGTCCAGGCCATCGTTCTGCCGGCGATCGTACTTATAGGCACGGTGTTGGGTCGTTATCGGGGCACAAACTGGCCCGGGTGTCCGGATCGGTTCACCGATGCCCCGCTCGTGTTCGATGGCGATGTCTAACATGGCATGCATCCGGCGGCGCCGGCGAGACTTGAGGCGCCGCGGCTGATGCCTGGCCGTTAGACAGACGCGCAATTGAGTCGACCTGGATCGCAGATCGGGTTCAGCAGCTCCGTTGGACCTTGCTGGGGTTGGGGTGTTGAGCCGATTCGAGAGCCGTTCGCACATTGCCAGCTGGAAGGATGATGCGCGAATTACTTATAGCGGGTTGCCTCACATTGCTGTTGCCCGTGGGGACACAGGCTCAAGTCGATCTTGACTCCCCGGCGCCGGCGTCGGCGTCGGAACGAGTACGAGGGCTCTCGGATGTCATGGTTGAAAGCCAGGGCCCTTTTGCTGCGCCGCCCCCGAACACGCGGACCCGTTGCTGCAATCTCAAGGGTGCGCTCATCGGCGCTGGCATTGGCGCGGGGCTGGCAACGGTTCTAACGAGAAGCCTGTGCGACGCTGGTGATTGCACGGCGGACTACATCAAGGGCGCGCTTGTCCTTGGCGGGATCGGTGCGGGTCTGGGAGCCCTGGTCCATCCAAGCCGCAGATGGTCCATGCCCTCGCGCCGCGAGTCGACTCTTTACATTTCACCAGTCATCTCAGGCCGAGCGCGTGGAGTGATGGTCGCAGCGCGATTCTGACACGAGTCGCCTCGCGTGGGAGCGCCGTCCAACGAGCGCCTATTACATCGCCGTGTCCGCCGTTTATGGGACCGTGACGTTCCTCATAAACTCCGTCTGGCCAGCTGTCGTGCTGCACACGAGTGGAAACGTCTACTCGAACATCGACCTCCTGCTTCACGGCCGGGCAGATTGGCAAGCCCCCGCTGGGTCGGCGCAGTTGGTATGGGAGACGGGTGTTGATTTGGCGTTCTTGCAGTTGATGGCTGCGCTGCTCGTCAGCCTGGCGGCGATGTTGTGGGCGTACGCGCGACTGGCTCGTGTCACCAGGCAGGAACACGGAATCGACGTCGTAACCGGTGCGGTCTAACAGCCTGCTGCACCTGGCGGCACCGGCGCGCTCCTCGCGCTCGATTGTTATCGTTGGCTCACGCACGCCGCAGGTGAGCGGCAAGGCGTTAGACGCACTCGACGGACGTTCCGGAAAACCTTGGAGACTTTCATGACTCCGAGTGAAGTTCAAACTCGTCGGGCCCATCCCAAAGACGCTGAGGCAATCGCCTTGGCTCACCTTGATTCGATTCGCTCTATCGGTCCTGCCTTCTATCCCCCGGACGTAGTCGAGGCGTGGGGCTTGGGCCTCACGCCGGACATCTACGTGAACGCCATGGAAGGCGGAGAGGCGTTTTTCATCGCAACGGGGCACATCGACGGTGAACCTGCGGTGCTGGGGTTTTCGACACATCGCATCGACGATGCGCAGGATAGTGCGTCCGTTTACGTAAGAGGCGAGGCGGCGAGGCGGGGAATCGGCACGGCGCTCCTGCGCTTGGCCGAGGAGCACGCGGTCGCACAAGGAGCTACAAGCGTCCACATCCAAGCCTCGCTTGCCGGAGTTGAGTTCTACAGGGCGAATGGATTCGACGTGATCGGCCGCGGAGAGGCTCTCTTGATGTCGGGACGGTCAATGCTGTGCGTGTTCATGCGGAAGCTCCTCACCGCGGTCTGAGCATCGGCGTCTAACTCCAAATGGAGCCGACGCGCCAGACGGTCTGTGCGATCATGTCGCCGAGGCGCACGGCTCATTTGGAACGTTAGACGGTCCGAGGTAGCCTCGTGGGACGTGCTCGATGAATGGATCGAAAACGCGATGTG
>Ga0114129_10008517_pt1 | contig 14617 bp, 6 predicted proteins | sample RhiMetdeltSRZDD1_FD_80071 | JGI IMG/M metagenome (GOLD analysis project Ga0114129, IMG submission 80071) | Populus rhizosphere microbial communities from Tennessee, USA - Rhizosphere MetaG P. deltoides SRZDD1 (version 2) (version 2) | ecosystem: Host-associated > Plants > Roots > Rhizosphere >... | reverse complement strand
CAAAGTATACCAGCTACCGCGGTGGCAAACCCATTTTGCCCGGCGACTTAAAATACCTGGATGTAAATAAAGATTATGCCATCAATGATCTCGACAGGGTGATCATTGGTAACGGTAATCCTGATGGCTGGGGTTCATTTAACAATAGTTTCAGGTATAAGAATTTCGATTTGCTTATTGAGATCGGTTATATGTACGGAAACGACGTACTGAACCAAACCAAGCACTCAGGTGAAGACAGAACCGGTATTGCCAATAGCTTCAGCTCGGTAATGGATTATTATCAACCCGGCAAGAATAATAACAATACCATGATCGCAGCCACCCGCGATACACGGGCAGGTTATGTAACCAATGTTGATACCCGCTGGGTAGAAGATGGTTCCTTTATTCGCGGAAAGAATTTATTGCTGGGCTATAATTTACCAGCCGGTACTGTAAGCATGTTAAAGGTGAGCCGCGTGAGAGTGACCGCCTCGGTTCAGAACTTTTTCCTGAAAACAAAGTTCTCGGGTAATGATCCCGAAGTAACCACTTACAACAACGCCTTTGCACAGGGACAAACATTCTTCGATTATCCCAAGCCAACTACTTACATGCTGGGAATAAGTGTGGGATTATAAAAATTAACATTAAACAAGCTCATATGAAAATTCATAAAATAAATGCGCTATATATTCTTCTGTTTTGTGCCTTCGTATTGGCAGCCGGCGGTTGTAAAAAATGGTTGGTAGATGAGGATAATGACCCATCGAACCTTTCGCCCGACAATTATTATACATTGCCCGGTCATGCCGATGCGGCCATAGCTGCTGCCTACGACAGAACCCGGTTCATTAATAATGGCGCCGGCATATTTGCCAATAATTTTTCCATGCTCGAAATGCCCACCGGTACGGCCAAAACCGAAACCGGCCAAAATACCGACCTGAACAACCTGCTTGGCCTCAGTTACAATGGCGACAATGTATTTGTGCTGAACTGGTGGACGGGTTTGTACAGTGTGATTGCACAAACCAACCTGGTTTTAGATAAAGTGCCGGGTATTAAAATGGACGATGCAAAAAAGAAACAGGTATTGGGTGAAGCGCAATTTTTACGTGCGTGGTCGTACTTCTATCTGGTTCGTTTGTATGGCGATGTTCCTTTGCTTACTACTTCAATTTTAACGGCCACCGATTCAAAGGTGTATGCCTCCCGAACAACCAAAGATTCGATTTACATGCAGGTGGTAAACGACCTGAAGGCGGCCGAAACCTCGGGGCTGGCCTGGACAGATGAAGGCGGTCGGGTATCACTGGGCGCAGTGAAATCGTTACTGGCAGAAGTATATTTAACAATGGCCGGTTATCCCATGAACAAGGGAACTGCTTATTATCAGCTGGCGGCCGATAAAGCGAATGAAGTAATTGCCAGCGGTAAATTCAGTTTGTTTACCAATTATAATAGTCTGCACGACGAATCACTGGAAAACAAGCAGGAGCAGATCTTTGAAATACAGTACCTGGGTGGTGTAGCCAATAATGGAAACCAGGCTATACTGTTGCCAAACTTTAAAGATGTTTCGGCCTATGGTACCGAAGTAGGCTCTACCACGCCTACCACCCAATTTTTCAATTCATTTGAGGCGGGCGACCTGAGAACCGTTGACCGGCAGGGATTCTTTTATACTTCTTATTATTCAGGTGGCGACGGCGCTTTGAAATCTTTGGGAGCACCTTACATTTACAAACATTTTGATATTGGCGCCAACGGTACATCGGGTAAAAAGGGAACCGCTACCAGCGGATTGAACTGGATGAACATGCGATATGCGCAGGTGCTGCTTACCTATGCCGAGGCGCAGAATGAAGTATCGACTGGTCCTACACAGGCTGCCCTTGATGCATTAAAAAGTATACGCGACAGGGCAGGGCTTACAACCGGCGCTTTGGGCAGCTTTACCCAGGCAACATTCAGAGATGCAGTGTGGAAGGAACGCTGGCACGAGCTGTGTTACGAAGGCGTTACCTGGTTTGATATGGTTCGGTTGAAAAAAGCCTATAACGAAACCACCAACAGTTTTGAGAATTTTGTTGGTCATGTTTTGCCCGAAAGCAAAGCAGTGCTGGCTGAAAAGCATTTGCTTTTTCCTTTGCCTACGCTTGAAATGCAAAACAATCCGAACCTAAGGCCCCAAAATACAGGCTACCCCGGCCTTTAAGGAGGTAACAGCTACATGTGTATAAGTATAATTGAGTAAAACACATTTTTCAGCCGCAAAGTAATCATGCTTTGCGGCTTTATTTTTATCTTTACAACCTGTTCAGGTATCCCGGTTTTACCCCACCTGAAGTCTCTTTCTTCTACCTGCCATGCCTTACCTCAACCCGATCGGCAGGTATCTTTTTCCGGTCCGATTTTTGGGCAATTAATTCTTGGTAATTAAGGTATATTTCTTACCTTTGCCCTCCATTTTTCACAAAAGCTAATTAGCAGAGGTACAGTTGCTACACGGCCATAATAATATAACTGCCTCTTTTTCAATTCTTTGGGAGTTTAGCCTTTACAGTTCAACTGAACAGGAAAAGGATGAAATTCTCAAGGGATAATTTTTTTTCTATAGATGATTTGACGTCGAACATTAAAAAAACCGGTTTTAAGCAATATGTCTTCAACAAAATTGTCAAACAGGGTCAACTTCGGTAAGATCAAAAATTTAGCTGAAGCTCCTGACTTACTCGAAGTACAAATTCAATCTTTTAAAGAATTTTTCCAGTTAGAAACTACCCCCGATAAGCGTAACATCGAAGGGTTGTTCAAGGTATTCAAGGAAAATTTTCCTATCACGGATACCAGGAACATTTTCGTACTGGAATTTCTTGATTATTTCATTGACCCGCCCCGCTACACCATCGAAGAGTGTATGGAGCGTGGTTTAACATATGCGGTTCCTCTGAAGGCGAAACTGAGGTTGAGCTGTAACGATGAGGAGCACGTTGATTTCCAGACTATCGTGCAGGATGTGTTTTTAGGGAATATTCCCTATATGACGCCCCGCGGTACTTTCGTGATCAACGGTGCTGAACGTGTTGTGGTTTCGCAGTTACACCGCTCACCCGGCGTATTCTTCGGCCAAAGCATTCACCCCAACGGTACAAAGATCTATTCGGCCCGCGTAATTCCTTTCAAAGGCGCCTGGATGGAGTTTGCTACCGATATCAATAACGTGATGTATGCCTACATCGACCGTAAGAAGAAATTCCCGGTAACTACGTTATTGCGTTCAATCGGCTACGAAACAGATAAAGATATTCTTGAACTGTTCGGTATGGCTGATGAAGTAAAAAGCGATAAAAAATCACTTCAAAAATATCTTGGCAAACGCCTCGCTGCCCGTGTATTAAGAACATGGGTTGAAGACTTTGTGGATGAAGATACCGGCGAAGTTGTATCTATCGAAAGAAACGAGGTGGTATTGGAACGTGACACCGTGCTCGACGAAGAGGCCATTGACATGATTGCCGACATGGACGCGAAGAGCGTGTTTGTGCAGAAAGAAGATGTGGGCGGCGATTATGCTATCATTTACAACACACTTAATAAAGATACTTCGAACAGTGAGCTGGAAGCCGTTCAGCACATCTACCGCCAGTTGCGCGGTGCCGATGCGCCGGATGATGAAACAGCCCGTGGTATCATCGACAAGCTGTTCTTCAGCGATAAACGTTACGATCTGGGCGAAGTTGGTCGTTATAAGATCAACCGCAAGCTGAACCTGAATCAGCCGCTCGATCAAAAAACATTGACCAAGGAAGATATTATCGAGATCATTAAATACCTGGTTCGTTTAACCAATGGTAAAGCTGAAATTGATGATATCGATCACCTGAGCAACCGTCGTGTACGTACCGTGGGTGAGCAGTTGTACGCTCAGTTCGGCGTTGGTTTGGCCCGTATGGCCCGTACCATTCGCGAAAGGATGAACGTACGCGATAATGAAGTATTTACCCCGGTTGACCTGATCAATGCCCGTACGCTGTCGTCTGTGATCAACTCGTTCTTCGGAACCTCACAGTTGTCGCAGTTCCTCGATCAAACTAACCCGCTGAGTGAAATCACGCATAAACGTCGTATCTCGGCCCTCGGACCCGGTGGTTTAAGCCGCGAAAGAGCAGGTTTTGAGGTGCGTGACGTACACTACAGCCACTACGGCCGTTTGTGTACCATTGAAACACCCGAAGGTCCGAACATCGGTTTGATCTCTACCTTGTGCGTGCATGCGAAGATCAACGAAATGGGCTTTATCGAAACGCCTTATCATAAAGTAGATAACGGAAAGGTTGACCTGAAAAAGCTCACCTTCCTGAGTGCCGAAGAAGAAGATAACGCCAAGATCGCCCAGGCAAGTTCGCCGCTCGATGATAAAGGACACTTTGTGGAAGAGAAGATCACTTCGCGCCAAACAGGCGACTTCCCGATCCTTGATCAGAACGAAGTTGAATTTATGGACGTGGCGCCAAACCAGATCGTTGGTTTGAGTGCTTCGCTGATTCCGTTCCTTGAGCACGATGATGCCAACCGCGCGCTGATGGGATCGAACATGCAACGTCAGGCCGTTCCGCTGATCCGTCCTGAAAACCCCATCGTGGGTACAGGCCTGGAAGGCAAAGCTGCCCGCGACGCCCGTGTACAGATCCTTTCAGAAGGTGAAGGTATAGTTGAGTATGTTGATGGTAGCGAGATCCACGTTCGTTACGATCGTACAGAAGCTGACCGTTTGGTGAGCTTCGAAGACGACCTGAAGATTTACAAACTGACCAAGTTTATAAAAACCAACCAGGAAACCTGTATCAACCATAAACCGGCGGTTAGAAAAGGACAACGCATGAAAAAAGGCGATTTCCTTACCGAAGGATATGCAGTACAGGCTGGTGAACTGGCCCTTGGCCGTAACCTGAAAGTGGCCTTCATGCCATGGAAAGGGTACAACTTCGAGGATGCCATTGTAATCAGTGAAAGAGTAGCTAAGGAAGACCTGTTCACTTCTATTCACATTTCGGAATATGAACTGGAAGTTCGCGATACCAAACTGGGTGAAGAAGAGCTGACTCCCGATATTCCAAACGTATCGGAAGAAGCTACCAAAGACCTCGACGAAAATGGTATCATTCGCCTGGGTGCTGCTATTAAAGAAGGCGACATCCTGATCGGTAAAATCACTCCGAAAGGCGAAAGCGATCCTACTCCTGAAGAAAAACTGTTACGCGCCATCTTCGGTGATAAAGCCGGTGATGCCAAGGATGCTTCGTTGAAAGCTCCGAACGGTGTAGAAGGAGTGGTGATCGGTAAAAAACTGTTCCAGCGCGCGAAGAAAGATAAGAACGCAAAAATTCGTGAAAAAGCAGCTCTGGAAAAACTGGAGAAAGTTCACGAAAAGAATGTTGAAGATCTGAAAGAAGAATTGTTGAATAAACTGCAGACTTTATTAAAAGATAAAGCTTCTGCCGGTGTAAACAACAACTTCGGTGAAGTGCAGATTGGTAAAGGCGCCAGGTTTAATCCAAAGAACCTTGGTTCTATCGATTACCAGAACGTGAACCCGCTGGGCTGGACAGGTGATGCTTCTATCGATGATGCCATCAACACCCTGTTGCACAACTACAACATCAAGTACAACGAAGAGCTGGGTAGATATAAAAGAGAGAAGTTCAACATTTCGATTGGTGACGAGTTACCAGCCGGTGTGTTGAAGCTGGCTAAAGTATACCTCGCCGTTAAGCGTAAGCTGAAAGTGGGTGATAAAATGGCCGGTCGCCACGGTAACAAAGGTATTGTGGCCAAGATCGTTCGTGCTGAAGATATGCCGTTCCTCGAAGACGGAACGCCGGTTGACATAGTACTGAACCCGCTGGGGGTACCTTCGCGTATGAACCTCGGTCAGATCTATGAAACTGTACTCGGATGGGCTGGTTTGCAAATGGGAGTGAAGTTCGCTACCCCGATCTTTGACGGAGCTACTACCGATGAAATTGCAGATTACATCAATAACGCAGGTTTACCAAGCTTTGGTCATACTTACCTGTACGATGGTGAAACCGGCGACCGCTTCCACCAGAAAGCAACCGTGGGCGTAATTTATATGATTAAACTGCACCACATGGTTGATGATAAAATGCACGCGCGTTCTATCGGGCCCTACAGTCTTATTACGCAGCAGCCGCTGGGTGGTAAAGCTCAGTTCGGTGGTCAGCGTTTTGGTGAAATGGAAGTTTGGGCGCTCGAAGCTTATGGTGCATCGAACATTCTGCAGGAATTGCTCACGCTTAAATCGGATGATATTATCGGCCGTGCAAAAACCTACGAGGCTATTGTTAAAGGCGATAATATTCCAAGAGCCGGTATTCCTGAATCGTTCAACGTATTGGTGCATGAGTTGAGAGGATTAGGACTTGACCTGAAATTCGAATAGGCATCCCCCCGACCCCCCTCCGGTGGAGGGGGAGAAGAACAGGGTATGAGTGCTGAAAAGGGGTCGAACGTTGAAGTGTGCGACGCAACAGTAGTTGAAAAGAGTTGGTGTCGCTGGTATCAGAATTTTAAACGAATAAGAAATTAAGATATGGCTATCAAAAAAGATAATCGTCCCAGAGCCACATTTTCTAAAATTACTATCGGGTTGGCTTCGCCTGATTCCATTTTGGAACGCAGCTATGGTGAAGTATTAAAACCCGAAACAATAAACTATCGTACTTACAAACCTGAGCGTGATGGTTTATTCTGCGAACGTATTTTCGGTCCGGTAAAGGATTATGAGTGCGCCTGCGGTAAGTACAAACGTATCCGTTACAAAGGGATCGTGTGCGACCGTTGCGGTGTTGAAGTAACCGAAAAGAAAGTTCGCCGCGAACGCATGGGCCATATTAAACTGGTGGTACCTGTAGTTCATATCTGGTATTTTAAAAGCTTACCTAATAAAATCGGTTACCTGCTGGGAGTTAGCTCCAAAAAGCTCGAAAGCATTGTGTACTACGAGCGTTTTGTGGTAATTCAATCTGGTATCCGGGAAGATCGCGGTTTAAAAACAGGCGATCTGTTAACTGAAGAAGAATACCTGGAAATACTGGAAAACCTGCCTAAGGAAAACCAGTATCTGCCCGATGATGACCCGCAGAAATTCATTGCCAAAATGGGTGCTGAAGCGGTTCATGACCTGTTGCAAAGAATTGAGCTGGATACTTTGTCATTCGATTTGCGTAATTCTGCTGCTACCGAAACTTCACAGCAACGTAAAGCCGATGCTTTGAAGCGTTTAAGTGTAGTGGAAGCTTTCCGCGAAGCCAACAGCCGCATCACCAACCGCCCCGAGTGGATGGTAATGCAGTACATTCCGGTTATTCCGCCGGAGTTACGTCCGCTGGTGCCTTTGGATGGTGGTCGTTTCGCCTCTTCTGATCTGAACGATCTGTATCGCCGGGTGATCATTCGTAACAACCGTTTAAAAAGATTATTAGAGATCAAAGCCCCTGAGGTGATCTTACGTAACGAAAAACGTATGCTTCAGGAAGCTGTTGACTCACTGTTCGATAACTCGCGTAAATCAAACGCCGTTAAAGCCGAAGGTGGTCGCGCATTGAAATCACTGTCGGATGTACTGAAAGGTAAACAAGGCCGTTTCCGTCAGAACCTGTTGGGTAAACGTGTTGACTACTCAGGTCGTTCGGTAATTGTGGTAGGTCCTGAACTGAAATTGCACGAGTGCGGTTTACCGAAAGATATGGCGGCTGAATTGTTCAAACCGTTCATCATTCGTAAACTGATTGAAAGAGGTATTGTAAAAACAGTAAAATCGGCTCGTAAGCTGGTAGATAGAAAAGAAGCGGTGGTTTGGGATATCCTTGAAAATATCCTGAAAGGGCACCCGGTAATGCTTAACCGTGCTCCAACGCTGCACCGTTTGTCTATCCAGGCTTTTCAACCTAAATTAATTGAAGGTAAAGCGATACAATTGCACCCGTTGGTGTGTGCGGCGTTCAACGCCGACTTTGACGGTGACCAGATGGCGGTTCACGTTCCGTTGAGCAATGCGGCCGTTCTGGAAGCCCAACTGTTGATGCTTTCTTCACACAACATTTTGAACCCGCAGAACGGAGCTCCAATGACCCTGCCTTCGCAGGACATGGTACTCGGTTTGTACTATATCACCAAGGGTAAAAAATCTAACGAAACGGAAACGTTGCGGGGTGAAGGAAAAGCTTTCTACAGCACAGAAGAAGTGATCATTGCGTATAATGAGCAACGCGTTGACCTGCACGCTTTCATTAAAGTGAAAGTGAATGTACGTACCAGCGACGGTGTTATTGCCAAAAAGCTGATCGAAACAACGGTAGGTCGTGTGATCTTCAACGAGTTTGTTCCTAAAGAAGTGGGTTACATCAACGCCCTGCTGACAAAGAAAAGTTTGCGTGAGATCATCGGCGATATTATCACCATCACCAATGTGCCAAAAACGGCCAAGTTCCTGGATGATATCAAACAGCTTGGTTTCCGTATGGCCTTCAGAGGTGGTTTGTCGTTCAGTATTAATGACCTCATCATCCCGTCTATCAAAGGCGAAGTGCTGGATAATGCGAAAGTAGAAGTTGACGAGGTATGGGATAACTATAATATGGGTCTTATCACCAACAACGAGCGGTATAACCAGATCGTAGACATCTGGTCGAGGGTGGATACCCGTATTACCGAAACGTTGATCCGTGAATTGAGCAGCGATAAACAGGGCTTCAACTCTGTGTACATGATGCTTGACTCCGGAGCCCGCGGTTCTAAACAACAGATCAAACAGCTGTGCGGTATCAGGGGTCTGATGGCGAAACCCAGAAAATCAGGTTCATCGGGAAGTGAGATCATCGAAAACCCGATCTTGTCGAACTTCAAGGGTGGACTGAACGTATTGGATTACTTCATTTCTACGCACGGTGCCCGTAAAGGTTTGGCCGATACCGCCCTGAAAACAGCGGATGCCGGTTACCTGACCCGTCGTTTGGTGGACGTAGCACAGGACGTTGTAATTACAGAAGAAGATTGCGGTACGCTGCGTGGTATTGCCATCAGCGCTTTAAAAGATAATGAAGAAATAGTAGAGCCGCTGTACGATCGTATCATTGGCCGTACATCGCTGCATAATGTATACAGTCCGATAAACGATGAAATGATCGTTGAAGCCGGCAAGGAGATCAATGAAGAGATCGGTAAACAAATTGAAGAAGCCGCTATTGAGATTGTTGAGATCCGTTCGGTACTTACCTGCGAAAGCAAAAGAGGTGTGTGTGTAAAATGTTACGGTAAGAACCTGGCAACAGGTAATCGGGCACAGAAAGGAGATGCAGTAGGTATCATCGCTGCCCAATCAATCGGTGAGCCTGGTACCCAGTTAACCCTGCGTACCTTCCACGTGGGTGGTGTTGCCGGATCTGCATCGGTAGAATCTTCACTCACTGCAAAATTCGATGGTACCATTCAGTTCGACGGTTTGCGTACTGTAGCTTCGGTTAACAATGAAGGAGATCCGACTCAGATCGTTATCGGTCGTACCGGTGAAATTCGTAACGTTGATGTGAAGAACGATCGCTTACTGAATGTGGTAAACATACCATACGGTTCAACCCTGTTTGTGAAAGATGGTCAGCAGGCGAAAAAAGGTGATGTCATTTGTACCTGGGATCCTTTCAACAACGTAATCGTAGCCGAGATCGTTGGTCAGGTGAAATTTGATAACGTTATCGAAGGCATTACTTATCGCGAAGAGGCCGATGAGCAAACAGGTCACCGCGAAAAAGTGGTTATCGAAACAAAAGATAAAACCAAGATACCTACGCTGATCGTAGAAGGTAAAGATGTAAAACAATATAACCTGCCTGTAGGCTCGCACATTGTGGTTGATGAAGCCGAAGATGTAAAAGCCGGTCAGGTGTTGGTGAAAATACCTCGTACGTTGCGTATGCAGCGCGACATCACCGGGGGTCTGCCTCGTGTAACCGAGTTGTTCGAAGCACGTAACCCCGGTAACCCTGCCATCGTTTGCGAAATCGACGGTGTGGTTGCTTTCGGCGCCATCAAACGTGGAAACCGCGAGATTATCGTGGAAGCGAAAGATGGTGTTATTAAAAAATACCTGGTGCCGTTAACCCGCCAGATCCTGGTGCAGGATGGTGACTTTAACAAAGCCGGTGCGCCGTTGTCTGACGGACAGGTTTCGCCGAGCGATATCCTGGCTATTAAAGGTCCGTTTGCCGTACAGGAATACGTGGTGAATGAAATTCAGGAAGTATATCGTTTACAGGGTGTGAAGATCAACGATAAACACATTGAGGTGATCGTTCGCCAGATGATGAAAAAAGTTGAGATTGTTGATCCGGGCGATACCCGCTTCCTCGAAGAAGACCTGGTTGACCGTTTTGATTTCAATGATGAGAACGATTGGATATTTGATAAAAAAGTTATCGCTGATCCCGGAGAAAGTGCGCGCCTGAGAGCCGGTCAAATCGTGAGCCTGCGTGAAATTCGTGAAGAAAATTCACTGTTGCGCCGCTCCGATAAAAAACTGGTTGATTACCGCGATGCCAATCCGGCCACATCTCATCCTGTATTACTCGGTATTACCAAGGCTTCGCTGGGTACGCAAAGCTGGATCTCAGCTGCATCGTTCCAGGAAACTACCAAAGTATTGTCATCGGCCGCCATTCAGGGTAAAACCGACGATATGCTTGGCTTGAAAGAGAATGTGATCACAGGTCATCCGATACCGGCAGGTACTGGTTTGCGTGACTTTGAGAACATGATCGTTGGTAGCAAGGAAGAATATGAATTGCTGCAAACAACCCGCGAAGCGATGAGCTTTGACGATGACGAGTAAGCAATATGAATTTGTTTCAAACAAAAAATATAAAGTAGGAAGGCAACTTCCTACTTTTTTATTAAGACGATTCTCTGTTAAAACTTTTAACAATTCTGTTTTAGAGTTGTATTCTATCTTGCAAAAAAGGCGTTCATGAAAAATATCTCTACTATATTAAGCATTCTCGCTCTTGTTCTGATAGGTTATCTTTTTTACCTGCATTTTACCCATGTTGAAAAACTGAATAAGGTATCGGATACTGCTTCAAAAAATGTGCATTCCAATTTTAAGATCGCATACTTTGATATTGATTCGCTGCAGGAGCACTATGAATATTTTAAGGATGTGTCGGGCGATATCAAGAAGAAGGAAAATGCCATGAATGCCGAATTGAACGATTTAACCAATAAATACCAGCGCACTGTTCGCAAATGGCAGGAGAAAGGTAATAATATTACCCAGGCCGAAGGAGAGGCTGCCCAACGCGAAGTAGGGCTTTTACAACAGCAATACCAGCAACGGAAAGGCGAGCTGGAGCAGGAAATGCAAAAGCTGCAGGTTGATCGCATGTCGGAGCTTCGCAAACAGGTTGAGGAGTTTTTAAAAGACTACAACAAAACAAAAGCTTACGCATATATTTTATCGTACGAGCCCGGATTTATCATTTACTACAAAGATTCTGCCTACAACATTACCGGTGACCTGATTAACGGTTTGAATACACAGTATAAAGAGAAGAAGAAATAATTAGCAAATGTGCAAATTAGCAAATGAGTAAATGTGCAAATTTGCAAATTTGCCAATGCGAAAATTGTTGATTGTTGGGCAGCCATAAAGCCATCATTGTAAGCTACTTTCCTTATCTTGGGGTGGTTAAAACCTGATTTTCTTACCCTTATACAATTAATATGGCAGAACACGCTTCGTCTTTTAAACCATCATTAAGTTTGATTGATGCTACTATGGTTGTAGCCGGTTCTATGATTGGTTCGGGTATTTTTATAGTTAGCTCAGATATTACCCGCAACGTAGGCAGTGCAGGCTGGATGATTGCCGTATGGCTGATCACCGGCTTTATGACCATTGTAGCTGCTGTTAGTTACGGAGAGCTGAGTGGTATGTTTCCAAAGGCCGGCGGCCAGTATGTATACCTGAAAGAAGCATTTAATCCGTTAGCCGGATTTTTATATGGATGGAGTTTTTTTGCTGTAATACAAACGGCTACCATAGCCGCCGTTGCGGTTGCGTTTAGCAGGTATACTGCTTACCTGATACCTGAACTGGGCGAATCGAATACGCTGCTAACAATAGGGAAACTGAAAATATCTGCCGCTCAATTGCTGGCCATTGGCCTGATCATGTTTCTAACCTACACCAACACAAAAGGCATTAAAGGCGGAAAGATAATTCAAACCACATTTACTACCGTTAAGCTGTTTTCGCTGTTCGGATTGATCATATTAGGTTTTTTACTGGTGAAACACAGCTTCTGGGCCGAGAACTGGCAAACAGGCATGAATGCAACACAACTGCAGCCGAATGCCGAAGGAAAACTTTTACCAGCCGGAGAGTGGTTGCCCATCAGCGGTACTGTTTTAATTGGCGCCATTGCCGCTGCGATGGTAGGTTCTATTTTCAGCAGCGACTCATGGAATAACGTAACCTTCATTGCCGGAGAAATAAAAAATCCTAAAAGAAATATCGGGTTGAGCCTTTTTTTAGGAACACTGATAGTGACCATCATTTATGTAACGGCCAACCTTATGTACCTGAATGTGCTGCCATTGAATCATATTGCATTTCCCGAAGGAGAACGCGTAGCAGTAGCAGCCGCTACTTCAATTTTCGGTAGTATAGGCGCTTATGTAATTGCCGTGATGATCATGATATCGACGTTTGGTTGTAATAACGGATTGATACTCGCCGGCGCCCGCGTTTATTATACCATGGCAAAGGATGGACTGTTCTTTAAAAAAACAGGCACATTGAATAAAAACGCAGTACCCGAATTTGCTTTATGGATACAGGCTGCCATGGCCAGTGTTTTATGTTTAAGCGGCGGATACGGCGATTTGCTGGATATGATATCGTTTGTGGTGGTGTTATTTTATGCGTTGACCATACTAGGAATTTTCATCCTGCGTAAAAAACAACCCAACGCCGAGCGCCCATACAAAGCATTTGGTTATCCTGTATTACCCGTTATTTACATTATACTCGCATTAACATTTTGCATATTCCTTATTAAAATGAAGCCGTTGTATGCAGGTATTGGCCTGGGAATTGTTTTAACAGGTGTGCCTTTGTATTATATTGCGGTGCGAAATAAAAAAGCTGCATAAGCTTCATGTTGCACGGGTAACAAGGCGTGCCACGGTTACCCTGGCGTTGTAAACGAACCGTGGCACGCCTTTATAAAGTATGAGCAACATAGATTTTGACAAACTTTTTGCCGGGTTTTCTAATATTAAAGTGGGCGTTATAGGCGATGTAATGCTCGATGTATACTGGTGGGGACATGTTGAACGCATTTCGCCCGAGGCGCCGGTACCGGTGGTGGCGCTTGATAAAAAAGAACATCGTATAGGGGGCGCAGGAAATGTGGCGCTGAACCTGGCAGCGCTGGGCGCCAACGTTTCGGTATTAACCGTTTTGGGAGCCGATGACAACGGTTCGACTTTGAGTACCTTATTCAACGAACATCACATCAATACAAACTGGTTGTTGCTGCAGCCATCTCGTATAACCACTACTAAAACACGTATCATCAGCCGCAACCAGCAAATGATGCGGCTCGATGCAGAAATTACCAAAGAGTTATCGGCCGATGACGAAAATGCGTTGCTTGAAAAAGTACGTCAATACATCATTGCTGAACAGCCGCAGGTAATTATTTTTGAAGACTATAATAAGGGCATTTTAACCGAGCGGGTGATCAAAGAGGTTACAGCATTTTGCAAAAAACACAATGTGATCACTACGGTAGATCCGAAACGAAAGAATTTCTTTTCATACGAAGGTGTGAACATATTCAAACCTAACTTAAAAGAAGTTAAAGACGGATTGAACCTGCTGATCGATGAAGTGAACCTGCCAACCCTGAATGATATTCATGCACAGTTGCAAAAAAAGCTGAACCATTCCATTTCGTTCATAACGCTGAGTGAAAAAGGTGTTTATTACCAGGATAACAGCACCTCGGAAATTATTCCTTCGCATTTAAGAAATATAGCCGATGTATCGGGCGCCGGTGATACGGTGATTGCCGTTGCCTCATTAATTTATGCCGCCACCAAACGCGTTGATCTGATGGCCGAAGTAGCCAATATTGCGGGTGGACTTGTGTGTGAGGAGGTAGGCACCGCAGCGGTGAATAAAGAGCGTTTGCTGCACGAATGTAAGTTGCTGCTGAAATAAGGCTATAAGCCGGTTCTTAATGAAGTTGATTTATGTTCTTTAATAGTGAAAGAAGTAGTGATCGCCATACAAAAACCTCTTGGTAATTTTTCAACGCCAAATATGGCGCGTGTATGTTTTCCTGAATCGCCTAATACACTTAAAAAAAGATCTGAGGCGCCATCGGCAACCCGTGGGCCTTCGTCCCATTCTTCGGTACCGCGGTAATAAATATCTGCGTGGTTCAATCCTGCTATATTTTCTAAGCCAACGAACTTGTCTATTTGCCCCAATACATTAATGGCGGCCATTCTGGAAGCCTGGTAACCTTCTTCGGTGGTTACT
>Ga0114129_10008516_pt1 | contig 14618 bp, 8 predicted proteins | sample RhiMetdeltSRZDD1_FD_80071 | JGI IMG/M metagenome (GOLD analysis project Ga0114129, IMG submission 80071) | Populus rhizosphere microbial communities from Tennessee, USA - Rhizosphere MetaG P. deltoides SRZDD1 (version 2) (version 2) | ecosystem: Host-associated > Plants > Roots > Rhizosphere >... | reverse complement strand
TCTCGGGTTTTCGATCGTGCCGCATGTCTGGGTGCCGGAGAAGATCGCGCACGACTGCGTCGCGTGCAGCCAGTTCCGGCAGTGCGGGCAGTATGCGGTCTCGCTCGCTCTCCGCGCCGGCGCCGCACCGCGGTTGTCCGAGCGCTCCGTCCCCACGCGCCTCGTTGCGATGCCCAGAGCGAGCGTCGAGCGACTGCGCCTTCCGCTGACGCTCGTTGAAGACGCGGAGTCCGTACCGGCATGACCGTCGCGGACCTCCTCGTCACCTCGATCGCGGGCGGCATCGCCGCTCCTGCGGGATTCCGCGCAGCGGGTGTCGCCTGCGGCATCAAGAAGGCCGGCCTCGACCTTGCGCTCGTCGCCACCGATGCGCCGGTTCCGGCGGCTGCTGTATTCACCACGAACAAAGCTCAGGCTGCGCCCGTCATCATCTCCAAATCGCACCTTGAGCTTTCACAGGGCCGCGCACGCGCCGTCGTCATCAACAGCGGATGCGCGAATGCCTGCACGGGCGCCGAAGGGATGGCCACCGCGCGAGCGATGGCGGCTTCAACGGCCGAACGTCTGGGGTGCGATGCCACGGACGTCCTGGTCGCGTCGACTGGCGTGATTGGGGTTCTGCTCGACCGCGACCGCACCGTCCACGGAATCAGCGCCGCAGCTGCCGCCCTCGCGCGCGAAGGCGGCTCCGCCGCCGCGAGCGCCATCATGACGACGGATCCGTTTCCGAAGGAGGCGGCCGTAGAAGTCACGACCGCCGGTGGCCGCTTCCGCGTCGGCGGAATGGCAAAGGGCTCCGGCATGATCGAGCCGATGATGGCAACGATGCTGGCGGTGGTAACGACAGACGCCAAGGTCAGTGCGGGGGTGTTACAGCGGGCTCTGAACGCCGTGACGGACGTCACCTTCAACGCCATCTCCGTCGACGGTGAATGCTCGACGAACGATTGCGTGTTTGCGCTCGCCTCCGGAGCCAGCGGCGTCATGTTGGGCGAAAGCGACGTCCCGGTGCTCGCAGAAGCGCTGCGCCACGTGTGCGAGCCGCTCGCGATTGGAATCGTGCGCGGCGGAGAAGGAGCCACCAAGCTCGTCACCATCGAGGTGACCGGCGCGCGCTCGCCGGACGAGGCCAAGCGAGCCGCCAGAGCGATCGCGAATTCGCCGCTCGTGAAGACGGCGATTCACGGCGCCGATCCGAACTGGGGCCGGCTGGTCGCGGTTGCCGGGCGTGCCGGCGTCGACTTCGATCTCGAGAACGCGCGCGTGCAGATCGGCGGCGTTGAGCTGTTCGCGCACGGCCGGCCGTTTGACGAGCGGTCAGCTGAAGCCTCGCAGCATCTGCAGGGTAACGAGGTCACGCTGCGGGTCGATCTTGGTACGAACGGTCCGGGCGCGGCCCGGATGTGGACGTGCGATCTCAGCGCAGAGTACGTGCGCATCAATGCGGAGTATCGGACATGAGCCTTCGCGCCGCTTCGCGCCAGGTCGCAGCCTGGCAGACTTCCCAGTTCCTGTCCGTCCTGGATCTCACGCCGGACGAGCTCGAAACGTGCCTCGATCTTGCCGCGTCGATGAAGACGGCGAGGCGTACCGGACGGTCGCACGTGACGCCGCTCGCGGGGCGGCACGTGGCGCTGTTGTTCGAAAAGCCGTCGCTGCGTACACGCGCGACGTTTACGATCGCGGTGCGCGAGCTGGGTGGAGATGTCATCGAGACGCCGTCCGACGTGCTCGGCGGCCGCGAGACACTCGAGGACATGGTCCGCAACTTCGAGCGATGGGTATTCGCAATCGTGATCCGCACGTTTGGCCAGAGCCGCATCAGACAGGCTGCGGCGGCGGCGCCGCAGCTTCGCGTGGTGAATGCGCTGAGCGACCAGGAACATCCGTGTCAGGCGCTCGCGGATGCTTTGACGCTGGTCGAACGCTGGGACAGCCTGCGGGGACGCACCGTCGCGTTCGTCGGCGACGGCAACAACGTCGCGACATCCCTGGCTCACGCGGTAGCAATGCTGGGAGCCAACGTCGTGGTCGCGTCACCACGCGGTTTCGAGCTTCCATCGGACGTCTGCGAAGCCGTGGCCGGCGTCGCGCGATTCGGCGCGACCATCCGAACCACGAACGACCCGTACGAAGCCGTCTCTTCAGCGGATGCCGTCTACACCGACGTCTGGACGTCGATGGGACAGGAAAACGAGACGGCCGCCCGCGCGGAAATCTTCGCGCCGTTTCAGGTGAACGCCGCGCTCATGGCGCGCGCGCCCGAGGGTGCGCTGTTCATGCACTGCCTTCCCGCGCACCGCGGCGATGAGGTCACGAGCGAGGTGCTCGACTCGCCCGTCTCGGTCGCCTTCGATCAGGCAGAAAACCGTTTGCACACGCAGAAAGCACTCCTCGCATTGCTGGCCTCATAGGATTTGGTGATCGGGGGATTTGGTGATTTGGTGATTTGGTGATTTGGCATCGAAGCCGGATCACCAAATCTCCCCAATCACCAAATCCCCCGATCACCAAATCCCCCGATCACCAAATCCCCCGATCACCAAATCCCCCGATCACCAAATCCCCCGATCACCAAATCACCAAATCCTGCGAAACTCAATTACAGTAGTCGCCCATGCGGCAGGTGGTGATCCCGCGACACGGTCCGCCGGACGTGTTCGAGGTGCGCGAGGCGCCCGATCCGGTCCCGGGCAGCGGCGAGGTCCGGATTCGCGTTCGGGCCGCAGGCGTGAACTTCGCGGACATCCTGGCCCGCATCGGGCTGTATCCCGACGCCCCCAAGCCGCCTGTCGTCGTAGGTTACGAAGTTGCCGGCGTCGTCGAGGCGGTAGGACCCGGCGTGACCTCACCCTACGAAGGCGACCGCGTCGTCGCGCTGACGCGCTTCGGTGGCTACGCGGATCGCGTGGTCGTCCCGGCAGCGCAAGCCTTTCGATTTCCTGATGAGCTGAGCGACGCGGAGGCGGCTGCCGTACCGGTGACGTATGTGACGGCCGCGCTCGCGCTGTACCGGATGGCGGCGATTACCGCGGGCGAGACGGTGCTCGTGCACAATGCCGGCGGCGGCCTCGGCATCGCGGCAACACAGCTCGCGCGTCTACGGCGGACGACCGTCATTGGAACCGCGTCGGCAGCCAAACACGATGCCCTGCGGAGCTTTGGCGTTGAACACGTGATCGATTACCGCCACGCGGACGTCGAACAGGAAATCAGGCAGATCACGCGCGGACGCGGCGTCGATGTGGTGCTCGATCCGATCGGAGGGCGCAGCTTCGCCGTGAGCTACAGGCTCCTTGCGCCGCTCGGACGGCTGGTGATGGTTGGAGTTTCGTCCGTGGCGAGCGAACGTCGCAGCGCGTGGCGCGTGTTTCGCGCGTGGTGGGGCATGCCGTCGTTCAACCCGCTGTCGTTGATCAATCGCAACCGCGGTGTCTTCGGTCTGAACCTCGGTCATCTCTGGGAAGAACGGCGCCGGTTGCAGCCGATCATGGAGCTGCTGATGACGGAACTCAGCGCCGGACGCCTGCAGCCGATCGTCGCCCGCACGTTTCCACTCGAGCGCGCCGCCGACGCGCATCGCTTCATTCAAAGTCGGTCCAACATCGGGAAAGTCGTCCTGACCACGTAGCATGAGTCGGAGCGGGCGCTTCAGGTCCACGCTGATTGTCGCGGCGGCGATGCTCGTCATCACGTGCGCCTACAGCTGGCCGCTGGTCGCACATCTCGGCGGCGCGATGCCGCACGACCGCGGCGATCCGCTGCTCGTGACGTGGATCCTCTGGTGGTCGACGAAAGCGATGCCGTTGACCGAGCATTGGTGGAACGCGCCGGCGTTCTATCCCGCGACGGGAGTGCTCGCCTTTTCCGAAAACCTGCTGAGCCTGGCGCCAATCACGGCGCCGATTCTGTCCGTCACGAAGAGCCCGCTCGTTGCCTACAACGTTGCGTTCCTCCTGACGTACGTGCTGAGCGGATTGAGTGGCTACTTCCTGGGCTTCGTCTTGACGGGCCGGCACGATGCCGCCAGCGTCGGAGCCATCGCGTTCGCATTTGCACCCTACAGGCTGTCGCATACGTGCCACGTCCAGCTGCTGTCTTCTTACTGGATGCCAATCGCGATAGCCGCGCTGCACCTCTACCTGCGAAGCGGCCGCACTCGGGAGGCCGCGCTGTTCGCTGTCGCGTGGACCATGCAGTCGCTCGCGTCTGGTTACTACTTATTCTTTCTGTCGCTGATCGCGTTGATCTGGATCGTGTGGTTCGGGCCGAGACACCTCACGGTACGACGACTGACGGTGCTCGCTCTATGCTGGGCAGTCGCTGTAGCGATCATGATGCCGTTGATCCTCGGCTATCGAACCATTCATGCGCGCTACGGTTTCAAGCGAAGCCCGATCGAGATCGAGTACTACAGCGCGGATGTGGCAGGGCTGGTGTCGGCTTCGCCGGAATCGCTGCTCTGGGGACGCGTTCACGCTGTGGACCGACTCGAGTCGGAGTTGTTCCCGGGCGTGACCCTCCCGATTCTGATCGTGGCGGGACTCGCGATCTTCGTATGGCGACGCCGCCGCGGCGATTCGGCTTTCATGTTTTATGTAGGAACGGCTCTTCTCATGTGGCTGCTCGCTCTGGGCCCTCGTCCGGCCTGGTTTGGAAAGCCAATCGGGATTCCCGGACCATACATGCTGTTGATGCCGCTTCCGGGATTCGACGAGATGCGCGTGCCGGCGCGTCTGTGGATGCTGTCGGTCTTGTGTCTTTCAGCAGCGGCCGCGCTGACGATCGAGGGCCTTCCGTCCGGGAGAGTTCGGCGGCTTGTGGTTGCGGCATGTGTGACGGGTCTTCTGCTCGACGGCTGGCCGGCAACATTCCGGCTCGCCGCAGCTCCCGAGCTGCTCCCGCCGCTCCAGACCTCGTCCGCGGTGGCGCGCCTCGGATTGCCGCTCGCGCAGAACGAGACCGAATCGATGTATCGCACGATCGCGGACGGACTACCCGTCTTCAACGGTTACAGTGGCTACGAGGCCCCGCAGCATCCAGCGCTGCGTGACCTGCTCGATCGGCACGATCCGGCGATTCTCGACCGACTCACGGCGCGCGGGCCGATCCAGATCGTGGTCGAGCACGAGCTGGATCCGCGGGGAGAATGGCGGGATTACGTCCAAGAAGCGGGTGCCCGGCTGCTGGACTCCGGCACTGGCTGGAGCCGATACGAGCTGGCGCAGCAAGCGCACCAGCCACCGCCTGCGGCGTCGGGTAAACCTCTTCATGTCGTGCACGCCGACGCCAGCGTCGATCCCGCGGACGTCAATGCGATGTTCGACGGCGATCTGAACTCGCGCTGGCATTCGCCCGAGCAGCATGGGCACGAGACCGTGACGATCGATCTGGGCACAGTGCAGCAGGTGCGGTGGATCGTCTTGTGCCTCGGAGGGTACTCGTCGCAGTACCCCCGGTCGCTCGTCGTTGAAACGTCTGCGGATGGTAGCTCATGGTCCACCGCCTGGTCCGGCCGCCCTGCCCTTGCGGTGTACGACGCGGCCCTTTCAGATCCGCGGAGCGTCCCCATTCCGCTGCCGATCGATCGCGAGGCCAGATTGATTCGATTGCGGCAGACGGCAGACGAAGGCACACGCGGCTGGACCATCGTCGAACTGAAGGTCCTTCAGTGAACGAGACGTCAGCGTCTCGGGCTACGTCAACCCGGACGATAGTGCTGATCGTTGGCGTCTATCTCGCGCTGGCGATCGCGTACACGTGGCCGCTCGCGCTGAATCTCTCGCACGGGATCGCGCACGACCCCGGCGATCCTCTCCTGAACGCCTGGATCCTGTGGTGGTCCACTCAGTCGGTTCCGCTGACGGAACAGTGGTGGAACGCGCCGTTCTTCTATCCAGCCCCAGGCGTCCTGGCGTTCTCGGAACATCTGCTTGGACTCGCGCCGATCTCGTTCCCGTTGATCGCCCTGACGCATCTTCCTTTGCTCGGTTACAACGTCACGCTGATTGGAACATTCGTCTTCAGCGGGCTTGGTGCGCACTTCCTTGGCTACACGCTCACTCGTCGTCACGATGCAGCGTTCGTTGCGGGCGTGGCGTTCGCGTTCGCGCCGTATCGTCTAGCGCAGATTCCACACATTCAGGTGCTGGCGTCGTACTGGACGCCTGTGTGTCTCGCGGCGCTTCATCGTTACAGCCGTGAGTCACGTGTTCGTTGGGCGATCCTCGCTGCTGCATCATGGCTGCTTCAAGCACTGTCGTGCGGGTATTACCTGTTCTTCCTTTCCGTTCTGGTAGTGCTGTGGCTCCTGTGGTTCGCTGCAGGACGATGGTCATTTCGACGTGCCGCGATTTTTGTCGTCGCCTGCTGCATTGCAGCGCTGCCACTGGTGCCCGTGCTGCACGGCTACAAAACGATCCTTCACGACACGTATGGCAAGGGGCGGGCGATGACTGAAATCCGCCTCTTCAGCGCAGATGTAGCGGGGCTGCTTTCCGCAGCCGATGAATCGCTGCTGTGGGGCTGGGTGCACGTCACCGAACGCCCGGAGTCGACGCTCTTTCCAGGCATCACGGTCGTTCTGCTCGCGATTGTGGGTGTCGTCCGCGCGCGCCCGTTCACGAGAGATCCGTCCGAAGCTGTCTGGCGCCGGCGCGCACGTCTGGTCCTCGCAGCTTCTTGCGCCATCCTCGCGATCGCGGCGCTCATCCCGATGATTTATGGACCCTGGCGGCCAACGATTGCCGGCGTTCGCATTCTGTCGGTCCGTCAGGGTGACCTGCCGCTGACGCTGGCAGCAGTCGCCGCCATCCCCGCGATGCTGTTGCTCTCGCCGGTCAGAACCGCGTTGCGACGGCGCTCGCCGCTGATGTTTTACGTGTTCGCTGCGCTCGTGATGTGGATCTGTGCCCTAGGTCCCGAACCAACTGTGCTCGACGCTCCTGCTTTGCATCAGGCTCCTTACGGCTGGCTGATGGGTCTTCCAGGCTTTGGTGGTCTGCGCGTGCCCGCGCGGTTCTGGATGATGTCGATCGCATGTCTGAGCGCCGTGTCTGCGCTCGCGGTGAGCAGCGTTCCCGAGCGTTATCGTCGGCTCGTCGTCGCGGTCGCACTAGTGGGATTGCTGCTGGATGGATGGCCCCGGCACTTCACGGTGCTGGGCGCGCCGGAGCTTCGATCGTCTCCGCCTGGCGTCTCGACGCGTCTGGATCTTCCGCTGGGCGATGGCGATCCGCTCGCGATGTATCAACAGACGGCCGATCGCAAGCCGCTCCATAACGGCTACAGCGGCTACTTCGCGCCGCACTATTACGCGATGATGGATCTCGTTTCGAGGCGCGACCCGAGGATCCTGCAGGCGCTCGCCGCCAACGGGAGCCTCGGCATTGTCATCGATCACGAGCGCGACACCGACGGTGCGATCCGCCGTTGGATCATGGACATGCCAGGCGTCATGCGCGAGCGCGATGCAGGGACGTGGAGCAGCTATCGGCTGCCCGGAAGCGGAATTTCGCCGCTGCCGGATCGGAGCGGCGAGCCGCTTGCGATCAAGTCGCTCGATGCGTATCCGAGTCCGCCTCACGCTGCGCGCGCGCTCGACAACAATCTGTCCACCCGCTGGAGTGGTGGACCGCAGCAGCAATCGTCCGAACTCATCGCGGAGCTCGATCGTCCAACGCGCGTGCACCAGGTCGTCATCGACCTCGGCGAATTCGTGACGGACTTCCCCGTCAGGCTGCAGATCGATGTGTCGCGCGACGGACAGACCTGGCAGACCGCATGGCTGGGAGACACAGCACTGCACGCCTACTACGGCGCTCTGCGGCACCCTCGTGAAGTCCCACTCGTGTTTCAGCTCGACCGTGATGACGTCCGGTTCATCCGGCTGCGGCAGACGGGATTCGGACCGCACGACTTCAGCGTCGCCGAGCTACACGTGCTGCGTTAAGAGCGCGTATGGCGTTGCTCTCGCTCGGGTGCGCGCTGATTTGCTGGCCTATTCAACCCTGACCGCATCACCGCGACGGATCGAGCCTCCGCGCTCGACTGTCGCATAGATGCCGACATTGACCTTGTTGTGTTGCGCCGCGGTGCGCAAGATACCCGGGTCTGGTGGCAGGTCCCCTTGGGCCAAGGTCGTCATGACACAGCGGCCACACGGACCGGTGATGCTCAAGCGAACAGAATCTCCGACGGCGAGCGTGTGACCAATCCAAGCATTCTCGACGAAGTCCTTTTCACCCGATGCGGGCGCTACCACGATGTTTGGGCGGAACCGCGGAATCTCAAAACGCCCTTGCGGATAGAGTTGGTGGAGCCGGTCGAGCGTGGCAGTCGTCAGCAGATGCACCGTGGCACAGTCGAAGAACGTCCCCGCTGGGAGAGTGAAGTCGGTGACGGTGTCCCTGAAGTCCAGGCCCTCCATGTCGGGCCAGTACTCCTCGGCATTCACTGTTCCCGCATGGCCACGCCCGGCGGCATTCAGTTTCACTGCGCGACTGAGCGCCTTTGAGAGGAGCTGGTTGAGATCCGCCTGCTGACTCGTGGCGGTGGTGCCATCCGGTAGGGTGATGCGGACCGGCGGCACACTCGCATCGGGTCGCGGTGGCTCGATGAAGGTTGCACGGAAGCCGAAGAGCGTCGGCCATTTCTTCGGCTGCTTGGCGGTCGCGGCCTTCCCATCGACGCTGTCTATCAAGGCGTACGCCCGATCGCCCAGCAGACCGCGTTCGGTCACCTCAGTTGCGGTGAGCTCCTCTCCCTGCATCGACTTGACTGGGTATCGCCAGAGCGAAGCTACCGAGCCTTGTGTTGCATTGGGCATGTCGGTCAGCCTCCTTGTTACTCCGGTCAGTATGCTTCACAAACCTGCCGGTCACCACCTGATGCCGCATTCTGCTCGCTGAGGAACCTCTGACGGCCCAGGCGACCACCCGATACGTAACGATCACTCGCCCTGTGTTTATCAATCCGCCCGAAGGCACCCACGCCGACGGTTGCGGATTGGGTTTTGTTACAGGCTCTAAGGAACGAGGCGTTCTTCTGGCGGTCATTCATGTCTCCGCAGCAGCAGCGGCTGCGGCGGCACGCACAGCGGAGTCGATCCAGACTCGAGCGCCACCGGAGGCGCCGGCTTGGGATTGGCAGCCATGTCGAACACGCTGACGCCGTAAGACTCGAGACGGGCGATCAGTCTCCAGGGTAGCGGCGTGTCTGCCGGGAGCTGGAACTGCTTGCGCACGTACGGCGCTTCCCAATCGTCGATGGCGAGGTAGGGGTGATATCCCGCTCGCTCGAGCTCGGCCGGACCGTTCTGCACGAATTCTCCGTCGAGAAGGTCATATCGAATCGAGAGTCTCCCGCCGTAGAACCTGACGCTTCCGCTGTGCTGCATCGAGAGCACCAACGCGTTGTCCGGCAGCGACCGTGCGATGAATGCGCCGGCGTCGACGTAGCGCCGCTCGCCCGCTCTCAGCGCGCCGAACATGCCACGGCCTCGGCTGAAGCTCGTCGTGTGAACCATGACGAAGAAAACAATCGCGACTGCGACGGCACGGCCCCATTGGCCAGGCAGCCGGCGACCGATCGCGACCGTGCCAACCGCCATGAGAACGGCGATGGCGCCCATCGCGGGCATCATGAACCGCAGATACGACCAGTCGTCGAACGGAGCGTACGCAACGTAGCTCAACGCGGTCGCACCGATGAGCAGATATGCGAGTCGCACCGGCGCTGGCTCGACGCGCGTGCGAAACCACGGCAGCAGCGGCACCAGCGCCAACAGGACCCAACCGGATTGCGACTGCCAGAGCCACACCGGATACCGAACGAGGTTTGGCCACACGTTCCCGAGTGAATACAGTTCGCCGGCGCCGCCATAACCGGTGTTCCACGGCGCTCCGTACCACATCGCGTTCAACACCGCCACGAACAGCGCGCCGAGCGCGACCGGCGCAACCGCGAGGGCCGTTCGAATCCAGCGTTCCCGGCCGGCGCCCCCGAGTGCCACCTGGGCGATCGGCACCAGCACGACGAGCGGCAGGTTCGGCCGAACGAGGAGACCTGCGGCCGCCAAAAGGCCTGTGCCAAGCGCACTGATGCGCGTGGCGTTCAGCGCCGCAATCGCGGCGCCCGTCCACAGCGCTCCCGCCGGGATATCGCTCATCGGCCACAACACCTGAAAAATCACGATCGGACTGGTGAGGATGAACGCCGCGGCAATCGCTCCTGCCAGTGGACCTGCGGCGCGCCGTCCCCAGACGAACGTGAGCCACACGAAAAGCGCGCCGAACGCCGGAACCACGAGAAACGGGCCGCATGCACCCAAGACGAGAGCCGCCGCCATCACGAGCGAAAGCCCGGGCGCGTACGTGGGAACCATCGTGTGGGGGTGCGGACCGGGGCGATAACCGAGAGGCGACTGCAGGAAATCGGCGGACGGCCATGGAAGCGAAAGGGGCAGCGGCGACGCGCGCGGCAGCTCTCCGCTCGCCCAACGGTAAGCCTGACTGACGTATCCGTACGAATCCGCGCTGCCTGCCGTAAACGTGCCGAAACGGACGCCGACCAACGCGAGCGTCACGGCCGCAACGACCGCACCGGCGGACGCAAAGCTCCGTGCCGCGGCTGTCGCGCGATTGACGTCGCGCGCAAACGCCTGGCGAAAGATGATGGCCTGAACGATGAACAGCGCTAATCCGACAATCAGCGGACGAAGCGGATCGCGCGAGCGAAACCAGACGCCGGCTATCTGCCAGGCGATCCCGCCCGATGCGTAGACGGCCGCCGCCCATCCAAACGCGAGCGCCGATCCGACCAGCAACAGTTTCCGCACGGCGGGATCGTGCTACAGTTCCGGTCTTCTGTCATCAGCAGCTGTCTGGAGGTTGTCGTGAGTCGGCGCCATCTGGCCCCGTGGACGTTCGTCGTCGCCGCGGTCTTCGCGTTGCTACCGATCTCTGCCGCGCGTATCGGCGGACAGTCATCACCCGCCCGCGCGAGCGGCGCGGTGGTCCTGAAGGGCGCCACGATCCTGACCGTCACCAGGGGCACGATTCCCAACGGCACCATCGTGCTGCGAGACGGCAGGATCGCCGCAGTCGGCGCCAGCGTCGACGTACCGCCTGGCGCAGAAGTCATCGACGTCTCCGGAAAGTTCATTTCGCCAGGGATCATCGACTGCCACTCGCACATCGCCAACGACGACATCAACGAAGGCGGCACGACGGTCAGCTCGATGACCGGGATGCACGACGTCCTCGATCCGACGGACATCAACATTTATCGCGACCTCGCGGGTGGTTTGACGACGGCGAACATCCTGCACGGGAGTGCAAACCCGATCGGCGGCAAGAACCAGGTGATCAAGCTGCGGTGGGGAAAGACCCGCGCGGAGGACCTCGTTTTCGACGGCGCTCCCCCGGGAATCAAGTTCGCGCTCGGCGAGAACCCAAAGGACATGCGTCAGTTCGGCCAGGCTGGACCGCGCCGTTATCCCGTCACGCGCATGGGCGTCGAGTACGTGATTCGCGACGCCTTCACGCGCGCGAAGGCGTACCAGAAGGCATGGCAGGACTACAACAAGAAAAAAGCTGCAGGCCAGGATGCGATGCCACCGAAGCGCGATCTTCAGCTCGAGCCGCTCGTCGAGGTTCTCGAAGGCAAGCGGCTCGTGCACGCCCACAGCTACCGCGCCGACGAAATCCTGATGTTGATCCGTCTCGCTGAAGAGTTCGGCTTCAAGATCGCCACCTTCCAGCACGTGCTCGAAGGATACAAAGTTGCAAAAGAGCTTGCGGCGCACGGCGCGGGGGCGTCTACATTTTCCGATTGGTGGGCTTACAAGATCGAAGCGGCCGACGCGATTCCCTATAACGCCGCGATCATGGTTCGCAAAGGCGTGCTCGTGTCGGTTAATTCCGACAGCGCGGAGCTGGCCCGGCGCCTCAACACGGAGGCGGCAAAATCAATGAAGTGGGGCGGTCTCTCCGAGGACGAGGCGCTCGCGCTGGTCACCATCAATCCTGCGAAACAACTGCAGGTCGACAAACGCGTCGGATCCCTCGAGGTCGGCAAGGACGCCGACGTCGTCGTCTGGAATCACCACCCGCTCAGCTCATATGCGATCGTCGACCGCGTTTATATCGACGGCACGCTCTACTACGACCGGATTGGAGAGGACAAGCGGCTCACCGAGCTGACCAAGGAGAAGGCGGACCTGGCGGCGGCCGAAGCCGGCAGCCGGCGCGCCGTCACAGGCCCGGAGCAACGCGACGTTGGTGATACGCCGGCGCCTCAGTCAAATCTCCAAAGCGCCTCCCCGGCGCCACAGGGGAGCGGGACGGGCACGGTGTGGGCAATCACGAACGCAACGATTCATCCGATCACGAGACCGGCCATCGAACGCGGAACCATCCTCATTCGCGGAAGCAAGATCGACGCGATTGGCGCGAACGTTCAAGTGCCGGCCGGGGCGCGCGTGGTCGACGCGGCTGGAGGCGACGTCTATCCGGGATTCATCAACGCGCGCACCCAGGTTGGGTTGAACGAACCCGGGCCGCGAGGGTTCGACGACGTCAACGAGATGCTCGATTACAACCCTCAGCTTCGAACGAGGGTCGCCTATCACGTCGAGAGCGACACGATTCCCGTGACGCGCGCGAATGGCGTGACGACGGTCGCGGTTGTTCCCTCCGGCGGCATCTTCGGCGGCGAAGTGGCCGTGATGAATCTGGACGGCTGGACGTGGGAAGAGGCGACGCTCCGTCCCAACGCCGGCATCGAACTCAACTTCCCGACGCTGGGCGGCGGCGGCGGACGCGGCGGCGGCGGTGGAGGCGGCGGCAGATTCGGCGCGCCCGCCGGCACGACGTTCGAACAGATCAAGAAGCAGCGCGACGATCGCCTCGACGAGCTGACGCAGCTCCTGGAGCGCGCCCGCGCCTACGCGAAGGCCGGCCCCGACAGGCCGAAAGACCTCGTCCTCGAAGCGCTGGTGCCGATCGTCGACCGGCGACTCCCGCTGGTGACGACGGTCGCGCGCGAGACGGATATCCGTGAGGCAATCGCGTTTGCCGACCGCACCAAAGTGAACATCGTCATCAGCGGCGGCGCGGAAGCCAACATGGTGGCGCCGCTGCTGAAGGAAAGGAACATCCCGGTCGTCATCGGCAACGTGCTGACGCCTCCGTTGCGTGAGGACGCATTTCATGCCGCGAGCTATCAGGTTGCCGGCGAGCTGGCAAAAGCCGGCGTGAAGATCGCGTTCGCGACGAGCGACGCGGCATACGCGCGCAACCTGCCGTATCACGCCGCGATGTCCGTGGCCTGGGGCCTCGATCGGGAAGAGGCGCTCAAAGCACTGACCATCAACGCGGCCGAGATTCTTGGCGTCGCAGATCGCGTCGGCAGTCTGGAGGCAGGTAAGGACGCAAACCTGTTCATCTCGAAAGGCGATCCGCTGGAGATCCGGAGCGAGGTGACGAAGGTCGTAATCGAGGGAAGAGATGTCGGACTCGAGAACAAGCATCTGGCGCTGTACCAGAAGTATCTTGCGCGCCAATAAGCCACGGATCACACGGATGTCACGGAAGCCACGGATTTCACGGATCACACGGATGTCACGGAAGCCACGGATCTCACGGATCACACGGATCACACGGATCACACGGATCCGGTTCGGCGCCTGCGTTGCGGCGGCAGGCCTCGCCGTCGGTCTTGCGGCTCGCGCGGAAGCGCCGCGGGTGTACGCCATCAAGGGCGCCCGCCTCGTGACCGTCTCGAGCGCGCCTATTGGATCGGGAACCATCGTCATCAGAGACGGACTCATCGAGGCCGCTGGCGCCGACGTGCAGGCTCCGGCCGACGCCGTCAGCATCGATGGCAGCGGCCTGACGGTCTACCCCGGCCTGATCGACATGGGCACGACCGCCGGCGTCGACATTCAGGTCACCACGCAGCAACCGCCGACGATTCGGACGTTCGACGAGTCGGAGCGCTGGAAGCGCGATCTCGTCCTCCGGTCGGACGTGCTGGCGGCCGACCATATGAAACTCGACGCTCCCGAGCTGACGAAGCTTGCCGCCGCGGGGATTACGAGTGTTCTCGCAACGCCGCCCGGTGTGCTGTTCAAGGGGCACAGCGCGCTCGTCAACGTCGCGACGCCTGAAGACGAGCCGATCGTCGGCGCAATTGCCGCTCCGCGTTCCGGAGTCAACGTTCTGAAGTCGCCGGTCGCGCTGCACATCGAGTTCCAGCCGCCGCGTGGCGATGGCTATCCGGCGGCGCTGCTGGGCGCGATCGCATTCGTCCGGCAAAGCTTCATCGACGCGCAGTATCAGAGCGCCTTGCAGGCGCGATACGCGAAGTCTCCTGCCGGCCTGACAAGGCCGCCGTTCGACAAGGCGCTCGACGCGCTTGGCTGGTCGCTCAACGCCCGCGATTCTGCCGGGCGTGAGCCGGTCGCGTTCGAAGCAAATCTGCAACGCGAGATCGTCCGCGCGCTGAACATGGCGAAGGAATTCAATCTGTCGCCGATCGTCACCGGCGGCCACGAAGCGGACCTCGTGGCGGCGGATCTCAAGGCCCAGAGCGCCAAAGTGATCTTCAGCCTGAAC
>Ga0114129_10008515_pt1 | contig 14618 bp, 9 predicted proteins | sample RhiMetdeltSRZDD1_FD_80071 | JGI IMG/M metagenome (GOLD analysis project Ga0114129, IMG submission 80071) | Populus rhizosphere microbial communities from Tennessee, USA - Rhizosphere MetaG P. deltoides SRZDD1 (version 2) (version 2) | ecosystem: Host-associated > Plants > Roots > Rhizosphere >... | reverse complement strand
TTCGGCTTCATCGAGCCCGTTCGCCTGTCGGTCTTTGATTTCACCCGCGCCAAGAACTTCGACTGCGATACCCCCAGCTTCACGCTCGGCATTTGGTAAGCGAAGCAGCGGAACATCAAGTTTGCCTGCGCGGGGAAGTCTGAGTTCGCCGTTGATCGTGAACCGAACTGAATCTTGAACGGGCTCGATGAAGCTAACCTTAAGTTCCTTATTGCTGTCGACCCAATCGGCCACCATGGCTCCCGAAACTTGATTAACGTTGAATTCACGCGGCAACTGTACTGAGACGTCATGTACCAATCCCTGGAGGACTTCAACCTGGATTTCCGCTGTCACCTGGGTCATGTCCTCTCCCAGTGCTACCAACTGCGTAAGGTTGCCCCGCAGGCGCAGTGGTTGACTCGCTCGTGCATCATCGACTCGCCGGCGCCATGCAAACGTCAACGGTTCTACGCCGCGGCCGTTTGCGACCCAATGGCTCGAAGAAGCACTCTCAGAATGTTCCAGCAATAATCCGCCAGTTACGTGCACATCTACACCCTGGCGCAGTAACTCAACGGTAGCGCGCGAGACTGCGGAATTACTTACCGGAAGCTTCAGTATGTCGGTTCCGGCCACTGTCGTAACCGGCGCAACAATTTTGAGTGTCAACAGTGACCGTCCTGGTTTTGAAAGAAGCAGGTCGAAACCTCCCGGTCCTTTTTCGACAGGACGACTCACCAGTGTTACTGGACGCCCATCGAGTTGAGCTTCGCGGACCATCAAGCCGTCCGGCATTGGCAAGCGCACCCACCCATCTTTGATGACATCGACGGTGAGTTTTGCTTCACCCGATGCAAGATCACCATCGATCTTCAAGTCATAATCGATGCGACTTAGTGTTGCTTCCACCGGCGGAGGGTCAGGTTCTAACTGAGTTGGCGAAGCAGCGCGTTTTAGTGCTGTGTACTCACTCACCGGCAGGACCACCCAACCATCGCCCGACGCGATGGTCTGGGCCGAAGCAAAGATTGGGATAGCGAAAACAACTAAAATTAAACGCAGCATCCGGCTAGCGATCGTCAATAGTTGAATTCTTTGATTGTCGAATGCTCGAAATGCAGGTTTGGTTGATGGCGTCACATTTGAGGCAAGCAAACGCAGGCGGTTCATGTAGTTCTCCTTTGTACACGTGTGGGCCGAGAGCAGGCACACTTCGAATGAGACGGCAACGTCAAGAGCTGCCGCCGGGACTACCGCACTTTGGTTTCAGGACCGAGACCGAGGGTGTGGTCTCTATGCAATGGCGCTCATACTTTGCGGGGGAGACGGCGCGAGAAGATCTGAGTGTCAGGCCTAGGATGCGGCTATCTGCGACAAAGGTGGCTCGGTTGCCGAAAACTTGGAGCAACGGTTCGTTACGGACTCAAGCCTGGGACAAGAGTTCAAGAGGATTGATTTTGGCCCTTTCGTGCGCTTTCGTGATATTTCGTGGATCGTCGTTTTGGTTGGATGTACGGATCCACGAAATCACACGAAACCACACGAAAAGCACACGAAAAGGACGTTATAATTGGCAGCTATGAACTCGTTGGCCAACTTCATTGTGAATCAACTGATGTGGCAGGACGGGGTTGGACTGTTAAGGCGGCTGTGGGATTACGTCAATTACGATTTTCACGTTGGCAACATTCGTGTCTCGCTGTCCAGTCTTGTAACAGGCGCAATCGTGCTTGCACTGACTTTGTTCCTGTCACGGACCGCGACTGCGGTTTTGGATCGTCGTATCGGCAAGCGGGCCCACATCGACGCAGGGTTGCGCTACACCATACGTCGATTAGTCAAATACCTGATCGTCACAATTGGCGTCTTGCTCTCGCTCAGACTTGCGTTCGGTCTGGATCTGACTTCGCTTGCCGTCGTCTTCACAGCACTCTCAGTGGGCATCGGGTTTGGTTTGCAATACATAGCAGCAGATATTGCCTCAGGTTTCATTCTTTTATTTGAGCGGCCCATTCGAGTCGGCGATCGCATTACGATTGGTGAAGATGAAGGAGACATTTCAAGTATTAACCTGCGGACGACGATCGTAATGACGAACGACCGCGTTGCGATCATCGTCCCTAACTCGAAATTGGTGACACAGCGCGTGGTCAACTGGTCCTTCGGTGATCCGCGCGCTCGCATCTCGATAACCATAGGCGTGGCAACAGATTCAGATGTTGACCTGGTCTCGAAGACTCTTCTCGATGCAGCCCAAGGTATCGAATACGTTCTGGATGATCCTGCGCCAAAGGTTCAGTTCATGAGATTCGGCGAATACTCACTGGAGTTTCGGTTGCTGGTATGGACCCGCAACCCAAATCGTCACCCACAGATCAAGAGCGACATCAATTATCGAATCGAGAAGTTGACGCGGGAACGTGGCATTGTGATTCCGTTTCCTACTCAGGAATTTTTACTGAAAGGGATCGACATACCGCAAATAAAAGATCTCTCCGACCTTATCAGCGAGGAAAAGCGAGCGGAACATCAATCGTCCTCAGGTCGTGATCACTCAGGCGCTAAAGATCGGGATTAGCTACCATCCTTTCTTGTGTTGTTTAGTGTGATTTCGTGGATGCGGTTTTTTCCGCGCGCAAAAATTACCACTAAATTACACGAAATAAAGCGAATACGTTCTCGTATCACTATCCCAGATTCCCACGCACTGTCTTGCACCCTTCGCGTGCTTGAGGTTACGCTACAGATACTGAGTGAGGGTTCATTCAGCATCGATGAGATCCGCTCGTACCATCAACATGCGCTCCCCCGTAGGCGACAAACGCGAGGCGATTTTGCGCGCCGCCATACAGGTGTTCGCCGATAACGGATATTCCAATTCCAAGGTTGCGGATATTGCCCGGGAAGCAGGCATCGCCGATGGCACCGTCTACCTCTACTTCAAAAGCAAAGAAGAAATTCTGCATTCCGTCTTCGATCGCAGCATGGAGGAGGCGATCGCAGAGGGCAAGAAACAACTCGCCGAAACGAGCGATCCCAAAGAAAAACTTCGACGGATTGCGCTACTCCACCTAGAGAGACTCGGCGCAGACCGCGATCTGGCGGTGGTATTCCAAGTTGAACTTCGCGGTTCCACTAAATTCATGCAGGAATTTTCTGCGGCCGGTTTTGCTGAGTATCTCGGACTGATTCGCTCAACGTTTGAAGAAGGACAAAACGCAGGACTGTTTCGTAAAGAACTGAATGCAAAAGTAATGGCCAAAATTCTATTCGGGGCGCTCGACGAAATGGCGACGAACTGGATTCTTTCGAGGAAGCGATACAAGCTCGCACCCATGGCCGACCAGGTGCTCGACATTTTTCTCAATGGAGTCAGCGTCCGGTGAATCCTGCCATCGAATCTGTGGTTACCACCTCCCCGGTGCGCGTCCCTCTTTCACCGGATGAGCCGACTACGCTCGTCGAAGTCTTTGAGCTCATTGCCCGTCGCTTCAAACGAGCAGACACACTCAACTACAAAAGAGGCGACGCCTGGGTTTCCATTTCATCAGACGAGTTTCTTGCTCGCGTTCACCACATAGCAGCGGGCCTTCATTCGTTAGGAGTGCGTCGCGGAGATCGTGTGGCGCTACTTTCCGAAAGCCGTCCGGAATGGACGCTGATGGACGCGGCGTGCATTTTCATTGGAGCTGTAGATGTTCCCATTTATCCGACGCTCACGCCGCCGCAAGTTTGCTACATCTTGAAGGATTCAGGCGCAGGCATTCTTGTCCTCGCGGATCAGGAAAAGCTCGATCAGCTGGCAGAAGTCTTGAAAGGGTGTACCGCGATCGAACACGTAGTCGTTTTCGATGGAACAGCCTCACAAAGTCATGCCGCAATGACGTTGGAAGAATTGGAGGGACTCGGTCGCGAACTATTGAGATCCGAACCGGAACTGGTTGATCGTATTGCGCATCAGACGAGACCAGAAGATCTCGCAACCTTAATCTACACCTCCGGCACCACCGGTGAACCAAAGGGCGTAATGCTCACGCATTCGAACCTGGTATCAAATTTGATTGACTCCTCGGTGCATCTTTCATTTGCTGCTAACGACACGGCACTCTCAGTTCTCCCTTTGTCTCATATCTTCGAACGGCAAGCGATGTACATGTATTTGTATCGCGGAATGGCAGTCTACTACTGCGAGGCGATGGACAAGATTGGCGCGAATCTGCGCGAAGTTTCCCCGACGATTCTCGTTGGAGTGCCGCGGATCTTTGAAAAAATCTATGCGCGAATCAAGGAACGCGCCGCTGAAGAAGGAAAGCTCAATGTAGTGTTGTTGTCGTGGGCAGTCTCGCTCGCAAAGGAATACGCGCGGCACAGTATTGCCAAACGAAAGCCGTCCGCGTGGCTGAGCTTGCAGCATAAGATTGCGGTCCGGCTCGTCTTTTCGCGGTGGAAGAAGGCATTCGGCGGCCGCATTCGCCTGCTTGTCTCTGGCGGCGCGGCGTTAGCTGAAGAGTTGGGATTACTTTATCTCGGGGCTGGCATTCCGATTATTCAGGGGTATGGATTGACTGAGACGTCACCCGTAATCAGTTCGTGCGAGCTGAACGATGACCGAATCGGCACCGTTGGCAAACCAATACGCAATGTTCAGGTCCGCGTGGCGTCCGATGGTGAAATAGAAACGCGTGGCCCACACGTAATGCTTGGTTACTATCACAAGCCGGAGGCAACGCGCGAAGTATTCACGGATGATGGTTGGTTCCGGACTGGCGATATCGGCACAATTGACCGGGATGGATTCCTGAGTATTACGGATCGCAAGAAAGAGCTGTTCAAGACCTCGGGCGGAAAATACATTGCGCCACAATTGATCGAGCAAATGATCAAAGGCTCTCGCTTTGTAAATCAGGTGGTGCTCATCGGCAACGGGCGCAAATTTCCGGCGGCACTCATCGTCCCCGATTGGGAGCTTCTGAAATCCTACGCCGAGTTAAAAGGAATTAATGTCGAGTCGCGTCACGAACTGTGCCAACACCCGCGGATTATTGACCTATTCGAACGACAGGTGGCCCAGCACACGCCGAATCTCGCACAGTATGAAAAGGTAAAGAAGATTGCGCTGTTGGAAAACGAGTTGACGATCGAAGGTGGTGAACTGACCCCGACACTTAAAGTCAAAAGAAGAGTAATCGACGAGAAGTATCGCAGCGTAATCGATCGTATATACGAAGCTGCAGATGCGACCGCTCCGGTCGCTTAAGAAACAACTTTCTGGCGCGTTACATGGAGCGCGTCAAGGATTTTATCTGCTGCATCTCGCCCTGCCTGTTTGAGCAATTCTTCGGTATAAACCCCCGACGTACGTGCTGTAGGTATTTTGCTAAGAATGCTTCCGGTTTTGCCGACGCGTTGATATGCGTGTCCAGAGCTCACCACCTTTGCGGTGCCCGGCGCAAAGACGGTGTATTCGACGTACAGATCTATGTTTTGATTCGAGGTGGAACCAGCGTCGATGGCATCACTGCGCAACCGCAGCGCCGCAACGTATCCCTCCTTCTGGGATTTGGCGATCTTAATTGCTTCCCCGCGATTCATCTGTTTCTCTGAAACGTCCAGCGCAACCGTGGACGCTTCATTTATTCTGTTGGCGCAGCTCTGAAGAACTGCGTCGTAGTAATACAGCGGGACATTGGTAAAGCTGTCGCCATCTATGCCGAGAATCAAAGCTACTTCGGGTTTATCGACGGATTGTTTTTTTGGCGACGGCTTTGGTTCCGGTGATTCTTCGGGCGTGGGCGTAGGTGCGGTCTTTGGCGCACGTCGACCTGATTGAGCGTTGATGGCAATAAAGCAGAAAGCCAGTAAGAGAGTCGCGAATATCACAAAACCAGTTCTTGAGTTTCTCATGGAGGCGCCGATCTCACTCGTGGGGCCGTAGTTTCGGGCATTGTACCACTCAACCGTCCGTTTCTGGGACGGTTGAGTGGTATCCTTCGATCCAGCTGGCGGGCACAATGCAAAACGCCAACTCAGATTGCAAAGCCTAACGCAGAATGCAAAAGCTGATAATTACTGATGTGCACGAGCAGGGCCGTGCGATTCGCTCATTTAACCTGATGCCGGAAGGTGTTAGCGGGTCGCATGGGATCAAGTTTGTTTCGGGACAGATTGCTGTATTACGCGTGGCTGACGAGGAGCCGGCCTATTTCGCTTTTGCCAGTGCGCCGCACGACCCTGAGTTAGAGGTGCTCGTAAAACCAAAAATCGGGGCCAGCACTCTCATCTTCGAAATGCATACTGGCGAAAGTATCGATTTGTTGGAGGTCGTCGGCGAAGGCTTTCCTCTAGATCAGAAGAAGGGCCGGGATCTGGTGTTTGTGGCAATGGGAATCGGTGTCGCACCGCTCCGTTCTGCGTTGCGCCACGTGCTCACTCGAAGGGAAGAGTTTGGCAAGTTGGTTGTTCTTTATGGAGCACGTACCCCCAATGATTTTTGTTATCAAGACGAGATCGGGAGCTGGGAAGATGCGGGCGTCGAGTTGCGCCAGGTTATCTCGCGACCTGATGGGCACGACTGGGCTGGGCCTACAGGTTATGTGCAATCATTGCTCGATCACGTCCTGCCAGATCTTACATCTCCGGTCTCGCTAATATGCGGATCCGTTGAGATGCAGGATCAAACTCGCGAAAGACTCCTTCAAATGGGCTTTGCGAAGCACGAGATTCTCACAAATTATTAACCCTCAAATTCACCGGGAAAGAAATCTAACGGCTCAAGATTGGCAACATAATCCGTGAAGCGTTCGAGGAGCTGTGATAGACGCGCTCCGTCGCTTTCTCAAAATCTGCATCCGTGCCCATTTTGTAATTTGGGAGGAATCGCTGAGGGTTTCGCGCCACCAACGGGAACCAGGTGCTTTGGATCTGCACCATGATGCGATGCCCCTTCTTGAACGTGTGCACAATGCCCGGCATTACGTAGGAGATTCTTGTGGGTGTGTTAGGTTTCAGCGCAATCGGCCTCTCAAAGCTTTCCCGGAAACGAGCAGGAAATGGTTCACCCCGCAACAGCATTTGATAACCACCTGGTTGAAACACACAAGCAGAGGAATTATCAGGCGGTTTCGCTCCCTCAGGGTATTTGTAATCATCAGGAAACACGTCAATGAGTTTCACGATGAAGTCGGAATCGGTACCGCTCGACGAGACGAACAGATCGGGTTTGATGTCCCCTGCAACTTTTATTTCTTGGGTGAGCGGCTCGGTTTGAAAAGTGAGGACGTCCGGCCTCGCGGCAGCAAACCGCTGGTCTTCGGTCATGAAGTCACGCGGATAATTGAGCGTGATCTTCTGAGTGTAAGGAACCGGATTCATCGGATCGCTGACGTACTCATCATATGCAGACGCCCGATCGCCTGTCTGTGGTGGGGAAAACGAAAGCTTTCCGTTAGGCAGTAGATATATGGGCGTGTCATTTGCGGACTTGGGTGACCAATCGTTGAATTCGCGCCACTCATATCCGCCGGTGTCAAAGCCGTTTACTTCCTTAATCTGCGAGATATCACCTTTGTCTTTTAGAAAATGGTTAAAGAAGGCGAGTTCAAAATTTTGACGATAGAACAGAGATGTCTTGTTTCCGAAATACGCCGTGCCGAGCCAATCACCATCTGAACGCTCCCAGCCACCATGGAACCATGGGCCCATCACCAGCACGTTGTAGATACCTGGATTCTGCCGTTCGATATGTTCATAGGTGTTGAGCGCGCCGAATAAATCTTCATTGTCGTACCAGCCGCCCACAGTCATCACTGCGGCTTTAATGTTTTTTAGATTTGGCAGAATGTTACGTTCTTGCCAAAACTGATCATAGTTTGGATGAGCCATGACCTGATCCCAGAACTTGATTCGAACACCAAGTTGTTTTTCGTAAAGGTCGCCTGAATTCTTTAGACCACCCATTTCAAGATAAAACTTGTAACCATCTTGTGTGCCGAAATTAAACGGCTTGCTGTAATCATTGTTATTAGTAGGGTGGGGGCGCGGCTGCCCAAAGAAACCAAAAAATGAATAATTCTGGGCCAGGAATAAAGCGCCATTGTGATGGTCGTCATCGCCGTGAAACCAGTCCGAGACAGGGGCTTGCGGTGAGATTGCCTTGATCGCCGGATGACCATCGATGCCGGCCATGGACGTGTAAAACCCCGGATAGGAGATACCGTAAACACCCACACGGCCATTCGTTGAAACGTTGGCGAGCAGCCAGTCAACAGTATCGTACGTGTCTGTTGTTTCGTCGGTTTGCTTTCCGGTCTTGTTAGGAATGTATGGCCGAACATCTTCGAACTCTCCCTCACTCATGAAACGACCACGCACATCCTGATAGACAAATATGTATCCTTCGCGGGGGAACAGTTCGTTCGGACCTATCTGAGTCTTAAAGTCGTCAGCGCCGTATGGGCTAACGGTGTAAGGGGTGCGGTTAAGCAGGACAGGATATTTCTGAGACGTATCCTTCGGCGCATAGATGGCGGTAAACAGTTTGATGCCATCCCGCATTGGGATCATGACTTCGCGCTTCGTGTAGTTGTTCTTAATGTAGTCTGCGAGCTCACGTTGCTGAGGAGTGAGTTGCTGTTGCGGCTGTATAAGCGAGGCGATCAGGCATAGAAGAACAACCAGGGCACCGGTGGGCACCCGGAAAAGGCGCAGGATGTTCATGTTGTCTCCAAGGTTAAGATTGTGCGCGGCAATTCTAGTTGATTTCGTATAATTTCGTGGATCGCTTCTGGTGAAGGTAAACGATAAATTCACGAAATCAGGCTCAAACGCACGCACCAATGACAAATGAGAGACGGAAAATGATCAATGGAAAATGGCTCTAATTGCGACGGGTGAATACGCTTACGACCTTGCTGAATGAGCGTTCATTCAGTATTATTGAGTGCCCGCCGGGCCTGAAATACGAAAGGAAATACGCTTCGAATGCGCATTGAAAAAGCCGCCGTTCTTGGCGCCGGAACGATGGGCGCGCAAATTGCCGCTCACCTCGCAAATGCAGGTGTGCCAACACTTTTGCTGGATATTCCGCCGCGCGAATTGACCCCGCAGGAGCATGCGAAGGGACTAACCCTACAAGCCAAAGTCGTGCGCGATCGCATTGCGCGCAACGGTCTTGAGGTGGCGAAGACTGCCAAGCCGGCCGCGTTGTTCAGTCCCGAACAGGTATCATTAGTGTCCGTCGGGAATTTCGACGATGATCTTCAACGGCTAAAGGACTGCGACCTCATCATCGAAGCGGTCGTTGAAAACGTCGACATTAAACGTAAGCTCTACGAACGGGTTGAGCAGTTTCGTCGCCCCGGCTCAATCGTCGCTTCAAATACAAGCGGCATTCCGATTAGAAATCTTGCTGAAGGACGATCGGAAGATTTCCGCCAGCATTTCCTCGGCATTCACTTTTTCAATCCGCCCCGATACCTACACCTGGTCGAGATAATTCGAACTGAATGGACCAAGCCGGAAGTGTCATGCTTCATGTTTGGCTTTCTGGACCAGCGGCTTGGCAAGGGCGTTGTCCCGGCCAAAGACCGTCCGAACTTTATCGCCAATCGCATTGGTACGTTCGGAGCGCTGCACACCATCAGGACAATGCTGGAAGACGGCTATTCGATCGAAGAAGTCGACAAGATGACAGGGCCCGCAGTTGGCCGTCCCAAGAGCGCTACTTTTCGCACCTTTGACATCGTGGGACTTGATGTCTTTGCGCATGTGATCAAGAACCTTTACGAGGCGCTGCCTGAGGATGCGGAGCGGGAGATGTTTGTAGCGCCCGAGTTTTTGTCAAAGATGGTGGAGCGCGGAATCCTTGGAAACAAAACCAAGGGCGGCTTCTATCAAAAGCAAAAAGGTCAGGGTGACAAGAAAGAGTTCTTCGTAATTGATCCCGCGACACTTCAGTATCGCTCATCCGAGAAGGTGAAATTCCCTTCGCTCGAGGCCGCGAAGAATATCGAGGACACCGCAGAGCGACTAAAGATGTTGGTCTGGAGCAAAGACCGTGTCGGGGCTTTTCTTTGGAAGACTTTTTCACGCACGCTCTGCTACGCAGCCAATCGCATTCCGGAGATTGCGGATACAGTAGTCGAAATTGATCGTGCCATGCGCTGGGGCTTCGGATGGGAGTTAGGTCCATTTGAGGCTTGTGACGCAATTGGCCTGGAGAAGTCCGTCGCGCGGATGAAGGAAGAAGGGCAGCCAGTGCCTGAAAACATCGAGCGAATGTTGGCTTCCGGCGCGAAGGCCTTTTACAAGAAAGAGAATGGGGAAAGATTCTATTTCGATTTCGCAAGTGGGAACTACCTGCCACTATCTGACCCGCTAGGTGTGATCAATCTGAAGTCGCTGAAAGATCGGACTCCCGTTATTAAACGTAATGCGGGAGCATCATTGATCGATTTGGGAGATGGTGTAGCGTGCCTTGAATTTCACTCCAAAATGAATGCGATTGGCGGCGACACATTACAGATGCTCAAGTTTGCATTGGGTGAAGTCGATAAGAATTTTGTTGGGTTGGTGGTAGGAAATCAGGGGACAAATTTCTCTGTCGGCGCAAACCTGATGTTGATGTTGATGGAGGCGCAGGACGAGAACTGGGAAGAGCTCGATATGATGGCGCGGGCTTTTCAGGCCTCAACGATGAGTCTTCGCTACTCGCCAAAACCCGTTGTGGTGGCGCCATTTCAAATGGTGTTTGGTGGCGGCTGCGAGATGGTTTTGCACGCGGATCGAGTTCGCGCAGCAGCGGAAACCTACATTGGGCTGGTTGAAGTTGGCGTTGGCATAATTCCGGCGGGTGGCGGTACGAAGGAACTGCTCGTGCGGATGCTCGATTCGATTCCAAATACTGTTGACGACGCAGATCCATTCCCGTTTGTGAAAAGGGCGTTTGAGACTATTGGCCTGGCGAAAGTTGCGACGTCAGCCGAAGAAGCACGGTCATTTGGTTTCTTGCGGGAAAACGATGCTCTTTCAATGAATCCCGATCGATTGATTGCGGATGCAAAGCAGGAAGTGCTCGCGCTTGCAGCTCGAGGGTACGTCGAGCCACAACCACGCACGGATATCCTGGCGCTCGGTGCGCCTGCGTTAGCCACGCTAAAACTAGGCATCCATCAGATGAAGCGAGCTGGATTCATTTCCGATCACGATGCGGAGATCGGAGTAAGACTTGCCAGGATACTTACTGGCGGCGATCTCAATCATCAGACGCGAGTGTCCGAGCAGTATCTGCTGGATCTCGAGCGGGAAGCGTTCCTGAGTTTGATCGGCACACGCAAGACACAGGAACGAATCGCGCACATGCTGAAAACCGGGAAGCCACTGAGGAACTAATTTTTAAGCAAAGGAAACGAAAGTGAGAGAAGCAGTAGTAGTTTCAGCAGTTCGAACGGCTGTTGGGAAAGCACCGAAAGGCACATTAAAGAACACGCGGCCGGATGAAACCGGAGCTGTAGCGATCAAAGAAGCAATCGCGCGCGTGGAGGGATTAAAGCTATCAGACATCGATGACGTGATTATGGGCTGTGCGATGCCTGAAGCTGAACAGGGTATGAACGTAGCTCGCGCGGCAAGCATTCGCGCCGGCCTGCCAGTGGAAACCAGTGCAATGACAATCAACCGGTTCTGCTCTTCCGGATTGCAGTCAATTGCAATGGCAGCCGATCGCATTCGAACAGGCGGCGCCGAGACGATCATTGCCGGCGGCCTTGAAACCATGTCGATGATCCCGATGGGTGGACATAACATTCGGCCGAACCCGTATCTCGTCGAGCACTACCCCGATTTTTATCTCAGCATGGGCCTGGCAACTGAGAATGTCGCGCGCAAGTATGAAGTCAGTCGCGAAGAGCAGGACGAATTCGCTTTGCGCTCGCACAAGCGCGCCGGTGCGGCAATCGATGCCGGCAAATTCAAAGAAGAGATCGTACCGGTAACGGTCATTGTTGAAGAATTGGACCAAAAAGGAAGGAAACAGCATCGCGAAGTTGTTTTCGATGCGGACGAGGGAGTGCGACGCGAAACAAGCATTGAAGCATTAGCAGCACTGAAACCTGCTTTTCACGTGAAAGGTACGATAACTGCCGGCAATGCTTCGCAAATGTCTGATGGCGCTGCCGCCGCGGTCGTCATGTCCGACGCTCGCGCTCGTGAACTTGGCGCTAAACCAATGGCGCGATTCGTTGCATATGCCACTGCAGGTTGCCCGCCGGAAGAGATGGGGATTGGACCAGTGTTCGCTATCCCGAAGGTTTTGAAACTGGCGGGATTGACACTTAAGGACATCGATCTGATCGAGTTGAATGAAGCATTCGCCGCTCAATCACTCGCAGTTATCAATACGCTGGGGCTTGATCCTGAAAAGGTTAACGTGAATGGTGGGGCAATTGCGCTCGGTCATCCCCTCGGGTGCACAGGCGCCAAACTCACTGCCAGCATCTTATGTGAATTGGAACGGCGAAACGGCCGCTATGGCATGGTGACAATGTGTGTTGGTGGCGGCATGGGTGCAGCCGGGATTTTTGAACGAATCTAGCGAGCCAAGAAAGGAAAAAGAGATGGCAGCCGTAGTTGAACAGAAACAACTAGTTAAAGGTGGCTCTTTCTTGATCGAAGAGCGCAATCCAAGCGAACTCTTTACGCCTGAGGACTTTACTGAAGAACACCGGATGATTGCCGAGACTACCAGGCAGTTCATTGATAACGAGGTCAATCCCCGCATCGACGAACTCGAAAAGCACGATTGGAAACTGGCCCGCGAACTCGTCAAACACGCTGCCGACCTCGGACTCATCGGCGCCAACATTCCGGAAGAGTACGGTGGTCTTGGGTTAGATCAGACAAGTGGCGCGCTCATTGGCGAGAACATCGGCCGCTCAGCATCATTCGCTACTACGCTGGGTGCGGAAAGTGGAATAGGACTGCTGCCCATCGTCTACTTTGCTACCGAAGCGGCCAAGCAGAAGTATTTACCTCGTATTGCAAGCGGCGAAACGATTACTGCCTATGCTTTGACTGAAGCGGGATCGGGTTCTGATGCAATGGCAGCAAAGGCGACCGCTCGTTTGAGTGATGACGGCAAGGAGTACATCCTCAATGGCGAGAAGATGTGGATTACCAACGGCGGTTTTGCGGACATCTTCATCGTATTTGCTAAGGTGGATGGCGATAAGTTTTCCGCTTTCATTGTAGAACGCCAGCCAGGCCTCACATCCGGCGCAGAAGAGCACAAGATGGGGATCAAGGGATCCAGCACCACTGCCCTTGTGCTTTCGGATGTGCGGACGCCCGTCGAGAACCTTCTCGGCGAAGTCGGCAAGGGCCACAAGATCGCTTTCAACATCCTTAACATAGGCCGATTCAAACTCGGCGCAATGAGTGTCGGTGGCATGAAGTTGATGGTCCAGGAATCGGTACGCTATGCGAATGAACGCCATCAATTTGGAAAGTCGATCTCGTCGTTTGGCGCCATCAAAGCGAAGCTTGGCGAGATGGCCATTCGCACCTGGATAGGCGAATCGATGATCTATCGCACGCTCGGTTTGATCGAGGCCGGCATCGGCGCCATTGAAGACGACAAGGACATGGATGCGCGACTGCGAGCAATTGAAGAGTACGCTGCAGAATGCTCGATCGTAAAAGTTGCGCTTTCGGAATACTGCAACTTCGTTGCTGATGAGATGGTCCAAATCTACGGCGGTTACGGTTACTCAGCCGACTACCCGGCGGAACGCGCGTATCGAGACTCGCGCATCAATCGGATTTTCGAAGGCACGAATGAAATCAATCGAATGCTGATTCCGGGGCGGCTGATGAAGAGTGCGATGAGTGGCCGGCTACCTTTGCTTCAGGCCGCACAGGCACTGACGGAGGAAGTGTTGTCACCACCGATGGCCAGCTTTGATGAGGACGAAGGTCTGTTGGCGACTGAGCTCAAACTGGTGCAGAACGCAAAGAAAGTGGCGCTGATGACGCTGGGTACAGCGGCTCAAAAGTACATGATGGCGTTGGCTGAGCAACAGGAAATCCTGATGGGAATTGCCGACATCATTACGGACATCTACGCCATGGAAACTGCGATTCTACGAACGCAGAAACTGGCGGCAAGTTCAGGTGAAGCTGCGGCACAGCATTACGTTGAGATGACTCGCGTGTTCTGCAACGATGCGATTGAACGGATTACAGTGCATGGCCGGACCACGCTTTCTGGAATGGCTGAAGGCGACGAGTTGCGAACATTCCTGGCGGCGCTACGGCGTTTCACAAAGATGACGCCGATGAATACGATTACTGCCCGGCAGTCGATTGCAAACGAAATGATCAAAGCCAACAAATGGGTGTACTGATTGGCGACTTTTGATTTTCGATTATCGATTGCTTTGTTCGGTAGTAACTGGAAAATCCCACAAACGGGAAAGCTGGGTCTCAAAATCCGCCACACGGCAGTATGGGGATCTTTCAAGTCCTTTCTATCATCGGTCCAGACGAAAAAAGTTTACGCGCTTGCGAACGATCTTGAGCTGGAAAAATCGATGTTCATTCGCAAGCGCGTAAACTTCTGTAGGCCGGGTATTGTAGCCTGG
>Ga0114129_10008513_pt1 | contig 14620 bp, 9 predicted proteins | sample RhiMetdeltSRZDD1_FD_80071 | JGI IMG/M metagenome (GOLD analysis project Ga0114129, IMG submission 80071) | Populus rhizosphere microbial communities from Tennessee, USA - Rhizosphere MetaG P. deltoides SRZDD1 (version 2) (version 2) | ecosystem: Host-associated > Plants > Roots > Rhizosphere >... | reverse complement strand
CGTCCATCGCGCCGATCGCGCGGACGCTCCGTTCGGTAAACCCGACGTGCTGTGCGTGGATCCGTCCGAGGACGTTTTGACGTATCTGCGGGAGCTGCTGAAGGAAGCCGGATACCGGGCGATGACCGCCGCGAATCTGCCCGATGCCTTGATCCTGTTGAAGGCGACCGGTCCGCGTGCGGTGGTGATCAGCGCCGAGTTGCGCGCCATGCGAGGCACGCGCGCCGCCGACGAGTTCACAAAGCTGACATCGTCGGGCGACGTCGTCGAGTTGCCAACGGGTTTTTCGGCGCGCGACGCCGCCGACGCAGCGACGCACGTGCTCGATGCCGTTCGTCGCTCGCTCGCCCAGCGTTCCCTGTGATAGTCCGGCTGAAGCCGGACACTACGTACTACGAGATCGCTGGTTCGGGTGCCGGCGCCGATGCCGATGCCCGCGATGCGCCGATGAGCGCCGCGGCTCGCGTCACGTCCTTCGACGCCACCCACAGCAGCGCGCCGTACTTGCCGCCGACGCTGACCGCGTCCACGGCGGTGACATTGATCTTCTTGCTGGCGAGACGATCGAGCAGCTCGGCGACGGCCCCCATGCGATCGTCGCCGGCGACGAGGAAGCCGCGTTTGGGACCGACGACCTTCCACTTGGCCTTCTTCGCCGCCTGTTTGAATGTCGCGGCATCGTCGGGCACGAAGTCGAGCTGCGCGCGGCGTCCGTTGGGAAACCCCGAGAACGCCAGCAGGTTCACACCGGCCTCCCGCAGCGTGGCCAGCGCCCGCGCGCCTTCGCCGGGCTTGTTGGCCGCCATGACATAGAAATACTCGACCAGTCGGATGGTGTCGGACACGGTGGCCTCCTTGGACCGCAAGACGATAGCAGTACATCTGTAGGAAGTGGAAAAGTGGAAAAGTGGAAGAAGTGGAAAAGTGGAAGAAATGGAAGGTAAGTCGCGCGTAACGACACGCGTCCGCTCGTCCGGACGAAGCCGGACACTACGTACTTCGAATCTACAGTGGAGCGTCAATTGCACTTCTCTCCCGCACTGTGGCAGACGATGAGCCTACGCCATCAGTGAATCACCCGAGGCGGAGGAGGCGCCTCCGCGGGGTTCGTCTCGCCGCGGCGATTCTCTGCCTGCTCGCGGTGCTCACATTCGTCGCCATTCAAACGCCGCCGGCCAGGCGCTTCGCGGTCAGTCAGGTGGTCGCGCTCCTCGCGCGCGAGCGGATCGAGTTCAGCACGGACGAGCTCGGCTACAACCTGCTTGGCGCCTCCTTCAATCTGCGCAACGTGCGCATCCGCTCCACGACGTGGCCCGACGCGCCCGTCTTCGCCACCATCGGACGTCTGCGCGTCAATATGAGCCTGTTGCAGCTCCTGCGCGGACGCTACGTGGTGCAATCGGGCAGCATCGAAGACGTCGACGTTCACTACTTCGTCGACGAGCAGGGGCGCGACAACCTGCCGCGTCCGCCGAAGGATCCGAACGAGCCCGAGAAGCCGCTCGACTATCTGGTGCAAAAGCTCTCGGTGTCGCGCGCGCAGGTGCGCTACGAGAACCGCGCAGAGCAGATCGATGCGCAGCTGCCGGTGTCGTCGATCCAGGTGACCGGCAACGACCTCACCGACCGCCATCTCATTCATCTCCAGGCGGCCGCCGGCGACGTGCGGGTTCAGGATCGACACGCCACCATCGATCGACTCGAAGGCGATGTCGATACCGGCGATGACGACGTGGCGATCCAGCAGCTGCACGTGGAGACCACCGGGTCGCGCGCCGATGTCACCGGCACGATCAAGCAGTTCAATGCGCCGGTGGCCGACCTGACCGTGAAGAGCACCGTCGATGCGATGCGGGTGGCGCCGATCGCCAAGATTGACGAACCGGTGAGCGGGACCGTCCAGATCGATGCCACCGCCAAAGGACCGATCGCGACGCCCCTCGTCCACGCGCACGTCACAGGATCGTCGCTGCAGTTCCGCGATCTTCGAGACGCGAATGTCGACGCCACCGCAGCCTACGACCTCGCGACCAAGCATGCCGATCTCTCGTCACTGCAATTGCGCGGGCCGTGGGGCGGCGTCACGGCCAGCGGCAACGTGGCGCTCGAGGGAGACGGACAGTCGCGGGTTCGCGCCACTGTCGACCGGCTCGATGCCGGTACGATCATGCGCGCGCTGCGCTCGCCCTACATCACCGCGACGCGCATCGATGCGCACGTGCAAGCGGCGTGGCCGGGTCTCGAGTACACGAAGGCCGCGGGCCAGGCTGACGCGACGCTGACGCCGACGGCGGCGAGCGCCACCAAATCGACGATGCCGGTTGGTGGCCGTATCGTGGCCCGCGGAACCGGCAACCGGGTCGAGGCGCACGTGCAGCGGCTGACGACACCGGGGGCCGACGTCGCGGGCACGGTTGCCGTCAACCAGAATCAAGGACTGCAAGGCAACGTCAAGGCGCGCTCCGGCGATCTGGGCAATCTGATCGCGACGGTCGAAGCGTTTCTCGGCCGTCCGCGCGGGTCGCTTTCACCGACGCCGATCTCCGGCGCCGCAGATGTCGATGCGAAGCTCGCAGGGACGCTCAAGGCGCCCACCGCGGCGACGACGATCAACGCGCCGGCGCTGAAAGTCGGTACGGCGGACGGGATCGCCTTGACCGCGCAGGCGTCGTATGCACCTGCGGTAGTCGACATCGCGCGCGCCGATGTGACGTGGAAAGAGGCGACGGCGCACGTCGACGGACGCGTGGGCCTCCAAGGCAGACGGTCGTTGAATCTCAACACGTCAGCCGATCGACTCGAGGTGGCGTCGGTTCTCCAAGCCCTCAACACGACTGATGTGCCGGCCACTGGCACGTTCTCCGCGCGCGGCATGGTGGGTGGCACGCTCGATCGACCGATGGCGACGCTGGTCGCGCAGGGCTCGAACCTCGTGGCCTACGACGAACAGATCGGGACGTTCAATGCCAACGTTCGCCTCGACGGTCGCGACCTCATCGTCTCGGATCTGGTCATCGACAAGCCGCAGTCCGATGGCAACGGTAAGTTGATGGCGTCCGGCGCCTACAACCTCGATCGCAAGACGTACAAGGTCGATCTGAAATCCGACAACCTTCGACTGGTCGGTCTCACGCTGCCGGGCGGACAGCAGCTGCGCGGCGGCGTTCAGATTGCCGCGACCGGCGAAGGCACCGTCAGCTCACCTGCCGGAACGGTCGACGTCACTGCCACGGATCTGATGCTCGACGACAAGCAGATCGGCAACGTGACGACCAAGACCGTCGCTGCGAACAACCAGGCCACCATCACCGCGAAGGCCGATCGCTTCAACCTGGATGCGGACGCGCTCGTTGGACTGACGAATCCGTTCCCGTCGACGGTAAAAGTTCGGGCGGAGAATCTCGACCTCGCCGTGCTGCCGGTTGGACCCAAGCCAGAGCCGCCGTCGGAACCGAACGCGCCTCGCCTCGCTGTCGGCCTTGGCGGCACGCTGCGCGCGACGATCGATGCCACCGGCAACCTCACCGATCTCGACGACGCGAAAGCGACGGTTGCGCTCGACGAGCTCGATGCCACGTGGTACGGCCGGCCGTTCAAGATCACGAGCCCGTCGCCGGTGCAGTACGCCGACAAGCGCCTCACGATCGACAAGCTGCAGGTATCGGCCGAAGGCGCCTCGCTCACCGTCGGTGGTCAACTGCCCGTGACCGAGGAAGCGGGTCAAGGCGAGATCACCGTCGACCTCCGCGGCAACCTCGTCACAGTGGGGCAGTATCTGCCTCCCGACACGAACGTCGCGTTCGACGGTGAGGTGACGCTCACCGGCACGCTCAAGGGCACGCTGAAGCGCATCGATCCCGATCTGCAGCTCGCGGTGAACAAAGGTCTGGTGCTCTCGCCGCTGCTCGAGCCAGGGTTTTCGAACATTGCACTCAAGGCGCAGATCTCGGACGGACAGGCGCTCATCGACCAGCTGAAGGCGAGCTGGGGCACCGCGACGATTGAAGCCTCGGGACGCGTGCCGCTCGAAGCGGTGCCGCCGCTGCCGGTGGAGATCCCGCGCATGGGCGGAGCGGCCACGTTCAAGGCTGCGCTCAAGGGTCTCAATCCATCGGCGATTCCGGGCGCACCTCCGGAGCTGAGCGGCACGATCAGCGTCGATGCCGAGGTGTCTGCGAAGCGGCCCGATCTCGCGTCGCTCGACGGCCGCGTGACGTTCCAGGAGCTCGACGTCGCGATGAACGCGCTTTCCCTCGCGCAAAAGGCACCGTCGACCATCCGCATCGCGTCGGGCGCCGCCACCGTGGAACAGCTCGAGCTGTCGGGAACGGCGGGCGACATCAAAGCGGGCGGCCGCGTGGAGCTGGTCGCGGACAAGGCGATCGATGTCACCGTGGACGGCACGCTCAACGTCGGCGCCGTGTCGGTGCTGACCGACAAGGTGCGGACCGAAGGCGACTCCACGCTGAGCGTTCGCGCGCGCGGCACCCTCGACAAGCCTGAGGTGACCGGCAGCGTCGACATCATGAACGCCAACTTCGTGAGCGACCAGCCGAATGTCGCGGGCGAGAACCTCAACGCCCACATCGACCTCGAAGGGAACCGCATTACTCTCACCAAGCTCGAGTCGGATTTCAACGGCGGCACCCTCAACGGATCGGGCAGCCTCACGCTCGGAGAGGGCAGCGTGAGCGAGATCGATCTGCGTATCACGACGAAAGACGTGGCCTTTGATGCGCCGCTCGATCTGCGCAGCATCTCGAGCTCGGACATCCGCGTCGTGCGCAGCGGCGACGACATCGTGATCGGCGGGCAGGTGACGCTCGATGAGGCCGGGATGACCGGCGACATCAACTTCGATGAGGGTCTGCTGGCGGCCATGACTCAGCGGCGCGAGCTCAATCTGACCGAAAAGCGCAACCCGTTCCTCGAGCGCGTGCGCTTCAACCTCGACGTTGACACCGCGACGCCGATTCTCGTCGACAACAATCTGGCGAAGGCCGAAATCGAAACCGATTTGCGTCTGGTCGGCACGTTCTACGAGCCGGGCGTCCTTGGCGAGATCAGACTGCTCGAGGGATCGGAGATTCGGCTCAACGAACGGCGCTACGAAGCCGAGCCCAGCGTCATCACGTTCGTCGACGAGCGGCGCATCTTCCCGTCGTTCGACCTGCATCTCAACACCGCGGTTCGCAACTACAACATCACCATCGTCGTGAGCGGGACGCCGGGCGATACCGAGACGACGCTGACGTCCGATCCCACCTTGCCCGAGCCCGACATCATGGCCATGATCGTGACCGGGCGCACGCTCGACGACATGCGCGGCGAAGAGTACGAGGTGGCGCGCGAGCAGGTGCTGTCGTATATGGCCGGGCGCGTGGGATCGCAGCTCGGCCGCGGGTTGCAGCAGGCCACCGGGCTCAGCGAAGTGCGCATCGAACCGGCGCTCATCGCCAACGAAGCCGATCCGACGGCGCGCCTCACCGTGGCTCAAGATCTGACGCACGAGTTGAAGCTCGTGTACTCAACCAACCTCACCGACAGCAACGACCAGATCTGGGTGGCCGAGTACGACGTGACCCGGCGCTTCCAGACACGCGCCGTACGGCAGGAGGACAACAGCTATCGCCTCGACTTCCGCCACGACGTTCGCTTCGGCGGCGAGCGGGATCCGCGGCAGATCCAGCGCATGCAGCCAACGCTCGAGGACGTCTCGGTGACCGCGACCGACGGCACCGACGAGATGCAGCTTCGCGAGAAGTTCGGTGTGAAGGCTGGCGACTCGTACGACTTCTTCAAGATTCGCAACGCCATCCAGCGCGTCGAGAAATGGCTGATGGAGCAGGGCTACCTGCAGGCGAAGGTCCGGCTCGAACGCCACGTCGAGGGCCCGTCCGCCCGTCTGGTGCTCAAGGTCACCCGCGGCCCGCTCGTCGACATCCAGTTCGCCGGCACGATGCTGCCGTCGAAGGTGCAGGACGAAGTTCGCACCCAGTGGCACCGCGGCGTCTTCGACAAGCAGCGCGGCGACGCCGGCGTGAGCCGGATCCGCGAGTGGCTGCTCGGCGACAACTTCCTGCAGCCGAAAGTCGAGTTTCGCCTGCAGGACAGCGCCGACGGCAAGCGCCACGTCACCTTCCAGACCGATCCAGGCCCGCGGTCCGAGAAGATCGTGATGGCGTTCGAGGGAGCCTCGGGGATCAGCCCCGACGTCCTCGACGCGATCGTCGAGCAGCAGAAACTCGAGCGGAAGCTCTTCACCGATCCGACCGTGGTGACCCAGCTGCTGCAGCGCTACTACCGCGAGCAGGGCTATCTCGTCACCGAGATCGATGCGCCCAAGTACGAATACAACGCCGCCGTCGCGCGCGTCGTGTTCGCGGTTCGCGAGGGCCCACAGTTCACGGTGCGTCGCGTCACCGCGTCGGGCAATAAGATCTACATGCCGGACGAGTTGATCCCGCAGCTTCCCGTCGTGGCAGGGGAGCTGTTTCTCCCGATCGCGGCTGAGAACTCGCTGGAGAAGATCCGCAGCTTGTATTGGAAGGGCGGATACAACGACGTCCGCTCGGACTACTCGCTCGTGATCGATCGCGGCGCCGGACAGGTGGACGTGGCGTTCACGATCAACGAAGGACGTCAGAGCGTCATCAACGACATCCGCATCGCCGGCAACCATCGCGTCAGCGATCATCTGGTCCGCGAACAGATCCAGCTGATGCCGGGGAAGCCGCTGGATCTCAGCGCCCTCGCCCGTTCGCGCCGTAACCTCTACAACACCGGGGCATTCTCGGTTGTCGATGTCAACCGGCTGGAAGCGGCGCGCGGCCTCGGTCAGGACGAGAGCCAGCTGCCTGCGGACAAACGGCCGATCAACATCAACGTCAGAATCCGTGAAGTGCAGCCGTTCCAAATCCGCTACGGTGGGTCGTACGACACCGAACGCGGCCCCGGCGCCATCTTCGACATCTCGAATCGCAACTCGCTGGGTGGTGCGCGTGAGCTGGGCCTGCACTCGCGGTACGACAAGCAGCTGCACGAAGGACGCATCTACCTCAATCAGCCGGCGCTCAAATACCTGCCGAAGACGACCTTCAGCGTCTACTTCCGCGAGGAGCTCAACCCGCCGACCGAGATCACCGATCCGTTCGATACCAATCGGAAGGGCATCTCGGTGCAGAGCGAGCACCGGCTGCGCGACGCCTATGTGCTGAACTACGGCTACCGCCTGGAGCGCGCGCACACGCTGACGCCGATCAACGGAATCATCCTCGACGAAGCGCTGACGGTGGCGCCGCTGACCGCCACGCTGACCCGCGAGACGCGGGACGAGGTGCTCGACGCGTCGCGTGGCGCGTTCCTCTCTCAGGCATTTTCGTACTCGCCAAGCTGGCTTGGCGCCGGCTCGGCCTACATCAAGTACTTTGGCCAGTATTTCCACTACATCCCGCTCGAGCCGGTGAGACGGAAGCCGTTCACCAACGAGCTCCTGCGTCCACGCTTCGTCTACGCCGGGGCCGTGCGCCTCGGACTGTCACGCGGCATCGGCGACCTGGTGCCGAAGACCGAGCGGTTCTTCGCCGGTGGCAGCCAGTCGCTGCGCGGCTTCGGCCAGAATACCGTCGGCCCCATCGGCACCGACCGCATTCCGTTCGGCGGCGAGGCGATGCTGGTGATCAATAACGAGGTCCGCGTCCCGCTCATCAGCATCTTCGACGGCGTGGCCTTCACCGACATCGGCAATGTGTTCCGAAGCGTGCGCGACTTCTCGTTCACCGACATCCGCAAGTCGGCCGGCCTCGGCCTGCGCGTGCGCACGCCGTGGGTGCTGGTCCGCGGCGACTACGGCTTCGTGCTCGATCGCCGCGACGGCGAGCCGCGCAGCCGCATCTTCTTCAGTATCGGGCAGGCGTTTTGACGGAAGTGGAAAAGTGGAAAAGTGGAAAAGTGAAAGTGACGGAAGTTCAGAAGTGACGGAAGTACGCCCGAGCAGCGGCAGTCGATCCGGAGTAGGGCGATAACGCCTCGCGGTAGCTGGTTGTACTTCCGTCAACTTGAAGCCTTAATCACTTCCACTTTTCCACTTTTCCACTTCTTCCACTTTTCCACTTATCTCCACCATGCGTCTCCATAGCACCACGCCTCCGACGGCGAGAAGCGGCGATGTGACGAGCCCGGGGAAGTAGCCGCCGGCGCGGATCGCGAGCAGCGGATGCGCGACGCCGTTCCCGATCGCGGCGATGGCGAGGAACCACGCCGGAAAGTACGCAACGGCATGGCCTGCACGCAGCCCGACGGCCGACACCATCCACACCACCAGCCACGTGATGTTGAACGCGAGAAAGAAGCCAGCGGGCCATGGCGCGAGCCCCAGTGAGGAAGGAAACGCCACGAAGAATCCGGTGGCATACTCCTCCGCTGCATGAAGCGCCTGTGCCAGGATGAGGGCAGTGTAGATGATCGTCGTCCGCTGCCGACCGGATCGATCGGATCCAACAGGCGTCCGCGTCACCGTGAGCAGCAACGCCGCCGCGGCCGCGACACTCAGCGCTGCCGTCCCGACGAGCTCGCTGCGAAGCGTTTCACTCACTTTTCCACTTTTTCCACTTCTTCCACTTTTCCACTTCTTCCACTTACGCTATAGGCGTTTATGACGAGTCCTGTCCCCGTATTGAAGAACCCGCCGCCCGCAGTCTGGCGCTGGGCGGTGCTGGTTGCGATCAGCGTCGCGATGTTCGGCAACTACTACACCTACGACTCGATTGCGCCGGTTGCCGACCTGCTTCAGCGGCAACTCGGGTTCAGCGATACGCAGATCGGACTGCTCAACACGTTTTACAGCGTGATGCCGATTCTGGTCGTGCTCATCGGCGGCATCATCATCGATCGATTCGGGACGAGACTCGCGACGCTGGTGTTCTCGTTGATCTGCCTCGTCGGCGCCGTGTTGACTGCGGCGACACCGTATTTCCCCGTTCTTGCGCTCGGCCGTCTGATCTTTGGCGGCGGGGCGGAAGCGATGATCGTCGCCATCACGGTGGCGATCGGACAGTGGTTCGTCGGACGGCAGCTGGGATTTGCGTTCGGCGTGAACTTGAGCATTGCCCGCGCCGGTTCATATCTCGCGGACAAATCGACCGGCTGGTTCAAGCCGCTCTATGACGCGGGCTGGCAGCCGCCGCTATGGCTGGCGATGGGCTTCTCGGCGCTGGCCGTTGCCGCGTGCCTGGTCTACTACTTCATGGAGCGACGGGCGTCGGAACAGTTCACTCTGGTGCAGCCGGCACCGACCGACCGATTCGTGTGGAGCGATATCTGGCGATTCGACCGTTCCTACTGGTACAACGTCGGTCTCTGCGTCACGTTCTACTCCGTCATTTTTCCGTTCCGGAGCACGTTCGCGATCAAATACTTTCAGCACGCGCACGGACTGTCCCTGGAAGACGCCGGGACGCTCAACAGCTATGTGTTCGCGGCGGCCATCTTCTTTACGCCTGTGTTCGGTCTGATGGTGGACAAGCTCGGACACCGGGCCGCCTTCATGGCGTTCGGGACGCTTCTGCTCGCCGCGGTCTTCCCTATCCTCATCTACACGAATCTCAGTCTGTCGGTCTCGACCGTGCTGCTCGGCACGGCGTTCTGTCTCGTGCCGGCGGTGATTTGGCCAGCGGTTCCATATCTCGTCGAACCACGTCGCCTTGGGACCGCGTACGGCCTGATGACGATGGTGCAGAACGTCGGCCTGGCGGTGTTCAATTTCGCGGCTGGTGCGCTCAACGACGCCAATGGTGCGGGCCCGTCCAATCCGGGAGGCTACACGCCGATGTTGTGGATGTTCTTCATGCTGAGCCTCTTTGGATTCCTGTTCGCAGCGGCGCTGCGGGTTCGTGAAAGGAGTGCGCAGGGCCACGGGCTCGAATCGATTCGCGCCGGTGCGCCGGCCTAGGTAGCCATGACGATACGGATGCTCGTTGGTGTCGTGCTCGTGGCGCTCGTGGCGGTGCTGGGCCACCTGCCCACGTACGCGCAGGCCGTCCAGCCGGTGCTGGCGCGCGTCAAGCAGGAACGCGCCGCCTTCATCGACACGCTGCGCGCGCTGGTGTCGATCGAGTCGGGCAGCCGCGACATCGAGGGGCTCGATCGCATCTCCGAGCTGATCGCGATGCGCCTGCGGGCGCTCGGCGGCGAGGTGCAGTTCATCCCACCTGGCGATTCGACGCGATTCGACGACACGCCGCCGCGGATCGGGCGGATGGTACAAGCGCGTTTCACCGGCACCGGGACCAAGAAGATCCTCCTGCTCGCGCACATGGACACCGTGTACGAGAAAGGGATGGGCGCGAAGCAGCCGTTCCGCGTCCAGGGCGATCGCGCCTACGGTCTGGGTGTGGCCGACGACAAGCAAGGTGTCGCGCTGATCCTGCACACGCTGGCCGTGCTCAACGGGATTGGCTTCAAGGATTACGGCACGCTGACCGTGCTCATCAACGGAGACGAGGAGATCAGTTCTCCGGGCGCGCGTGCGGCGATCATTCGGCTTGGTCGCGAGCACGACGTCGTCCTGTCGTGCGAGGGCGGTGGATCGGAGACGAACGAACAAATCCGGCTGGCGACGACCGGCAGCGGCGATGTCCTCTTGCGCGTGACCGGGCGCGCCTCGCACGCGGGTCAAGCGCCGGAGCAGGGTCGCAACGCGCTCTACGAGCTGGCCAACCAGATCCTTCAGATGCGCGACCTCTCCGATCCGCGCACGGGCGTCAAGTTGAATTGGACCGTGGCTTCTGCCGGCACCGTTCGCAACATCGTCCCCGCGTCGGCGCAGGCGATGGCCGACGTGCGCGTGCAGCGGATGTCGGATTGGGACGACATCGAAGCCAAGGTCCGCGAGCGCGTGAAGAAGACACTCATCCCCGACACCAGGGTCGACATCATCGTCGAGCGGCGGCGTCCACCGCTGCAGCCCACTGATGCCGCGCGCCGCGTCGCCGATCGCGCGCGCCGTATCTACGCCGAGCTGGGCCGGACGCTGACGGTCGCCTCAGAGGGCGGCGGCGGAGCCACTGATGCCGCATTTGCCGCGATGGAATCTCGCGGCGCGGTGCTCGAGGGATTCGGTCTGCCTGGGTTCGGAGCGCACTCCAACGATGCGGAGTACGTCTATCTGAATGCGGTGGAGCCGCGGTTGTATCTGTTCACGCGAACGGTGATGGATGTCGCGTCAGGAAAGGTCGACTCGAAGTAGCGATCGGGGCTGGGGCCTGGTAACTCATTCCTTCGACCTGGCCCAGCCCTGATTCCTGATTCGCGATTCCTGATTCCTAGTTCGGGAGCACCACCGTATCGACGACGTGGATGACGCCGTTCGACTGAAACACGTTGGCCTGCGTGACCGTCGACATCATGCCTTTCTCGTCCTTCAGCACGATGTCGCCGCCCTGCATCATCGCCCACAGCATGCCGCCACTGACCGTCTTGAGGGTGGCCGCGCCGTTGCCCTTCTTGATCTGCTTCTTCAGCTCGACACTCGAGAGGCGGCCGGGCACGACGTGATAGGTGAGCACCTTGGTCAGCGTGCTCTTGTTCTCGGGCTTGAGCAGCGTGTCGACCGTGCCCGCGGGCAGCTTCGCAAACGCGGCGTTGGTGGGGGCAAACACGGTGAAGGGGCCGGCGCCCTGGAGCGTGTCCACGAGTCCCGCCGCCTTGACCGCTGCGACCAGTGTGGTGTGGTCGGCGGAGTTCACGGCGTTCTGAACGATGTTCTTGTTCGGAAACATCTCCTGACCGCCAACGATCGGGTTCTTGGCCGCATAGCTCGCCGTCGCGAGGGCCACGATGGCCAGCGCGGTGCCGCAAAGAGTTCTGAGTTTCATCGTCTCGTCCTTTCTCCTGGCTGTGAAGCCGTTCTGTGGGTGCTACGGGCCACGAGGTGAATTGGATGTCGAACGCGGGGATCGCGGAGATCGCGGAGATCTTTCACACAGAGCACACAAAGGACACAGAGCAATCAGATGAGGGTGGATGTCGATCGCGAACGCCCCATGCACCGGCCGTAGGCCGGCGCCCCCGTCCGCGCACCGAGTGCTGGTCAGCAGAGTTTCTCTGTTCGTCCTCTGTTGCTCTGTTTCTCCGTGTGAAAGAAACTCTCCGCGATCCCTGCGATCTCTGCGTTGATCAATCCGTGAGCCCACTTACGCCGTAGAACCCGGTGTGACACGAGACGCCTGCCCGGTTCCACGACAACGACGAACGCGCAGGGAACTGCTCAAGATGCTGCCCCTCGCCAGCGCGGCGCTGCTGATCAATCCCGCGTGGCGTCGCGACGCGATCGAAGGCGGGCTTGCGCTCAGCGACGCGGCGTCATCGATCCTGTTCAACGGATCTCGACTGGCACCGGTGTTCTCCGACCGCGACGTGACGGCGTTCGAACGCTACCCGCTGAACTCGTATCTCACCCACGATCCCGAGATCGATCTTGCTGAGTGGCGCCTCGAGGTGTCGGGCCTGGTGCGCAATTCCGGCGCCTTCACGCTCGATGACATCCGGGCGCTGCCGCGCGTGAGACAGAACACGCGGCACATCTGCATCGAAGGATGGGACGTCATCGGCAGCTTTGGCGGCGTGCGCCTCAGAGACGTCCTGATGGCGATCGGCGTCGACCAGCACGCGCGGTTCGTCGAGTTCGGATGCGCCGACGACTACTATGAGTCGATCGACATGGCCGCGGCGCGACACCCGCAATCGCTGCTGTGCGACGAGATGTACGGCCGGCCGCTGACCCGCGAGCATGGGGCGCCGCTGCGCCTCGTGCTGCCGACCAAGCTTGGCTACAAGCAGGCGAAGTATCTCACCAGCCTGCGCGTCACCAACGTGCTCGGACCGAAGCGCGGCTACTGGGTCGATCTCGGCTACAGCTGGCACGGAGGTCTGTGATGCACGACCGGCGTGATCACCATCCGGCCGTGGTTCGCGTGTGCCACTGGACCATCGCTCTCGCGTTGGCGGTGGTCATTCCGAGCGGCCTCGAGGTGTTCGCGGCCTTCCCATCGTTCGGCGACAAGATCCCCCAGATCGATCTCATCGTGCCGCCATCGGCGCTGCGGCTTGGCGGGTGGCTCGGCGGCGCGCTGCAGTGGCACGTCACGTTCGCGTGGCTGCTGACGATGGCGATGGCCAGTTACATCGGCTATCAGGCGATCACGCGCAACGGCCGTCAGGTCCTGTTCGTGACGCGTGACATCGGCGGCGTCTGCCCAATGGTGCGGCACTACCTGTTCCTCGGACCGAAGCCCGCGATCGCAGAGATCTACAACCCGCTGCAGAAGATGGCCTATTCGGCGGTGGTGCTTCTCGCTCTGCTGGGCATCCTCACCGGCTTCGCGCTCTACAAGCCGGTTCACCTGTCATGGCTCGTCGATGCGATGGGCGGCTTCCGGATGGTGCGCGTGTGGCATTTCGCGGCGACGTGCGGTGTGCTGGCGTTCATCCCGGGCCACCTGGTGATGGTGGCGCTCCATGGCTGGCGGAACTTCGCGTCGATGTGGACGGGGAGCCACGAAGCGCACGGAAAAGAATAGCCACGAAGGACACGAAGATCACGAAGCTTAAGGCACGAAGAACACGAAGACCTTCGTGCTCTTCGTGTCCTTCGTGGCCCAACTACTCCGTGGCGCTTACCTGATGTACCAGTGAGCCGACGCTGCAGCTCCGAAGCCCTTCGGCTCGAAACCCACGAACGGCGCCGGCATGTGGTAGTAGCCGGCGTCGAGGCTCAGGCCGAACTGCGGCACGTTCGCGAACATGAACTCGCTGCCGACGAACACTTTGCCACCCAGCGTGTTGGCCGAGGTCGAGAAGCCCGGCGTCACACCGGTCAGCGTCGCGTGCGCCCAGTCGGCGCCGGCGCCAAGATACGGACGCATCCACAGATGATCGCTGATGCGGTCGCGCATCGAGTACAGCACGCTGGGGCCGAGCTGCGTGGCGCTCATCGTGCCGATCTCGATCGGGCTCGTCATCGAGTAGTGCGAGACGTCGAGCTGCATACCGAGGTGACCGCGCGACCAGCCGCGGAGGCTGGCGCCGAGTCCGAAGGTCGAGCCGCCCATGCGCGCACCGAAGCCGAGCGTGTGCGTCGGCGGCGTGATCACCTTTGCCGGCGACGGCGCTGACACCCGGGTCAACGGCTGCTGCTCGACGCGCGCCGATGGAACCGGCGTTGCCGCCGCCGCCCCTCGACTTGATTCGCTCGCTCGGGGAGCGGGGGCTCCCGTCGCGCGCGGTGCCGCGGCCGGAGTGGACGAAGCTGCCAACGCCGAACGCGCGGATGCTGCCGCGGCGCCGCGGGAGATCGATCCGGCGTTCATGCGCACGTAGCCGGCGCCCTCGGGCGCGCTCGGCCACGCGACTTTCACCCAATCGCCGACTTCGCGCGTCACGTCCAGTGCAGCGCCACGCTGCGCCTGGCCGATCACCGGACTACCGACGCTCGGCGACTTATAGACGGAAGCGGACGCGGCGCTCACCGTCAGCTTGGTCGACTGCGCGTGCAGCGATGCAGAGCTCAGACAGAGAACAACGACGACGGCCGCAGCTTTGCGAATCATCGAAACAACCTCCT
>Ga0114129_10008512_pt1 | contig 14620 bp, 14 predicted proteins | sample RhiMetdeltSRZDD1_FD_80071 | JGI IMG/M metagenome (GOLD analysis project Ga0114129, IMG submission 80071) | Populus rhizosphere microbial communities from Tennessee, USA - Rhizosphere MetaG P. deltoides SRZDD1 (version 2) (version 2) | ecosystem: Host-associated > Plants > Roots > Rhizosphere >... | reverse complement strand
GACAGGCGAATGGAACGACATTGGAATGAGAACGGACGGAGCACCGTGCAAGGGCGTTGAGATCGAACTGAACTAGTCTGGCTTGAGGACCAAGGGGGCGACGATGAAAAAAGGGTTTGGGCCTCTTTTAATTGTGCTTGCCATTGGTGGCGATCCAAGCATTGCCGCAGCACAGCCGCTGTCGACTCGAGTAGGTTACACCGCCCTCGCGGGCTCGTTCTCGCCGCTCTGGATGGCAAAGGAGCTGGATCTGTTTGAACGCCACGGGATCCAGTCCAACCCCGTCTACATGGCCTCAACGCTTGCTTACCAAGCCATGCTGGCCGGAGAGACGGACTTTACGGTCGGCGCCAGCATTCCTAGCGTTCAGGCACGCCTTGGGGGAGCGGACGCGCTCATACTAGTGACCTATATCAGTGGTTTCACCTTTTCCGTTATCGCCCGCCCGCCGGTGCAGCAACCGGGGGACCTGCGAGGAAAGCGTATCGGAGTCACGCGATTTGGAGCGCCTACCGACTTCGGTGCTCGGATTGCTCTCAAGCGGTGGGGTCTAGTGCCGGTCAAAGACGTGACGATCATTCAGATGGGAGGGCTTCCGGAGTCCTTGGTGGCCCTGAAAGGAGGGTCGGTTCAGGCCGCCGTCTTGCCACCACCTTTTTCCACGGAGGCCAAGCGCGCTGGGATGGTCGAACTTTTTGATTTCAACCAAAGCGATATTGAGTTTACCGGCGTCGGTCTCACAGCGACGGCGCGATACGCAAGCGCTCGTGATGAGGCCACTCGCCGAGTTGTTCGGGCGCTGGTTGAAGGAATCTGGGCGTTCAAGGCCAACCGGGAGGCTGCCCTTCGCACCATCGGGAAATACACGCGCTCAACGGACCGAAACCTCTTGGAGGAGACCTATCAGACTAACAGGAAGGTAATCCGGCTAAACGCTCGGACGACCGAGCCGGCGGTTCGAAATGTCCTTGAAGCGCTCGCGGATCAAACCCCACGAGCCCGAGGTGCGAACCCACAGGATTTTTACACTAACCGCTTTATTGACGAGCTTGAAGAGACAGGCTTCATGCGCGAGTTAGGCGCACGCTACCCCGACGCCCTTCGCTGATCCCGGATCCGTAGTTGCGGCCGACCCAATGAGCGAGGAGCAAATACACCTCCTAACAATATCCGTTGCGAGAATCCTCGGCTTCCCGTTTCGGCGACCAAGTATCTCGCTTTCTAGTATTTGACTTCCACTAGGTACAAACCGCACGCGGGCGCCGTCTGTCCTGCTTTGGTTCTGTCTCGCGCTTCCAGCAATTCACTGAATGATTGCGGTGTGCGTAAGCCGAAGCCAACCTCGACGAGGGTCCCGACGATGTTGCGCACCATGTGGCGAAGAAACGCCGTCGCCTCGATAGTAAAGAGCAGCGGCCCGCCGCACGCGTCCAATGAAACCTGGTAGACCTTCCTGATCGGATGCACGGCATCGCAGCCGGCGGCGCGGAAGGAGGAGAAATCATGCTCCCCGATCAAGCATGAAATCGCCTCGCGCATTGCGTTCACGTTCAGGGGTTGGTGCAGATGCCAAGCACGATTCAAATAGAACGGCGACGGCGACGGCCGGTTGAGGATGCGGTATTCGTAGACCCTACTGCGACCGTCACGGCGCGCGTCAAAAGAGTCCGGAACCTTTTCAACTTCTTTGATAGTGATGTCCTCTGGAGTCAGCGCATTGAGACCGCGACGAATTCGATGTGGCTCAAATTCTTTGGCCGAGAAAAAGTTTACCACCTGGCCGAGTGCATGCACCCCCGCGTCGGTTCGGCCGGAGCCGATAATCCGGGTGGGAGTTCCTAGGAAAGTCGAAGCCGCTTGCTCCAGAACTGCTTGAATGGATTTGCCGTTGGGCTGGATCTGCCAACCGCAATAGTTGGTGCCATCGTACTCAACGGTGAGCTTGATGTTCACGCGAAAATGGTTTCGGGTCTTCGGTCTTGGGTTTCGGGTTAAGCAATCCCGTCGCCGGTCACCGGTCGTCTGATCGCCCTGGACATAAGCGACACCGAGTTAAATGTAATCGCGGATCACAATCTCGGCGATCTGGACGGCGTTGAGCGCGGCGCCTTTGCGCAGATTATCCGCCACGACCCAAAGATTGAGGCCGTTGGCGACAGAATTGTCCTCGCGAATTCTGCCGACGTACGTCGCATCCTTACCGACTGCCTCGATGGCCATCGGGTAAATGTTTTCTTCCGGTACGTCGGCCAGGATTACCCCCGGCGCTTCACGGAGGATTTGTTTGGTTTCCGCGGCCGAAAGCTTCACCACAGTCTCGACATTGACGGATTCGGAATGGCTGCAGAAAACCGGCACGCGAACCGTTGTGGCAGTCACCGGCAGATTCGGCTCGCCGAGAATCTTCCGTGTCTCGTTGATCATTTTCCACTCTTCCTTCGTATAACCGCTCTCCAAGAAAGCATCGATGTGAGGAATACAGTTAAAGGCGATCTGATGCGGAAATTTTTCCTTTTCGATTTCCTTGCCGTTGAAGAGTGCCGCGACTTGCTGGCTCAGTTCCTCCATCGCCCTTCTCCCCGCGCCCGACACGGACTGGTATGTCGACACAACGACCCGCTTGATGCGCGCCGCATCGTGGAGCGGCTTCAAGGCAACCACAAGTTGAATCGTTGAGCAATTCGGATTGGCGATGATGCCGCGCGCTTTGTATTTGCCGATTTCCTTGGCATTGACTTCCGGAACCACCAGGGGAATGTCTGGCTCCATTCTGAAATGAGCCGTGTTGTCCACCACGACCGCTCCTGCAGCGACCGCGATCGGGGCGAATTTAGCACTGACGCTTCCGCCGGCCGAGAAGAGGCCAATATCGATATCCTCGAATGAATCTTCTTCAAGAATATCCACGCGAATCTGCCTGCCCTGAAACGGCAAAAACTGTCCCGCGGACCTCGCCGAAGCTAACAGGCGGAGCTCGCCGACGGGAAACTGGCGTTCTTCCAAAACTTCGCGCAGCTGCTCGCCGACAGCGCCGGTAGCGCCGACCACGGCGACATTGTACCTATCCTTCTTCATGACCTCCTCGAGGTTGGCCTAGTTCGGATCAGAATGCGCATGCGATTCGTGCTCGTGATCGTTTCTCGTGCTCGTGTTTTCATGCTCAAGACGAACACGATCACGTTTCTTCTATCCGCGATTCTCGATCTTTTCCCTGACTAACTGACCCATTTGCTTACAGCCGGCCAATTTGCAACCAGGCTCATGAATATCCGCCGTGCGGTACCCTTCATTCAACACGTCTTCCACCGCCTTCTCGATTTGATCCGCCGCCGCTGGTTGATCGAGGGAGTGACGCAGCATCATCGCCACACTCAAGATCGTGGCCAATGGATTGGCCTTGTCCTGCCCTGCGATATCCGGCGCCGTACCGTGGACCGGCTCATACATGCCGACTTTACCGCCCAAGCTGGCGGATGGCAGCATGCCGATGGAACCGGTAAGCATGGCCGCTTCGTCGCTCAGAATGTCTCCGAACATGTTCGTCGTAACCATTACGTCAAATTGTTTCGGGTTACGAATCAATTGCATCGCGCAGTTATCGACCAATATGTGCTCGAGCTGAACGCCAGCATAACCTTCGTCTTTGTGAATCCGCGTCACGACCTTGCGCCAAAGTTCGGTCACCTCCAAAACATTGGCCTTGTCCACCGAGGTGACTTTCTTGCGCCGCTTGAGCGCGGCTTGAAATGCCACATGAGCGATGCGCTCGATCTCCGGCGTCGTATAGACTTCCGTATTCACGCCGCGCTCGGTGCCGTCGGGAAGTTTGGTCACGCCCTTCGGTTGACCGAAGTAGATTCCGCCGGTCAGTTCCCGAACGACCAGGAGATCCGTGCCTTCCACGACCTCGCGCTTGAGTGTGGAGGCAGAGGCTAACGCGGAAAACAATTTCACCGGCCGAAGATTCGCGAATAAGCCAAGCTCCTGGCGCAGCGCCAAGAGCGCTCGCTCGGGTCGGACCGAATAATCCAGGGCGTCCCATTTAGGGCCGCCCATGGCGCCTAGCAAGACGGCGTCGCCTTCTTTGGCGAGCTTGAGCACAGAATCAGTCAATGGCCTCCCCTGGGCGTCGATCGAGGCGCCACCAACGATTCCCTCTTCCAGCTCAACGGTAAATCCATGGAGCTCGGCCACCTGTTTGAGAACATGAGTCCCCTGGCCCATCACCTCCGGGCCGATACCATCCCCGGGTAAGACCGCGATCTTGTAATTCATGGCCCCTCTTTCTCCACCACCTGCCGGTAATGTTTTCTTCCCTCTAACTTGTTGAGCGCATTGATATAAGCCAGTGCGCTCGCCATGATGATGTCCGTGTGCGAGCCCTGCCCCGAGACCCGGACGCCATCATCTTCAATCAAGCACGAAACCTCTCCTTGCGCGTCCGTACCGCCGGTGATGGCGTTGACGGAATAGCGGACTAATTGGGATTGCGAGCCAACGATCTTGGTGATCACCTTATAGCACGCATCAACTATCCCATCGCCGGAGGCATAATCCATCTTCTCCTCGCCGTCGACCAGCATTTTGACAGTCGCCGCCGGTATGCCATCGGAGCTTGAATTGACGTTCAGATAGAGCAATTCGAACTTGTCCGGCCGGCCTGGAACCCTGAGGATCTCCTCGGCGACAATCGCCTCGATATCTTCGTCATAGACGTTTTTCTTCTTGTCGGCGAGTTCCTTGAAACGCACGAACGCGCGATTCATATCTTCCCGGCCCAGATTAAATCCCAAATGTTTCAACCGCTCATCGAAAGCGTGCCGTCCGGAGTGTTTGCCCATGACCAGCCGATTACCGGGGATACCGATCGATTCCGGCGTCATGATCTCGTAGGTCTGCTTATACTTGAGCACACCGTCTTGATGAATGCCGGCCTCATGGGCGAACGCATTATCCCCGACAATCGGTTTATTGATCGGAATCGCAATCCCGGTGACCTGCGAAACCAAACGCGACGTCGGGTAGAGCTGCTCGCTGACAATATGGGTATCGAGATCGAGATAGTTCTTGCGCGTGCGCAGCGCCATCACCACCTCTTCCAATGAAGTATTGCCGGCGCGCTCGCCGATACCGTTGATCGTGCATTCGATTTGTCGAGCGCCGTTGTGCACCGCAGACAGGGAGTTGGCCACCGCCAAGCCCAGATCGTTGTGGCAATGGGCGCTCCAGATCACGCGGTCGCCGCCTGCGGTTCGCTCGATCAAATTAGCTATCAATGCGCCAAATTCCGACGGAATCGCGTATCCCGTCGTATCCGGCACATTGATGACGCTCGCTCCCACGCCAATCACTTCGCGGAACACTTGCAGCAAAAAATCGGGGTCGCTGCGCGACGCATCCTCGGCTGAGAATTCGACGTAATCAGTGAACTTCTTGGCGTGGCTTACAGCCTTTACGGCCGCTTCCACGACCTGTTCCCGCGTCATTCTCAGTTTGTGCTTCAAATGGATATCGGATGTGGCGATGAAGGTATGGATGCCGGGATTCTTGGCATTTTCGACGGCCTTCAAAGCCCGGTTGATATCCCCTTCTTGGGCCCGTGCGAGACTGACTATCCGCGGGCGACTGACTTCCTTGCACACTCGTCGCACCGAGTCGAAATCGCCGTCGGAGGACGCGGCAAACCCCGCTTCGATCACATCGACGCCGAGCTTCTCCAATTGTCGCGCAATGACTACTTTCTGTTCGACCGTCATGCTCGCGCCGGGTGACTGCTCGCCGTCACGAAGGGTGGTATCGAATATTTGGACGACGTTATTGGCGGCTATCTGTTCCATTGTACAATCTCCTCTTTGATTGACCCGTTGGCTCTGCCCAGAAACGAAAACTCCCGCGGCATGGCCAACGGGAGTATCGCTATTGTCTACGATTAGAGCCAGGATCTCACGGCGCTGCTTTCGCCAACTCCCGTCTCCTCTCCCGCTGGTGCTTGTAGGTCGTTAAGCACCATAACAGAGGCCCGGATAACGTGTACAGTAGGACAACCGTGAAGAACATAAGATGCCGTTCGGCGATGAACAGTGTAATCAAAATAATTCCAGAAACCAACATCCAGACGGGATGACGTTTTTTGATATCGTTATTCTTGAGGCTGAAATACGGAACGCTGCTAACCATCAAAGCGGCCAGCCCATAAATCACCAACAACAACGTTACATGCCGGCTGGGCGATCCTTCCCCGCCTAGATAGTAATAGAGAATGATCGTCGAGGTGATCATTTGCGCCGCCGCGGGGATCGGCAAACCGACGAAATGACTTTTTGACACGCCTTGCGCTTGCACGTTGAAGCGGGACAACCTTAGCGCGCCGCAAACCACATAGGTGCAAGCTGCCAACCACCCCCAAGTCTGCCATGGCACCAGTGCCCATAAATAAACCAAAACCGCCGGCGCCACACCAAACGAAACAACGTCGGCCAAAGAGTCGAATTCGACCCCGAAACGACTAACGGTTTTGGTCAACCTCGCCGCGTAGCCGTCGATCCCGTCGAGTATGTTTGCCAGAATAATAAACAGTGCCGCGTTGACGAATTCGCCTCTAAAGGTCGCGATGATCGAGAAAAATCCGCACATCAAATTGCCCGCCGTAAATAGGCTCGGAATGAGGTAAACTCCCCTTTTGAGTCTTTCCGCAGGCATACGATGCCGAAGCGGCAAACGCGGCTTGCCTCGGCGGCGCAGCAGCCGAACCTTGCCGCCCTCGGAAAATTGTTCGGGTTCTTGGGCATTCATCGCGCTCATACGAAACTCCCTAATATCGTTTCTCCACCTTTAACCTTCTGCCCTTTTACCACTTTGAGGTGGCATCCTCTCGGCAGATAGGTATCCGTCCTCGAACCAAACATGATTAAACCAAATCGCTCACCTCGCGCCAATCGATCGCCGGATTTTACGCGGCACACGATCCGGCGCGCCATTACACCGGCGATTTGTACCACTCCAAACGACCGCCCGTCGTTGTCGATGACCTTGAGAGCGTTCTGTTCGTTGCGCTCGGATGCTTCTTCCTTGTACGCCGCGAGAAATTTTCCCGGTCGATATCGTACTTCATCAATCTGTCCTGCCACCGGCATTCGGTTAATGTGTACATCGAGCGGCGAGAGGAAGATACTCACTCGTGTTGGCGTATCACCGAACGATGAATCGCTTCTGACCTCTGCAATACTCACCACCCTGCCATCGGCGGGAGCTACGATCAGCCCTTCACCCGTCGGAATATTACGCTCCGGATCCCGAAAGAACGCTGTAATTGCGAGCGTCGTCAAACCGAGCAGAATGCCGGTCCCTCGCCATCCAATTAGAAACGCCAGAATAGTCAGAGCCCCGGCCGTAAGGATGAGTGGATAACCTTCCTTTGCGATTCTCATCCGATTCCATAACCTCGACTCGCGGTGAGTGAAAAGCGACGACGCCCTTAATTCCTGCTCTTATCGACCAATCGATTTTGCGCCAGCCACGGCATCATGGCGCGCAGCCCGTCACCGACTTTCTCGAGCGGGTGGTTTCCCGCTTCTTTGCGCAGCTCGGTGAAATGGGGCATGCCGCACTTGTATTCGTTGATCCACTCTTCAGCGAACTTGCCCGACTGGATGTCCTTGAGAATCTGCTGCATCGCCTGGCGTACTTCCGGTCCGATGACTCTCTTGCCCCGAGTTAAATCGCCATACTCGGCGGTGTTGCTGATCGAATAGCGCATATTGGTCAAGCCGCCTTCGTAGATCAAATCGACAATCAGTTTCACTTCATGCACGCACTCGAAATAGGCCATCTCCGGTGGATAACCGGCGTTAACCAGGGTTTCGTAGCCAGCTTGTATGAGCGCGCACAGTCCGCCACACAAAACCGACTGTTCGCCGAAGAGGTCAGTTTCCGTTTCATCCTTGAATGATGTTTCGATAACCGCCGCCCTAGCCCCGCCAATCGCGCTGGCGTAAGCTAAGCCAATTTTTTTTGTGTCTCCGGATAGGTCCTGCTGTACTGCCAGTAAGCATGGCACGCCGCGTCCTTTTTCGTATTCGCTTCGGACGAGGTGCCCCGGCCCTTTCGGCGCTACCATGAACACATTAACTCCCGCTGGCGGCACAACGCGCTTGAAATGAATGTTAAAGCCGTGGCCAAACGCAAGATAATTACCGTTTCTTAGACCGGGTTTGATTTCCTTTTCGTAGGCGTCGCCCTGCAGCTCGTCAGGCAGCAAAATCATGATGATATCCGCCGCCTCGGCTGCTGCTGCGGTTTCAGCAACTTTGAGTCCGGCGCTCTCTGCTTTCTGCCAGGAATTGCTGCTGCGCCTCAAGCCGACGACCACGTCTATTCCCGAGTCCCGCAAGTTATTGGCATGCGCATGCCCCTGGCTGCCATATCCCAGCACAGCCACCTTCTTGCCTTTTAGAACGCTCAGATCGGCATCACGATCGTAATAAACTTGCATTTCTTTTTCTCCTCGGCCTTAAAAACTTTACTATGCCGATCCCACAGTAGCAAGTCAAAGACAAGTAACCGGAAGACAAAGACTATTGCTCGGCCACTTTGCAGGATAACACCATTTACTTGAATCCCTATCACCGTCTGCTATCAAGGTAAGGTATGTCAAAAAGGAGGGTAAAGCGCCATGAAACAGTTTAAGCACATTTCCTTTGGAGCGGTCGCCGTCGCGTTAGTTTTGTGGGTAGGCGCTTGCGGCAAATCGGAGCAGAAAACCGAAGGACCTGCAGAGAAGGCCGGGGCGCAGTTGGGGAAAGCCATCGATCAAGCCACGGAAAAAGCCGGAGAAGCGATGGAAAAGGCCGGCGATGCTCTGAAAGAGGCCGGTCAGAAAGCTAAAGAAAGCGCATCCGAAGCGATCGACAAAATGAAAAAAGAGGACAAAAAGTAGGAGCCCGTCACCTAAAAAGCCGCGCGAGAGAGTGCCGCTGTTTTAACAAACTGGCGCGCCCTACTGGGCCCCATTAGGTTTTCAACAACGCGGGTTCGCGGCGCGGCGAGCCGGTGTGAGTCGTTTCGCGCGAAATCGCGATCCGGCCGGTGCGGACCAATTCCTTAATGCCCAATGGCTTGAGCATGCTGATCATCGCTTCGACTTTTTCGATGTCGCCGGTGATTTCAATCGTGTAGGTGTTCGGGGAGGAGTCGACGATCTTGGCGCGGAAGATGTCCGCCAAGCGTATCGCCTCGTCGCGGTGCTCGGGCCTGGTGTGGACCTTGATGAGCGCCGTTTCCCGGTCGAGAAAATGGGTTTCCGTCAGGTCGACGACCTTGAGGACTTCGATGACCTTGTTGAGTTGTTTCATGATCTGCTCGATGATCCGGTCATCACCCACTGTGACGATGGTGATCATCGAGGTCGTCGGATCCAAGGTCGGCGCAACCGACAAACTTTCTATGTTATAACCTCTGGCGCTAAATAGACCCGCGACTCTGGCTAGAACGCCGAATTTGTTCTCGACGAGAACCGATATGATATGTTCCATCCGCGAAAAAATCAGGCAGGAAGAACGCCCTCCCCCTCGTCCACCTTTCTCTTATGCGCTCCGCCTTTTTTCGAGAGCTTGAGCTCTGGCGGATCCTCGAGCATCATCTGATGATGCGCACCGCCGGCGGGAATCATCGGATAACAATTCTCGTAGGGATCGGTATGAATATCCATCAAGACCGGACCCTTGTGTCTTAAGCCTTCCTTCAGCACCGATTCCACTTCTCGTGGTTTTAGCGCGCGCAAGCCGACGATGCCATAAGCATCCGCAAGCTTCACGTAATCGGGCATCTTCCCCAAAATACTCGCCGAATATCGGCCTTCATAGAAAAGATCTTGCCACTGGCGCACCATGCCGTGAACACCATTATTGAGCACGACGATTTTCACCGGCAACTTACGTTCGGCCGCGACCACTAGCTCCTGCAAGTTCATCTGGAAGCTGCCTTCGCTGGTAATACACACCACCATGCGATCGGGAAATGCCACCTGCGCGCCGATGGCCGCGGGAAAACCAAAACCCATCGTCCCGAGGCCGCCGGAGGTCAACCAGGTGCGCGGTTTGCTCCCCTTGAAATATTGCGCCGCGAACATTTGGTGCTGGCCAACGTCGGTCGCAACAATCGCGTTGTGCTTGGTAAACTCGTAGAGTTTTTCGATGACGAATTGCGGTTTGATAACCTTGTCGTCCTGCTTATATTTTAGCGGATGGGCCTTCTTCCATTCATCGATTTGCTTGATCCAGGGCGCCCTCAGCGTTTTGATTTGCGCCGGATTCCCATCCATGGAACTTAGAATGACGTTCAGCTCGCGCAAAACGGCCTTCACGTCACCGACGATTGGAATATGCGCGTGGAACGTTTTCTTGATCGAGGTTGGATCGATGTCGATATGAATGACCCTGGCTTCGGGACAAAACTCGGAAAGTTTCCCCGTGACGCGGTCGTCGAAACGAGCTCCGACGGCGATCAGGAGATCGGCATGATGCATGGCCATGTTGGTCCAATATCCCCCATGCATACCGAGCATGCCGAGCGATAGCGGATGCGTGCCTGGAAAACTTCCCAACCCCATGAGCGTCATCGTAACCGGGATTTGGGTGATTTCCGCCAGCTCGCGAAGCTCATCGGCCGCGTCCGCGAACACCGCCCCACCCCCGACGTAAATCATCGGCTTTTTCGCCTTCATGATCTCGTCAGCGGCTTGTTTAACCTGGTTTTTGTTTCCGTTAACCGTAGGATTGTAACCGCGCAAGCTGACTTTGTCCGGGTATTTAAATTCGGCCTTCGCGATACTCACGTCCTTCGGAATATCGACTAAAACCGGCCCCGGCCTGCCGCTGGTGGCAATATAAAAAGCTTCCTTGATCGTCTGCGCCAACTCGTTCACATCCTTCACCAACACATTGTGTTTGGTGCAGGGGCGACTGATGCCGACGTTGTCCGCCTCTTGAAACGCGTCGTTGCCGATGAGATCAGTCGACACCTGACCGGTAAATGCCACGAGCGGAACGGAGTCCATGTAAGCGTCGGCTAGACCCGTGACGATATTGGTCATGCCTGGGCCCGAGGTTACCAGCACAACGCCGGCTTTTCCGGTAGCCTTGGCATAGCCTTCAGCCATGTGAGCGGCGCCTTGCTCGTGGCGCGTGAGGACCAGATCGATGTCTTTTTGCTGGCAAAGGACATCGAAAATTTTTAGCACCACGCCGCCGGGCAGGCCAAAAACAGTTTTGACCCCCTCGCGCCGTAGCGACTCACAAAATATTTCCGCTCCGGTCATCTTCATTCTATGGACTCTCTACTGAATCGCGCCGGCCTGTCGATGCCTTCCGAGGATCTCCATCATACGATCTTTGCCAACGAGTTTCAGTTTTTGAATCTTCTTCATCTCCACCTCTTCGTCTGGCGTGAGGTGGTGTTTGTGCTGATATTCTGCGAGCTTCTTCTCAAGCTCCCGATGTTCTTCGTAACATTTTTTAAGCTCCGGATCCCTGTCCAGAAGGGAGACAATCGCCTGTTCTTCCTTTACTTCCATAGGGCAGCCTCCTTTTTTGACTTAAAATTTTTTGAGCGGACCTCAATCTAGCTTACGATGTTTTCTTTGTCAACGTAGGTTTCCATATATAGTTTCAACAAGTTACAGCATATTCGATGCGCTTGGTTTCGGCTTGAGTTGGACGCAAATAAACGGGCGCCAACAGCGCTACATCGTCCGTCTTGTGAGCGCGAAATCGCCCTTCGGCGAGACGCGCGACTTGCACCGCCATTGACGAATTTCCCTTGCCGGCGAATATTTGTCCAGACCCCGCTAAATCGCGGGTGATAAATTTCTCGTAGGCTCTCGCACCGTCACCGATAAAAAACAAAGAGGAACGGGGTGCGGGGTTGGAGTTCCGCAACTGATCCAATGCGCCGTCAATAGAGCTCATCGCATCTTCCGTGAGTCGCTTAAGATCTTCACCGTCACGGCGAAAAAGCGCGAAATACACATCATTCTTTCGCGCGTCGAGCAACGAACAAATCATTCCATCGAAGTTTGGAACCCGCGCCGCATTCGCGTGCAACGTCGACACGCCGACCAGCGGCAGCCCACACTCGTATGCGATACCCTTTGCGGTTGCCAAACCGACGCGGAGGCCGGTGAAAGAGCCCGGACCGATCGATACGGCGATGCCGGACAGATCGGCGACCGCCACTCGCGCTGTGGTTATCACCGATTGGATAAGCGGAAGAACGATTTCGGCATGGTTGCCGCGCGACTGCGCGACTGTCCCCGTCGACGACTTTTCTGAGCTGCTCTGAAATTCTTCCGCGATTGACCTCCCGTCTTCAACGAGAGCGACGCTCGCGGCAGCTGTTGCCGTGTCGATCCCAAGGATGATCATCCTCCAACCTGCTTCTCAAAAAATCTCACGATATCATTATAAAACGCGTACACCATGAGAAGCGCCAGCAGACAGATGCCGACTTGCTGGGCCACTTCGCGATATTTCACCGACAGTGGTTTTCGAATCACCGCTTCGACCAGGAAGAATAGCAAATGGCCGCCATCGAGCACGGGAACGGGCAACAGATTGAGCACGCCCAAATTGATGCTCAGAACAGCCAAGAAGGCAAGAAAACTACCCAACCCTTCCTGCGCTTGCTGCCCGGCCATTTGGGCGATCAGGATCGGGCCACCGATGTTTCGTGGGGAGACGTCGCCCAAAAGCATTTTGTAAAACGCCATCAACGTCAGCTTCGCATAGTCGTAGGTTTGGACAACCGCTTTTACGACGGCTAGACCGGGATTGCCCTTTTCAAGGGAAACTTGACTCCCGATACCGATAATCCAATCGTCTTTGCGCTCGCCGAAAATGTTGCGGCCTTCTTTTTGAGTCGGTTGCACTGTAATGTTTATAATTTCCTCGCCACGGCGTATCTGCAGATTGAGAGCTCTGCCACCGCTCCCTTTGATTTTTTTTGACAGCTCTTCCCATTCCTTTACCGGTTGTCCGTCAATGGCGATGATACGATCGCCTTTAGCGATACCCGCTCGTTCTGCGGGAGAACCTCTTTCGACGCCGCTTACCTGCGTCGACATCACGGGCACACCATAAAAAGTAAAAACGACGATGAACAAAAAGACCGCGAGTAAAAGATTGAATCCGGGCCCGGCGACAACGATCGCGATCCGTTTGGGCAAGCTCTTATGCGCGAAGGATTTCTCGATATCGGCTTGTTGCACCTCCTCGTCGGGGTCTTCGCCGACCATTTTGACATAGCCACCGAGGGGAAATGCGCTTAACGCATATTCCGTTTCTCCCTTTTTTATCACCCAAAGCTTGGGTCCGAAGCCGACGGAAAACGTCAAAACTCCGACGCCGGACAACTTCGCCAACAAGAAGTGGCCGAACTCGTGAAAAACAATCAAAACACCCAGTCCGATGACGGCGGCCGCGATTGAATAGACGACATTTTCCATCCATGTTCTCCTTTGGTGCTGACTACCGAATAAATGACGATGCTCGTTCCCGAGCCCAACGATCTACTTCTAAGATCTCGCCTACTTCCCGAGCCCGTCCGTTGGTGTGTTGTTGCATCGTCTTATCAATTATACGATGAATTTCGCGAAATCCTATCCTGCGGCCCAAAAATGCCGCCACGGCTATTTCATTGGCGGCGTTAAGCACGGTGGACATCGTGCCGCCGTCGCGCAGGGCGTCGTACGCCAGCGACAAGGCTGGAAAGCGCTTTTTCTCCACCGGGAGAAAGTTTAGCCTGCCATGCCGGGTCAGATCCAGCGGGCGCCAGCTGCCTTTAAGCCGGTGTGGAAAAGACAAGGCGTATGCGATCGGTATGCGCATGTCGGCAATCCCTAGCTGAGCTATGATCGATCCATCTTGATACCGCACCATCGAGTGAATCACGCTTTCCGGATGGATGACCACTTCAATCCCGCTCGGATCCATATCGAATTCCCAGCGAGCCTCGATCACTTCAAGTCCTTTGTTCATCATCGTCGCCGAGTCAATGGTGATTTTCGGGCCCATCTTCCAATTGGGGTGCATCAACGCTTGCTCGACGCTTACCTTGGCCAAGCGATCAAGCGGGGTTCGCCGGAAGGGCCCGCCGGACGCGGTGAGAATAATCTTCTCGACCTCGGCGCGGTGGTTGCCCTGCAGGCATTGAAAGATCGCGCTGTGTTCACTGTCGACCGGCAACAGCCGAACGGCCTTCTTTTTGGCCGCCTCGACGAAGATTTCACCGGCCATAACGAGCGCCTCTTTGTTGGCCAGAGCAATTTCCTTCCCCGCGAGAAGGCCATTGAGAGTCGGAACCAACCCCGCCCCACCGACGATCGCTGCCAGGACGACTTCGACCTCCGAGGCGGTCGCCACCGTCGACGCGCCCGACTCGCCCCACAGGATGTCTACTTTGCTTCGGCCGAGGAGCTGGCGCAGCCGCGGCACGTCCGCTTCGTGCTGAATCGCCACGCACTTAGGAGCGAACTCTTTTACCTGGCGCGCGAGACGCGTCAAATTTCGTCCAGCCACCATGCCGTGAACTCGAAACCGGTCGGGAAACTCGCGCACCAAAGCTAGCG
>Ga0114129_10008511_pt1 | contig 14623 bp, 6 predicted proteins | sample RhiMetdeltSRZDD1_FD_80071 | JGI IMG/M metagenome (GOLD analysis project Ga0114129, IMG submission 80071) | Populus rhizosphere microbial communities from Tennessee, USA - Rhizosphere MetaG P. deltoides SRZDD1 (version 2) (version 2) | ecosystem: Host-associated > Plants > Roots > Rhizosphere >... | reverse complement strand
GAGTCATAGTTGAGCTCCTCAGAAGTGTAAGGAAAAACCAGGGGGTGTCCGGTCTTCCGCTGTTAGCGGCGCGGCGCACGGCAGTGCATGACCAGCCGGGCGTTGTACAGGCCGCCGCCAGAAGCTGGGGAGGCTTCTGGTTTCTTACAACGGAATTGCCGCGACTCTATTCCTGCGCTGAAGAGGCTGTCAAGAATTTATTTATTGAGATTGTTTCACTGAGGCTGGTTATCGGCGACGCATTATGTAGAGCGTCCCTCCCTAGGCCTCGTTTACGAAGGGTTGCCCACGAAAGAAATCCCTACAGAATCAGGAGCGATCCCGTTCCATCAGAACTCTGCGAAGAATTTTTCCCGAAGCCGACTTTGGAATCTGATCGACGAATTCGACAAATCTGACCTTCTTATGAGGGGCGACACGCTCAGCCACAAAACCCAAAATGTCTTCGCTTTCTACTGGAGCGCGCGGAACCACAAAAGCCTTTGGTAGTTCGCCTGCTTCATCGTCAGGAAAGGGAACGACCGCTGCGTCTGCGATCGCAGGGTGGGTGAGAAGGACCGCTTCCAGTTCCGCCGGTGGCACCTGAAAGCCTTTGTACTTAATCAGTTCCTTAGCGCGATCGACAATAAAGAAATGCCCGTCTTCGTCTGCATAAGCAATATCCCCAGTGTGTAGCCATCCTTCGGTGTCGATTGTCTGGGCCGTAGCGTCGGGCTGGTTGAGGTAGCCTTTCATGACTTGTGGACCACGAACGCATAGTTCACCCGTCTGACGCGGCCCGAGCTGTGCTCCGGTAGCCACATCCAGGATTTTGCACTCGGTACCAGGGGCGGGTACGCCGACTGAACCGAACTTCGTCTGTTCAGGTTGCGCTGGTGATGAATGCGTAACGGGACTTGTTTCTGTCATTCCATAGCCCTGACGAATATGGCAATTCAACCTGGTGATGCATGCGCGGGTTAGCTCTTCACCGAGTGGTGCAGCCCCTGAAAAGATCGTCCTTAAGTTTGGCAGGCTGTAGTTATCGACGATCGGACTTTTACTCAACGCCAGGACAACAGGCGGAACTAAATGGGCCAGGGTAACTTTGTAATCCCGCGCTGCCCGCAAAAAATCTTCGAGTTCAAATCGCGCCATCATTACGATCGTGGCACCCATGTGCAGGCCCATGTTCAGGATCACAACGAGGCCATAAATGTGAAAGAGCGGCAGGGCACAAATCAGCGTGTCGGATTCAGTGAAGTACTCGAGATTATCCATCTGTCGAAGGTTTGCTACGAGATTGTAATGGGTCAACATTACGCCCTTCGCCAACCCGGTTGTGCCACTGGAGTAAGGCAGGGCTACGATGTCTTCGCGAGGATTGATTTGTACTCCGGGCATTGTCCCGGTCGACTGCAACAGAGCAGTGAAAGGAGTTGCGCCTTCGGAGTCACCGAAGACAAACAGCTCGTCTACTGGTGACTGCAATACGGCTTCGCGAGCTTTGTCAATGAAAGATGGGGCTGTTATTAAGAGCCGCGCGCCGGCGTCTTTCAGCTGTGATGCAATTTCATGAGCTGTATAGAGCGGATTAATAGGCGTCACAATGCCGCCCAAACAAGCAGCAGCATGGAAAGCTATCGCGTATTCTGGAACATTCGGACTCAGAATGCCGAGTACGTCGGATTTACCAAATCCTCGCTGGGCCAGACCTACAGCAACTCGGTTAATTGATTGCTTCAACTGTGAATAGGTAATTGTTCTGCCTGTGCCGGCCTCGATCAGAGCGGGCTTATCAGGTAGCTCGTCGGCGCGTTGTAGTACAAATGGAGTGAGTGGAGTGTCCGGTATTTCGACCTCAGGGTAGGGGCTGCGAAAAATCATGGGAGTTTAAAAATTACCCAAAACTAAGAAAACTAGCCGCAGATGACGCGGCTAAGACACGAATTGTAAAAAGGCTTCGAATAGCCCTTTTTTTTATCCGCGTTGTCGGCATTAATCTGATGCGGCTAATTTCTTTCGTCGCCACAGCGGAAGTTGAACGTGTGCTGATTCTTAGGCGATCCAGGACGCTTACAATATCAGGTGACCACAGTTCTGCAAAGGTTTATATTTGCCCGGTCCATCGCTATTCATCCAAATAGAGTTCGAATGGCAGCTTCCCAAGACCATCCGCTGAGCGTCGTCTGTCTCGCTACTTATTTTAAGGGCGGTGACTTCATGCGCGAATGTAAGAGTCGTGGCTGCCATGTCGTTCTGATAACCAAAGAAAAGATGTTGCATGAGGATTGGCCGCGCGATTGTTTGGACGACGTAATAGCTCTGCCAAATGACGCCGAAACTGATCTATTTATACACCTTGGCGCTTATCTTGCGCGCAAACGCAAACCGGACGTCGTTGTTGCACTGGAAGAATTTGATGTGGTTAATGCGGCGATGGTTCGCGAGCACCTTCATCTGCCGGGGATGTCGGTTTCGACAGCCAGGCGGTTCCGGGACAAGCTAATGATGGCCGTTGCAGCGTACGATGCGGGAGTTAAAGTACCGGACTTTATGCCACTCATTAACGAGGATGACATTCGAGCGTTTATGGATCGAGTTCCGCCTCCGTGGGTGATAAAGCCTCGCTCAGATGTTTCAGCAATCGGAATTCGCAAAGTGCAGGAGCCCGAAGACGTATGGCGTGCAATTACCGAGCTCGATAGCCGCGAGCGATTGCGCGAGCGATCTGCTCACCATCTACTCGCTCGTTTCGTGGGAGGCGAGGTGTTTCACGTCGATTCGCTCGTTAAGGATGGGAGAGTAGTTTTCGCCGGGGCAAACCAATACGGTCGTCCGCCCATGGAGGTGGCGCATCAAGGCGGCGCTTACATCTCAATGACCGTTGAACGTGGTTCGAACGACGAGAAGCAGCTCTTCGCTGCCAACCGAAAGGTGGTGAAGGCTCTCGGCCTGCGCAAAGGAGCAGCGCATGCGGAGTTCATAAAAAGCACGGACGATGGAAATTTTTATTTCCTCGAGATCGCCGCTCGAGTGGGCGGCGCATACATTGCAGAAGTGCTGGAGGCCGCCTCGGGAATAAATCTGTGGCGTGAATGGGCCAGAATCGAAGTGGCCCAGGAATCAAACATTCGTCCCGCGCGGAAGGAGTATGCCGGGATAATCCTGTCACTTGCACGACAGGAGAATCCAGACACGTCGAATTACACGGACGAAGAAATCGTCTATCGAGTGAAGAAGCGACATCATGCCGGATTGATTGTGCGGTCGCCTAAACGAGAACGAGTAAAAGAATTGCTTGATGAGTACGCTCGCCGGTTCATAGATGATTTTGTTGCGGTTGTTCCTCCACTGGAAAGAGCGGAATAAGTCGTGAGTCTGGACTCCGGACTCACGACTCCAGACTTTCCAAGGGCCAGATATCCACCTCTAATTGATCGCAGTAGTGCAGTAGTGGCTCGCCTTTCGGAGTTAGCAGTCCATGCGACTCGATCATCGTTGAATCGAGAGACGACAGAGTCGCTTCGTGAAGTGGCCACGGCGCATGATGAATGTACGCACGATAAAGAGTGCCGTGGCGTTCGCTGTAGAGACAATATCGTTCGGTAAGAAAGAACGTTAACGAGCCCGGATGAGAGTAGGGAAGGGTATCTCGGTAGCTCCAGGTTGCTTCAAGTCTTGCCTTGGGTTTATCGATGCGGGTCAGCGAATAATCGATCGTGCTGTCTTCGTGGTCCAGGTCGATTTCCGCATGAAAGTACGGCAGAAAAAAGAATGTTCGCGCCGACAGCACAGCTGCCGCACTATTCGCGTCGAGTGAGAAGAACCAGACGCCGGGAATGCCATGTTTGTACACGTAAGTTCGAACGTTTGTTTCGTGCATTGAGCTCAATCCGGGTAACGCGGGAAGAAAGGGAGGCAATGCCCGAATGTCCCACATCGTGAAAGGCGTGATTGCAATCCATGCTGAACCATCGAACGTATCGATCTCGAGTTCTCTTGGAATCAACGGTCTTAATATTTTCTCGTCGATGCGCCAGTGCATGAACAGAAGCTTGCCCCAGGCCTGGTGCATGATCGGCCGTCCCTCAGGACGTTCACGCACCGCAAGACGATCGAGATCAGTCAGTTCGCTCTTCATACTCAATTCGGGCCACTCTACAAGGGTCGTTTCACTCGTTTGTACCAATGTCAAATGACCAATGACAAATGGTTTCCCTGCGACAACTCCCGTTTGATATCCCGTCCTGCCGCTACTTAAGGTACTTATCCAACCAATCGAGTACCGTGTGATACCAGAGCTGGGAATTCTGCGGCTTGAGTACCCAGTGACCCTCATCGGGAAAAATTAAGAGCTTCGACGGCACACCCATTCGTTGAGCGGCTGTGTATAACTGCAATCCCTCACCAATGGGCACCCGGTAATCCAGCTCGCCATGAATGATCAAAATTGGCGTTTTAAAATTCTTGACGTAGTTGCTGGGCGACCATCGCTCATACATGGTCGGATTGGTCCACGGAGTTCCCTTAAACTCCCAAATCGGAAACCATAATTCTTCAGTGGCTCCAAACATACTCGTCAGGTTGTACACACCGTCATGGGAAACGAGCACTTTAAACTGGAAGCGCGGATCACTATTGTGACCCTCGATCCAGTTAATCATGTATCCACCATAGCTTGCTCCCGCTGCTCCGATTCGATTCCTGTCAATAAACGAGTTGCGGCGAATTACATCGGCTACACCATTCATGATGTCTGTGTAGACTTTGCCACCCCAGTCACCGCTGATCTCATTTACAAATTGTTGACCGTATCCGGTCGAGCCTCGCGGATTTGGAGCGAACACGACATAACCTGAATTGGCAAATACCTGAGGATTCCAACGGAAGCCCCAGTTGTCGTTCCACGCGCTTTGCGGCCCGCCATGAATCAACACTACAAGGGGGTATTTCTTTGCAGGATCAAAATCCAACGGCTTTACAATAAACCCATGAATCTTTTGGCCCAGCGCTCCGTTCCATTCAACGTCCTCAGCAGGCTTCAACTTTGCACGTTCCATCAAATCGCGATTGAAGTGAGTAAGAGGCGTTAACCCGCTGCCATCTGCGTTTGCCCGATAAACCTCCGCCGGACTTGCGATAGAGCTGTTGAGGAAGATTAATGTACGACCATCGGCACTCATCTGAACATTGGTGGCAAAAACATTCGAGATGATTTTTGTCGGCGCTCCGGGGGCGAGTGCGACTTTGAAAATTGGCTCTTTTCCGTGTTCACCGGCGGTGAAGTAAACAAGTTTACTATCAGGCGAAATGACAACCTCTTCAACTTGCTGATCGAATCCACGAGCTAGTTCCGAGCTGGTGCCGGTGGATCGGTTGTACGCAATCAGTCGCCAGCGGTCCGCTTCAAATCCCGCTGTGGCTTGAGAGCGATACACAATGTATCGACCATCCTTTGAATAAACTGGGCCAACGTCATAGCCGCGGTTGTTTGAAGTGATAATACGAGCCTGTCCGCCATTTATTGGTACCAGATAGATATCGCTATTCGTGGACACGGCCTCGACTGTATCCGGATTACGAACATAAGCCAGCTCAGTCGAATCGGGCGAGAACGCGAAATCAGTTCCCGTTGCGGCAGCATACGGCGGTGAGTCGAAATCGCCGGGCGTCAGATCGCGCGCTCCTCCGCCCCGGCTGGAAACCACGAACACGTGCGTTCGCTTGATGTCACGCCATTCGTTCCAATGGCGGAACAGCAGGCGCTCCGTAACGTGCGCTTTCACTTTGCTCTTTTCTGCTGATTCGTCTTTCCGCTTATTGCAGTCATCGTCCTGGCAATCAGGATGTACGTCCGAGGTAAATGCGATCCATTTACTGTCAGGGGACCAAACCGGACTCGCAGCGTCAGTCGAGATCTTTGTGATTTGCTCCTTGTGTTCCCCGTCGTCGTCCATTACCCAAATCTGGCTGCCCGTTGTGTACGCAATTTTCTTCCCATCCGGTGACCATCGCGGCGACGTAGCCGACTGGTCTCCATTCGTCAGTCGCTTTGCCTCGCCACCTTCAATGCCGATGACGTAGATCTGGTTAATCACGCGGTTCGCATCGAGATTTACGTCGCCTACGGTAAAGGCAATGTGTTTTCCGTCCGGAGAGATCTGTGGGTCGGCGACGCGGCGTACTTTTAAAAGGTCTTCGACTGTGTAGTTCCGCGTCTGCGCAACAGCGACCGATGCTAAGGCAAACAAGGTTATAGATACCGAAAGTAAAAAACGCTTCATACTTGACCTCGGAATATTGGTTTTGAGCGGGAAAGCGGAGACATTATTACATTAAACTCGATTGACTGCAGCCGCTCACCGCGAGGGACTGTGGATTGATTAATCACGTTGACTGCATTTCTTCACCTATAGTACTTTCCCGACGTCCAATGAATTCGGAATCCGAATCAGTCCTCTAAGGTTACTCCATGACATCCGCGAAATTGCAGACGGTCGCCTTGCGCTGTTTGTTCGTCTTCGGCTTAGTGCTGATTCTGTGCGTCGCATTTGTAGTTCCTCCACACGTTCGTCACGCAACTGCTGCGTCGGACAAATCTCAAGTGCATCCGCTCGGCGCGCCACCGGCAAACGACGTGTGCGCCGGAGCTGAGGTGATTCCCGGAAATGGTCCATTTCCACTGCTGACCGCGGTTACACCCGACATCACAGATGCGACAACGTTCGGAGATCCTCCGCCTCCGTCCTGTCAAACGAATGTGTCGCGCAGTATCTGGTACACATTCACACCGTCCGTCACCGCAGCCTACGACGTTTCTACATGTGCCTCTGATGGTACAGCTTCAACAGTCGATGACACTGTAATTGCGATTTACACATCGACTGGTGGTTGCGCAGGGCCCTTTACCCAGGTTTCCTCCGCGTGTGACGATGATGGTTGTGTGGCAGAGGATTTCCAGTCGGTGATTTCGAAGATCAAGCTCAATAGTGGGAATACTTATTACATCATCGTGTGGCAGTTCAACGTTGCTCCTCCGACGCCAGGAAACACCGCCGTGCAACTGCAGGTTGATCGAACCCCGCTACCAGCCAACGATACGTGTGGGGGAGCCATTGCCCTTACACTCAATGCTCCGACCGTTGGAACTACTGTTGCGGCTGTTAATGATTACCAGCTGACCTCAAATACTTGCTTCACAGGCATTGGCCAAATTTCGTCCAGTGCCACGGGTCGAGAAGTCGTTTATTCATTCACCGCACCGGCGGCAGATACCTATTCATTTAAGGTCACTAAATACAGCCCGGTCGGAAATCTTGTGATGTATGCGAGCGACAGCTGCCCAGCCGCCAACCTGGGTACGCCCGTCAGCATTACTTGCGACAATATCAATGGCCCAGTCTTTGCCGCGTCGAACCGCACAGGATCCAGCTCATCTGAGGAGCTAGTGTGCCTCACGCTAACCGGCGGACAACTGATCTTTATTTTTGTCGATGATGATGTCGATGCATCGAATTTTGCCGGCTCAGATTTTACGATCGAAGCTAGTACTTGCTCGCGGGAAACGGAACCGAACAATACGCCGGGAACGGCAAACTCATTTGGCGCGCAGGGATTTGGAATTGAGGGAGCGATAAATCCTGCAGGAGATGTCGACTTTTATTCGCTTGGTTCAGTCGCTGCAAATTCGCGAGTGTTCGCGATGGCAGATGGAGTGGCATCGAATTCGTCGGACTACGACCTGCGCGTTACGACAAGCGTTGACACTCTTGAATACGATGACTTGAATGCCGATACAGCTTTTGGTTCGCTCTCCCCGGCGATTGGTGGTACACCGGTTCCGTTTCTGACACCGGTATTCTTGAGGATTAGTGTGAATCCATTGTCGCTAGTAACCACTCTTGAGCCGTACCGCCTTTACTGTGTTGTCCAGCCGCCCGGCGCAAATCCGCTGGCCGGATGCCCTGCGCAAACAACATCGGCCACGACGGAGAATGAGCCCAACGACACATCCGCTCAAGCGACTGCGGCCGTTAATGACTACTTCGCCGGTTCGTTAAGTGGTCCAGCGCCGTCGACCGACGTAGACTTCTACTCATTCACTGCTTCCGCGGGCCAGGTTGTGTTCATTGGCTTGGATGGTGATCCGTGCCGTGATAACACTCCACTGAATGCAAAGCTTGACCTGATTGGAACGAATGGCAGTACCGTTTTACTTACGGTTAATGACGGCGGTTCAACATCGAACACGTCGCCCGGAGGCGGCTCGCTTACCACAACAACGCCGAGTTCACCAGCTGAAGGTTTGACTTTCCGTGCTCCGGTAACCGGAACATTTTTTGTACGCGTAACGACGGGCGGCTCGACGACGCCGCCAGTCGGCGCCGGTGATTACCTGCTTTCAATCAGCAAGGGTGCACCCAGCGCAGCCGGTGGTGTGATCAGTGGAAGAATTTCAACTGCAGGTGGAATGGGCGTGGCCGGAACAGTCGTGAGCCTAAGCGGTAGTCAAACGCGAAAGACAATTACAGACGACACTGGGTTTTATACCTTCGATGGAGTTGCACTTAACGGCTTCTATACTGTGACACCTGCGCGGGCAAACTTTACCTTCAGTCCGTCCAATCGTTCGTTCAATCAATTAACCGAGAGAACGGAAGCCGCATTCGCAGCTTCGATGTCGAATGAAGTGGTAAATCCGTTGGATACGCCTGAGTTCTTTGTGCGTCAGCAGTACGTCGATATTCTCGGTCGCGAACCGGATGAAGCAGGTTTCAACTATTGGAGTGACCAGATCCTGCTTTGCGGAAATAGTGCCTCGTGCGTAAACGGTCGGCGACAGGATATCGCTGCGGCATTTTTCATTGAAGCCGAGTTCCAAAGGACCGGTGCCTACTTGTACGGTCTATATAAAGGTGCGCTGGGACGACTGCCGCTGTATCAGGAATTTTCGACTGACCGCCAACAAGTCCCGGATGGACCAAATCTCGAGGTGGCTAAACAACGATTTGCGCAAGCGTTTGTAAGTCGACCCGAGTTTGCTGCACGTTACCAGCCATTTAACACAGCAGAATCGTTCGTCGATGCGCTTCTCCGTAACATCCAACAAAGCTCGGGATTAGAGCTGTCGGCTGGACGAGCTGAATTCATCGCCAGGTTTAACTCCGGCTCAGGCCTTGTCGATAGTGAAAGTCGGACTCTCCGAGCTGTAACGGAGACTCCGGCTTTTCAACTTGCCGAATACAATTCCGCATTCGTGCTGACGGAGTATTTCGCATATTTACGGCGAGATCCCGATCGCGCCGGGTATGAATTTTGGCTTGACGTCCTGAATAATCGCACGCCAGGAAATTACCGTAGCATGGTGTGTGCGTTTATCACATCCGGCGAATATCAGCGGCGATTCAGTTCAATCGTGAGCCGCAATAATGGCGATTGCGGACAGTGATTCAGTCTCATTAGCTGCAAAGGCGAATCTTCACCGCACAAGGCCTTCGTTCCAAATTGCCACACCGGAAGAAACTGATCCAAGGTGACTGTCAATATCCGCTCGCTGGCGCTCGCGGTTCTGAAGTGGTGTATAGTCTTATATTTAAACGCTCATTTCCATCCCAAGAATAAATTCATTGACTTGCTCTCCTCCCTAGTAATAACTTTGTCTGTCTTCACTGTTGACAGACAGGCCTCTCACAAGAAAAAACAGAGCCAAACCCCCAGGCTTGTCTAACAAAAATGCCCCGCCAAAACCCTGAGGTGTCTAGTTTCATCCCGAGCATGGGTTTGTAAGTCTCATTCGAGTTCCCAGGATATCTGCCGAGCAAAGGCAGAAAGAACGCTCGCTGAACACAAATCGGCGTAGCTCTGAACCTGAACGCAACCAACCACCTGGCGGAGGTAACGCATGGACAAGAATGCAAGTGTGCGGCGTGCATACGGTAATGTGTGGTGGCCGATAGCGGTGTTTACGATCGTTTTAATCAGCATCGCGATTTTTGTCACCAGTGCATCGAGCCAGGCACCCTCCTCGCCTTCTGCCGTAAGTGTCGAACGGGCGATAGCGACCCCGAAAATTGAAGAGACTGCTTCTAAGGAACGTACCGAGGCCGTTGAGTCGGTAGGTGCAATGTCACCGAATGCGATTGTCGTAAGCACCTACCCGTTCACCGCTACCAGCGGTGTGCCGCTGGAAAACATGAGCACTGGCACTACACAGTTGGTCGCCGCGGACCAGGAGGATACACCCTCCGCCGTGACCAACATCGGTTTCGATTTTTGGTTCGACGGAGTGCGCTTCACACAGTTTTCATGTAACCCTAATGGTCTGTTCCGGTTTGGACCTGTTGCCGTTTCAATCGCGTTCGACAACCAAACCGGTTTCGAAAGCACCACGGACGCCCCGAAGGTCGCCCCCTATTTTGATGATTTAGCTACCGGAACAAACGGAAAGGTTCACTACAAAACAATCGGCGTGGCCCCGAATCGCAAACTGGTGGTTGAATGGTTGAACGTGCAGATTCCGCACGTTGGCACTGGAAATCCGGGCGCCGGCACTTTCCAAATGTGGCTGTTTGAAACTACTGGTGTTGTTGAATTTGTCTACGGTCCCGGTGTGGTTCTGAATAACGGAACTGGTGGCTACACGATCGGTTTGCAGTCTGGCGCCGCGTCTAACATGGCCAGCGTTACTTCTTCAACAGCGACCGTTTCTTACGTTTCACCTCCAAATACTTCTCAGACGGATCCAATCGTCGCGGGGACAGCGTACTTGTTTACACCGAATATTCCCGCAAATCCGACAGGACTCAACTTTACAGGAACGAGCGCGGTGGCAACGACGCTGAACTGGACCGACAACTCTTCGAACGAAGTCGGTTTTGTAATCAGTCGATCCACAGACGGTGGTGCCACTTATAACATCTTGACCCAAACCGGTGCGAATGTAACGTCCTTTACTGACAACACGGTCCTACCGACGACAACATACTTTTATCAAGTGCGGGCGGTGACAGAAGGAGCGCTCAGCAGCCCCATCACCAACAGTGTAACGACCAATCCCGTTGGCAATGTGTCTTCAACAGCAGCGGGAGGCAATTGGAGTCTAAATTCGACCTGGGCTGGCGGTGTTGTGCCTACGGCAAGTGACAACGTGACTATTGCTAATGGGGCAATGGTCACAATTGACACTGCTGCTCAGGCCTACAGTCTCACGGTAGGAACGGGAGGTTCCCCCGCTGTCTTGCAGTTTGAATCTGCGAATGCGCGTTCGCTAAACATAGGCACTGATATAACGATAGCGACCAATGGTACATTCCAATCTTCGACTACAGGGACGATAACCGCGCATGCGCTCTCTGTGGTTGGCAACATCACAAACAATGGAATCCTGGATTTCAGCACTAACGCGAATACGGCCGGCGCCGGTATCACGTTCACGGGCGCGGCGAACAGTTCATTTGGCGGAACGGGAGCCATCACGGACGTGAGGTCTATTACCGTTAATAAGGGGACATCATCCGCATCCACGTTGGAGCTGAATCCGACCAACTTCACAGTTCAAGGTGTCGCCACCGACGTCGCTGGGTATTTAACCCTGACTAATGGCACGTTCAAGATCTCCGGCAGTTTTCCTCTGGTTAACCGAACGTTTACGACACCCACGTACACGATTCCAGCAACTGCCGGGATCTGGCTGAACAATCCGAACTACACGGTGGCGGGAACCGCATCGGGAGCAACAACCAGTAACAACGGACTTCTGAGGGTCTCGCAGGGGACTTACAACGTCGGTGTCGGCGCCGGTGACCAGATGCGAGGTGCCACTGGTGCGGTTTTTACAATCGAGGGTGGCACACTTAACACCTCTGGCACCTTCGATCCTCAGGGTGCAGTGATGTACACACAAACCGGCGGGACGGTGAACGTTGCAATTATTGGCAATAATCTCACTAGTCTTGGGTCGTTTGACCTTCTTAGCTTCGGCTCGTTTTTCACAATGAGCGGAGGCACCATCAACATCATCAATCCAAGCACTGGTGGAACGAAGGTTGATTATCATGTGAATTCGGCCGATGCCAATACGAACATATCAGGTGGAACTGTGATAATTGGCGCCGGCGCCGCACCGGCGAGTAGCATTTACAACGTCGCGGGACAGATGCCCAATACGACCGTAAACGCCACACAAACAATGCGAGTAAACAATGCCATTGTCTCCATGCGAGGGACGAGTGTTACAAACAACGGGATCATCGACTTTACGGGCCTCAATCCACGCTACGATTTTGCCTCGTCGATCGGTGCGATGACTTATGGCGGTTCGGGATTGTTTGGAACAGCCGCCGTTCCCGTTGGCGGATTCGGAATCAGTAGCAATAGTGGTTTTTTGATAACACTGAACTCGTCGATCTTCTGCAATAGGGTCAATTTGTTTCAAGGTGGATTTGTCAACAGTAACCGAATCACATTGGGGAGCGGTGGAACATCTCAGACCCTGGTCCAAATAGGCGGAGGGACTACACCGGGTGGTAACTTTGATGTGAGCCCGATTCATAACCAGGGTACTGGCGGTCAGATACTCCGTTATGATTTCGAAACTACCGCCAGATCGACGGGAGTCGAAATCAATCCAACGCGCGTTCTCGCGAGCATTAACAGCATTAACAATCCGAATAATGTAACCATCACAGGTGGTGATCTAACGTTGACCAGTAGCGCGACTGCTCTTGTTCTCAGCGACGGAAGACTCATCACCGGCACGAACAATTTAATCCTTAGTTCACCGACAGCGTCCGTCTCTCGCACAAATGGTTATGTCGATGGAAACTTCCGAAAGAACTATTCCGGCACCGCGTCGAAGGTTTTTCAGGTGGGCACTGCAAATGGCTATTCACCAGTAACTGTGAATGTGACTGGCGGGACGCCCGCAGATGTGACAGTTAAAGCCGTGCAAGGTCCGCAACCAAATATCTTCTCGTCAGCGCTTGCGCTGCAGCGTTACTGGAAATTAACGGCTCCTGCGACCGTTACGGCAGATCTCACTTTCCAATATCTTCTTTCTGACGTATCGGGTAACGAGGCGATTTACCAGGTCTTGAAGTATAACGGAACGTTCTCCACTCCACCGGGCTCTTCAGTGGATACTGTCAATCACCGTGGTTTAGCCCCAGGCCAACTCGCCTTTACGGCTGACTGGACTGTAGGTCAGCCGAACGCACCGACTGCGGCGCCTGCGACAATTAGCGGTCAGATTACAACTGCGCAGGGACTGGCACTTGGAGGCGTAACTGTAGACCTCAATGGCTATCAGAATCGCCGGACAATAACTGACGCCAACGGTCATTATCGCTTTGACAACGTCGAAACGGACCGTTTCTACACGGTCACACCTACGCTTACGAATTACATTTTCAGCCCTGGTAATCGTGCGTTTTCCTTACTTGGAACTCATAGTGATGCGACATTTACCGCAACAGCAACACAGACAGGTAATCCTGTAACTTCGGGAGACTTTTTCGTGCGCCAGCAGTATCTGGATTTTCTCGGGCGCGAGCCAGACAACGAAGGATGGCTGTATTGGACGGGACAAATCAGTGCCTGCGGTGGAAACCAACAATGCATCCGCCAACGTCGGATAGAGGTGAGCGCTGCGTTCTTCGATAGCGAGGAATTTCAACAGACAGGCTCATTCGTTTACGGCCTATACAAGAATGGACTTGGAAGGCAACTGTCTTTTGCCGAGTTCTCTGCAGATCGAGCACAATTACTCGCCGGACCAGATACGGAAACCAATAAACAGGCGTTCACGGACGCCTTTGTGCAAAGGGCCGAGTTCTTACAAAAATACCAGGGCGCTTTCACAGCGGAAGCTTTTGTTGACGCCTTGCTGGCCAACATCTGGCAGGTGACTGGGATTGATTTGACTGCTAATCGCGAGACATTGATTGCTCACTACGCAACTGGTGGCAGCGATGTGAACCGTAGTCGAAGCCTCGTGTTGCGAGATGTAGTAGACAACGCGTTGGTCAGACAGGCCCAATACAACCCGAGCTTTGTACTAATGGAGTACTTCGGTTATCTGCGGCGAGATCCGGATTCGGATGGCTATTCGTACTGGCTGGACCTCCTGAACAATCGCGAAGCCGGAAACTATCGGGGAATGGTTTGCGCGTTTATAACATCAGAAGAATACCAACGTCGCTTTAGCGCGGTAGTGAGTTACAGCAATCGCGACTGTGGCTGAATTCAGAACCGCAAGCTCAACCGTCCATGGAACGCGCTTTTAGTGGCATAGACTTCAGTCTGTGAAGGTTGAATGATGTTCAACGATCGGCAAAAACCATTCGAGATTGGACCTTGGACATTTGACATTTGAATTGTGCCCGTATGGTTTCTTCAAATCGAAAGTGAGAAATGGCAAATCACCAATGACAAATGGGTTTTGGTTTCACCACCGTTGAATACCACTCAGCGTTCACAGACTGAAGTCTGTGCCACTAAAAGCGCGTTCCATGGACGGTTGAGTGGTAGCATCCGCATCGCTTTTATTCGCCAATATCGGCGCACAAGGAACCTTCTGCGCGGGGTCTGGGTCCTTTCAATCCTATTCTTCCTATCTTTTAATAATGTACTCATGACCCACGCT